>Ga0172382_10004190_pt1 | contig 22236 bp, 21 predicted proteins | sample Leawel138RmetaG_FD_122245 | JGI IMG/M metagenome (GOLD analysis project Ga0172382, IMG submission 122245) | Leachate microbial communities from a municipal landfill in Southern Ontario, Canada - Leachate well 138R metaG | ecosystem: Engineered > Solid waste > Landfill > Unclassified | place... | reverse complement strand
GCCACCAGATTCCGGCGATGCTCGCGACCGGCGGCGGGGCGATCGTCAACTGCGCCTCCAGCGCCGGCATCCGCGGCGCGGCCTGGTGCGGCGCCTATTCGGCGTCGAAGCACGGCGTCGTCGGGCTGACACGGGCGGCGGCGCTCGAATATGCCAGCCAGGGCGTCCGCATCAACGCCGTCTGCCCCGGCATGATCGACACGCCGATGACGCGCAAGCCGGGCATGGGCGAACTGATCGCCCAGCTTGTCGAGGCGAGCCCGCTCAAGCGCATCGGCCGGGCCGAGGAGATCGCCGCCGCGGCGTTCTGGCTGTGCGGCGAGGATGCGAGCTTCGTCCATGGCCAGGCGATCCCGGTGGACGGGGCGATCACCAGCCGCTGAGGGGCTGCCCCCGCGCGCAATCGACTTGAAGAAAGGTGTGCAAGTCCATGGCGGAGTTTCGTTTCGAGGGCCGGACCGCAATCGTCACCGGCGCCGGGGGCAATCCCAGCCTCGGCCGTGCGCATGCGCTGCTGCTGGCCGCGCGCGGCGCCAGCGTGGTGGTCAACGACGTCGGCGCCGATCCCGAGCAGCGCCACTATCCCGGCGCCGCCTCGGCCGAAGCGGTGGCGGCGGAAATCCGCGCGGCGGGCGGCCGGGCGGTCGCCAGCACCGCCTCGGTGGCGACGCCCGAAGGCGCGCGGGCGATCGTCGCGGCCGCGATCGATGCCTTCGGCTCTGTGGATATCCTTGTGAACAACGCGGGGATTTCGATCGGCGCGCCGATCGACGAGATTTCCGAACGCGACATCCAGCGGCACATCGATATCAACCTGATGGGTGCGATCTGGTGCTGCCGTGCCGCCTGGCCACACATGAAATCAGCCGGTTACGGGCGGATCGTCAATATCACCTCAAGTTCCATGACCGGTTTCGCCAACCAGGCCGCCTATGCCGCGAGCAAGGGCGGCGTCTGGTCGCTGACGCGCGCGCTCGCCGCCGAGGGCGAGGCGCTGGGGATAAAGGTCAACGCGGTCAGCCCCGCCGGCTATACGCGTCTCGTCATCTCGACGCTCGAGGACGATTCGCCGCTGCTCGCCCATTCGAAGGAGAACCTGCCGCCCGAGCTGTCGTCGCCCGCGGTCGCCTTCCTCGCCCACGAGGATTGCCCGGTGACCGGCGAGTGCATCGATTCGGTGGGCGGCGAGGTGCAGCGCTGCTATATTGCGCGCAGCGCCGGCTTCGCCGAGCGCGACCACACGATCGAGACGATCGCCGGGCGCTGGCAGGCGGTGATGGACACGCAGGGGGCGGTTGTCGTCGGGCTGGCGGCGATGGACACCTCGGACTGGGGGCTGCGGGCCTACGACGGCGGAGACGCGGCATGAACGGCGATACGATGGAGCTGAAAGGCGGCGAGAGCCGGCTCGACGAACGGATCCGCAACGACCCGTTTCCCTTCTACCGCGCGCTGCGCCGGCAGCAGCCGGTCTATTACGACCCCGGCCTCGATCTCTACCTCGTCACCCGCTACGACGATGCCGTGGCGGTGCTGCGCGACGATGCCACGTACTCGCTCGAGCACGGCTATCAGGACCGCTATGCCAACGGCTTCATCGACGAATTCGCCGCGATCATGGAGCGCGACGGCGGCGGCTTCATCCGCGACCTGGCCATCGACCCGCCCGCGCACACCCGCCTGCGCAAGCTGACCGCCAAGGCCTTTACCGCGCACCGGGTGAAGGGCCTGGAAGGCCGCATCCGCCAGATCGTCGTCGACCTGATCGAGCCCATCGCCGGTCGCGGCCATGGCGACGGGCGGCTGGACATCGGCGCGCCGCTGACCGCGCACCTCATCTGCGAGCAGCTCGGCTTCGATTGGGACGAGGTCGGCCCCGAGAAGGTCGACGTCTGGACCAAGGCGGTGCTCGACCAGATCGGCCGCATGCAGACGCGCGAGGACATGCTCGAGAACGCGCGCGTGATGTGCGAGCTGCAGAACTATATCATCCGCTACATCCACGAGCGCGAGCGGGCCCCGCGCGAGGACATGATATCGGACATCGTCCATGCCGAGCTGGACGACGACGCCAATCCCCGGCTGTCGTTCACCGAGCAGGTGTCGACGATCCGCGGCTTCCTGATTGCCGGCAACGACACCACCGCGACCGGGATCGTCAACGTCCTGCTGGTGCTGGCGACGCAGCCGGAGCTTGCCGAGGCGCTCCACGCCCGAGTCGACGACGACCGGGTGATGGCGCGCTTCGTCGAGGAGGTGCTGCGGCTGCAGCCGCCGGTGCACGGGCTGTTCCGCACGGCGATGAAGGATGTGGAGCTGGGCGGCACGCGGGTCCCCGCCGGCGCGCAGCTCTGTATCATGTATGCCTCGGCCAACGACGACGAGACCCGGTTCCCCGACCCGCGCCGGCTCGACATCGACCGGCCCAACGTCGGCGCGAGCCTGACGTTCGGCTCGGGCATCCACAAGTGCGTCGGCGTCGCGCTGGCGCGGATGGAGGTCAAGGTGGCGGCGCAGGAGTTCATCCGCCGGCTGAAAGACATCCGCCTCGCCGCCCCGCTAGAAGAACTGACCTATCTGCCCACGCTCGCCAGCCAGACGCTGGAGCGCCTGCCGCTGACGTTTGCGCGGCGTGCGTGAAATTCCTCCCCGAGCTTTGCTCGGGGAGGGGGACCATCCGCGCAGCGGATGGTGGAGGGGCACGATCGGGGACGCGCCGGTCGTGCCCCGGGGCCTGTGCCCCGCCGCCGCCCCGCGGGCGGTCCCCCGCCCCTTGCAGGGGAGGAATGGCGCCGTGCATAGTCACGCCATGACCGCTTTCGCCTACGTCGCCGCCGCGCTTGCCGAGATCGCCGGCTGCTTCTCGTTCTGGGCCTGGCTGCGGCTCGGCAAGACGGCGTGGTGGCTGCTGCCCGGCATGGCCTCGCTGGCGCTGTTCGCCTGGCTCCTCACGCTGGTCGATACGGGCCACGCCGGGCGCGCTTACGCGGCCTATGGCGGGGTCTATATCGCCTCGGCGCTGGTCTGGCTCTGGGCGGTGGAGAGCACGCGGCCGGACCGCTGGGACCTGATCGGGGCGGCGGTATGCCTGGCCGGGGCGGGCATCATCCTGTTCGGGCCGCGAACGGCCTGAAGGGGGCAAGGGCGCGACAACGCGCAGGGAGGGGCGATGAGCTACGAAAGCCAGGCCGAGCCGATCAAGCTGGGCTATCTCTTCGACTTCAAGCTGCCCCCCGGCTTCCCGCGCGATCAGCTCGACGACCTTACCGACGCCTTCGCGCTGGTGTTCCGGCAGGGCCGCGAGCGCGGGATCATCGACCGCGACGTGGAGATCGTCTTCCGCGAGGTCGAGGGCTTGCCCAAGGGCAGCGTCAAGGCGGTGATCGACGCCTTCGGCGAACTGGTCGATGCAGGCTGCCTCGCGGTATTCGGCCCGGCGATCACCGACAATGCCATGCCCGTGCGCGAGGCGATCGAGGAGCGGTTCCGCGTGCCGGCGATCAGCGTCGCGGGCGCCGACGACTGGCTGGGCGAATGGACTTTCGCGCTGCCGCAGGGCTCGATGACCGATGAGCCGATCTATTGGGCGCACCTCATCGCCAAGCACGGCCATCGCAGCGTCGGCCTGATCGTCGAACAGTCGCTGATCGGCGAAAGCTATGCGCGCAACTTCCGCAAGGCCGCACAGGAGCGGGGCCTGCGCATCGTCGCCGAGCAGCAGGTCGCCCAGACCGCGCAGGACGTGGGCGAGGCGGTGCGCCGGCTGCACGACGCCCGGCCCGACGCGCTGGTGCACTGCGGCTTCGGCTTTGGCGTGGTCTTCGTCAATCCGGCGCTGGCGGAGCTGGGCTGGGACCCGCCGCGCTACATGGGCACCGCCTTCCAGAACGCCTGGGTCAGCCCGGTGATGTGGCGGGCGATCGAGGGCTGGATCGGCCTCGACCAGTACGACGAGGGCAACCCGGTCGGCCAGGCCTTCCTCGACGAGTTCGAGATCGCCTTCGGCCGGCGCCCCCAATATTGTGTGCCGGTGGTCAACCGCGACCTCGCCACCGTGCTGCTGCGGGCTTTCGCCGATGCCCATCCGCTCACGCCCAAGGGGGTGCGCGACGCGCTCGAACGCGTGAAGATGGCGCCCGCCGCCTCGGGCGCGCCGGGCACGCGGCTGTCCTTCGGCAAATGGACGCGGCGCGGCTGGATGGGCGCGGGCTACCTGGTGGCGCGGCGGCTCGATCCCGACGGGCGGACATCGCACCTGGTCGACCGCTTCGGCTGGGATTGATCGACGCACCCGAGTATTTCACCGTCGCCCCCGCGCAGGGCCGGCGGTGAAGCGGCGGGATGGCGCAACCACGCCCGTGCGGTTCAATCCAGGCCGGGCCGCCCCCGTGGGGGAGGAGCCATAAGCTATTCCGCCTCCACCCGCGCGCGGGCTTCCATGATCTCGGCTATCTGGCTCTTGGCCGCGCCGGCGGTGGCGGCGCCGTCGACCGCGATGATCTGGCCGCTGACCTGGCGTGAGCGGTCGCCGGCGAGGAACAGCGCGGTCTCGGCGATGTCGCGCGGGCTGCCCTGGCGCTTGAGAGGCTGCCAGCCCATGCGCACTTCGGCCACCGCATCCTTGATCCGCTGCGCCTTGGCGTCGTCGTCGGAGGCGGCGTAAGTGCCCATCTCGGTCGGGATGTTGCCGGGGCAGATGCAGTTGACCCGCACGAGGTTCACCCCCAGCTCGATCGCCGCGCACTTGGTGAAGCTGACCACCGCGGCTTTCGACGAGCGATAATTGAAGAAGCCGAAGCCGGCCTGGATGCCGCTGATCGACGAGACGTTGATGACCGATCCGCCGCCGTTCCCGGCCATGTGCCGCGCGGCGATCTGGGTGCCCAGCATGACGCCCTTGACGTTGACCGCCATCACCCGGTCGAACGCGTCGAAGTCCGCGTCGAGCAGCGAGCCGAAGGCGTCGTCCGAAAGGCCGGCGTTATTGCAGATGGCGTGAAGCCCGCCGAACTCGGAAACGGCGTAGTCGACCAGCGCCTGCACCGCCTCGCGGCTCGACACGTCGGTCTGCTTGAAGCGCACGGCGTTGCCCAGCGCCTTGGCCAGCTCCTGGCCTTCCTCCTCGCGGACGTCGGCGATGACGACGCGGGCGCCTTCCTCGACGAACAGTTCGACCATGCCCCGGCCGAGGCCGCGCGACCCGCCCGTGACGATCGCCACCTTGCCGGCCAGTTCATTTGCCATCGTGATTCCTTTCCTCCCGATCCGTGCCCGCAAACTTTGGCAACAAGGTGAGTCTCGTTCTAAAGTCCCTTGCCGGCGGTGGCGCTTGCTACCGCATCCGGTGCTATCGACACAATCGCGGAGAGAGTGATGCAGAAGCGGATTTTGGGAGGGAAGCTCGAGGTTTCGGCCCTGGGCCTTGGCTGCATGAGCATGAGCGGCGCCTATGGCCCGGCGCTGTCCGAGGCAGAGGCGGTCGAGCTGCTGCGCGCCGCCTACGATCGCGGCGTGACCTTCTTCGACACGGCCGAGATCTACGGCCCGTTCGTCAACGAGCGCCAGCTTGGCGCGGGACTTTCGGGCATCCGCGACAAAGTGGTGATCGCCACCAAGTTCGGCTTCCGGCTCAATGCCGACGGCACGCCGGGGCAGGGCTTCGACAGCCGCCCCGCGCATATCCGCAAGGTGGTGGAAGCCTCGCTCGCGCGGCTGCGCACAGATTATATCGACCTGCTCTACCAGCACCGGCTCGATCCCGACGTGCCGGTGGAGGACGTCGCCGGCACGGTCGGCGACCTGATCCGCGAGGGCAAGGTGCGCGCCTTCGGCATGTCCGAGGCCGACGCCCAGAGCATCCGTCGCGCCCACGCGGTCCAGCCGGTGACGGCGCTGCAAAGCGAATATTCGCTGTGGACGCGCGACGTGGAGGCGGAGATCCTGCCGACGCTGCGCGAGCTGGGCATCGGCTTCGTGCCGTACAGCCCGCTCGGGCGCGGGTTCCTGACCGGCGCGGTCAAGCCCGACAGCCTGCCCGAGGACGACTGGCGGGCGAAGATGCTGCGCTTCGGCGGAGAGAACGGCGCGAAGAACTATGCGCTGGTCGAGGCGCTGCTGGCGCTGGCGGCGCGGACCGGTCACAGCGCCGGCCAGCTCGCCATCGCCTGGGTGCTGCACCAGGGGGCCGACTTCGTCCCGATCCCCGGCACGCGGCGGCTCGACCGGCTGGAAGAGAACATCGCCGCGGCCGGGATCGCGCTCTCGCCCGCCGATCTCGCCGCCATCGAGGCGGCCGTTCCGCCGGCCGAAGTCGCCGGGGGGCGGTACTGGTGAGCGAGGCCGTGGCATTGGAACAGGACTCCGCGGCGCTGGTCGCCGGCTACGAGGCGCGCGCACGGCGGGTGGAGACGCCCTGCGGCGACGGCACGATGGTCTGGCGCATCTGGGGAGAGGGCGAACCGCTGGTGGTAAGCCATGGCGCGCAGGGCGCCTGGTCGCACTGGATCCGCAATATCGACACGCTGTCGCGCGGACGCATGCTGATCGCCGCCGACCTGCCGGGACACGGCGATTCCGCGATGCCGGAAGGCGACGACCACCGTGCCATCTCGGTCGCGGTCGCGGCGGGGCTGCGCCAGATCCTGGACGGGCAGGCGGCGGACCTCGCCGGCTTCTCGTTCGGCGGCTGCGCCTTCGCCCACTTCTCCGCCTGGTATCCGGAACTGGTGCGGCGGCTGGTGCTGATCGGCACCGGCGGGCTCGACACGCCGCACGGTCACGTCAACCTGGGGCGCGTCGGCGGCCTGCGCGGCGAGGAGCGCAAGGCGATGCTCAGGTCCAATCTGCTGGGGCTGATGCTGCACCATCCCGACAGTGCCGACGAGCTGGCGCAGCACCTGCTGGTGGTGAACGCGCGCAACGCCCGCCTGGCCAACGCGCCGCAGCTCGTCCTGCCCGACAGGCTCGCGCGGATACTCCCCGACGTGCGCGTGCCCGTCCATGCCGTCTGGGGCGAGTTCGACCGGCCGCATCCCGATCCCGCGGCGCAGGAGGCGGTGATCCGCCGGACGCATCCGGATTGCGATTTCCGCGTGATCGCGGGCGCCGGCCATTGGGCGATGTACGAGCGGCCCGAGGCCTTCGACGCCGCGCTGCTCGGCATCCTGGGCGCGGGGGAACGAGGGGAATTGCCATGACCACCTTCACCAACGCGCGCGTGTTCGACGGCCGGCAGGCGCTGCCGGGCCTCCATACGGTGACGCTGGCGGGCGACCGGATCGCCTCGGTCGGGCAGGGGCCGGCGCCGGAGGGTGCGATCGACCTGGGCGGGATGACGCTGATGCCGGGGCTCATCACCTGCCATTTCCACACGGACTTCTTCAAGTTCACGCTGGCCGAAGGGCTCGCCGGCGAGCCGCTGGGCAAGGAGCGGCCGCCCGGCGTGCTCATGGCGATCGGCGTGCGCAACTGCGGCGTGCTGCTGGAAAGCGGCTTCACCGGCTATGTCGGTGCCGCCTGCGGGCACGACATCGACGCGCAGCTCAAGATGGCGATCGCCGAGGGGATCATCCCCGGCCCGCGCATCCGCGCGTGCAGCGCGCACATCGGCACCACCGGCGACGTCAACGACAGCACCAAGTGGTGGCGGCGCTTCGACAGCCCGGGCACCGACGTGTTCGTCGACGGGCCCGAGGACATGCGCAAGACGACGCGCGAGTTCATCCGGCGCGGGGCGGAGACGATCAAGATATTCACCAGCTCGGGCCACGGCGGCCTGCCCTGGCCGGTCACGCGCAACATGGACCGCGACGAGATCGCCGCGGTGGTCCAGGCGGCGCACAACCGCGGCGCCATGGTGCGCGCGCATGCGGCGACGAAGGACATGATCCGCGAATGCGTCGAACTGGGCGTCGACATCATCGACCACGGCGACGAGATCGACGCGGAGATCATCGGCCTGATGGCCGAGCGCGGCACGTTCTGGGTGCCGAGCCTGGTCTATCCGAGTTGCATGATCCGCCTGGGCTGGGCCGACGCCGCGCTGCCGGGGCAGGTCGAGAACGTGCGCCGGATGCTGCCCGTGGCGCAGCGGGCGGGCGTGCGCATCCTGACGGGCGACGATTACAGCGGCGTGTTCCGCGAGGTGCTGGAGGACGATCCGCTCGACCACAAGGTCGGCGACTATGGCCGCGAGTTCGCCTTCTACGGCGCGATGGAAGGCCTGTCCCCGGCCGAGGTGCTCGCCTGGGGCACGGCCAACGCCGGCGCGGCGCTGACCGGCGGGCGCGACCGGCTCGGCGTGGTCGAGGCCGGGGCGCTGGCCGACCTCATCGTCGTCGACGGCGATCCGCTGGCCGACCTTTCGCTGCTGGCGCGGCCGGACCAGGCGCTCAAGGCCGTGATCCGCGACGGCGTGTTCGTCATCGACCGTCTCTCGCAGCAACCCGCTGCTCCCCGCTCGCTCGTCAGAAAGGCCGCCGCATGATCCCCGCGCTCCGCAACAAGCAGTACATGCAGCTCGCCTGGGTCGTGCCCGGGCTGGAAGGCGCGATCGCCGACTGGGTGCGCACCGCCGGCGCCGGGCCGTTCTTCGTGTTCGAGGAACTGCATTTCGCCGATGGCCTCTATCGCGGCGCGCCGGCGGACGTGCAGCCTTGCCGCGCGGCGATCGGCCAGCACGGAGACATGCAGATCGAGCTGATCCAGCCCCTGGCCGACGAGCCGGGCATCTGGACCGACGTGGTGCCCTTCGGCCGGCGCGGGTTCCACCACACCGGCCTCTACTGCGCCGACTACGAGAGCGAACGCGCGGCCGCGCTCGCCGGCGGCGAGATGGCGTTCGAGGGCCTGATGATGGGCGCGCGGACCTGCTACATCGACACCACCGGGACGCTGGGTTTCATGACCGAGCTGATCACCGCCAATCCGGTTGCCGAGATGGTCTTCGGCCAGATCCGCCAGGCCTCCGAGGGCTGGGACGGCCGCGACCCGATCCGCACGCTGGGATAGGCGCATTTATCGAGAGGACGATGCCATGACCACCGACACCATCGCCAACCCCTGCCGCGCCGTGACGGCGGAGGAAGTGGCGCATTACCAGGAGAAAGGCTGGGTCCAGCTCAGGCGTTTCGTCTCGCCCGACATGATCGCGGCCATGCTGGGCAAGGCCAGGGAACTGATGGGCGATGACGGCGACAGCAACCCGCCCTATGGCATCGACCAGCCCTATTTCAACGCCTTTGCGGCCTCCGGCTACAACGACCCCCGGGTGCGGCCGGTGTTCGACGGCATCGGCCAGGCGGCCCGGGCGCTGCTCAACCGCAAGGCCGATCCCGGCGTGCGCCTGTTCAACGACTTCTTCGCTCCCAAGCTGCCCGCGGCGAAGAAGACGCGCAACATGGGCAACGGCCCGACCAGCTTCCATCAGGACTACATCACCTTCGCGGTCGACCGCAGCGGCGGCATGACCTTCTGGATACCGCTCGAACCCTATGGCCCGGAAGCGGGGACGATGTCGTTCCTGTCGGGCTCGCACCGGCTGGGCGTGCTGGGCAACTACACGAGCTACGACGGCCGCGACATCCGCGAGGTCTGGCCCGAACTTCGGGACTGCCCGGAAAGCCCGCAGATCACCTATGAGCTGGGCGACATCACCGTGCACAACCACCTGACGGTGCACGGCGCTGGGGCCAACACGCTCGACCGGCCGCGCTGGGCCTACCTCGTGCTGCCCCAGCCCGCCGACGCGCGCTGGAACGGCGCGCCGCCCGAGGCTTTCGATCCGGTGGCACACAAGATGACGCCCTACGGCAAGTTCCCGGACGAGAGCTTTCCGGTCATCGGGTGAGGGAGGGGGGAGGAGCGATCCTCCTCTTTCAGCAGCGGATCGGCGGCGCTACGCTGCTGGCATGAAACGCATCGCCACGCTCACCCTGAACCCGACGATCGACGCCTCCTACGAGGTCGACCGTATCGTTCCCACGCACAAGGTCCGCACGCGGCACGAACGCTACGAGGCGGGCGGCGGCGGGATCAACGTCGCGCGGGTGTTCTGCCGGCTGGGCGGCGCGGTGGAGTGCGTCTATTTCTCGGGCGGCGGCACCGGCGCGGCCTTCGACGGATTGGTCGACGACCTGAACCTGCCGCGCCGCCGCATCGCGATCGCCGAGCCGACGCGCATCGCCAGCGCCGTGCACGAGACCGAGACCGGCCAGGAATACCGCTTCGTCCCCGCCGGGCCGACGATCACCGCCGAGGAATGCGAGCGCTGCCTCGACCTGCTGCGCGAAATCGAGTGCGATTACTTCGTCGCCAGCGGTTCGCTGCCGCCCGGCGTGCCGGCCGACTTCTATGTGCGCGCCGGCGAGATCGCGCGCGCGCGCGGCATCGCCTTCGTGCTCGACACCTCGGGCGAGGCACTGAAGGCGACGCTCGGCGCGGGCGGCGTGCTTCTCGTCAAGCCGAGCGGGGGGGAACTGCGCCAGTTCACCGGACGCGAACTGGAAACGCCCGAAGAATTCGGCGCGGCAGCGATGGACGTCGTCACCGCCGGCCGGGCGGAGCTGGTCGCGGTGACGCTGGGCCACAAGGGCGCGGTGCTGGCGCGCAAGGAGGGCACGACGTTCCTGCCCGCCATCCCGATCGAGGCGCGCAGCGCGGTGGGGGCGGGGGACAGCTTCCTCGCGACGATGCTGTTCGCGCTCGCTTCCGGCCGCGATCCGGTCGATGCCTTCCGCTACGGCATGGCGGGCGGTGCCGCCTCGGTGCTCACCCCCGGCACCGGCCTTGCCCATCCCGAGGACATCGAGCGCCTGTTCGCCATGGTGGCGGCTTAGCGTCGGGGGTGTCGATCAAAAACGGACCGGCTCCAGATACAGCCCTCAAAGAAAAGGCGATCACATCGTTTGCAAGCGCCACATCCGCTCAGCCTGAGCCCGCCGAAGGCCACGCGCTGCCATTTGCCCCAAGCGCCTCGGGGACCCAGCCCGGCCGTGGCGCGTGGCCTTCGGCGGGCTCAGGCTGAGCGGGGTTGGAGCGGGGTTGGGGATTGTCGGTGCACGTGGGCAATAGGCTCGGTCCGGCCCAGATTGAATAGCACGGGTGTGGTTGAGCCATCCCGCCGCTTCACCGTCGCCCCTGCGCAGGCAGGGGCCCAGATAAGCTGTCCTCATCAATGCTACGATGGTGCCAGATGATTCCATCCGGCTCGAAATCACTCTACCGGGCGGCCGGCACCGCCCGCGCGCGGTCGCGGATGAACTGGTGGATCTGGCCGGCCTGTTCCTCGGTGAACTGGGGGTAGCGTGGCATGCCCCGGGCCAGCAGCGCGCCATCGTGGAGCACGGTCCACAGGGCCGCGCGGTCGAGCGCGATGCCCGATTCGCGCAAGTCCGGTCCAGGTGCGCCGGAGCTTTCGGCGTCCTTGCCGTGGCAGCCGCTGCAGGCGCCGTTGAACAGCGTGGCGCCCGCCGCGACCTGCGCGGGGTCGAGCCGGATCGACGGGTCGTCGATCGCGTGGACGGTCTCGTCGTAAGGCGCGGTCGGTGGCAGCTTGGCCGTGCCGCCGAGCCGGAAGGTCAGCAGCCGGCGCGGCTGGGCGTTGTAGCGCCAGCCGGTAGGCATGATGCCCATGGCGTAGGGGTTAGGCCCGGCCCAGCCGACCAGGATCGAGACGTATTGCGTGCCGTTCCACGCATAGGAAATCGGCGGCGCGATGATGCCCAGGCCTGCGTCGAAGCGCCAGAGCGCCTTGCCCTCGGCCGCGTCGTAAGCGGTGATCCAGCCGTCGGCGGTGCCCTGGAACACGAGCCCGCCCGCGGTCGACAGCGTGCCGCCGTTCCACAGCCATTTGTGCCAGACGATCCAGCGCTGCTTCTGCGCGACCGGGTCCCAGGCGATCAGCGCGCCCTGGCCGTCGCGGCCGTCGCCGGAGAACTCGGGCTTTGCGATCACGCCCAGGAAAGTCTCCGGCGCGCGGGTAAAGCGCATGCCGAGATGCATGTAGGGCAGATAGACGAGCCCGGTGCCCGGGTTGAACGACATCGCCTGCCAGTTGTGCGCGCCCAGCGTCGAGGGCCAGATCAGCGCCTCGCCGCTCTCGTAGCGGATGCCGGGCCGCTCGACCGGGCGTCCGGTGGCGAGGTCGATACGATCGGCCCAGGTCACCTTGCCGAGCTTTTCGGCCGAGATCGGTTTGCCCGTCTCGCGGTCGATCACATAGAAGAAGCCGTTGGTCGGCGCCTGCATCAGCACCTTGCGGGGCTTGCCGTCGATCGTCAGCGTGGCGGTGATCATGCCGGCCGTGGATTTGTAGTCCCAGGCCTCGCGCGGGTTCTGCTGATAGTGCCAGACGTATTTGCCGGTATCGGCGTCGAGCGCGACGATCGAGGCGAGGTAGAGGTTGTCGCCGCCGCCGGGGCTGCGCTTCTCCGGATCGTAGGGGCCGGAGTTGCCGGTGCCGACGTAGATGCGGTTGAGTTCCGGGTCGAAGGTGATGCCGTGCCAGGCGGTGCCGCCAGTGCCGCTTTTCCACCATTCGCCGCCCCAGGTTTTCGCGGCCATTTCCATCGCCGGGTCGCCCCGGTTCTCCTCCGGGCTGCCCGGCACGGTGTAGAAGCGCCAGACCTGCCGGCCGGTCTGCTGGTCGTAGGCGGTGACGTAGCCGCGCGATCCCGAATCGCCGCCGCCCTGTCCGATGATGACCTTGCCGTTGAACACGCGCGGCGCGCCGGTGATGGTGCGGCGGTCGTCGCGCTCGACCGTCTCGACGCTCCACAGCTCGCGCCCGGTCTTGGCATCGAGCGCGATCAGCCGCCCGTCGGTCGCGCCGACGAACACGCGCCCGTCGGCATGGGCGACGCCGCGGTTGAGCGGGAAGATGTAGTTCATCTTCGCCGGGTTGTGCTCCCAGACCCGCACCTCGTGCTTCCACAGCAGCTTGCCCGTCTCGACTGAGGCGGCATAGACGTCGGCGAAGCTGCCGGTGAAATAGAGCACTCCGTCGATGGCGAGCGGAGTGGCCTCGAGCGCCTGTTCGCCCGGCAGGTCGAGCGACCAGGCGAGGCCGAGGCGGGCGACGTTGGTGCGGTTGATCTGGGCGAGGGCGGCATAGCCCGCTTCGTCGGCCTGGCCGCCGTAGTGGGGCCAGTCGACATTGGGCGGCGGTGCGGCGGTGAGGGGGGCGGCGGCGAGGGTCAGCGCCAGGAGCGTCGTCCAGCCCCTCACAGTTTGAACCCCCCGCTGGCGTCGATCGTCTGCGCCGTCACCCAGCGGCCGAGCGGCGAGGCGAGCATGTAGACGATGTCGGCGACCTCCGCTGGCTGGCCGAAGCGGTGGAGCGCGGTGGCGTCGATCACCTGCTTCGCAAGCGCCGGGTCGTCGAGGACGTGCTGGTTGGTCTCGCCGGCGGTGAAGCCGGGCGAGACCGCGTTGACCGTGATCCCGCGGTGGCCGAGGTCCTGCGCCAGCACGCGGGTGAAGGTCTCCACCGCCGCCTTGGCCATCGAATAGACGATGATGCCGGGGTCGGTCAGCCGCGAGCCGGTGGAGGAGATGTTGATCACCCGGCCATGGTCGCGCAGGTGGTGGTAGAGCGCGCGCGTCAGCAGGAAGGGGCCGCGCACGTTGTTGCCGAAAGTGCGGTCGAACACCTCCTCGCCGCTGTCGAGGATCGTTGCGTGGTCGCCTCCGCCGATGTTGTTGACGAGGATGTCCAGCCCCTTGTCGCCGGTGCGACGGGTGAACTCGTCCTCCAGCGCGGCGACCAGGCGCTCGATCTCGCCCGGCGCGCCGATCCTGGCCTGCAGTGCGAACGCCCGCCCGCCGCCACCTTCGATGGCGCGCACGGTATCGGCGGCGGCTTCATGGTTGCCGGCATAGTTGACCGCGACGAGCGCGCCGGCGGCGGCCAGCCGTTCCGCCATGGCGCGGCCGATGCCGCGCCCGCCGCCCGTCACCAGCGCGGTCCTGCCCGCGAGATCCTGCTCCATCCTGCACCTTCCCCTCCCGTCGTCCGCTCGCGGGATCGGCGCGGGTTGGGGGCCCTAGGCGACGATCGCGCGGCGGCAGAATTCCCAGATCGCGTCGGCCAGCCGTTGCCGGCCTTCGCCGTCCGGTCGCGCGTCTTCCTCTCTCAGCAGCTCGGTGTGGATCGTGCTGGCGATGAGGTTGTAGATCAGCGTTGCTTGTAGGGCAGGGTCGCTATCGCGTAGCTGTCCCTGGCGGATACCCGCGCTGATCCGGTCGGCAAGAACGCCCAGCAGGGGGGCCAGCGCGCGTTCGAGTTCCGCCGGGTGCGTCTGTGCCAGCCGCATGTGCTCGCGCACGATGGCCGAGACCATGCGGACGCCGATGCCGGGGTTCTCCATCTGCTGCCCACCCAGCACCAGCCCGGAAATGATCGCGTGGATCTGGCTCAGCGGATCGGGCTGTTCCGCGATCGCCTCGTCGAAGAATGTCGCCGCCGCCCGCAGCGTTTCCTCGAAGACCGAGAGGACGAGATCGTCCTTGCCGGCGAACCGCTCGTAGAACGCGCGCCGCGCCAGCCCGGTGCGCTTGAGCATGGCGCGGATCGTCAGCCCCTCCAGACCTTCTTCCTCGAGCAGGGCGGAGGCGGCGTTGAGGATGCTTTGTCGGCGGAGACACTCGGCTTGATCGGGGGTGCCGGATGTCGGAGCGCGTTCCGCGATTGAAACCATGGCTAACGCCTACTCCTTTGGCCGCCGCCGGTCCAGCCGTGGACATTGACACAGGCAGGTATTCGTTCTAGACGTTGAGAACGTAGTTCTCGGCTTATTCAGGAGAGTTTTTCGCATGCCGCAGGTCATCTATGTCGAACATGGAGGCTCCCGCCACGCGGTCGACGTGCCGGTGGGCGAGAACGTGATGCGCGGTGCGCTCTACAACGGGATCGAGGGCATTATCGGCGAGTGCGGCGGCGGCCTCTCCTGCGCCACCTGCCACTGCTATGTCGACGACGCCTGGACCGCGAAGGTCGGCGGGCCGAACGGCCAGGCGGAAGAGGAACTCCTCGAATCCGCATCGGCCGAGGTGCGGCCGACAAGCCGCCTCTCGTGCCAGATCGAGATGACGCCCGAGCTTGACGGGCTCGTCGTCCATCTCCCCGAAACCCAGTATTGACCCCGCTTTTCAGAGAAGGAGCGCGCGTTTCATGGCGATAGACGCAGCCAATCCCGTTCCGCCCGATCTTCCACGCTTCGTCGGCATGGATCAGGTGCCGCCGCACGTGCCGAAGGACCTGATCTTCCAGTCGGGCCTGACGACGGGGCCGGAATTCCTGAAGAACCCGCACGACTTCATGGCGGGCATGCACGAGAAATTCCCGCCGATCTTCTACGACGTGGGCGAGTACATCAACGCCTGGCAGGTCCTCAAGCACGAGGATGCGCTGTTCGTGCTGCGCCACCCGGAGATCTTCTCGAACGAGGGGGCGACGCCGTTCCCGCGCGATCCGAACGATTACTTCTATTTCATCCCGATCGAAATCGATCCGCCGCACCACCGCAAGTACCGCAACATCGTCGACCCGCTGTTCTCGCCGCAGGGCGTGCTCAAGCTGGAAGGCCTGATCCGGCAGCGCGCGCGCGACCTGATCGACGGCTTCATCGCCAGGGGCGAGTGCGAGTTCACCAACGATTTCGGCCGGCCGTTGCCGGTCTCGGTGTTCCTCGACATCATGGGCCTGCCGCAGGACATGCGCGACACCTTCGTGTCCTGGGCGGTCGACCTGCTGCATTCGTCCGACCGCGAGACGATGGGCCGCGCGTTCCGCAACATCACGGACTATATCAAGGGCGCGATCGCCGAGAAGAAGGCGAACCCCGACGACGGCGTGGTCAGCCGCATCGCCCACGCCGCGCCCGACGGCGTGCCGCTGTCCGACAAGGAAGTGTTCGGCTTCGTCGTCTTCCTGTTCATCGGCGGGCTCGACACGGTATTCGCCACGCTGAACAACATCTGGCTCTGGCTCGCCGAGAACCCCGACCGGCGCCGCGAGATCATCTCGCGCCCCGGCGACATCGACAAGGTCGTCGAGGAACTGCTGCGCCGCTGGTCCGTGACCTTCTCGGGCCGCGTGCTGGCGCAGGACTACGAAATGCGCGGCGTGCAGATGAAGAAAGGCGACCGGATCACCTGCATCCTGCCGGCCTGCAACTTCGATCCGGACGTCTTTCCCAACCCCAGGGAAGTGGACTTTGACCGGCCGCGCAAGACGATCCTGGCCTTCACCGTCGGCGTGCATAGCTGCATGGGCGCGCACCTTGCGCGGCTGGAGGTCAAGATCGCGCTGCAGGAATGGCTCAAGCGCATTCCCGAGTTCTCGGTGAAGCCCGGCACCCACATCGAATACCGCCCCGGCGGCGTCGTGGGCCCCGAGCACCTGCCGCTGGAATGGTGAAGTCACGTCGTCCCGGGTCAAGCCCGGGACGACGCTAGTTACAGCCGCTGGCCTTGCGGAAGCGGAACTGGCGGCCGTGGTGCACCAGCAGCAGGTCGCGGCCGTCGATGCGCAGCGGCGCGTGGGCGAAGGCGACCTTGCCGAGGTCGTTGGGCTCGAAGCGGAAGCGCGCTTCCCGGCCGGCGCCGGCGGACAGCGGGAAGGGCTCGCTCGCCAGCGCGAAGACCGGCAGGAGGAACTGCGCCGAGACGACGCGCATGCCCGGCTCCAGCGCGAGCGCCAGCCCGTCCTCGCCGAGCTGGTGGTCGATTACCTCGCCATTGGCGAGCGTCAGGCGCGCGTCGAAATATTGCGGGTTCATGCCGGGCGGCATGGCGAGCCTGACCCGGAACACCTCGCCGTCGCCGGCGGTTTCCTCGACGAGGCGGAAGCGCGGCGGGGTGACGGGATCGCTGGTCAGGAACACGCTCGCCTCGTCGCTTTGCCAGTGCCCCTGCGCCTCCTCGTCGAGCGCGCCGTAGGACAGCCCATAGCGGAAGCGGCTGTCCGTCCCTAGTTCCAGCCCGGCCGCGATCTCCATCGCGTGGCCGTCATAGCAGCCGGCGAGGTCCGCCGCAGCGGCGCGCGCCGTTCCGCCAAGCAGCACGGCCGCGAGCAGGGCGGCGCGCAGCGACGAACGGACATTTACCCTTGGCGTCATAGCTCTGGCCAGCGGCTGCGGATTGCGTCACCATGCCGCAAACCGCGCGCAAGACAAGCGCGCAAGACACGGGAGAGTGACGCCATGGAGTTTCGCCCGTTGCACGCCGATCTCGGCGTCGAGGTTCTCGGCTTCGATCTGCAGCATGGGCGTTCGCCCGCCGAGGTGGAGGCGTTGCGCGGCGCCTACGACGCGCACCAGATGCTGCTGTTCCGCGGCGGCGGGCGCGTCTCGCCCGAGCGTCATGTCGAGATCGCGGGCTGGTTCGGCCCGCCGCCGCCGGTGGACAACACGGGCAACGGCGATTTCGTTTCGGTGCTGGAGAACGAGGAGGCGGCCGGTTCGATGCGGCTGCCGTTCCATTCGGACCTGACCTATACCGATTGCCCGATCAAGGCGATCTGCCTGCAGGCGATCGCGCTGCCGGCGGGCGGCACCTCGACCACCTTTGTCAGCGGCATGGCGGCCTGGGAGCGGTTGCCCGGGGCGCTGCAGGACGAACTGGCCGGCACGACGCTGCGCCATCTCTACGTCTCGAACATGCCCGAATACGACTGGCCCGATTTCGCCGCCGAGCATCCCGTGCGCCTGCCGCACCCGCGCACGGGCCAGCCGATCCTGCTGGTGACCGAGCACCACGCCGACCGTATCCTCGAACTGGACGAGGCGCGCAGCCGGGCGGTGATCGCGGAGCTGTTCGGCTATCTCTACGCGCCCGAGGCCCGGTACGAGCATCGCTGGCAACTCGACGACCTGGTGATCTGGGACAACCTCGCCATCCAGCACGCGCGGACCCACCATTCGGACCCCGCGCAAGGCCGGCGCGCCCTGCAGCGCGTGGCGCTGGCAGAAGTCGGCCTGCCCGAACTGGTCGAGCGCGCGCGGGCGCGGCAGCGAGCGGCCTGAGGCGCGATAATCCCGCCTGCAACAAATTGACCCGCCGCACCACGGTGCGACGGGCCAAGCTTTCCTCCCCAGGAAAATTGCGCCCCTTCAGCCGCGCGCGGCGCTGCCGAGACGGTGGTAGAGATTGGAATACTTCGCGGAGTCCGGCGAATCCTCGTGGTTCTGCAGATAGAAGCGCACGGCTTCCTTCAGCAGCTTGAAGTCTTCGGTCGAAAGAACGGCGCGGGAACGGGTGGGTTCGCTCATCGTCTGTACTCCGTGGTTGCCCGGTTCGCGGTTCAGGCCGCGAACTGGTTCATGGTGTTGTCCTTGCCGCCGGCCTTCAGGGCCGCCTCGCCGGCGAAGTATTCCTTGTGGTCGTCGCCGATGTCGGAGCCGGCCATGTTCTGGTGCTTCACGCAGGCGATGCCCTGGCGGATCTCGGCGCGCTGGACGTTCTTGACGTAGCCCAGCATGCCCTGGTCGCCAAAGTATTCCCGGGCGAGGTTGTCGGTGCTGAGCGCCGCGGTGTGGTAGGTCGGCAGCGTGATCAGGTGATGGAAGATGCCGGCGCGAGCCGCGGCGTCGCGCTGGAAGGTGCGGATCTTCTCGTCGGCCTCGTTAGCCAGTTCCGAGCCGTCGTAGTCGACGCTCATCAGCCTGGCGCGGTCATAGGCGGAGACGTCCTTGCCTTCCGCCTGCCAGCGGTCGAACACCTGCTGGCGGAAGTTCAGCGTCCAGTTGAAGCTGGGCGAGTTGTTGTAGACCAGCTTGGCGTTGGGGACGACCTCGCGGATGCGGTCGACCATGCCGGCGATCTGCTCGATGTGCGGCTTCTCGGTCTCGATCCACAGCAGGTCGGCGCCGTGCTGCAGCGAGGTGATGCAGTCGAGCACGCAGCGGTCCTCGCCGGTTCCGGGGCGGAACTGGTAGAGGTTGCTCGGCAGGCGCTTGGGCCGCATCAGCTTGCCGTCGCGGGTGATGAGAACATCGCCGTGGCCGATCTCGGTGACTTCCTCGCAGTCGAGGAAGGCGTTGTACTGGTCGCCGATGTCGCCCGCCTCGCGGGTGAAGGCGATCTGCTTGGTGAGGCCGGCGCCCAGCGAGTCGGTGCGCGCAACGATCACGCCGTCGTCGACGCCCAGTTCCATGAAGGCATAGCGGACGGCGCGGATCTTCGCGAGGAAGTCCTCGTGCGGGACGGTGACCTTGCCGTCCTGGTGGCCGCACTGCTTCTCGTCGGAAACCTGGTTCTCGATCTGGATGCAGCAGGCGCCCGCCTCGATGAACTTTTTGGCGAGGAGATAGGTCGCCTCGGCGTTGCCGAAGCCGGCGTCGATGTCCGCGATGATCGGAACGATGTGGGTTTCGTAATGGTCGACGGCGTGCTGGATCTTCTGCACCTTGATCTCGTCACCGGCCGCGCGGGCGGCATCGAGGTCGCGGAACATCATGCCCAGCTCGCGCGCGTCGGCCTGGCGCAGGAAGGTGTAGAGTTCCTCGATCAGCGCGGGAACCGAGGTCTTCTCGTGCATCGACTGGTCGGGCAGCGGGCCGAACTCGCTGCGCAGCGCGGCGACCATCCAGCCCGAGAGGTAAAGGTAGCGGCCCTTGGTGGTGCCGAAGTGCTTCTTGATGCTGATCAGCTTCTGCTGGCCGATGAAGCCGTGCCAGCAACCCAGCGACTGCGTGTAGGCGGCCGGATCGGCGTCATAGGCGGCCATGTCGGCACGCATGATCCTGGCGGTGTACTTCGCGATGTCGAGGCCGGTGCGGAAGCGGTTCTGCAGGCGCATGCGGGCGACCGATTCCGCCGAGATGCCGTCCCAGGTCTGCGCGTTCTGGCCGATCGTCTGGCCGGCTTCGGTGATGCTCTGCTGATAGGTCACGTCTGATGTCCTTGAGAATCGGTGTTGTGCGATGAACCGCGCCTATGCCGGGCGGCGGCCGCGCGAAATGCGCCGCGGAGTGTGGCTGTAAGGCTTTACAGAATATCCTTGTAAAGCTGTACATTTGTGACAAAGTGCGCTTGTCATGTTGAGTGCAAGGTCGTTCCTGAGCCGTCACGCTGAACTTGTTTCAGCACCCATCGCGCCTCCGGGTATGGGGTCGCGAGGGGGGAGATGGACCCTGAAACAAGCTCCGGGTGACGATGAAGAGCGAGTGTGCGCCTATGGCTGACGCCCGCCCCCTCTACCTCGGTCCTCGGCTCAAGCGGCTGCGCCGCGAACTGGGGCTGACCCAGCAGGCCATGGCCGAGGATCTGGAGATCTCGCCGTCCTACGTCGCGCTGCTGGAGCGCAATCAGCGGCCGTTCACCGCGCCGCTGCTGCTGCGTCTTGCGCGGACCTACAAGCTGGAAGTGGCCGACCTCGCGGCCGAGGAGGGGGAGGACTACGCGCGCCGGGTGGCCGAGGCGCTGCGCGATCCGATCTTCGCCGATATCGACCTGCCGGCGCTGGAAGTGGCCGATCTCGCCACCAACTTTCCCGGCGTCAGCGAGGCGCTGCTGCGATTGCACGGCGCCTATGTGCGCGAGCAGCAGGCGCTGGCCGAGCACCGCGTGCCGGGCGCCGCGGAAGCCGCCGATCCCGTCGCCGAGGCGCGTCGCTTCGTCGCCGACCGGCGCAACCATTTCCCCGAACTCGACGCCCGCGCCGAGGCGCTGGCGGCCGAGATCGCCGAGGCGGGCGGTAGTCAGGAATATCTGCGTAAGCGGGGCCTGCGTGTCCGTTTCCTGCCGCCCGAGGTGCTGGTCGATACCATCCGTCGCTATGACCGGCACAACGAGCAGCTTCTGATCGACGACACGCTCGACGCCGCCAGCCGCGCCTACCAGCTTGCCGTCCACATCGCCTACACGGTGATGCGCGCCGACATCGCGCGCATCGTCCGGGCCGAGAGCTTCGCCAGCCGCACCGCCGCGACGCTCGTTCGGCGCGCGCTCGGCGGCTATGCCGCGGCGGCGCTGCTGATGCCTTACGACCGCTTCGCCCGGGCGGCGGAAAGCCGGCGCTACGACGTCGAGACGCTGAGCCGCCTGTTCGCCACCAGCTTCGAGCAGACCGCGCACCGGCTGACCACGCTGGGGCGGCCGGGGCAGCAGGGCGTGCCGTTCTTCTTCATCCGCGTCGACGAGGCGGGCAATGTCTCGAAGCGGCTCGACGGCGCGGGCTTCCCCTTCGCCGCGCACGGCGGCGGCTGCCCGCTGTGGAGCGTCCATTCGGCGTTCCGCCGGCCGGGCGAAGTTATCACGCAATGGCTGGAACTGCCCGACGGCCAGCGCTTCTTCTCCATCGCGCGGACGGTGACGGCGGGCGGCGGCAGCCACGCGCGGCCGCACGTCTATCGCGCCATCGCGCTGGCCTGCGCGGCCGAACATGCGCCGCGCCTCGCCTATGCCGGGGGAGTGGACCCGCGTACCGTGCCGGCGACGCCGATCGGCGTGACCTGCCGCCTGTGCCATCGCGCCGCCTGCCACGCCCGCGCGGCGCCGCCGATCGGCCGCGAGATCCTGCCCGACGACTATCGCCGCGCGGCCGAGCCCTTCACGCTGGGCGAAAGCTGAGCGCGGGACATAGCAAGGGCAGGGGCGGGGGTGAGGGCGGAGGCTTCAGACCCCGCCGCTCACCCGCAGCAGTTGCCCGGTGACGTAGCGGCTGGCGTCGGAGGCGAGGTAGAGCAGCGCGAAGCCGATGTCGCGCGGCTCGCCGGTGAGGCCGAGCGGGGACAGCGCCCGCATCTGCCCCATCACGACCTCGCGCGCGGCCGGGTCCACCGCGCCGGCCGCGTCGTGGTACTGGCTGGCGTTGATCGGCGTGTCGACCCAGCCGGGCACCACCGCGTTCACCCGCACGCCGAAGGGGCCGAACTCCTTGGCGCAGACGCGGGTGAGCTGGTTCACGCCGGCCTTGGTCATGCCATAGACCGAAAGCCCCGGCACCGGGCTGTCGCCGGCGGTGGACGAGACGTTGACGATCGCGCCGCCGCGGCCCTGCGCCTGCATCGCCCGCCCGGCTGCGGCGCAGCCCCAGTAGGTACCCATCATGTTGACCGCGACGACCCGCTCGGCCGCCGCGCGCGAAGCCTCGGCGACATCGGCCCAGAGCGTGACGCCGGCCGAGTTGACCCAGACGTCGAGTCCGCCCGCCGCGTCGGCCAGCGCGTCCACGGCTTGCGGGTCGGTGACGTTGGTGGGCCGGATCAGCGCGCGGCCGCCGGCCTCGCGCACCAG
>Ga0172382_10004188_pt1 | contig 22240 bp, 11 predicted proteins | sample Leawel138RmetaG_FD_122245 | JGI IMG/M metagenome (GOLD analysis project Ga0172382, IMG submission 122245) | Leachate microbial communities from a municipal landfill in Southern Ontario, Canada - Leachate well 138R metaG | ecosystem: Engineered > Solid waste > Landfill > Unclassified | place... | reverse complement strand
GACATCATCGGGGGGTATGTCGAACCTAATGCACAGACTCAACGAAGGTGGTATGCTTAGCAGCTGTTGAACCTACAGAAATTGGAGATGGAGCCAGTACCCGTGAATCGTTGACTCATACCAACGGAAAACTATTATTGACATCGATGGAAAAAAGCAGTAATATGGAAATAGAAAGCGCTTACTATATGAACGGAAACCAAATATTTACTACATAATAGCAGTGTTAAGCAAAGATGGCGTGGCCCACTCATTGTCATTTTGTCATATACGCTTCTGTAGGTTTAAATTGTGGTTAGAGTAGTCGGTTCGCAGGCTTATATGTACTTTGAAATAAGTCATACGAATAGTACTGCAGGTATGGGAAATAGGCTTTAGTGCAAACAGCCTCATGGATTTCATTGACGACTCACCGGAATGCTTATGAATTCTACGTATAGGTGGAAAGCGATCCGGATTCTCAGCGAAGGTTCACCTCCCTATTACCATGTGGCAATCGAGGTATGCAGGTGCGAATAATCGGTCTACCTTTGGATCAAGGGTATGCCAAGACGGTACAGAGGAAGTCATTTGGTACAACAAAGGGGAACCTAAATGAGGTCTTCATGGATGAATAGCTGATTTATCCTCAGGCAACATGGAGGGGCTCCTTTGCCAGAAATGAAGAAAGGAGGCATTCATGGTTGATCAGGCAACGGACGGACAAGAAACCGACTAATGTTAGAAAGGAAGGTCAGTGAATGAAGGCTATAGAAAAATGGTTTTTGCTCGCTGTGTTGGCTGTGACGATTATTTGCACTCCTGTAGCGAGTGCCAAGGTGCAGATTACCTATAGCTATATGGGAAGCCCTCAAGAGGCGGCTGCCTATGAACAAGTGATTGCCGACTTTAACCGCCTTCACCCGGACATTGAGGTTATTGGACGACATGTGCCGGATGGCTACTTTGATCGGCTTACCATGGAAATTGCCGGGGGTATTGCTCCGGATGTCTTTCATGTCTGGACGGAAGGGTACATGCGCCCGTTTCAGCAGGCTGGGTGGTTGCTCGATTTGAACGAGTATGTTGAGAACGATGAGGAGTTCAATTTGGCAGACTTCCCTCCGAATCTGCTGGAAGCAGCCGAGTTAGATGGTGGCTTATACGCATTGCCACGAGACATAGCATTACGAGTTATGTTCTATAATCGTGACATGTATAACGAAGCAGGTATACCGGAACCTGATGCGGAACTGACCTGGGGGGAGGCTAGAAAGAACGCGATCCGATTAACGACACAAGATAGCGATGGACGAACTGTCTCTCTTGGACTTGATTGGAGTTGGTGGTGGGGTTCATGGATGAATATGGTGTGGATGTGGGGAGGAGAGATCACCGATCCCCAGGTTACCAGGGCTACTCTGAATACTCCCGAGGCCTTGGAGGGCCTGAACTTTATGATGACGGCCTTCAATGAGGGTTGGATGGGTGGACCCCATTTCAACTGGGGTGATGGTTTTGGATTTGAGACCGGAAAAGTCGCGATGAAATGGGATGGACACTGGGCTGTGCCGTGGGCTCGGGACGCGGTGCGATTTGACTGGGATGTCGCCCATGTGCCGAAAGGACCAGCAGGTCGAACCACGCTACTTGGCGCGACCTGGTATGGCGTTTATGCATATACGGAACATCCGCAGGAGGCAGCTGAGTTTGCCAAGTACCTTGTTACAGAAGGAAACAGGATCTATACTCGTCTTGGTGCTGTAGTTCCTTCCCGTTTCTCGATTATGAGTTCTGAGGATTTTCTTTGTCCGGATTTGCCGCCGAAGAACCGACATGTTTGGATGGAGGCAGCTCCTACCGGTAAGTGGCCTCCTCTTACGGATCGCTGGAGTCAACTGGTGGATGAAATGATGAGTCCCGAGTTGGAGAAGGCATTTAGAGGTGAGTGTTCTATCGAACAGGCGGTAGACCAAATTCAAAGAATGGCACCGTCAATCCTGCAACCATGATCGGCATATAGGGACCACATGGCGTCGCTTCTGATGCATTGTGGTCCCACAGAATACCTAGTTAAATGACTTCCGCGTTTCGAACAGGGGGGATAGAATGAGTGAAGGATGGGTATTACCTGTTCTTGTCATGGTCTTGATCTTTGGACTAGACGCGAATGCTTGGGCAATGGGACAAGTCTATGAAGGGGAGGCTTCGGGTAACATCCTGACTGGTAGAGCCCGCATTGTTCCTTGCGCCAACTGTTCAGGAGGTTGGAAGGTGGGAGACCTCTATCAGGGGAGTAGTCTGCAGTTTTGCGGGATTAGAGTTCCTAAGCCGGGTTACTATGAAGTACACATCGACTATATCTCAGGTGACCCAAGATCGGCATATATAAAGGTTAACAATGGTTCTAGGCAAAAGTATGACTTTCCTAGTACCGGCAACTGGCAGACCCTTAATACGCTGGTTCTTGTTCTGCATCTTGATCAGGAAGAAAACACGATTACCTTCTCAGATCAGAACTGGTACGCACCGGATATAGATCGGATTGTGATTGATTCGCCCATGGAAGATCTGGCCCTAGAAGACAGGGAGAAGCCTATTGACCTTGGGGAACGGATCTCGGTGACCCAAATTGGTCGGGTGGGTTTACAAGAACGAGAGTATGGGTTTTTAGTTTCCAACGGTGTTGTAACGATCTCCTACCATAAGGATGGCACTGCTTCATACTTATGGAACGATCAACCGGTTGTGACTGGTGCTTTCAGCAGAGCCAGATTGGAAAATCAGCCGAACGGGCAATACATTACCTCAAAGGACTATACGCAACGTCATTTTTCCTTCGGTTCCGTTAACAACGAAATCTTTGGGGATGGCATGAAGGTTTCCGTGATCAGTGAGCGGACGGGCCTGCCGACAATGGTTCAGTCTTATTACATATACGAAGACCTACCATGCTTTTTTACTCAAGTTGACCTGGTTAGTACCGATGTTTTTCCTCTTGCCACAAATCACCTTTCTCCGATGATGGTGCAGAACAGAGGTGGTGTAGATATTGGTGAATATGGTGATAACCGAGTCCTTGTGGTTCCCTTCGATAACGACAAGTGGTCGAGATATCAGGCTTGCTCAATAAACACTCCCTTCAATAATGAACTGTATGTTAGCTCGGAAGTAACGGCTATTTACGATAACGAAAGCAGGGTTGGGTTAGTTGTGGGTTCAGTGACCCATGATACGTGGAAAACCGGCATTTACTGGGCAGGTTCAAACCAGCGGCTAGATCAATTTGAGGTCTATGGTGGTTTCACCTCACCTACTTCGACCCACGATACACTTGCTCATGGAATCATCAAGGGGGAGAAGGTAGCATCGCCGCTGGTGTTCATTGGATTCTATGAAGACTATCGTTCGGGATTGGAAGAATACGGCTGGGCCAATGGAGCCATGAGCCCACCACTGGATTTTAGACCTGATGTACCAGATCAAGTGCCCTTCGGGTGGAACAGTTGGGGTGCACTAAAAGACGATGTTACACTAAAGACGATTATGCAAACGTCAACCTTTTTCAAGGAGCATTTGTCCTTGTTCAGTAATGAGGGGAATGTATATATCAACCTAGACTCGTACTGGGATAATCTGTCCGATACAGAGTTGGTGGAACTGGTGGCTTTCATCAAGCAAAACGGCCAAAGGCCGGGGATTTATTGGGCCCCCTTCGTCTATTGGGGAACCAACATGAACCAATTTGTCGAAGGGACAAATTACCGAGCAAGATACAAAGATATTGTACTTAAAGACCACGAAGGAAATATGCTGCCGACGTTAGACGGGGCCTATGCACTTGATCCCACGCATCCTGTAACCAAACAACGAATTGATCACTTCATCGGGCGTTTCAAAGACCTTGGTTTTCAGTATATTAAGCTGGACTTTCTCTCCCATGGAGCGTTGGAGGGAGTTCATTTTGATCCCCTTGTGCAAACGGGCATTCAAGCGTACAATCAGGGTATGTCCTATGTTGTGCAGCAATTAGCTGGGACGATGTTTATTAGTGCGTCGATTTCGCCCCTCTTTCCCAGCCAATACGCGCATAGCCGCAGGATCTCCTGTGATGTTGATGGCACCCTAGCACTCACCGAATATCAGTTGAATAACCTAACCTACGGTTGGTGGCAGCATGGGACTATATATCCATACACAGATCCTGATTATATGACTTTGGAGAAGGGTGGTTCACTTATCGTAGCCCAGACCCGGGTGAACTCCGCGTTGATCTCCGGTACGGTTTTCCTAAACTCCGACGATGTACGAAGTCAAGTTGCCCAGGAGTACATGAGACTTCTGCTTACTAACCGAAGGATCAATGAACTAGCTGCCCGAGGCCGAGTCTTTCGCCCTGTGGAAGGAAACACCGGCTCCGAAGCAGCGGATACTTTTGTTTGTCATAGCGACGACGTCGCATACCTTGCAGCTTTTAATCTCAGGGGCACGACTCCTTGCCAGAAGAGTATAGACTTAGCCCGTATAGGACTGAGTGATGAGGACACCTATCATGTTACGGATCTGTGGACCGGTGAAAGGGGGGAAGCCCTTGGTGTTCTTGAAACTACCCTTGCCCAAGGTCAGTCGAAGTTGTTTAAGTTTGAAAGACGATAATATTGATCTAGTTGGGAACGCAATGGCTGCACAAAAACCTTAATAGAGTCTATTGAAGAACTGGAAGTGGAACATCAAATACATGATGTTCTTGCGGGTATCGGAACTAATCTTGGTGGAGGGGGGCAACTATTATACGACCCACAATCTACGACATAGCCCGTGAAGGAGGTGTGTCCATAGCTACCGTCTCACGGGTGATTAACGGCAACTATCCAGTTGGGAAGAAAACGCGTCAACGTGTATTAAAGGCGATGAAAGACCTAGGTTATTCCCCTAACCATGTGGCAAGAAGCTTAGCCTTACAGAGCACTTCCACCATAGGCGTTGTCTGTACTGACCTTAAGAACCCATATTTTGTCGAAATGATTGAGCAAATACAGTTGGTTACCGCTGGCAGTTCGCTACAGCTATTGTTACAAAACACAAGTGTGGCCGAAAATGAGAGGGACGCAGTGCAATTATTGTTGGACCGGCGGGTAGATGCCATTATTTTCATCGCTCACCATGAGGAGCTGGACGATGTAGAGCATATTACATCGACAGCAAAGATGGTGCCAGTGGTCCTGATTGGCCAGGAATTACCTGGAACCAAGGTGATGAGTATCTGTGCCGAAGAAGAGCAGGGCATGTACACCCTCGGGAAGCAGTTACTTCAGCTTGGGCATCGCAACGTCTTATTTCTCGGTGGAAAGGAAGGAAGTCATCCAACTGAAGTCAAACTAAGGGGACTAAGAAATGCTTTCGCTCTAAACAATGATGTCCGATTGGAAGTGGAATTGACTGGATACCAATATACCGCGGCAAATGTCTTGGAAGACCGAATAGCAGGCGGATTACTTCAATGGTGTACGGCTATCGTAGCTGTCAGTGATTATGTAGCCATCGGAGCGCTAAACGTATTGGATGCCAACGGTATTAGAGTCCCAACTGATATTACAGTAACAGGATTTGACAATATATTCTGGGCGACTTGTGTAAGGCCGAAGCTTACAACAGTGGAGCCCAATAAAGAGCTGTTGGCTCAAAATGCTGTCCACGCAATCATGAATGCATTAGATGGCCAAGCCTCAATAGGGAAAGTACTGGTACCATCTGAGCTAATTTTACGAGGCTCACATCGGTCAATTATCTCAAAGTGAGATGTATTCAGCACAACTTACCTGTTTGAGCGCCCAGCAACAGTGTTTCTCCAAAAACGTTTAGGAGCAGCAAAAACTAAGTGATGAAGACCTCCTTTTAATGCATAGAGGCTCCGATTAGCTTAGGTTTGAGGGAAGAGGGGATCTAGCCTTTTGTCCAAATTCTACGCAGGGCGGTGAACCCAGTCAGTAAAAGAGATGGGAACACCGGCTACTACAGGATTCATGACCTAGACGAAAATCCTGGAACAAAAGGCTTGTGTTGGCAATGAGAATGTGCTAGTATATATATGAGGTTACTGATGCGTCTTAATTAACATCTTTATTTAAGCGACATGCTAAGAAATGCCAAAGATCAATCACGGTTAGTTTCAGGATTGTCCTCTGAAACAAATGGATGGATCATAGGGGACGGGAAGGTCGTTTATGGAGGTGGTCGATGAAGAAACGGTGTGTTTGGCATGTGGTGGCTGGGCGATTATAGTGACTAGTGATACAAGTCTTTACCTTTTGTGAGTTATGCACATATATAGTGGCTAATTACTAATACCGTGAGTAATGGATATATCATGGATTGAACGTGAACATATGTTTATCTGGAAATCCCAACAGGACATATTGAATATGCAGTATCGAATAATGAAGGTTGCATAACATGATTTGGCGTGTGATATATGTTTCATGAATATACAATATAACTAGCAAAGGGGTATGAATATGCCAGCTAAGGAATTGCGTTGTTGTCTTATGGTGCTACTATTGGTCGGACTTCTTGTAACGGTTTCCTCGGTTGTAGCGGCTAAGCAAGTGGAGCTTGTCTTCATGTACCGGACTGGAACCCAAGAGATGGCGTGGGCAACGGAGGTCATCCGCAGGTTCAATGAACAACATCCAGATATTCATGTAACAGGTTTGGCACAGGCATCGGGTGGAGGTGGTTCAGAATACGTTGAGAAACTAACCACTTTGATCATGGGCGGAACGCCGCCGGACATATTCTATGGGGCTTCAGACAAGAAGAGTTACATCCTAAATGGTTGGACCTTGGACCTTGCGAAATTTGTAGCCCGGGATAAGGCAGAACTAGATATCGATGACTTCTTCCCTGGGGTATGGGAGACTTTCCAAATTAACGGTGAATTCCATGGTGTTCCGCTAGGTGTTTGTCCCCAGTATTGTTTTTATAACAAGGATATGTTTCGCGAGAATGGTCTAAAATTACTTCCTGACGATTGGGATAGCAAGGAATGGACATGGCGGGATTTTGTCGACTATAGCAAGAAACTTACCATTGTAGATAATGAAGGTGTATATAGCCGAGTTGCCCTGACCTTTGCTAGTGAGTGGCACTTACCGGACATCTGCTGGATTTTCGGTGGTGATTGGGTTGACCCAGAAGCTTATGAGGCAGGCTATGCCACAAAGGTGGCTATGGTGCGTCCTGAGAACGTTAAAGCCTATGAGGCCCTCGCTGATTACTACGCCAACTATGCTGCAGCTGGTCCAGGCAAGGGTATTACTCCCTCGGGAAGTTCATTTTTCGGAGCCCAGGCGGCGATGCACTGGATTGGCGCTTGGTATTTGGATGCAGTGATCAATACTGCTCCAAGCTTTGAATGGGGTCTTGCACCGATGCCTCTTACCGAGACCCGTGCAAACACTCGGTGGACTGATCCTCTGTACGCTTGTGCGTATACTGAGCACCCTGCAGAGTGCTGGGAGTTTATCAAATTCGCCACTAATGCCGAATCCCAAGCTCTTTTCACCGAACTGACTGGCATGATTCCTGCACGGCAGGCTGCCATGGAGGTTTACATCGATCGGATCTCCTCGGCCTCTGGAATGACACCTTTTGAGGTGATGAACTCAGTCAGTGGAGCTTTGGCCCACTCCCGCACCGCTCTCGAGGAGGCCGTGCCCAATACGCACCGTGCCATGCAGCGGGTGGGGTACGAGACGGTTACGGCGATACTTAATGGCGAGATGTCTGCAGCTGCTGGTTTAGAAATACTACAAAGCAGAATCAATGCGGTCCTTGCCAGCGAGTAGCACATTGTCGTCAGACTAAGCTTAATCTGCCAGTAGACTGGCCAGGTGATGAGTGGGGACACCCACTCACCTGGCTAGTCGCGTATTCCACAGGGGGGGTTGTTGTGGCTAAAGTCTCCAAGATGGTATTGGTTATACTTCTTATCTTGGTTCTCCAGTTTACGGCGTATGCGGTCTCTTCATCTGAAGGTGTCATTGGTCCCACAGGTACTAAAGGGTTAACATATACGGTACAATCAATTACGACAAAGCAGGTTCTACCGAATCGAGGATTCAACCATGGATCCGTGTCAGATCAGTTAAGTGTTATAGCCACTCCCGGCGAATATGAATCGGCCAGTTTTATAGTAACTGCGGTACAAGATATTGAGTCTTTTTTCCCTCGGGTAAATGACTTAGTCAGTGAGGATGGAAAGAGACTAATTCCTAAAGAGAGTATTGACATCAAGTACGTGAAAGCCTGGTACCAAGCGGGAACGGCGTGGTGGGGACGGGATCAGGACAAGAGTAAACGGATTCTGGTGCCCGAGTTACTACTTAATGATCCGAATCTAGTTAAGGTTGATCTGGAGAAACAGGAAAACTATCTTAAGCTTTCTTTCCCTGACCGAGAGGAGTATACATGGATTAGTGACCCACGGGATCGCGGTGGACGTCTACAGTTTTTGGTCGAGGAGTTTCCAGTTCAAGATAGTTCTGTCCTTCTACCGATGGATATCCCCGCTGGGTGGAATCAGCAACTTTGGGTGACAGCCAGGGTACCGGAGGAGGCTGCTTCTGGTGTCTATCACGGGCAAATAGAGTTGTACGAAAATGGTCAAATTGTGGGGTCCATGCAGCTTAGTGTTACTGTGTTGCCCTTTACGTTATCCGAGCCATACTATACCTCTAGTATATATTACCGAGGGACCTTGGATATCCTTGGGAAGGGTTCGATCTCCTCGGAAAAGAAGTCTCGGGAGCAGTTTATTGCCGAACTTGAAGACATGATGGCCCATGGGGTAACAAATCCCATTGTATACCAACCATTAAGTTCCCTTGAAGAGGTTCTCAAGATACGTGATCAGGTTGGCATGGGAGGACAACCACTGTACTATCTTGGAGTACGGACATATAGTCCCGAAAGCCAAATCGCACAGACCCTTGACTTGGCTGAAAAGTATGACATACCTGAGGTATACTTTTACGCCATCGATGAGGCTTCAGGGGATGAATTGACGGCCCAAAGGAAAGATTGGATGCGGGTGCATGAACTTGGCGGCAAAGTGTTTGCAGCTGGTTGGCGGGCGGGTAACTTTGAATTAATGGGTGATATACAGGACCTACATATCAGGCATGACCGCTTAAGACTGGAAGAGGCGGCTAACTGGCACTCCGTTGGAGGTAAAATCTGGTCCTACGGTAACCCGCAGACTCCCGCTGAGGATCCTGAGCTGTACCGGCGCAACTATGGGCTCATGTTGTGGAGATATAACTATGATGGTGCCGCTACCTATGCCTATCAGGATGGGTTTGGCAATGTATGGAACGATTTCGATCATCCCACATATCGGGACCATAATTTTACCTACCCGACTGTAAATGGTGTGGTGGGTACCATTGCCTGGGAAGGGTATAGGGAAGCTGTGGACGATGTCCGTTATTTAACCACCTTGCTGAATAACATTGAAGAGGCTAAAAACTCCGAGAATCCCAAACTCTTGAAGGTTGCAGATCAGGCGGAGAAGTATCTAGCAAACATGAATGTCGCAGGTGACCTTGATACTATCCGCGCGGATATGATCTACTACATTCTCCAACTACAACAATCTGATTTTGCTTTTGCGGCCCCGTCTTTAGAACTAGACGAAGAGAAGGGTATTAGCTTCGACCCGAACCTAGAATCCGTCATACGAGATCTGATCAAGAAGCCTTCGGGACCGATTGTTCCCGCCGATGTAGCTACCATTACCACGATTGATGCTCGGGATAAGGGTATCAAGTCCCTTGAAGGGCTAGAGTATTGTGCATCACTTAGTGTTTTGCGTTTGGATCGGAACGATGTTTCGGATCTTAGTCCCCTGGCCCAAATTAGTGAGTTGCGGGAGATTATCTTGGATGAAAACCCGCGAGTGGTTGATATCTCACCCTTAGCCAATCATCCGAAGCTTTTCCGTCTGCGAATCCATCATACAAGCGTCACCGATTTCCGTGCTCTAGATGGACATACAGCACTAGAGAACATTGAGTATCATGGTGCCAAGATCACTGATCTTAGCACGTTACCGAATTTGCCGAGCCTAAGGGAGTTTCATGCGGGCTGGAGCAATCTTGAGAGTATAGCAGGCATTGAGCGGTTTCCTCGTTTGTGGCAGGTTATCGTGGGAAATAGCCGGGTAACTGACCTTGAGCCGCTGCTAAAACTGCCGGCGCTTAGAACGATTTGGCTTGATGTTACCCAACAAGAATCCGCAGTTGCCGAAACTCTGAAGGCGAAGGGTGTAACGATCAAGACACTGTAATCAGTTCATTGGAGAATCATGTACTTGGTTGCAATGTTTAAGTGCATCCCAAGGGCGGACAGTCTGTCGGCCTTTGGGATGCCAAAAGCCAACAAGAAGGGAGTGCGACAGTTGAGAAGCTGCAGAGTGATCATAGGTGTTGTTAGTTTGGTCGCTTGTCTGGTTCTTGTTTCAGGCTGTTTAGGTCCTGAGAAAGGAACGCTGAGTGGACTCATCAAGGATAGTGGTGATCCAGTAGTGGGAGCTACCGTTTTCATCCCCGCATTGAAACTTACTACAATCACCAGTGCAGAGGGTGCGTATAGCTTTGATAAGGTCTCCTCGGGTACTCATACTATGGTGGTTTACAAGGATAATGAATTCCTTGCCGTTATGGAGAATGTGACTGTAGATGAAGCGGAGAGTGCTACCGTTAATATCAAAGTTGACGAAGCCAAAAGCAGGGAAGTAACGGGTACTGTTTCGGTTAAGTATGGAGAAGACGTGCTCGCTGGAGCTACAGTCTTTCTATCCATAGGAAAGTACAATGTGAGTCAGAACACCGATGAAAAAGGAAGATTTGTTTTTCCGTCCGTACCCTTTGGAGACTATCTTGTAAAGGTAACGCTAGATGGCGTGGATATTTATGAGGAATCATTCGTGGTAGATAGTACGGGGGAGTTAATAGTCAAAGCTTCCGTTGTGGTATTAGATCCCAATTTAGAACAGAGTGTGCGCAACATGATTAGTAAACCAAAGGGTGTATTACTGGCGGAGGATGTTGCTGGGATTGAAAAGATTGATGAGCGAGACAAAGGAATCAAATCACTTAAGGGCTTAGAGTATTTTTCATCATTAGGTTACTTGCGTTTGGACCGGAACGATGTTGAAGATTTGAGTCCACTGTCGAAGATCAGTGGATTACGAGAGATTATTCTAGACGAGAATCCGCGTGTTGTGGATATTAGTCCCTTGGCGAATCATCCGCATCTGCACCGTCTTAGGATCCATTACACCAGTGTTACTGACTTCACGGCCCTGAAAGGACATGCGGCATTGCAGAACATTGAGTATCATGGTGCTAAAATAACTGATCTTAGTACTTTACCGAGCCTGCCAAATCTAAAAGAGTTTCACGCCGGCTGGAGTGTGCTTGAAAGCATAGCAGGAATTGAGCGGTTTCCCCAACTGTGGCAGGTTATCGTGGGGAATAGCCGGGTCACTGACCTTAGCCCGCTACTGCAACTACCGGCGCTTACAACGGTCTGGCTAGATGCTGGACAACAAGAAAAATACCCGGAGACTGTTCAAGTACTTCAAGCAAAGGGTGTGACCATTAAGACACTATAAGAGTATCGGTTGAGTATTGTTACCTGAGCAGATGTGAGTCACATATGGTGAAGACTAATGTACATAAAGGATTACTCTTCCTTTGGTGCGCATGCCTAAGGAGGCTGGTAGACAGACTAGAAAGGAGTGCAACAGTTGAAAAACAATAAAGTAGTCATGACGGCGATTGGTTTGTTAAGTTGCGTGGTTCTTCTGTCAGGTTGTCTGAATTTGTTCGGTCCCAAGGAAGGAACAGTGAGCGGATTTGTTAAGGCTGGTGCAGACCCAGTTGTTGGTGCTATCGTCTCTATTCCCGGGTTGAATCTTTCTGCTGTAACGAATGCACAGGGAGCGTATAGCATTGGCGAAATCGTCTTTGGTAGTTATGTGTTAGTAGTCTATAAAGATGACGCGTTTCTCGCCGTAAAGGAGAATGTTACTGTTGAAAAAGGAAAGGACAAAGTCACCTGCAATATTAACCTCGACGATGTTGAGTGCATTGAAGAATTGCATGGCTCTGTCTCAGCTGGATACGGGGGTGCCCTTAGTGGAACAACCGTCTCCCTGTCAATAGGTGAATATAGTATGAGTGTAGTGAGTGATGAGGCTGGAGAGTTTATGTTTTCTGAGGTACCCTTCGGGAAATATGCTGTTAGGGTCATCCGGAATGATGTGGTGGTTTACGAAGCGTCAGTTACGGTAAACGCTTCTACAGAGTTAGAGGTCGTAGTGAACTATGTAGTGAAGCTAGATCCTAACCTAGAAACCGTTGTGCGCACGAAAATCGATAAGCCCGAGGGTGATCTAACGCCGGAGGATGTGGCGGGTATTGAGGTTCTGGAGGCAAAGGACAAGGGTATTACATCCTTAAGTGGTTTACAGCATTTTACTGCACTGAGGGTCTTGAAAGTCGACGAGAACTCCGGAATAACCGATGTAAGTCCCCTTGCGACCATTACCACATTGCAGGAGGTTTTTGTAAACAAGTGCAGTATCACCGATCTTAGCCCATTAGCGGGGCTTCCCAACCTGTTTCGATTGGAGTTCAATAACATGTCCGTGACAAGTTTGGCTGCCTTCGAGGGACATACGGGGCTTAGAAACATTATGTGTCATTCAGCACAATTTACTAGCATAGAGCAACTGCCGAACTTGCCGAACCTGGAGGAATGGATCCAAGGATGGGCTCCTCTTGCTAGCATTGCAGGGATATCAACGAAATTCCCGAAAATGAAGAAGCTGAACATACCCAGCACGCCAGTATCTGACATCACGGAACTACTGCAACTAGAGCATTTACAGGGAGTTCAGCTTCCCAGCGCCCTAAATAGCGATCCTGAACATCCTGTAGTCAAACAATTACGGGATAAGGGAGTCAACGTCACATTCGGGTAAGATAGAATAAGAAGCGTTGTGCAACGGACTTGAGCGCATCGGTACCTACAAGCCAAATGCCGTGGCGGTGGCGAAGGCCTTGTATATCGATGCGCTCTTCAGTAATCGTTTCTAGTGACTACCAGCCAAGCATGTAGACATTGGTCCGATAAGGAGTGGATAGATGGTGCGAAGATCCCGTTTACTGTATCTTGGTCTGTGTTCAGTAGTTGTAGTACTGAGTCTTGTTGTGGATATGCCTGTAAGGGCGCAGGAGAGGATTCTGTACGAGTACACAGAGAGCTTTGAAGAGGAAGATCCTTTTTGTTTCTTCATGTCCGACGGTGAATACACGGTGAACTACAAGGGCTTAAGTAGTGACGTAGCCTATACGGGAGTGCGCTCCTTCAAGCTTGATGTGACCATAGACAGCGGTTCGTTTGTCTATTGGACCATTCCCGTATCCGTGCCGGCGGAGGGTAATCTTGCCTTTCGGGCGCGCATCCTGCGCCCTGAACCAAGCCAAGGCCGAGTTGGTTTGGGACTTCAGGCCACAGTTGCCCCAGTGAATTATTCAAGGACCCGTTCCTTTTGGGAATATGGCTCAACGGGTCATACCTGGGAGAAATTCGAGTACACGGGGGTCAATTCTTTTGCCAAAGGAACGGCACTGTCGTTTGCTTCGAAGGAAATGTGGCGAGGGAAGACCGAGGAAGTAGGATGTTATATCAATCAGGTTTTGCTGATGCTCCATGGACAACCCGGTGACCGGATTGTCTGTTATCTGGATGCTGTGGAACTATCTGGACAGGTACCCGATGTGCTCCGTTACGAAGAGACTGTTGCTCAACGTTGGAGCTCGGTCACAACAAGGTTGTTAGAGCAACTTGCCACATGGCAGTCGCGTATGGATTATGTGGAGAGCGTGTTAGAAGGTGATGCTTCACAGGTACCTTCTGAGATATATCAGGAGGCGCGGGATAGGTATGGCCTTGTGGATGAATTACTGGCACAAATTCGGGCAAGGGGTTGGATCTTGTCAGAGGAACCTCAAAGGGTCGGTTTGGTATTGGCGGAACTAGAAAGGATGACAAACCTTATGGTGACACTCGCAGAGAACAAGGGGATAGGCGAAAGTGGTGGTACGGGGATTATCTACGTGGTGCCTCCGATCTCCACAGTTAAGATTCTTCCTACAGATCGTCCTGAACATGGTGTGATATCAAAGGACGTAAAGATGGTCGCAACCCCCGGAGAATTTGAGCCAGCAAGCTTTGTCGTGTTCGCCGTCGATGACATTACTAGCTGTCGACCTACACCCGGTGATCTTGTCGGCGAATCGGGTATTATTCCTGCTTCAGCGGTGGACATCAAGATTGTGCAGCGTTGGTACCAAGCGGGAACTGCTTGGTGGGGCAGAGATCAGGACAAGAGTAAGCGTGTATTGGTGCCGGAACTTTTGGTCAACGATCCCACCTTGGTTAAGGTTGATTTGGAAAAGCAGGAAAACTACCTAAAGCTTTCCTTTGCGAGCCGTGAGGAATATGTGTGGATCAGTAATCCGGCCGATGTGGGAGGGCGGCAACAGTTGTCCATTACCGCTTGGCCGGTTAAGGATAGTCCAGTATTGCTTCCCGTGGATATTTCTGCCGGAAGGAATCAACAATTTTGGATTACCGTTAAGGTTCCCGAGGATATCTGTCCTGGGGTCTATACGGGACCGGTTTACCTATATGGTGATGGAGGTATGCTAGGGGAACTGAGTATCAGCTTACGGGTTCTTCCCTTTACCCTGACGGATCCATATTATACCTCAAGCACCTACTACCGTGGAGTCCTTGATCTTAATGGACCTGGAACCATATCCTCTGAAAGGAAATCACGGGTGCAGTTTCTAGCCGAACTACGGAATATGATGGACCATGGCATCACCAATCCAATTGTGTATCAGCCTTTGAGCACCCTTGAAGAGGTTTTGAAGATTAGAGAAGAGATTGGCATGGGCAATCAACCATTGTACTATCAAACAGTGCAAACCCATGATCCCATATCGTCAATCAAGAAGACCTTGGAACTAGCAGAGAAATACAACATTCCTGAAGTGTACTTCTATGGTATTGATGAGGCATCAGGGGATGCATTAGTGGCTCAGCGAGACAACTGGATCAGAGTGCGTGAAGCTGGCGGCAAAATATTTGCTGCAAGCTGGCGCGATGGCAACTTCGAATTGATGGGCGATATACAAGATCTGCATATTAGACACGATCGCTTAAGACCTCAGGAAGCGGCTAACTGGCACTCGGTTGGCGCAAGAATCTGGTCCTACGGTAACCCGCAAACGCCCGCCGAAGACCCTGAACTGTACCGACGCAACTATGGACTAATGATCTGGACACACGATTATGATGGAGTTGCCACCTATGCGTACCAAGATGGGTTTGGAAACATCTGGAATGACTTTGACCACCCATCGTATCGAGACCACAACTTCACCTATCCAACTGTGGATGGCGTAATTGACACTATTGCATGGGAGGGCTATCGCGAAGGTGTTGATGATGTGCGGTACCTTACTACATTACTCGAGTCTATCGAGGCGGCTAAAGACACAAAGGATGCGGAGCTGTTAAGCCGGGCGGAAGAGGCCGAAAAGTATTTGGCCAAACTGAACCCGGTTCGTGATCTTGATGTTATTCGCGCCGAGATGATTTACCACATTCTAAGGTTACGAAAGGATCCTCTATCTGAAGAGTTTACACCTACTCTGTAACCGTGAACCATTTAGATAGACTGGTTGTGATAAGGGGCTATCATCGGTGAGTTTAGCCCCTTATTGTGTCTTTAGTATCTGCTAAGTGAATGAACCGCTGTCATCGAACTAGTGGGAAGCTCATCCCTAGGCCAGGACGTTGCCAGTAGCGGTAGAGTCTAAAAGAGAGAAGATCAGGCCAGCAATCGCCAAAAAGTGCAAAGGGTCCGGTGGTGTAAGAATGAAGTATACGGGAAAACAACTGGTGGCACAGCGCAATGAAGAGACCCCGTCAGATGGCGAGGCTGGCTATGATTATGATATAAGAACACTAAATGCTAGTTGGAGCCATGTACGGGTCCCTACGCACGGTCTTTTGAGAGGGTTTGCGCCAGCGGGTTAATCTGGCGTCAGCCTATTGATATATGGAGGCCTATGTTCTACACTAAAACGATCTGAAATCAGGGTCGATCCCGCAAATTATGGGTAGAGTCTCTTCCCGGCGACCGGTGGATACGCCACAATCGGTGGGTGGTGCTGACTTGAAAGGACCAACGAGTATCGCAATACTGGTTTTTGCTGTCGTGCTAGCCAGCCTACCCTGTGGACGAGTGCTTGCAGCTACAGATAGTATCGAAGTTGAGTTTCAGGGGCAGGTAATCTACCAGTTCAGACAGGACCTGCTATACATAGATGGTGGAGTTCAGATCAGATATGGGCACGTGACAATTGCAGGTCAGCGGTTACTAGTGAATCTGGCTGACAACTGGATCCGGGTAGAAGGAACAGTGCTACTGATACTACCGGCCGGTGAGGCTGCAGGCGAGAAGCTTTATTATGATCTAAATAGCGGGGTTTGGTCGTTGTCTGATGCCCAAGCATCGATAGTTCTGCCCGAATCCAACGGCTCGGTCTATCTATCTGGGGAGCGGTTTGATGGCGATAACGACCGTTTGGTTGTGGTCAAAGGTGCAGCCACTACCTGTTCCCAAAGTCAACCCCACTATCATCTTGCTGCGAAGAAACTAGAGATTTACCCGGGAAGTCATCTCATTATACGGAACGTGGTGTATAAAGAAGGTAACATCCCTCTGTTTTATTGGCCCTATCTGAGACTGCCAATTAGTAAAGAAGCCAGCCTCTACCTACCGGAGATTGGCCGCACCGCGGTGGGTGGCTGGTTTATCGGCTGCAAATGGTATTACCAGCTGGATGATTACTTATCGGGTCTGCTCATCGGGCAATATCATCAACTAACCGGAGTAGTATTGGGTGCCACTGGTTATTACGCATTAGGTAAGGCCCACAACGGGCAACTATTGATCGAATATAGACAAAGTAGAATCACCAACGGAGGGCAATTACGGGGTGGTTTTGGTCATGTTCTCGAGTACGGACCTGTGGTATTAGGCGGGAACATGGAAAGAAACATGAATTTTGTCCGGAAGAAGCTCAGCCAAGATATCCTGCAGGCGGATTTCATGGTAAACGCGGTAACACAAAAGATATCGGCAAACGTTGGGACAGTATATAAGCTTACGAAGACCAGAACCACGGTTACCGAGCGATTGCGCAGTGACGTAAAGCTATCATTCCAACCGAGCGGCAGTTTCAATTTGGACGGGAGTATGGACAAACAGACCAATCACGCTGGCGGCAGCATAAGCAGCAACTCAGTGCAGGCCGATCTTAATTTGAGCAGAATAGCACAGATGACAACAACCAACGCCGGGTTAATATACAAGCTGAAGGAAACAAAGACGAGAACTACGGCGCGTCTAAGCAGCGATGTGAAGGTATCCTCACAGTTGGGTAGCCGTTTTGATCTGAATGGAAGCATGGAAAAGCAAAACAGCTACAGTAGCAACATACTACAAGTTAATCTTGATTTGAGGGGTGTAACACCGAGGACATCGGCGACTTTCGGGGTAAAACACAAGATACAAGAAACAAAGACAAAGACCATGGAGCAACTAGCCGGTGATCTTGAGTTATCAGGCCGCCTGGACAGCCGCTGGATTACCAATTACCAAGGTAGCTACAGATTCAAACAAAGCAGCGAAGCGGTTCCTACTCACCCGGAATATCAGATTATGCTTACTAAAAGCCAAGGGAGTTACCGGGCTGAGCTATTATTCGAGCATAAGCTTAATCCCAATGGCGTAACGGAAACGTGCGAGTACGTGAGTAGGCTACCGGAATTGAGTCTGACTACAAGGAAGCTGGAACACGCGAAGGAGTGGCCCCATGAGTATACGTTAAGATTAGGGCGGTATCGGGTGGAACCCGGTGGAACGGAAGCAATTAGGTCGATGTTAGAGCTAAATCTAAGTAATAAGCCCTACCAGCTTACCGGTAGCACCAGACTTGTTCTAGGCAGTACGTTAGGCATCAGCATCTACAGCTTAGGTACGTGCTATTTCCGCATCAATCCAAGGCTCGCCTTTCACTGGTATCCATGTGCCGGTTTGAGCACAAACTCAGTTCTTCAATTACAACAAGCTGTTGGGGAGAGCCCACTGGCCTTCGAGAGGGTATCTTCTTCTCAAAGCTTAACCAGTCAGTTAGCCTACACAAAAGAAAGAGTGGATTGGTCTTTATGCGGAGGCTACGACCTTCATAGCGATCGGTTTCAAAATGTGGAGGCCTGCCTGGAGCTAAGGGATTCCCCAGAGAGGAATGACTGGACGTTAGGTCTTTCAGCTGTGTTTGATCCGTACCGAAAGAGAATGATGTGTATTGCCGGTTCATTTCAGGACAGAATTGATCATGAACAAAACATCAACTTAGAGGCAAATTACAACCTGGCCAGACAAAGGGTCGATCGTCTCAACGCCCGGATTAACATCAAATTTGGCAACGTGTGGATGCAGGCCGGAGCCGAGATCCCAAGACTCAAAGGCACGAATATATCTTTTCTGTTGCGGAACACCGAGCAGGAACACGGTTGGAAAGTGGGTTTATCCGGTGTCTTCAACCCATACATCAATGCATTGGTGTCCGTAACTGGTCTTCTGGAAAAGGAATTTGCACAGGAACAAAGCATAAGAATCGGAGTCAGCCATAATATCCTCAAAAGGCGGCTCGATGCCTTCGATGTCCAACTTAAGATCAGGCTCGGTGACACGTGGAGACTAGTTTACTCGGGGATTTACAGAGGCTATGAGGATAAATGGCACCTAGGGGATTTTACTTTGGTCAAGGACCTCCATTGCCGCGAATTGGCCCTTCGCTATAACCAAATAGAGGACATGTTCTGGATGGAGTACCGCATTCATGCCTTCCCGCAGGAAAAGCTGAAGTTTGGGATTACCGGTGAGCAGTTCATGTTTGATGCCGAAGGTTGGGAAGACCTACTTTTGGAAAAGGTGCCGTAGAGAGAAAGGCGCATGCAGGTTCTTTGTATAGACATCGTTTTGCCGCTAATTAGACTTTATTAGGGGGGCTTAGAGTTGATGATAAGAGCGTACAAGATAATACTCATCTTGCTTATCATGATATCACTTTTGTCTACCGCATGTTTTTTCAATAAGGAAAGCCCATTTGATCCGAGAGATCCTTGGACCCCTGGTCCCTGGCACCCTGTGGATTTCTCTAAAGCGTTAATACATAGGGTAAATCCGATTACAACTTACAGGGTTCTACCCAATCAATCGTTTGGCCACGGGACCCTCACGGATCAGTTGACAATTATGGCTACTCCTGGCGAATTTGAACCGGCCAGTTTTGTGATCACTGCGGTGGGGCATTCCGGATCCTTTCTACCACAAGCAACCGACCTAGTCGCTGAAGGCGGGGTAGGAGTAATCCCCAGTGAGAATATTGAAATTAAGTATGTAAGAACTTGGTTTCAAGCAGGAACGGCGTGGTGGGGCCGGGATCAGGACAAGAGCAAACGAATCTTGGTGCCCGAGTTATTAGTGAACGATCCTGATCTGGTTAAGGTTGATCTCCCAACCCAGCAGAATTACCTTAAGCTCACTTTCCCAAACCGTGTGGAGTATGTAAATATCAGTGATCCGCAGGATCGTGGGGGGCGTCTGCAGCTATCGGTTGCAGAGTATCCTGTTAAGGACAGTCCTGTTCTTCTGCCGGTGGTCATTAGTGTTGGTCAGCATCAGCAAGTTTGGGTGACGGTGAGAATACCAAAGGAGGCTGATTCTGGTACCTACCGTGGACTAATCGATTTGTATAAAGATGAGGAGTACATTGGAAGCATACAGCTTAATGTTACCGTTCTTCCATTTGTCTTATCCGATTCATATCATACTTCCAGCATTTATTACCGTGGGACTCTAAATCCGGGTAGTCCTGGAACGATATCCTCAGAAACAAAATCCCCAGTTCAGTTTCAGGCCGAATTGCAGAATATGATGGACCATGGTGTGATAAATCCAATCGTGTACCAACCTCTAAATTCTTTAGAACAGGTCCTTCAGATTCGCCAAGGGATTGGCATGGGTAGGCAACCCCTGTACTATTTGGGCGTTCGTACGTATAGCCCATCAAGTGATATTACACAGACCCTGCGTTTAGCCGCTGCGTATAACATACCTGAGGTGTACTTCTATGCAGTTGATGAGGCTTATGGAGAACAATTGACAGCTCAGAGACCGGACTGGATTCGAACAAAGTCTCTTGGTGGCAAGGTATTTGCCGCCGGTTGGCGGGATGGCAACTTTGAACTAATGGGTGACTTACAGGATCTGCACATTAGACACGATCGCCTAAGACCTCTTGAAGCGGCCAACTGGCACTCCGTTGGAGCCAAAATTTGGTCCTATGGTAACCCGCAGACTCCCGCTGAGGATCCTGAGCTTTACAGACGAAACTACGGATTAATGCTTTGGACACACGATTATGATGGAGCTGCCCCTTATGCGTATCAGGATGGGTTCGGAAATATATGGAACGACTTTGATCATCCCACGTATCGAGATCACGTCTTTACCTACCCAACCGTAGACGGTGTAATTGATACCATTGCGTGGGAAGGGTATCGGGAAGGTGTTGACGACCTCCGTTATTTGACTACGTTGCTTGAAGCCATTCAGGAGGTCAAAGCATCGAGTGATCCCGAACTCCTGCAAATGGCGAAGCAGGCGGAGCAGTATCTGAGTGCGATGAATCCCGCCGGTGACCTTTACAGCATCCGTACGCAGATGACTAATTATATTCTGAAACTAAAGCAACTGGATGCCCAAATCCCTCCCGGGGGAGAAGACGGTATTAGTTTTGATCAAAACTTAGAACCTGTCATACGGGAGTTGATTGGAAAGCCTTGGGGAGCAATTCTGCCCGCCGATGTAAGTGGCATTACCAACATTGATGCTAGGGACAAAGGTATCACATCCTTAGAAGGGCTGCAGTATTGTGCATCACTAAATGTCTTGCGCTTACAAGGAAACGATGTTCGAGACTTGAGTCCGTTGTCCGAGATCAGCGGGTTACTAGAGGTCTTTCTAGATGACAACACGCAGATTACCGATATTTCGCCTCTGGCGAATCATCCGTACCTTCACCGTCTAAGAATCCATCGCACAAACGTTACCGATTTTCGGGCATTTGATGGACATACCGGACTAAGGAATATCGAGTATCACGGGGCCAAAATCACTGATCTTAGTACACTACCGAGTCTACCAAACCTACGCGAGTTTCATGCGGGCTGGAGCCTTCTCGAGAACATATGGGGAATTGAGCGTTTCCCACTTCTGTGGCAGGTTGTCGTGGGACATAGCGAGGTAACAGACCTGGAACCACTATTGAGCCTGCCAGCGCTAACAACGGTTTGGCTTGATGCTACACAACAACAATTGCCCGTTGCTCAAACCCTCAGAAACAGGGGTGTGACTATTAGGACATTATAATGTCTTGCGTCTTTATGAACGGTACGTGGCACATGACGTGGGGTACGAGTGGTCGATCATTTCCTGTACCGAAGGTGATGCTCGACCATAGAAGGATAGCTGCTATACTTTATTCTGTGTTTCCAGTAGTACCTAGATAGGTAAAGCCCTTGCTGTCTATACCACGGGGCAAGCGGGGACGTCTGGAGGGGCGAACAACGACGCTTCAGAATGGACCTTCTGCTGGATACTATGGGCAAACTGCACAGGCTCTATGCCTCAGCTTAGAAACGATGGCCCCGCAGCACCCGGGACTTTTCCCAATTACCCTTCATAGCGTACGTTTTGTGAGTCACGATTAAGGTATTCGCATCCCTAAAGTCCATATCCTGTGGTGGATAGGCAATATATGGTTGGAACGCGGTAAACCTCAACCCGGTTGAGCTGGTCTCCCTGCAATAGGGGGATCTACCTATAGGCATGCTTATGTCATAAAGTTACAGAGAAAGTCTTCAACCTAGATCAGGCAAGCTGATTTGCCAAGGCTGATAGTATTGCTAGTTTGCATGGCCTTTCAGGATCACAAAAAGTGAGTAGATTTCTTTAAGTTCGTATGGCGATAGTCTCTTCCTT
>Ga0172382_10004187_pt1 | contig 22243 bp, 19 predicted proteins | sample Leawel138RmetaG_FD_122245 | JGI IMG/M metagenome (GOLD analysis project Ga0172382, IMG submission 122245) | Leachate microbial communities from a municipal landfill in Southern Ontario, Canada - Leachate well 138R metaG | ecosystem: Engineered > Solid waste > Landfill > Unclassified | place... | reverse complement strand
CCTCGACCTCTTCGTCCTCCACCTCGTCGTCGATCGGCGGGGCGTAGGCGGCCGCCGGCGACGAGGCCACCGGCACGTGGTCGGGCCGAGGCTCGGAGGCGGTGCGTTCGATTTCGTGGTCGGCGTGCGGCAGGGCGTCGTCGATCACCACGGTGACGAACACGCCCATGTTCTCGTGCAGCCGGGCCAGGTGGTCCCGCTTTTCGTTCAGGATGTAGAGGCCGACGGCGCGCGGCGTCTTCAGGGTGAGCTCGCCGGGACCCTTCAGGGCCTCGACCTCGACCGCCCGCAGGGCGGCCAGGGCGCTGGACTCCACCGAGCGCACGCGGCCCGTGCCGTTGCAGTGCTCGCAGACGTGGGTGGTGCCTTCCAGCACGCCGGTGCGCCGACGCTGGCGGGAGATTTCCATCAGGCCGAAGGGGCTGATCTTGCCCATCTGCACCCGGGCGCGGTCGTCCTTGAGGCAGTCCTTCAGCTTCTTCTCGACGGCCCGGTTGTTCTTGGGCTCGTCCATGTCGATGAAGTCGATGACGATCAGGCCGGCCAAGTCGCGCAGGCGAAGCTGCCGGGCGGCCTCCTCGGCGGCCTCCAGATTGGTCTTCAGCGCCGTGGCCTCGATGTTCCTCTCGCGCGTCGAGCGGCCGGAGTTCACGTCGATGGCGACCAGCGCCTCGGTCTGGTTGATCACCAGGTAGCCGCCGCTCTTCAGCGGCACCACCGGGGAGTAGATCTGGCTGAGGTGGTCCTCGACCTTGTGCCTGACGAACAGCGGTGTCGGCTCGCGGTAGAGCTGCACCTTCTTGGCCTGGGACGGCATCAGCATGCGCATGAAGTCGCGTGCTTCCTTGAAGCCGGCCTCGCCCTCGACCCAGACCCCTTCGATGTCCTTGTCGTAAAGGTCGCGGATCGCCCGCTTAACCAGGTCCTCTTCCTCGTAGATCAGCGCCGGGGCGATCGAGTGGAGGGTGGTTTCGCGGATGTTCTCCCACAGCCGCAGCAGGTACTCGTAGTCCCGCTTGATCTCGGCCTTTGTCCGCTTGGCGCCGGCCGTGCGGACGATCAGGCCCATGCCTTGCGGCACGTCCAGGCTCTGGACCACGCCCTTCAGCCGCTTGCGGTCGGTGGCGGTGGTGATCTTGCGGCTGATGCCGCCGCCGCGGGCGGTGTTGGGCATCAGCACGCCGTAGCGGCCGGCCAGCGACAGGTAGGTGGTCAGCGCGGCGCCCTTGTTGCCGCGCTCCTCCTTGACGACCTGCACCAGCATGATCTGCCGGCGGCGGATCACTTCCTGGATCTTGTACTTGCGCATCAGCCGCCGGCGGCGCCGGGCGACCTCTTCCTCCATGACGTCGTCGTCGTCGTCGTCCGCGGCGGAAATCGCGCCGTCCTCGTCCTCGACGTCCTCACGCACGGCGGCGGGGGAGTCTTCCTCCTCGGCCTCCTCGCGCAGCAGCGCTTCCCGGTCGGCGACCGGGATCTGGTAGTAGTCGGGATGGATTTCGTTGAAGGCGAGGAAACCGTGGCGGTTGCCGCCGTACTCGACAAAGGCCGCCTGAAGCGACGGCTCTACGCGGGTGACCTTGGCGAGATAGATGTTTCCCCGAAGCTGTTTCCTGCTCTTGCTCTCGAAATCGAAATCTTCAACGCGGTTTCCATCGACGAGCACCACACGCGTCTCTTCGGCGTGGGCGGCGTCGATCAGCATCTTTTTTGTCATTAGGCGGATCTCCGCGGCGCGCCTGACCGGTGAGGCCGGGGCGCAGCCAGCTTGTATGAGGGGCGCGCGCAGGACCGCCGATCGCGACGCCAATGGCGGCGCGGGCGTTGAAAGGCCGAGATGGGGCTCGTGCGACGCTGCCCATAATGTGTTCCCAAGACGCACCGCAGGGCGCGCGATCGGATGAGTGCGTCGGGGCCGGTGACGACCGTGGGCGACGCGTGGGGTCGGCGAACACGGCGCCTGCGATAGGGCCGGGCGCGTTCGCGCGGCGCGACATTGCAACACTGAGGGGCAAAAGGAAAGCGGCTCTCGGTCGCAACGTCTGCTTAACCGTTTATGCACCCGCCTTCGGCGTAGTATTCGAATTCCTTCATGCTCAGTGTCCATGGGCGAGGCATGCTCGCACGCGTACGAGGTCTGTTGCAGCGATCGACGGTGCGTTTCGGTGCGGCCGCGCTGGCCGTCGTCGCGGCGCTGAGTCTGGTCGCCGCCTCGCAGGCCGCGCCCGCGCAGTCGGGCGTCAAGCAGGTGCGGGTCGGCGGCAGCGCCGCCGAGACCCGAATCGTCCTCGATCTCGACAGCACCGTCTCCGGCAAGGTGAGCACCGAGACCCCGGCGAGCGGCCGGCTGGTCGTGGCTCTGCCGGGCGTCAACGTCGACAAGCCGCTGCAGGGCGGGCGCTACGGGCTGATCAAGGGCTGGATGCTGGATGAAAGCGGCGGGGCCGCCCGCCTGCGCATCGACCTGGCCGGCGAGGCCGCCATCAAGCGCCGCTTCCTGCTGCCGCCCGCCGACGGCATCGCCCACTATCGCTACGTGATCGACCTGGCGGCGGCCAAGCCGTCGGCGGCCACCGCCCAGCTGACCAGCCGTCCCACCCAGGTTCGCGCCGCGCCGCTTCGGCTGAAGAAGGTGGTGGTGATCGACGCCGGCCACGGCGGCAAGGACCCCGGCGCCAGGGGCCAGCGGCTGGTGGAGAAGGACGTTACTCTGGCCGCGGCCGAAGCGCTCAAGGCGCGGCTAGAACGCGACGGCCGCTACAAGGTGGTGCTGACCCGCTCCAGCGACCAGTACGTGGCCCTGGAGAACAGGGTGCAGATCGCCCGCCGGGCCGACGCCGACCTGTTCATCTCGCTGCACGCCGACGCGGGGACCGAGGACGGTCTGCGGGGCGCTTCCGTCTACACCCTGTCCGACAAGGCCGCGCACCGCTCGGCCAAGTTCGTCAACAAGGAGGACTGGTTCATCAGCGCCAGCGCCTCGGGCTACAGCGGCGTGCGCGACATCCTCCTGGACCTGACCCAGCGGGCCACCAAGAACCGGTCGGCGGCCTTCGCCGAAGTGCTGCTGGACGGCATCGACGACCACACGCCCCTGCTGCGCCGCAGCCACCGGGAGGCCGGACTGGCCGTGCTGCTGGCTCCCGATGTGCCGGCCGTACTGCTCGAAATGGGCTTCCTGACCAATCCGAAGGACGAGGCCAACCTGGGCTCCAAGGCCCACCGGACCCGGCTGATGAACGCCGTTGGCGACACCATCGACGCCTACTTCACAGAGCGTACGACCCTCGCGGCGCGCTGACGCGGGCCGCCAACTGGTCGTTGGCGCCCCCTGCGAACGGGGCTAGAGCAGGGCCCGAGCTTGGAGCGTGCGCCGGGCGCGGGACCGCCCCTAGCGGGACGCGCATCGGGGCGGGCCCTCGGAGGCGATGCGAACTTGAGACCTGCTGACAGATGGCTCGCGGTCGCCGGGGTTGCGGCGCTCTCCGCCATCGCGGTGGCGGGATTGTGCCTGGCGATCTACACGGCCTGGCTGTTCCACGACATGCCCGACGCGGCCGACCTGGCCGACTATCGGCCGCCGACCGCGAGCCGCGCCTATGCCTGGGACGGCACGCTGATCGGCGAGTTCTCGCGCGAGCGGCGCATCTACGTGCCCTACGACGCCATGCCGCCGACCCTGGTCCAGGCCTTCCTGGCCGCCGAGGACCGCAGCTTCTTCCAGCACGGCGGCGTCGACCCGGCGGGTCTGACGCGGGCGATGATCAAGAACGTCTTCAACCTGGCGCGCGGGCGCCGACTGGAGGGCGGTTCGACCATCACCCAGCAGGTGGCCAAGAACGTCCTGCTCACCAGCGACGTCACCCTGGGCCGCAAGCTGCGCGAGGCCATCCTGGCCGGCAGCCTGGAGCGGGTGCTGACAAAGGAGCAGATCCTCGAACTCTATCTGAACGAGATCTGGCTGGGCTACCGCTCCTACGGGGTGGGCGCGGCCGCCTACAACTACTTCGGCAAGTCGATCAACGACCTGACGCTGTCCGAAGCCGCCTACCTGGCCGCGCTGCCCAAGGGCCCGCAGAACTATCATCCGATCCGCCGCAAGGAACAGGCGGTCGCCCGGCGCAACTGGATCCTCGGCGAGATGGCCTCGCTCGGCTGGGTCAGCCACGAGGAAGCCCGCAAGGCGATGGCCGAGGACCTGAAGGTCCAGCAGGCCCCGACCCGCGCCAAGTACCGCGACGCCGACTACTTCGTGGAGGAGGTCCGCCGCCGGGGCCTGGCCACCATGGGCGACGAGCTGCTGGAAGGCGGCTACTACATGCGCACCACCCTGGACCCGCGGCTGCAGACCGCCGCCCGGGTGGCGCTGATGAAGGGCCTGGAAGCCTACGACCGCCGCCACGGCTGGCGCGGCGCCAAGTTCCGCGTCGACATTGCGCCGGGCTGGGAGAAGGCTGCGCTGAAGATCCCCAAGCCTGCCGAGCGGACCGAGTGGCGCCACGCGGTGGTCACCGACACATCCGGCGGCGTGAAGGTGCTGACCGTCGAGAACGTGGCCGGCGAGCTGGTCGCCGCCGACGTCTCCTGGGCGCGGGCCGGCAAGGGCCTGAATGTCGGGGACCTGATCTTCGTCGAACCGGGCGAACAGGGTGGCTTCAGGCTGCGGCAGATCCCGGCGGTGAACGGCGCCCTTGCGGCCATCGAGCCCCATTCGGGCCGGGTGCTGGCCATGGTCGGCGGCTATTCCTATTCGCTGCAGAACTTCAACCGGGCGACCCAGGCCTACCGGCAGCCCGGCTCGGCCTTCAAGCCGATCGTCTACGCCGCGGCCCTGGAAAACGGCTACACGCCTTCCAGCGTGGTGATGGACTCGGCGATCAGCCTGCCGGGCGCGACGCCGGGCTCGGTCTGGCGGCCGGAGAACTACAACCGCCAATACTACGGCGCGCTCACCCTGCGCCGTGGCCTGGAGCTGTCGCGCAACACCATGACCGTGCGCCTCGCCCAGGGCGTGGGGATGCGCAAGATCGTGGACCTCGCCAAGCGGATGGACGTGGTCGACGAGATGAGCCCGGTGCTCTCCATGTCTCTGGGGGCCGGCGAGACCACGCCTCTGCGGCTGACCGCCGCCTACGCTTCGTTCGTCAACGGCGGGCGCAAGATCAACCCGCACCTGATCGAGCTGGTGCAGAACCGGGAAGGGGAGGTCATCCTCAAGGCGGACGACCGCAAGTGCCCGCGCTGCGACGCCGCCTTCTCGGGTGACGAGAGCCCCCGCATCATGCCCGGCGGCGAGCAGGTGCTGGACCCGGTGACCGCCTATCAGATCACCTCCATGCTGGAGGGCGTGGTGCTGCGCGGCACGGCGACGTCGGCCCGCGTGCTCGACCGGCCGGTGGGCGGCAAGACCGGCACCACCAACGAGTACCGCAGCGCCTGGTTCGTGGGCTTCTCGCCGCAAGTGGTCGTCGGGGTGTTCGTCGGCTTCGACGACAACCGCAGCCTGGGCAACGGCGAGACCGGCACCACGGCGGCCGTACCGATCTTCATCGACTTCATGGCCGAGGCCGCCAAGCCCTGGCCGAAGACCGAGTTCAAGCCGCCGAAGACCGCCAAGTTCGCCACCGTCCGCGGCATTCGCGAGGCCTTCCGGCCCGGCACCGAGCCGCAGGTCCGGGCGCCGGTGTCGGCATCGTCCGCCGCGCCCAGCGGGCCGCAGCCCTACAGCCAGGCCTGGCCGGGCGGACGGATCAGCGGCGCCGGAAGCGCGGCCGACGCCGTCCGGCCGGCTCCGCCGCCGGCGCCCAAGCGCCCGCCGGACGACATGAGCGGATTGTACTGACAAGGCCCCGGGCCTATATCGCCCGACCCACCAACCGGAGACCATCTCCATGAGAGCGGATGTGCAGGCCTCGGCGGCCGACATCGAGCAGTCGATCGAACTGCTCAGGAGGCGTCTTTGACTGGGAACCGGCGCTTCGAAGACTCGACGAGCTGAACGCCCGCGTCGAGGACCCCACTCTCTGGGACGACGCCGAAGCGGCCCAGTCCATCATGCGCGAACGCACCCGGCTGGCCGCCCACGTGGAGGCCGTGCAGGGCCTCGAGCGCGATCTGGCCGACGCCCTGGAGTACGCCGAGCTCGCCGACGCCGAGGGCGACGAGGCGGCCCTGGACGAAGCGCGGGCCCAGCTCGCCAGCCTGAAGGAACGGGCCGCCCGCGCCGAGCTCGAGGCGCTGCTGAGCGGCGAGGCCGACGGCAACGACGCCTATGTGGAGATCAACTCCGGAGCCGGCGGCACCGAGTCCAACGACTGGGCCCTGATGCTGATGCGGATGTACAGCCGCTGGGCCCAGGCGCACGGCATGAGCGTCGACGTGATCGAAGAGACGCCGGGCGAACAGGCCGGCATCAAGTCGGTGACTCTCCTGGTGAAGGGGACCAACGCCTATGGCTGGCTGAAGACCGAGGCCGGGGTTCACCGGCTGGTGCGGATCAGCCCCTACGATTCCAGCGCCCGGCGGCACACCAGCTTCGCCTCGGTGTGGGTCTATCCGGTGGTCGACGACACCATCGAGATCGAGATCAATCCGGCCGACGTGCGAGTCGACACCTACCGGGCGTCCGGGGCCGGCGGCCAGCACGTCAACAAGACCGACTCGGCGGTGCGCCTGACGCACATTCCGACCGGCATCGCCGTGGCCTGTCAGACCGAGCGCAGCCAGCACCAGAACCGCGACCGGGCCTGGAAGATGCTGAAGGCGAGGCTGTACGAGCTGGAGCTGCAGAAGCGCGAGGCCGCCCAGCAGGCGCTGGAGGAGACCAAGACCGACATCGGCTGGGGCCACCAGATCCGCAGCTACGTCCTGCAGCCCTACCAGATGGTCAAGGACCTGCGCACGGACGTCGAGACCAGCGACACGCAAGGGGTGCTCGACGGCGACCTCGACGCCTTCATGGCCGCTTCGCTCGCGCAAAGGGTGGGGGCCACCCGGGCCGCCTGAGGCCGGCCGCCTGAGGCTGGCCGCCGGCGAATCGCGCTACCTTCGGGTCGCTGTCCATTCCGGGGAGTGTGCGGTGAAGGCTCTATTGGCCGGCGCGGCCGCTGCGCTGCTGTTCGGCGCCCAGTGCGCGGCCGCCGACCTGTCCGACGAACGCGCTGTCTCGATCACCGAGTTGCCGCCCGCCGTGGGTCTGCCCAGCGAGCCGGTGGGGGAGGTCGAAGGCGCCGACCAGGCGCTCAATCGCGCGATCAGCGACCTGAACGCCGCCGCCCAGGCGCGCGAGGAGGCCGCCAAGGCGCGTTACGAGGCCGGGCTCGCGGCCTACGAGGCTCAGCAGAAGGCCTATCGCGAGGCGACCGCCGCCGCCGAGGCCGAGGCGGAGCGCCGGCGCGCGCAGTACGAGGCCGACCGGGCCGCCTGGCAGGCCCAGGTCGCCCGCTGCAGGGCCGGCGACCGGAGCGCCTGCGCCCAGCCCTGATGCTCGACGCCTAGCCGGCGGCGGCGACCGGCTGCTCCGCCGGCTTGTCGGCGGGCTTCTCCGTCGGCTTGGGCGACAGGATGGCGGCGGTGGCCGGGTTGGGCTGGCGCTGAAACTTCAGCGAGCGGCCCTGGAAGAAGGCGCCGGCTTCGATGGCCAGCTGTTCGTGGGTGATGTCGCCGTCCACATGGGCGCTGGCCGCCAGACGGATCTGCTTGGCGGTGACCGAGCCGATGATCTTGCCGCGCACCTCGACCGACTCGGCGGTGATCTCGCCCTCGATGCGGCCGGAATCGCCGATGGTCAGCCGGCTCACCCGCACCTGACCCTTGATGGCGCCGTCGACGTGCAGTTCGCCGTCGGCGGAGATGGAGCCTTCCAGCGTCATGTTCTCGGCGATCAGCGAGGCGGCGATGGGGGTCTTGCGCACGGAGTTCGAGGGGATGTCGTGGGCCACGGGAGCGCTTTCCGTTTGAGACGCGGCCGAAGGGGCCTGGGCGGGGGCGAGGGTGGCGGCGGCCTGCGGCGCCTTTGCGGCGGGCGGCTGCGGCGGGGCGGGCGGTCTAGCTGGCTTGCCGAACATGGTCCCCTGCTTTCAGGTAGCGATCCGGGTTCTGGGCGCGTCCGTTGACCCACACCTCGTAGTGCAGGTGGACGCCGGTGGAGCGGCCGGTCGATCCCATCGCGCCTATCCGCTGGCCGAGCGCCACGCGCTGGCCGGGCTTCACCGCGATGGACGAGAGGTGGGCGTAGCGGGTCTTGAAGCCGCGGCCGTGGTCGACCTCCACGGTCTTGCCGTAGCCGCTGCGCTCGCCGGTGAAGGAGACCACGCCGGGCGCGGTGACGGTCACCGGCGTCGCGAAGGCGCCGCCGAAGTCGAGGCCGGAGTGGAAGGCGGGCCGACGCGTGAACGGATCGACCCGGAAGCCGAAGCTGCTGGAGCGGCTCGCGCTGGCCGGCCGGCCGAACGGCAGGCTCTCCGCCGCTTCGCCGAGAGCGGTGGCCTCGGTCAGGCTCTCGGCGGCCCGCTGGATGCGAGCGGCGAAAGCCTCGTCCACGTCCAGCAGAACGGCGAGGGCGCTCGGATCGCGGGCCTCGATCAGCGGCCCGCCAAGCGAGCCCGGCGGCGGGGCGTAGCGGTCGGGTGACAGCCCGGCCATGCGGAAGGCCAGCTTGAGGCGGTCGGCGCGGGTCTTGGCGTAGGTTTCGGCGGCGGCGACCAACTGGTCCTGAGACAGCCGCACCAGCTCCACCCGGGAGACCGGGTCGGCCTCGTTCGCCTTGGCTACCTTGTTGAGCGCCGGCGCGAGGGCCTGGGCGGCGCCGGGGGCGGCCTTGGCGTCGGCCAGCAACAGGGCCAGCGCCGCATGACGGTTCTCGACCGAATGAGCCAGCTCGGCCAGCGAGCCGGTGTCGGTGCGCATCTGGGCGTAGAGAGCGTCGAGCCTGGCCTGGCGGTCGGCGATCAGCCGCTCGTAGCGAGCCTGGGTGCGAGCGATCTCGGCCTCGGCCTCGGACGGCGTCACCCAGGAAACCAGCAGAGCGGCGGTGGTGATGCCCATCCAGAGGGCGGCTCCGGCGACCACGCCGGCGATGGCGAGCTGCCGGCCAGTGGTGAGTACGAAGGCCTGCATCTGCCCGCCCGTGCGCACATAGAGATGGCGCTCGGGAAACATCGCCTCGATCGAGCGGTAGAGGCGCGCCAGGCGGGAAAGACTCATCGCGGCGGGCAACCTTCACTGTGGACTGCGCAAGTTATGCGTCGGTTAACTGTTCCGCGGCAAGCGCCCGGCCATCCCGAGCGACGGCGGACGGAGCTGCGCCGCAGTCTCGCCCAAAGCGTTAATCCGGCCGCCGGGAGCCGTCCGCCTCTCGGAAAATGGGTACGTTCGGGAGCGGGGCGGCGCTCTGCGGCGGATCGGGCAGAAGCCGGGATGCGGCGTCAGGCCGCGATTTTGCGGCAGGTTTTGGGCGCCGGTCAGCCGGCGGTCAGTTCCTTGACCGCCTTCAGCACGGCCTCCGCATGGCCGGGCACCTTCACCTTGCGCCAGATGCGACGGATCACGCCCTGGCCGTCGATCAGGAAGGTCGAGCGGTCGATGCCCATGTACTTGCGCCCGTACATGCTTTTCTCGACCCAGGCGCCATAGCGCTCCACCACCGCGCCTTCCGGATCCGATCCGAGCGGGACGGTAAGGCCATGCTTCTCGACGAACTTGGCGTGGCTCTTCACGCTGTCCTTGGAGACGCCCAGCACCGCTGCGCCGGCCTTCTGGAAGTCGTCCGCGAGGGCGGTGAAGTCGAGCGCCTCGCGCGTGCAGCCGCTCGTGTCGTCCTTCGGGTAGAAGTAGAGCACCAGGGGCTTGCCGGCGTAGTCCGCCAGCCGGATCGGGCCGTCCTGGCCCTGAAGTTCGAAGTCCGGCGCCTTGGCGCCTTCGGTCAGCTCGGCCATCGCACCTCTCCTGCGGCTGACCTAGCCCGGCGGACGCAGCCGGTTCAAGTGCAGCTCGCGCTGATAGAGGCCGCTCGCCTCCATGCGGGCCTCCATGGTTCGCGCGTGGTCGAGGTCGGGGTGGACGCGCATCAGCATCTCGGGCCGCACGAGCCCCGCGCGGAAATCGGCCATGTCCTGCCGCTGGGCGTCGGCGATGCGGATCAGGCTGGCCCCCATCACGGCCTGCTGGCCGACCATCAGGAAGGCGGCGGCGACGGCGGCCGCCTCCGTCAGCGCCGGCCGGGCCCGCCAGAGCCTGGCGGCGTAGGGCGCGGCGACGATCACGAACCCGGCGTGCATCGGCACGAGTTGGGCCTGGTAGCGCACCGGGACGTTGGAGGGATCGTCCAGGCCGGTCCGCCCGAGCGCCGCCATCGCCGCCGCGCCCAGCGAGTAGAGGATCAGCCGGCTCGCCAGCCGCTCGCCGCGCGAGGCGGCCGGCCCGCCGCGGAACAGCACGACGAAGGCGCCGGCCAACGCGATGACGAGGCCCAGCATCCAGCCGAACTCCGGGGCGACGCGGCCCCAGGGCAGGGCGAGGAAGCTGAGGGCGAGTTGCGCCGCCGCGGCGAAGTCGCCGAAAGACCACTCCAGCAGGCTCTTGGCGCCGCCGGTGCTGGACTGTCCGCTCGCGTAGAGGGCTACGTAGGCGAGGCCCGCCAGCGTGCAGAGCGCCAGCCACCGGCGGTCCTGGCCGCCACGTAGCGCGCCGTAGATCAGCACCGGCCAGACCGCCAGGCCCACGCCGTTGCCGAGCGGGGCGAGGGCCGCGAACAGCAGCGCCAGAAGGTGGCGCATTTCGAGCCCCCGGCCGACGCGCTCCGGCTCGGAAAGGGCCAGCGCCACCACCACGAAGAACAGGGTGTGCACGTATTGGGCGTTGATGTGGATGGTGGCGTCCGGGATCACGGCGCCCAGCAGGGCGAACATCGCCGCCAGCGCGCCGGCTGGAAGGGCCAACGGCGCCGGCGCGGCTCTGGCTGCCTCGCGCCCCAGCACCGTGGCGACCCCGGCCAGCGCCGCCAGCGTCACGCCCACGATCAGCAGGTTGTCTCCGCCGAAGAAGCGGGCGTCGAGGTCCATCAGCCCGAAGGTGGTGACCAGCCGGTGGAAGTTGTGTGGAATCAGCAGGTACTGGTCGAGCGGCAGACCGTCCCGGTAGTTCAGGTAGCGGAACACCCAGTCGTACATGTCGGAGTAGGGCCGCAGCACGATGGTCAGCCAGGCGATGTAGCCGCTGAGCAGCAGGTAGGCCCCAAGCGCCGCCCGGATCGCCCATCGCATCGCGGGACGCATCGGGACCGACGACGCCAGGCCGGACGCGGACGTAACGGACCCCTTCTCCACCGGCGGCTCCCGAAACCTGCTGCCCCGAACTTGCTGCTTGTGCGAACCGCCCGATGATGGGAGGGCGGCGTCAGGGGCGGCAGACCGCCCGCGAGGCAGAGGTTGTTGCATGGATTCTGCGGAAGGGGGAGCAGTCGACCGGCCCGTGGCGAGCCCGCGCATGCGCACGCGGCGCGGGGCGACCCTGTCCGTGATCATCCCGATGCACAACGAGGAGGCCGTGCTCGACGTCCTGTTCGCGCGCCTGGACGAGGTGCTGCCGAAGGACGTCTCGGTCGAGATCGTCTGCGTCGACGACGGCAGCCGCGACGGCACTGCCGCGGCCCTCGCCGCCCGGGCGGCGGTCGACCCCAGGCTGCGGATCCTGCTGCTGGCCCGCAACTTCGGCCAGGAGGCGGCGCTGACCGCCGGTCTCGAGGCGGCTAGCGGCGACATGCTGGTGCTCATCGACGCCGACCTGCAGGACCCGCCCGAGCTGATCGGCGAGTTCATCGAGCTGTGGGAGCAGGGGTACGACGTGGTCTACGGCATCCGCGCCGACCGCAGCCGCGACGGCTTCTTCAAGCGCTCCACGGCGGGGATGTTCTACCGGGTGTTCAACGCCCTCTCCGACGTGCCGATTCCCGCCGACACCGGCTCGTTCCGCCTCGTGGACCGTAAGGTGGTGGAGGCGCTGAAGGACCTGCCCGAGCGGACCCGGTTCCTGCGCGGCCTTTTTACCTGGGTCGGCTTCCGCCAAGTGGGCGTCCCCTACGTGCGGCCCGAGCGGGCGGCAGGTTCGACCTCCTACGGCCTGGCGCGCATGTGGCGGCTGGCGGTGGACGGGCTGACCTCCTTCACAACCGCGCCCCTGCGGATCTGGACGGCGGTCGGCCTGGCGCTGGGCGGGCTTGCGCTGCTCTACGCCGCCTACACGGTGGTGAAGGTGCTGGTGCACGGGCGCGAGGCGCCGGGCTGGGCCTCGCTGATGGTGGTCATGCTGTTCGGCTTCGCCGTGCAGATGATCGCCTTCGGGGTGCTCGGCGAGTACGTCGGGCGGCTTTATCAGGAGGTGAAGGGCCGGCCGATCTACCTGGTCCGCGAGAAGATCGGATTCGACCGTTGAGCCGGCCGATCGAATCCCTCGTGCGCCTCGTCCGGCAGGGGGCGGTGTTCGGCGTGGTCGGCGTCGCGGCGACCCTGACCCACGTGCTGATCGCGCTCGCCCTCGAGGGCTGGGCGGACCTCGAGCCGCTGGTCGCCAACCTGATCGGCTACTGCAGCGGGATCGGCGTCTCCTACCTCGGCCATGCCCGGCTGACCTTCGGTGCGCCCTCGCGCGATGCGGCGCAGTTCGCCCGGTTCCTGGCCGTGACCCTGTTCGCCCTGGGCCTCAACCAGCTGATCGTGTGGATCTGCGTGCACCGGATCGGCTGGCCGTTCTGGGCGGCCCTGACAGCCGTGGTGCTGCTGGTGCCCGGCCCCACCTTCCTGCTCGCCAAGCTCTGGGCGTTCCGCAGGGCGCCCTAGCGGCCCTGCCTCCCGCCGCTTCGCGGGGGAGGCAGGGCCCAGAGCCTCCTCAGACCGGCTTGACCAGCACGATCTTCTTCTTGCCGGCGGCGAGCTTGACGACGCCGTCGACGAGGTCGGCCGAGGTTACCGGGCGGCTGGCGTCCGGCTCGGCCTTGTCGTTGACGCGCAGCCCGCCGCCCTGGGCGAGGCGCCGGGCCTCGGAGCGCGAGGACGCCAGCCCCGCGTCCGCCGCCAGCGTCGCCAGCGGGATGCCCGCCTCCAGCTCGGCGCGAGGCACCTCGATGGTCGGCAGGTCGGCCGATAGCGCGCCCTGCTCGAAGGCCTTCTCGGCCGCCTCGCGGGCGGTGCGAGCGGCCTCGGCCCCGTGCAGCAGGGTGGTGGCCTCGTCCGCCAGCCGCTTCTTGGCGTCGTTGATCTCGGCGCCCTGAAGCGTCTCCAGGCGGACGATCTCGTCGAGCTCGACGTCGGTGAACAGCCGCAGGAAGCGGCCGACGTCGGCGTCCTCGGTGTTCCGCCAGAACTGCCAGTAGTCGTAGGGGCTGCGCATGTCGGCGTTCAGCCAGACGGCCCCGCCCACCGTCTTACCCATCTTCTGGCCGGAGGCTGTGGAGAGCAGGGGGGTGGTCAGGCCGAAGGCCGGCTTGGCGTCCACCCGGCGGATCAGCTCGACCCCGTTGACGATGTTCCCCCACTGGTCCGAGCCGCCCATCTGCAGGATGCAGCCATAGCGGCGCTCCAGCTCCAGGAAGTCCACCGACTGCATCAGCATGTAGTTGAACTCGAGGAAGGTCATCGGCTGCTCGCGCTCGAGCCGCAGCTTGACGCTCTCGAAGCTGAGCATCCGGTTGATGGTGAAGTGGACCCCGTACTCGCGCAGGAACTCGACGTAGCCGAGCTTCTCGAGCCAGTCGGCGTTGTTGACCATGATGGCTTCGGTGGGCCCGTCGCCGAACTTCAGGAACTTGGAGAAGGTCGACTTGATGCCGGCGATGTTGGCGGCGATCTGCTCGTCGGACAGCAGCGGGCGCGCCTCGTCCTTGAAGGTCGGATCGCCGACCTTGGTGGTGCCCCCGCCCATGACCACGATCGGCCGGTGGCCGGCCTGCTGCAGCCGGCGCAGCATCATGATCTGAATCAGGTGGCCCACGTGGAGGCTGGGGGCGGTGGCGTCGAATCCGATGTAGGCGGTGATCGGTCCGGCGGCGCAGGCTTCGTCGAGCTCGGCCGGATGGGTGATCTGGTGGATGTAGCCGCGCGCCCCCATGGTTCGCAGGAATGCGGACTTGAAGGGCTGTTCGGCCATGGGACTGCTCTCGCGCGTGGAAAGCGCGGGCTCTAGCACGAGGTCGGCGGGACTATCGAGAGGCATTCCTAAGGCTCCTGCTGCGAAGCCGGAGGCGCCTGCCTGTCTCAAGGATGGATCGCGCCGCCGGCGGGGTGGCGGCGCGTGAAGGATCGCCCGCCTGCTCAGAGCAGGCGGTAATAGCGGCCGAAGGTGGCGGCGCGGGCGATCATGACCCGGCGGTACGCCCCCGGCGCAGGGGCGTCAAGCCGGCCGCCGTTCGGGCAGAGCGCCTAGCGCCGGGCGAAGAACCCTGGCACTCAAGTGGCATGCGCGTCTTGGGCTTCATGACCGGCACCTCGCTCGACGCCGTCGACATGGCGATCCTGGAGACCGACGGGGCGCGGATCGCGGGCTTCGGGCCGGCCGGCGAACGGCGGCTGACGGACGGAACGCGCGACCTGTTGCTGGACGCGACCCAGGCGGCATTGCGCTGGGAGCGGGGCGCGGCGGCGCCGCTGATCTTCAAGGACGCCGAGCGGGCCGTGGCCGAGGAGCATTTCGCCGCCGCGGACGACTTCCTCGCCGAGCACGACATCGCCTGGGAGGACATCGACCTCGTCGGCATGCACGGCCAGACGGTGCTGCACGAGCGGCCGGAGGAAGGCCGGCCCGGACGCACCGTGCAGCTCGGCGATGCGGCTCTGCTGGCCGAGCTCACCGGGCGGCCGGTAGCCTTCGACTTCCGCAGCGCCGACGTCGAGGCGGGCGGGCAGGGGGCGCCCATCGCGCCGGTCTACCACCTGGCCCGGCTGCGGGCCTCCGACGTGGTGGCGCCGGCGGTGGTGCTCAATCTGGGCGGGGTGGCCAACATCACCCACTGGCGGGGCGGCGAGGACATGGTGGCCTTCGACACAGGCCCCGCCAACGGCATGCTGGACCTGTTGATGCAGAGCCGCGGGGCCGGCCGCTACGACCCGGACGGAAGGTATGCGAGCGTCGGGCTGGTGGACGAGACGGTGCTGCAGACCCTGCTGGACCACCCGTATTTCCAGACCCCGCATCCCAAGTCGCTGGACCGCTTCGACTTCCCGCTCGAGCCCCTGGATCCGCTGAAGCTGGAGGACGCTGCCGCCACCCTGGTGGCCTTCACTGCGGAGACCGTGCGGATCGGGCTGGCGCAGGCCGGGCTCGCGCCGAGCGTCGTCATCGCCTGCGGCGGCGGGCGTCGCAATCCGGTGCTGATGCGGGCCATCGCCGAGCGGCTGGTCACGCCGGTGGAGCCGGCGGATGCGTTCGGCTGGCGGGGCGATGCGGTCGAGGCCGAGGCGATCGCCTACCTCGCGGCCCGCTGCGTGGCGGGCCTGCCGATCACCTTCCCCGGAACGACGGGCGTGGCGGCGCCGACGCCCGGCGGCCGAATCGTGACGCCCTAGGCCGGCTCGGCGGCCAGGCGGCGGTCGAGGTAGGCGCCGACCCGCTGTTCGACGTCGGGCAGATTCTCGGTCCAGAAGTGGGTCGCGCCCTCGACGACCTCGTGGTCGATGACGATGCCCTTCTGGGTGCGCAGCTTGGAGACCACCCGCTCGACTTCCTGCGGCGGCACCACGGTGTCCGCGCCGCCGTGCAGGATCAGGCCCGAGGCGGGGCAGGGGGCCAGGAACGAGAAGTCGTACATGTTTGTCGGCGGCGAGATCGAGATGAAGCCGTCCGTCTCGGGCCGGCGCATCAAGAGCTGCATGCCGATCCAGGCGCCGAACGAATAGCCGGCCACCCAGCACTGCGAGGCGGCGGGGTTGGTCGCCTGCAGCCAGTCGAGGGCGGTGGCCGCGTCGGCCAGCTCGCCGATGCCGGAGTCGAACTCGCCCTGGCTGCGGCCGACGCCGCGGAAATTGAACCGCAGCACCGAGAAGCCGCGCTTCATGAACAGGTGGAAAAGCTGCACCGCCACCGGGTTGTTCATCTGACCCCCGGCCTTCGGGTGCGGGTGCAGGATGAGGGCGATGGGGGCGGTCTCGCTCTTGCCGGCGGAGTAGCGTCCTTCGATCCGCCCGGCCGCGCCGGTCAGCACCACCTCTGGCATTCGATCCCCTCTCGTGACGAATACTTGACTACTGCGCTTGGTCTTCCTAGATGCCGGCCACCTGGCCACGCGTCCGGTCGTCCTGCGAGGCGGCGGGCTTGTAGCACAGGCCGGCGCAGTTGCGCGTGAAAACTAACAGTTAGCGGGGTCAGTTGATGCGCCTCTCCACCAAAGGCCGCTACGCCGTGATGGCCATGACCGACCTGGCGCGCCGCGATGGCGAGCGGGCCGTGGCCCTGGCCGACATCGCCGCCCGGCAGGAGATCTCGCTGGCCTACCTGGAGCAGCTCTTCGCCCGGCTCCGCCGCGAGGGCCTGGTGATCAGCGCCCGCGGTCCCGGCGGCGGCTACCGGCTGGCCCGTCCCGCCGCCAAGACGACCATCGCCGACATCGTCGTCGCCGTGGACGAGCCGCTGCGCACCACCCGCTGCTCCGGCGAGGCGCACAAGGGCTGCATGACCAAGGGCGAGCGCTGCCTGACCCACGACCTGTGGGACGAGATGGGACGGCGTATCCGCGACTACCTGGCCTCGGTCACCCTCGACGACGTCGCCAACGGGCGCCTGAGCCCCGCGCGACCGGAGGCTGCATGATTCGGGTCTACCTCGACTACAACGCCACCGCGCCGGTCCGCGCCGAGGCCATCGAGGCGATGGGCCGGGCCATCCAGGCCGGCGGCAACCCCTCGTCGGTGCACGCCGCCGGACGCGCCGCGCGCGCGCTGGTCGAGGACGCCCGCGGGGCGGTCGCCGCCCTGATCGGGGCTCCGGCCTCGACGGTGGTGTTCGTGAGCGGCGGCACCGAAGCCAACGCCCTGGCCATCGAGAGCGCCCGGGCGGCCGGCTCGCGGCGGCTTATCGTCAGCGCCGTCGAGCACGACAGCGTTCTGGAGAACGCCCGCCACAGCGGCGCCGAGGTCGAGCTCCTGCCGGTGGACCGCGACGGCGTCGCCGACATCGCCTGGCTGGAGAACCGGCTCTCGCGCTGGGACGCTGCGTGGGGGCGGCCGTTCGTCGCGCTGATGCTGGCCAACAACGAGACCGGGGTGATTCAGCCGGTGGCGCGGGTCGCCGAGATCGTCCGCGCCGTCGACGGCTGGCTTCACGTAGATGCGGTCCAGGCCGCCGGAAAGATTCCCGTCGACAGCCGCGCCCTCGGGGCCGACACCCTGTCCGTCTCGGGCCACAAGCTCGGCGGGCCGCAGGGCGTGGGAGCGCTGACCTTCGGGCCGCGGGTGAGCCTGACGCGCCGGCTGCACGGCGGCGGTCAGGAGCGGGGACGCCGGGCCGGCACCGAGAACGTACCCGGCATCGCCGGCTTCGGGGCCGCGGCCAGGGCCTCGCTGGCCAGCCTGTCGGCGATGCAGGCCCAGGCCGTCTGGCGCGACCAGGCCGAGAAGCGGCTGGCCGAGGCCGGGGCGGTGATCGTCGGGGCCGGCGCCGAACGGCTGCCGAACACCCTGTGCTTCGCCATGCCCGGCTTCGGCGCAGAGCTTCAGGTCATGGGCCTGGATTTGACCGGGGTCATGGTCTCGTCCGGCGCGGCCTGCTCTTCTGGCAAGGTCAGGCCCTCGCACGTGCTGTCGGCGATGGGACTGGCCGAGCTGGCGGGTTGCGCGGTGCGGGCCAGCGGCGGCTGGGCGACCAAGGGATCGGACTGGGACAGGCTCGTCGAAGCCTGGATTGAACTCAACGGCCGTCATGCCGCGCGTCGCCGCGCGCCGGCCGCCTAAAGGTAAAGCTCATGGCCGTCGCCAAACAGACCGTCGAACACGTCGAGGCGCTCGAGAAGTACAAGCACGGCTTCGTCACCGAGATCGATCAGGAGTTCGCGCCCAAGGGCCTGGACGCCGACACCATCCGCTTCATCTCCGCCAAGAAGGACGAGCCGGAGTGGATGCTGAACTGGCGGCTGGAGGCGTTCGAGCGCTGGCTGGTGCTCGAGGAACCGGCCTGGGCGAAGGTCCACTTCCCCAGGATCGACTACCAGGACGCCTACTACTACGCCGCGCCGAAGACCAAGCAGGGCCCCAAGAGCCTCGACGAGGTCGATCCGGAGATCCTGGCGACCTACGACAAGCTCGGAATCCCCATCAAGGAACAGATGGTGCTGGCCGGGGTCGAGGGTGCGCCGAAGTACGCGGTCGATGCGGTGTTCGACAGCGTCTCGGTGGTCACCACCTTCAAGAAGGAGCTGGCCGAGGCGGGGGTGATCTTCTGCTCGATGAGCGAGGCGATCCGCGAGCACGGCGACCTGGTCAGGAAGTACCTCGGTTCGGTGGTGCCGGTCTCCGACAACTACTACGCCTGCCTGAACAGCGCGGTCTTCTCGGACGGCTCGTTCGTCTATGTGCCGCCGGGCGTGCGCTGCCCGATGGAACTGTCGACCTACTTCCGGATCAATGCGGCCGAGAGCGGCCAGTTCGAGCGCACCCTGATCATCGCCGACAAGGGCAGCTACGTCTCCTACCTGGAGGGCTGCACGGCCCCGACGCGGGACGAGAACCAGTTGCACGCGGCGGTGGTCGAGCTGGTCGCGCTGGACGACGCGGAGATCAAGTACTCGACGGTGCAGAACTGGTATCCGGGCGATCCGGAAACCGGCAAGGGCGGCATCTACAACTTCGTCACCAAGCGGGCGGACTGCCGCGGGCCGCGCTCGAAGGTCTCCTGGACCCAGGTCGAGACCGGCTCGGCGATCACCTGGAAGTACCCGTCCTGCATCCTGCGGGGCGACGAGAGCTCGGGCGAGTTCTACTCGATCGCCATCACCAACGGGCGTCAGCAGGCCGACACCGGCACCAAGATGATCCACCTGGGGGCCAACACCCGCTCGCGGATCATCTCCAAGGGCATCTCGGCCGGCCGCTCGTCGAACACCTACCGCGGCCTGGTCTCGGCCCACCCCAAGGCCAAGGGGGCGCGCAACTTCACCCAGTGCGACAGCCTGCTGATCGGCAAGCGCTGCGCGGCGCACACCGTGCCCTACATCGAGGCCCGCAACGGCCAGGCGGTGTTCGAGCACGAGGCGACCACCACCCGGCTGTCGGAAGACCAGCTGTTCTACGTGATGCAGCGCGGCCTTTCGCAAGAGGAGGCCGTGCAACTCCTCGTCAACGGCTTCGTCAAGGACGTGCTCCAAGAATTGCCGATGGAATTCGCCGTGGAAGCGCAGAAGCTGGTGGCCATCTCTCTCGAGGGAAGCGTCGGATGACCGAGATCACACCGAAACCGAGCGTCGGCCTGCGGGCGGCGTTCGAAGCCGAGCGGGCGCGCAGGGACGCCGAGCGCCGCGCCCGGGAGGAGGCCGAACGTCGGCAGCAGGAGGAGGATCTCGGCCGGGCCGAGGCGCTGGAACGCCTGCTCGCCGAGGACCTGCCCTTCCTGCAGAGCAAGGGCCTGACCCTCGACCGTCGCCGCTACACCGTCACCCTCGAGCACCCGGACTTCAAGCTGACCGCCTACTTCGAGGGTGGCCAGGCCTCGGTCCGTTCGGCCGACAAGCGCACCGCCATCTCCGGCGCGGCCCCCCGCAAGGAGACCCTGGTGGGGAGCGTCGAGGACGCTCTGCTGGTGATGGCCCAGTACCTCGCCGACGAGGGCGCCTGATGCGCCTGCGCCCGCCGTTTTCCAGTTTCCCGTGAAAGTTAGCTGATGCTGTCGATCAACAATCTGCACGTCTCCATCGAGGACAAGCCGATCCTCAGGGGCCTCAGCCTCGAGCTGCCGGCGGGCGAGGTGCATGCGATCATGGGGCCGAACGGGGCGGGCAAGTCGACGCTGTCCTACGTGCTCACCGGCCGGGAGGGCTACGAGGTCACGGACGGGACGGTGACCCTGGACGGCGAGGACCTGCTGGCGCTGGAGCCCAATGAACGGGCGACCAAGGGCCTGTTCCTGTCCTTCCAATACCCGCTGGAGATCCCCGGCGTGCCGGCCATGCACTTCCTGCGCACGGCGATGAACGCCCAGCGCAAGGCGCGCGGCGAGCCCGAGGTTGGGGCCGGCGAGTTCATCAAGCTCGCCCGTGAGACCGCCGCGGCGCTGAAGATCGACTTCGACATGCTCAAGCGGGCGCTGAACGTCGGCTTCTCGGGCGGCGAGAAGAAGCGGATGGAGATCTTCCAGATGGCGATGCTCCAGCCGCGCCTGCTGATCCTCGACGAGACCGACTCCGGCCTCGACATCGACGCGCTGCGGATCGTCGCCGACGGGGTCAACGCCATGCGCAGCCCCGAGCGGTCGATGCTGGTCATCACCCACTACCAACGCCTGCTGGACTACATCCGGCCCGACAAGGTGCACGTGCTGTCGGCGGGCCGCATCGTCGCCACCGGCGGCCCGGAGCTGGCCCTGGAGCTGGAGCGCGAAGGCTACGAAAAGTACGAGAGGGCCGCGGCTTGACGCTCTCCGCCGCCATACGCACGGGCGACGTCGCCCAGCTGCCCGGCAAGCGGGACGAGGACTGGCGCTGGACCGACCTGCGCGGCCTGATCCGCGTGCTGCCGCCGCCCTCGCCGGAGGTTTCCGGCGAGGTTGACGATGGACCGTTCGGGCCGGCCGAGCTGACCATCGTCAACGGCCGTCTGCGCGGCGACACCGCTGCGCTGGTCGTGCCTGCGGGCGAAACGCGCACCGTGCGCCTGCGCTTCGTCTCGGCGAGCGAGGCGACGTCGCACGGCGCCCACCTGGCCGTGGAGCTGGGGGAGGGCGCGCGCCTGACCCTGCTGGAGAGCCATGAAGGCCGCGCGGCCGACTACGTGGCCGACGCGGTGCTGACCATCGGGGTCGGCAAGGACGCCGCCCTCGAACGGATCGTGCTGACCAACGACGATCCCGGCGCGGTCACCGTCTCCACCGCCATCGTCACCCTCGGGTACGGCGCGCGCCTGTCGCAGACCGTGTTGGCCGGCGGGGCCAAGCGCCAGCGGATCGAGACGCGGGTCGAGCACCCGGGGCATGGCGCGCAGGTGCGGCTCGACGGCGCCTACCTGCTGGCCGCCCAGCGGCACGCCGACCTGACCAGCGTGGTCACTCACGACGGCGTCGGCGGGGTCACCGACCAGCTCGCCAAGGGCGTGGTGCGCGACCAGGCGCGCGGCGTCTTTCAGGGGCGCATCGTGGTCGCCGAGGGCGCCGACAAGACCGACGGCCGGATGGGCCACCACGCCCTGATCCTCTCGGATCGGGCCGAGGTCGACGCCAAGCCCGAGCTGGAGATCTACGCCGACGACGTGGCCTGCGCCCACGGCAATACGGTCGGTGCGCTCGACGAAGACGCCCTGTTCTACATCCGCCAGCGCGGCGTGCCCGAACCCGAGGCGCGCGCCCTGCTGACCGAAGCCTTCGTCGGCGAGGTGGTCGAGCGGATCGAGCACGAGGGCGCGCGTGAGGCTGCGGCGGCGTGGGTCGCCGCGCGGCTGGGAGGCTGACCATGGCCGTCTTCGACGTCCACGCCGCCCGGGCCGAGTTCCCGATCCTGTCGCGCCAGGTGCACGGCAAGCCGCTGGTCTATCTGGACAGCGCGGCCTCGGCCCAGAAGCCGCGGGCGGTGATCGACGCCATGACCCATGTAATGGAGCACGCCTACTCGAACGTGCACCGGGGTCTGCACACGCTCGGCAACGAGGTGACCGAGGCCTTCGAGGCCGCCCGCCGCAAGGTGGCCGGCTTCATCGGCTGCGACGAGGGCGAGGTGGTGTTCACCAAGGGCGGCACCGAGGCCATCAACCTGGTCGCCTCGGGGCTGGCGCGCTCGATCCGGCCGGGCGACGAGATCCTGCTCACCGAGATGGAGCACCACGCCAACATCGTGCCCTGGCATTTCCTGCGCGAGCACTGGGGCGCAGTGCTGAAATTCGCGCCGGTGCGCGACGACGGCTCGCTCGACGTCGAAGGCTTCAGGGCGCTGCTGTCCGAGCGCACCAAGGTGGTCGCCTTCACCCACATGTCCAACGTGCTGGGCACGCGCAACCCGGTCGCCGAACTGACCCGACTGGCGCACGAGGTCGGCGCTCAGGTGCTGATCGACGGCTGCCAGGGG
>Ga0172382_10004181_pt1 | contig 22261 bp, 16 predicted proteins | sample Leawel138RmetaG_FD_122245 | JGI IMG/M metagenome (GOLD analysis project Ga0172382, IMG submission 122245) | Leachate microbial communities from a municipal landfill in Southern Ontario, Canada - Leachate well 138R metaG | ecosystem: Engineered > Solid waste > Landfill > Unclassified | place... | reverse complement strand
TCTAATTTGCAGCGTCACCTGATACATTTTGGCGTTACTACTGTCATCCTGATTATCATTGTGGTTTTTCGCGAAATCAATAATCAGGCGGTTATTTCACGCTTATTTACGATCGCAGGATACACTTATGGTCCGCTGCTCGGTTTGTTTGCTTTTGGTTTATTTACCAAAAATGAAATTAAAGACCGCTTCGTGCCGTTGATAGCCTTGGCGGCTCCTGTTGCAACTTATTTTATAGATACAAACAGCAATTTACTATTCAATGGATATAACTTTGGTTTTGAGTTACTTATATTGAATGGTTTGCTCACTTATATTGGATTGTGGTCAATCAGAAAACGATCGCTAATTCAAACCAGCCTTTAACACAACCAACTTATAATAAATAAAATGGAAAATTTCAGATTTACAGCCCTATCAGAAACCTTTGACCGCCAGGTAATTCCGGTCGAATATCCGTCAAACAAAATCTCCGATTACTTTGGTTCTATGGTTTTTAACCAGGCCGTTATGCGCGAATACCTTACCAAGGAAGCCTTTAAAAGCGTTGAGATGGCGATAGATAAAGGAACGAAAATTGAACGAAAGGTAGCCGACCAGGTTGCCTCGGCCATGAAATCCTGGGCAATGCAAAAGGGAGCGACTCACTACACTCATTGGTTTCACCCGCTCACCGGCTCCACTGCCGAAAAACACGATGCTTTTATTAATCCTGTTGAGGGCGGGAAAGCCCTGGAAGAATTTCAAAGTAACGAGCTGATCCAGCAAGAACCTGATGCATCCTCATTTCCAAGCGGAGGCATACGCAATACTTTTGAAGCACGCGGCTACACGGCCTGGGATCCGAGCTCGCCGGCTTTTATCATGGAAAGCACGCTTTGCATTCCTACAATTTTTGTGTCTTATACAGGTGAATCCCTCGACTACAAAACGCCACTATTGCGCTCTAATGACGCGATTGATATGGCAAGCGTTAAGGTTTGCCAGTTGTTCGACAAAGCAATTACCAAGGTTTACCCGACCTTAGGCTGGGAGCAGGAATATTTTTTGGTTGACTCTGCTCTTTTTGCTGCACGCCCTGATTTGGTATTGGCCGGCAAAACAGTTTTCGGACACGCATCAGCTAAAGATCAGCAACTTAGCGATCATTATTTTGGAACTATCCACAGCCGTGCAAGGGCTTTTATGCGTGATCTTGAAATAGAATCGCATAAATTGGGAATACCGCTAAAAACAAGGCATAACGAAGTGGCACCCAGTCAATTTGAGTGCGCTCCGGTTTATGAAGAAGTGAATGTTGCAGTAGATCATAACCAGCTGTTAATGCACCTGTTAGACACGGTTTCGCGCAAGCACTACTTTAAAGTTTTGCTGCACGAAAAACCTTATGCCCTTGTAAACGGAAGTGGGAAACACAACAACTGGTCGCTGGCAACCAATACCGGGGTTAACCTGTTGACACCCGGAAAGACAGCACTCGAAAATCTTCGTTTTGTGGCAATGCTCGTGAATGTACTAAAAGCATTGCATACACATGAAGCACTTGTGCGCGCAAGCGTTGCATCGGCCGGAAACGACCTGAGGCTGGGTGCGCACGAAGCTCCTCCAGCTATTATTTCTGCTTTTATAGGTGAGCAGCTTACCCGAACACTTGACGAAATTGAAAACATGCCTTCACTGGAAAGCATCAATAACGGAAAATCAAAAGGCGCTTTAAATAACATCCCCAAAATCCCTGAGATTCTGTTAGATAACACAGACCGTAATCGTACAAGCCCCTTTGCTTTTACTGGTAATAAATTTGAATTCAGGGCTGTTGGTTCGCATGACAACGCTGCAAAGCCGATGTTCATTCTCAATACCATAGTGGCCGATCAGTTGAATCAATTCTACGAAGATGTCCAACAGCTGATGGAAAAGGGAATAAAGGCCGAAGATGCTGTTTTTAAAATCACTAAAATATATATAAAAAGCTCTAAAGCTATTCGTTTTGAGGGCAATAGCTATGGCGATGAGTGGAAAGAGGAAGCCGAAAAACGTGGCCTTTCAAACACGCCGAATACCCCAGATGCCATTAAGGCTTATATCTCAGCGCCTGTTATTTCACTTTTTGAACGCAACCAAGTGCTTAACAAACGGGAATTAGAAGCACGTTATGAAATCAAACTCGACAACTACATCAGTAAAGTTCAGATTGAATCGCGGCTGATAGGTGATTTGTCAATCAATCATATTGTTCCTACTGCCATTAAGTATCAAAATACGCTGATTGAGAATGCACGCGGCCTCAAAGACGTGCTGGATCATAAAACCTATGTGAAACTGAGCAGAAATCAGGTGCAAAACATCAAGGAAATTTCTGAACATATTTCCATGATTCGCCAATATGTGGAGGAAATGACCAGCGAACGAAAAATAGCCAATATGCTGGAGCAGTATGATCAAAAAGCCCACAGGTATTGCTATCAGATAAAACCTTATTTTGAGAAAATTCGCTACCATGTTGATAAACTCGAAATGCTGATTGACGAGTCGCTTTGGCCTTTGCCAAAATACCGTGAATTACTGTTTATCAAATAGATATACTAAAAAGGCAAGCGTTTTCGTTTCCCTTTTCTTTTGCAACGAAAACAAAACAGTTTGAGAACCAATCAGTAAATACTGTATTTTTGTATATCCTGAAAAAATCCTATTTATGAAAAGATATACTTTTAATTTAACCTTCGTAATGTTAAACTTACTAATAAGCTGTTTATTAATAAGTTCAACAGCTTTTGCTCAGATAACAGTAAGTCATGCAAAAAACGGCATTCCCGGACAGCAGGATGGATTTTTTTATGCCTTGCCACAAACCGTTTTGAAAATTGATTTTATTGTCAGAAAAACAACGCACACCACCGGTCCTTACAGTGGTTTTGCCGAGCGGATGCTGGGTGTATCGGATGTTGTAAAAACAGATTTTGAATCCTATGACATCCTGGATGCTGTGCTCAGCACTTCCACCGAACCCGATAACAAAGCCGTGTTTTTTGTGCGGCTGGATGAGCGCGCCACAAAAGATGCCGTAAGTATGACATTTTCCCAGCTTGGAAATGGGATTCTTCTGGGGGTGGGTGATGAGATTCAAGACTATGATAATCAGTCTGTTAAACTTGTAAAGCATTTAGTTAACAGTCCGGATCAAAAAGAATTTTCCTATTATGCTGAAAGTAATCTGTATCGCCGTATCGACACGATTATTCGTAATATCACGATTGATACTACCATCATCAAACGGCCGGTTTTGCAGGCTGCCTGGGTTGATCGCAGCCCTGAACAAAAAGCGAGATCAGCAGCTGACTATATCCAAACTATCCGGCAAAGCCGATTTAACCTGGTCAGTGGCTATCAGGAAATAAATTATGGTAACACATTGATTTATATGGATAAACAACTCCAGCAGTTGGAAGAAGCCTATCTAAGCCTTTTTTTAGGACATGAACACAGCATTATTGAAGAACATACTGTTTATTTTACACCGCAAAAAAACGATAACGGACTAAAGACGATTGCCCGTTTTGCTGAAGAATCTGGTGTAATATATAGCGGAACCAAAGGCGTTCCCTTGCAAGTTGAGTTAATTCCGGCAGGCAATACCCAAAATATTCCTGCTGTTGAAGAAAGTACCCTGGAATCGATCACGGTTATAAACAGCATGCTATACAGAGTGCCTGAAACCGTTGAAATCAGGGTTATTTATCAAGGAAAATTACTGGATCATGTTAGAATTCCTATCAGCCAAATGGGTGCTATTGCAGTTGCTCCGCTCAGTCGTTCCAAGCTCCGGTTTGATCCTGAAACCGGCCAAATTATTCAGCTAAAACGAGACTAACTTATTGATTCTCTGATTTTCACCAATTGGTGTAGCAATTCTTCAACGCGATCAAGGTGAAGCATATTGGCACCGTCAGATTTTGCTTCAGCAGGATTGGGATGGGTTTCCATAAAGATGCCATCAGCACCTACTGCAATGGCTGCTTTGGCAATTAATCCGATCAGTTCGGGCTGACCTCCGGTAACGCCTCCTGGCTGATTCGGTTGCTGTAATGAATGTGTAACATCCATTATTACAGGAATTTGTAATTTTTTCATGGCATAAATATTCCTATAATCTACCACCATATCCTGGTAGCCGTACATATTGCCACGTTCTGTTAGAAAAACCTGATCATTACCAGATTGCAAGACCTTATCCACCGCAAATTTCATGGATTCGCCTGATAAAAACTGGCCTTTTTTGATATTCACCGTCTTTCCTGTTTTGGCAGCTGCAATCAGCAAATCCGTCTGGCGGCACAAGAAAGCCGGAATTTGTAACACATCCACATATTCGGCAGCCATCGCAGCTTCCTCAGCGGTATGGATATCTGTAACTACCGGGATGTTAAACTGTTTCCCAACATTTTTAAGAATAATAAGCGCTTTTTCGTCGCCAATTCCTGAGAAAGAGTCTATCCTAGAACGGTTTGCCTTGCGGTAGGAACCTTTAAAAATATAAGGAATATCAAGCTCAGCACAGATTTTAGATACTTTTTCAGCTATCAAAAACGGTGTTTCTTCGTTCTCAATAACGCAAGGACCGGCCATCAAAAAAAAGCGGTTGGTTTTAAGATTTTTCAGTAAAGCGAAGGTGTTACTATTTTTCATGGTTTGTTCTTTTTTGGAGCATATCACGGTTTGTGATGATATAAGTTCCTGATTTTTTTACCAGGCTCACTTCCAGCATATTATGGGCAATTTCTGAGGCTTGAATGGCCTTGTATTTCTTTAAACTCCCCACCATAAGCGGGTTGAAAACTTTCATCATGGATGCGGCAAAAGCCTCTCCAAAACGAAATTCCTTACGTGGTCCCAGAATTAGTGAAGGCCTAAAAATCAATATTTTTTCAAAGTCGTATTTTGAGATGGCTTCTTCCATCAATCCTTTGGTACGCTGATAAAAATTTCTGGAATTTTTGTTGGCTCCAACACTCGAAATAACAGCGAAAGTTGAAATGCCAACTTCGGCGCTAAATTTTGCCAACAAATCGACATAATTCAAATCAACTTTTTGAAATTTTTCCTGCGAGCCGGCCTTTTTTATCGTTGTTCCCAAACAGCAAAAAAAGTAATTTCCTTCCTTTAAATCAGTGGATTGAATATGATCGAAGTCAATGATTTTCTGGACTAATTTAGGATGAGAAAAGGGTAGGGGAGTGCGCAGCAAAGCTACTACCGAACTAAAAGCCGAATTGTCAAGTAGAAGTTGCAAAAGCAATCCGCCTGTAAGTCCCGAAGCTCCTGCAATGTATGCTGTTAAACCTCTTTTCTGAATCATTTTTCCTGTATTAGTTTTGCAGTGAAAACATGGAGTTGATTTTTCCTGCTTACAAAATAAACTCCTGCAAAGATAAATAATGCTGCCACAACCTCTTGGATTCCAAGGGTATCTTTTTTGAAACTCAAAGCCAAGATACTTGAAAAAACAGGTTGTAAGTAAATAAACGCGCTATTTGTGGACGGATGAATGGTTTTTAGCGAGTAGTTATTAAGTAGATAAGCTAAAAAGGTTGTAAAGAATATTACGTAAACAACTGAAAGCCAGATGTTAAATGGAATTTCTGACCAATTTGCTTCCAAGGCAGGCATCAGCGTAAACGGAAGGATAAAAATGGCACCAAACAGAAATATCCAACGCATCACTGTGATGGCTTTGTAGTGTTGCATTATAGGTTTAATTAACACTAAGTATAATGCATAGGTTGAGGCATTTAGCAATATGAGAATATTACCAAGAAAAGTATCTTTACTAAAACTGATTTCGCCGCTTCCCAAAATCAGATAAGCGGCGCCAAAGCTTCCTAAGACGATTCCTAAAACTTTTGTTTTAGTGATACGTTCTTTGTTGATCCATTGCGAAAAAAATAATACGGCAATAGGTGCACCAACCATAATTATGCTCGCGTTGATGGGTGTGGTGAGATTTAGGCCTTCAAAAAATAAGATTTGATTGGCAGCTAATCCAAAAAGAGCAGCAACAGCTATTTGAAATAGGTGTTTTTTGCTGACTTTTTCGGCGGCGACAAAAGGTGTGATAAGCCAAAAAAGCAAGGCTGCAACAATCACTCTCGCAAAAATAATTGCACGTGGTTGCAGGTAATCTGGCATGATACCTTTGGCAACCACGTAGTTAATGCCGTAAATTAAGTTAGCACTAAAGGCTGCAATAAGTGCAGCAGTTCTGCTTTTCAATCTTGTTTAGCGTTTAATTTAGAAAGGAAGATCGCCTTCCTCGCTGTCAGGTGCTGGCTCTTCGTAATTTGGTGGCGGCATGTTATCACCTTGATTTACAGCACTTATAGCTGTGCCATCACGCTCAAAACGCCAGGGTTTCACGTCGGTGTACCAGCGGCCATTGTATTCGCGCGACTCAATATTGATGCTTGCCTTAATGCGTTCGCCGTTTGTAAAAGCAGCAGCCTCATCGGCTTTGTCGCCCCAGCAAATCAGGCAGACTTTCTTTGGGAACTGGTCTTCAGTTTCAATAATTAACTCTTGTTTAACCCAGGTGCCTTTTGCACTCTGCCCGGTTTGGCGTTGTCCCAACTGAACAACTTTTCCTGTAATTTCAATGCTCATGATACTATTTATTGGTATTTATATGCAGTAAATTTCGGCTGAAATGATGCAAAAGTAAGCATATTTCAGCAGTAAAAAAGCTTATAGCATGAAGAAGAAATACTTATTTCAGGTATGCATTTACCGCCGGGTAGCAAGCATCTCTTAAGCCAAAGCCGAGCTCCAAAAAGCTCTCCATATTGGGTTCAGCAGGATCAATTCTGATAAAGTTAGCTGTAACCAAGACCGTAATTCCATTTTCAGGATTGTACCTTAATGATGAAACGTAGCTGACATGTGCACCATTGTGGCCATAGCCCAGGCCTTGATCATAGACCAAACCTAAACCATAAACGCCATGGTTGCCATCTGCAGGCAGCATTTCCTTCATCAAGTCAATGTTTTCGGAATTTATTCCAGCCTCTCCTGTCAACAGTAAACGCATCCAGTTGGTGATATCTTTTGGGCTAGAGACAATTTCTCCTTCAGTAACATGGACAGACATATTATCTTCAGAAGTATTTATGGTTTCTTCACCTTTAATATACAAGTAAGAATCTAAATAGGGGCTTCTCATTTCTATATCGTTTCCCTCCCAAACACTGTAGGTATCAGTCAATCCTAATGCTTGTATGAACCGCTGATTTATGAATTCGCTGTAACTAAGTCCCGAAACACCTTCAATTATTTTGCCCAAAATATTGTAACCCGTGTTTGAATAGTTAAAACCAACGCCAGGAGCAGCAGTACTTATTTGATGCTTCGCATTTAAACCTACCAATTCGTCAAAAGTAAAGGTGTGCAAATTATCCTGGTCCCTGATATAATCTTCGTATTTCAATCCGGCATAAGGCGCAGTAATAGTTCCTGGCATATTATTATTGGTTATGTCAAAAACTCCTGCACGATGTTGCATCAATTGTTTAATAGTGATTTCATTTTTATAGGGAATATCATAGGCTGGTGTGCTGGGTAAATATTTCATAATCCTATCGTTTATGTCTAATTTACCCTCTTGATATAAAAGCATGATTGCAGCAGCAGTATAGGTTTTGGTGATACTTGCAACCCTGAAGTGGGATTCTGGAGTTGCAGCAGGAGTAATATTACTTGAAGCCAAATAGGCGCCAGAAGGGCCGGTGACATAAATGAGGACCCCCGATTTGTCGATACCCCATTTTTCGTCAAATACGTGATAAACGCTGTCCGCAATAACTTGAAGGGAAGCTGTAATATCTTTTACTTCCTTTTTGTTTTTATCGCTATTACACGACATAAATAAAGTGGAGCTACTGAGCATAAGTAGTAGAAATAGTGGTCTGATATTCATAATTGAGCCTTAAATTTTAACAGTGTTTTATTAATTGTGTTTTTGTAATAAATAGATAAACAGAGCAATGTAGAATTTAAAAAGATTCTTTATAGCTTATTAAATTTCCCGCGAGGGCAGGGCAGTCAGTATTTTTGCAAGGATGACGGTTGTAGCATAACTACTCCTAAAAAGGCGTTAACCTGAGTTAGGCGATTAAAAACTGTTTTCTTTGTTAAAAAATGGTCGTTTTTTGAGCTCCCAAAAATAGAAAAAATATATAAACCTCTTTAGAATTTAGAAAAAACCTATTCGTTAAACACTCAAAGTTTTTTTTTGTTTTATTCGGTGCTGAATGATTTGGAATCAAAAGGCTACAACTAAAGCGTGCAAAAACAAAACATGCTCTAAAACAATCACCAATATTAGCTGTTTAATATGTTTACAGAATAAGTCAGCAAAACCTATATGCATAAAATTATTTTTTTAAAAATCTCATTGCTATTCCTTTTTATTGCAGCAAATACAGCAGTTATGTCACAAAATAAATCTACAGAAACAATTACACTCGGCGGAGGCTGCTTTTGGTGCACTGAAGCTATTTTTAACCAGTTAGAAGGCGTTGAATCAGTAATATCCGGTTATTCTGGTGGTGGTATTGCCAATCCGACATACAGAGAAGTTACCTCCGGACTTACCGGCCATGCAGAAGTTATTCAACTAAAATTTAATCCTGAAGTGGTAAGTCTGAGTAAGCTGCTGGAAGTGTTTTTCAGAACCCACGATCCAACCAGTCTAAACAGGCAGGGCGCTGATGTTGGCACACAATATCGCTCGGTAATATTTTATCACAATGAGCATCAACGTGAAATTGCTGAAAAAGTAAAAGCTTTACTGAACGAACAGGAAATCTGGGGAAAGCCGATCATTACTGAAATCTCTGCTTTTGTAGCTTTCTTCAAAGCAGAAGATTATCATCAGAATTATTACGAAAAAAACCCAAGTCAGGGCTATTGTCAATTTGTGATTGTACCAAAGCTTGAGAAATTCAAAAAGTTATTTTCTGATCTCGAAAAGAAGTAATTCCAAAGGAGTTAGGTTAAGTATAAAGTGCAGCATAAATCTGTTATTCGTTATGCATTAAAATTGTTACATAATTTATATTATGTTAACTTTAGTATTTAATATAAAAGGCCTCCAAACTTGGAGGCCTTTTATAATTTAAGCTTTAATTGCTTATTCTTCAAGGCTTTTCAGCTTCTCTGTCATATTAAAGCGGATATAAATAGATTTCAATACGCTTAATGTTTCTTCATTTCCTGGCTGTAGCTCATTTGCTTTTTCTAGAAGTGGCAATGCTTTTCTGATAATTTCATTGGCTATCTCTGTCATTTCATCGTATTTTTCTGTCTGATCCAGTGGCAACTCGTTAGCCGCAACCTGCAGCTTATTCGACTCATTAATATAGAGTGCACCGAGGTTGTACACAGCGTCATAATAATCAGGATTGATTTCAAGTGATTTGGTATAATACAATTCAGCTTGTTCTAAATCAAACATTTCCGCGTTTGCTTCGTCGCCATAAATGGTTCCAAGCACAAAGAAAATGGAATAATTTGTAGGATCTTTTTCTATCAGCAATTTTAGGTCATCTACCACTTTAGCACCCTGTCCTATAGATAGATAAGCATTTATTTCTTCAAGCATAAGGCCTGAATCATCTGGATATTTTTCGCGACCGGTTCTCAATGTTGCAAACATGGCATCGTTATTACCCAAATTTCTATGAGCTAATGCCATATTTTTATACACATCGGATTCATTAAAACCAATTTCGAGCAATTCCTGATAGTAATCAAGTGATTGCTGGTACTCCTCTGCTCTTACAGAAGCCAGTGCCGCATTCAACAAAGCAAGCGTATCAACCTTATTAGCAAAAGCCGCGACATCAAAAGATTTTTTAAACTTATCAGCTGCTTTGTTATATTCACTGGCATTAAAATCGTCAACGCCTATAGCAAAGTATTGCTGTCCGATCGCTTCAACGCGGGGATCAATATCATCAGCGCGTTTTAATTTGTCTTCTGGGTCTAGTTCTATTGCTTTCTTAAAGGAAGTAAAGCTTTCCTGTAATGGGTCTTCTGAAAGATTAGCGTAATCATCAGAAAACACGAGGTTCAGATAAATAATCCCTCTATACATCCAGGTTTTGGCGTCATCCACCGTTTTGGGATGTACAATGGCTTTGTCAATCGCTTCTTTTGCCTTATCGTACTGCGCGTTTTTATTGTACATAAACGCATTCGTACGTTCAGATTTTTGAGCCATACCCGTAGAAGCAATCACAAGTATAGTCAGGATTAATAAGAGCTTTTTCATAATGTTCATTTTTATTTGATGGGTTTGTAAAACCGTTTAATTAAAATCGAATTAAAATGTTTCTTTTAGTTATACCAACTTCGTGCCAAGATTAAGAATCAGTGGGTTCAGGAGTTTCCTCATCTTCGTCATCAGACTGATTATCAGTAGGATCAGGAGCTTCCTCGCCTTCTTCTGTAGATTGACTATCAGTTGATTCAGGAGTTTCATCGTCTTTTTCAAGAGATTCAGAAACGATTGGATCACCATTTTCATCCAACATTTCAACTTCAATTTCCTCTTCATCTTCTGCGGTAACCTTAGCTACAGCTGCAATCTCATCTTCATTTTTAAGGTTGATAAGTCGCACACCCTGAGTAGCCCTACCCATCACGCGCAGACTTGCAACAGCAATACGAATGGTGAGTCCTGATTTATTAATAATCATCAGGTCGTCGCCGTCAGTAACGTCTTTGATGGAGATCAGATTGCCGGTTTTTTCGGTGACATTAAGTGTTTTCACACCTTTCCCTCCCCTGTTCGTAACACGATAATCATCTATATCTGAGCGTTTTCCATAACCTTTTTCCGAAACAACCAACACAGTAACTTCCGGCTCATTTATGCAAATCATGCCAATTACTTCATCGGTTTCAGAAGCCAGTCTTATACCACGCACACCTGAAGCATTTCTGCCCATTGGCCGCACTTTGGATTCGTTAAAGCGGATTGCACGTCCTGATTTAAGCGCTAAGATTACCTCGCTGGTGCCACTGGTAAGTCGGGCCTGTAGCAAGGTATCGCCTTCGCGGATAGTGATGGCGTTGATACCATTCTGTCGTGGACGTGAATAGGCTTCAAGACTGGTTTTCTTAATTACACCCATTTTGGTGCTGAGTATAATAAAGTTGTTCTCGATATACTCCTGATCTTTAAGGTCTTTGATGTTGATAAAGGCATTTACCTGATCATCTTTTTCTATATTTATCAAGTTTTGGATTGCTCTGCCTTTCCCGGTTCTGGTTCCTTCCGGAATTTCATAAACCCTGAGCCAGAAACACTTACCCTTTTCTGTGAAGAAAAGCATATAATTATGATTCGTAGCAATAAACAAGTGTTCAATGAAATCCTCATCACGTGCGTTGGATCCTTTAGATCCGCGGCCTCCCCTACTCTGCACCCTGTATTCTGACAGTGCTGTGCGCTTGATATAACCCATATGAGAAATAGTAAGCACAACAGCTTCATCAGGTATAACATCTTCTATTCTGAAATCATCGGCGGAGTAAACAATTGTTGAGCGCGATTTGTCACCATATTTTTCTTTGATAAGGAGCAATTCATCCTTGATAATTTGAAAACGCAGGCCTTCGTCGCTTAAAATATTTTCGAAAAAAGCAATTTGTTTCATCACCTCGTCAAATTCCTCTTTAATTTTCTGGATTTCGAGACCGGTAAGCCGTTGCAATCTCATCTCGAGTATCGCTTTAGCCTGAATTTCAGAAAGACTAAACTCAGACATCAGGCCATTTCTTGCTTCTTCAGGATTTTTTGAAGCTTTAATCAGCTCAATCACCGCGTCGATATTGTCGAGTGCGATAATCAGTCCTTCCAGAATATGTGCCCTTTTATTAGCTTCTCTCAATTCATACTCGGTACGTCGCACCACTACTTCGTGGCGGTGTTCTACATAATAATGAATCAACTCTTTCAGATTAAGCAAGCGTGGCCTGCCTTTTACAAGTGCCACATTATTTACACTGAAAGAAGATTGTAAGGCCGTCATCTGATAGAGCTTGTTCAGCACTACATTAGTAACAGCATCTCTTTTAAGCTCATAAACTATGCGCATCCCGTTGCGATCCGATTCGTCGCGAATGTCCGATATGCCATCTAACTTCTTATCGTTGACAAGGTCAGCCGTTTTCTTAATCATATCGGCCTTGTTCACTTGATAAGGAACTGAGGTGGCAATTATCCATTCTTTGCCGTTATGTTCTTCGATATTGGTTTCGCCACGCATCATTACACGTCCCCTACCTGTTTCAAATGCTTCTTTTACGCCTTCGTAGCCGTAAATGATACCGCCTGTTGGGAAATCGGGTGCTTTGATGTACTGCATCAATTCGGCGATGGTAATATCGCGGTTGTCGATATAGGCAATAGTGCCGTCAATCACTTCCGAAAGGTTGTGTGGCGGCATATTTGTGGCCATACCAACGGCAATACCGCTGGCACCATTGATCAATAAATTGGGTATTGCAGCAGGTAAAACAGTAGGTTCTTTCAGTGTGTCATCAAAGTTCAACTGAAAATCTACGGTTTCCTTATCGATATCTGCTAACAACTCCTCGGCTATTTTACGCAGACGAGCTTCTGTATAACGCATTGCCGCAGGGCTATCTCCATCTATGGAGCCGTAGTTTCCCTGTCCGTCAACCAATGGATAGCGCAATGACCATTCCTGTGCCATACGTACCATAGCATCATAAACTGAGGTATCACCGTGTGGGTGATACTTACCCAGCACTTCACCCACAATTCTGGCTGATTTTTTATGCGATCTGTTTGATAAAACACCCAAATCAAGCATGCCAAAAAGTACCCGCCTATGTACAGGTTTTAAACCATCACGTACATCAGGCAAAGCCCTTGAAACAATTACCGACATCGAATAATCGATATAGGCTGATTTCATCTGGGTCTCAATATTGACTTTTACAACTTTCCCTCCGTCAAAAACCTCTTCCATGTTTAGTTCAATCTTAATTAAGCCTTATCCTTGTTAATAAGGAGGCAAAAGTACAAAAAAAGCCCTTGTAAATTGACAAGAATTAAATTGATTTTGAACAAAGTTTAAACATCAGCCTGTTAATAATTTCTTTCACCGAACAATGTTGGACTAATTATTGTTTCTACCTTTGATTCTGCTAAAAGCTTAGGTATTTATTATAATAAATATCATTTAACAGGGTTAATTTAAGCAGAAGTTAAAAGAAAAAATATATGGATGCAAAATTTTCTCCCAGAGTACGCGACATATTGACTTACAGTCATGAAGAAGCTTTACGGCTGGGAAATAACTACATAGGACTAGAACATTTGTTCCTCGGAATGGTGCGCGATGGCGAAGGAAAGGCCCTGCAGATTCTGAAATACTTCGGAATCGACTTAGAGGTTTTTCGAAGGCGCATCGAAGACGCGATCAAATCTACTGACAAACCTGACAAAGTACTGACAAATATTCCGCTTATCAAACAAACCGAGCGGGCATTAAAATTTACGTATATTATTGCCAAAGAATATAAAAGCGATCTGATAAAAACAGAGCATTTGCTTTTGGCAATTTTACGAGACAAGAACAATCTTATCACACAAAGTCTTGAACGTGAGGGAGTTGATTTTATGACTTACAAAAACGAATTGACATTTATGTACACAGGAGAAGAAAAAATTATACCATCAGAAAATCCGCGATCGGAATTTTCTGGTGAAGCACAAGACGAGGGTGAGGTAAGGCCTACCGGTGGTGCTAAGAAAATGGCTGAAGTGAAAAGTAAAACACCGGTTTTGGATAATTTTGGCCGCGACCTGACACGTGCTGCCGAAGAAAATCGCCTTGATCCCATTGTGGGACGTGAGCGTGAGCTGGAACGTGTGGCACAGATTCTGAGCCGCCGCAAAAAGAATAATCCTATCCTGATCGGTGAGCCGGGTGTTGGTAAATCAGCTATTGCTGAGGGACTTGCATTGCGAATCACGCAGCGTAAGGTCAGCCGCGCGCTTTTTAACAAAAGACTTATCATGCTCGATCTGGCTTCTTTGGTTGCCGGCACAAAATACCGTGGCCAGTTTGAAGAACGGATGAAAGCTGTGCTTAACGAGCTGGAAAAAAATCCGGATATCATCTTATTTATCGATGAGATTCATACCATTGTGGGAGCCGGCAACGCTAGCGGATCCTTAGATGCCAGCAATATGTTTAAGCCGGCACTTGCCCGTGGCGAGCTGCAATGTATCGGTGCCACAACCCTTGACGAATACCGCCAGTACATTGAGAAAGATGGTGCTTTAGAACGCCGTTTTCAGAAAATTCTGGTCGATCCCACATCGGCTGATGAAACCATTGAAATCTTGAATAATATCAAGGAGCGATACGAAGATCATCACCTTGTGAAATACGATAACGAAGCCATTGAAGCCTGCGTAAAGTTGACAAACAGGTATATGTCTGACCGTTTTTTACCAGACAAGGCCATTGATGCTTTGGACGAAGCAGGCGCGCGTGTGCATATCAACAACATCCATGTTCCTGTGGAAATTATCGATCTGGAAACACAGATTGAAGATACCCGATTAAAGAAGAATCAAGCCATTCAGATTCAGAAGTTTGAAGAAGCAGCGATGTTCAGAGATAGTGAGCGCCGCTTGTTGGAAAGCCTCGAACACGCCAAACTTAAGTGGGAAGAAGAGTCAAAGATTCACCGCGAACAAGTGAGTGAAGAAAATGTAGCCGAAGTAGTAGCGATGATGACAGGCATTCCGTTGCAGCGTATTTCCCAGAACGAAGGCGACCGCCTGATAAATATGGAAGAGGAGATGGAGGGCTCGGTAATTGGCCAAAACAGCGCTATTAAAAAGGTGGTAAAAGCCATCAGAAGAAATCGCGCAGGCCTTAAAGACCCAAACAAACCCATCGGAAGTTTTATCTTTTTAGGTCCGACCGGCGTTGGGAAAACATACCTCGCTAAGGTGCTTGCCAAATACCTTTTCGACTCGGAAGATGCGTTGGTGCGTATCGATATGAGTGAATATATGGAAAAATTTGCGGTATCACGCTTGGTTGGTGCACCTCCTGGATATGTAGGCTACGAAGAAGGTGGCCAGCTTACTGAAAAAGTGAGACGTAAGCCATACAGCATCGTGCTGCTCGACGAAATTGAGAAAGCGCATCCCGATGTGTTTCACCTGTTGCTTCAGGTGCTCGACGATGGTATGCTGACTGACAGTATGGGCAGAAAAGTCGATTTCAAGAACACCATTATTATAATGACCTCGAATATCGGTTCGCGACAGCTTAAAGACTTCGGTCAGGGCGTTGGATTTAGTACCGCAGCAAAACAAGGTACTAAAGCCACTTTCGCACAAGGCGTGATAGAAAATGCACTTAAAAAATCTTTTGCACCTGAGTTTCTGAACCGTATTGACGACGTGGTGATTTTTGAACCACTGCAACGTGAGTCTATTCACAAAATCATTGATATTGAGTTGGTTCATCTTTACAAACGCATTGATGATTTGGGTTATAAACTCAAACTTACTGACAAAGCCAAAGATTTCATTGTAGAAAAAGGCTGGGACGAACAATTTGGTGCAAGGCCGCTAAAACGTGCTATCCAGAAATATGTTGAAGACTTGTTGGCCGAGGAAATCATCAAATCTAAACTGAAAGTCAATGATGTGATTACGGTAGATTTTGATGAAAAGAAAGAAGAAGTCATCATTAAAATAAAAAAGCCGGCCAAGGCCGCCGCTGTTGAGAAATAGCATTATTGAATAGTAGTTTTTGTGTGTAAAAAAGCTGCTTCTGAAAAATGAAGCGGCTTTTTTTGATTTACTATTTTCGTGATTTTTCAAAACACCTACTTGAAAATTAAATTCATCGAATCTCCGTCATGCTGAATTGCGGCTGAGACGCATAGAATCATTTTAAATAAGCCTTATGATGCAAGCTACTAAATACAAATAAGGCTTAAATGATTAAGTTTGCACCTAATTATTTATTCTATAGTTTATGACCACAAAAAAACCACTGAGAGGCGGCGAATTTCTTGTAAAAGAAGTAGATGCGCAAGCTATTTTCATTCCTGAAGAGTTTGATGAAGAGACAAATATGATTACTGCAACTTGTCAGGATTTTCTGGAGACGGAGATTTTTCCGAATCTGGATGCCATTGATAAGCAAACTGATGGTCTGATGGCTTCACTGTTAAAAAAAGCCGGCGACTTAGGACTATTAGGACTTTCTGTTCCAGAAGAATATGGCGGCTTTGAGCAGTCATTTTTGTCGATAATGCGTGCCAACGAAGCCTTGGGTGCAGCTCACTCCTACTCCGTGGCTATTATGGCGCACACAGGTATTGGTACGCTGCCGATCCTGTATTATGGAACAGAAGAACAAAAAGCACAATATATTCCTAAACTCACCAGTGGAGAGCTGATGGCAGCCTATTGCCTCACCGAGCCGGGCGCTGGTTCCGATGCCAACTCAGGGCGCACAAAAGCAGTGTTGTCGGAAGATGGAAAGCATTATATCCTCAACGGACAGAAAATGTGGATCACCAATGGCGGTTTCGCTGATGTGCAGACTGTTTTCGCCAAGGTGGACAACGACCGCGTACTCAGTGCATTTATCGTGGAGCGTGCCTGGGATGGTGTAACCATGAACCCCGAAGAGAGAAAAATGGGTATAAAAGGTTCTTCTACACGCCAGATTTTTTATAATGACGTGAAAGTTCCTGTTGAAAATATGCTTGGCAAGCGGGGTGAAGGATTCAGAATCGCATTAAATATTCTGCATTTAGGCCGGATCAAGCTGGGTGCCACTGTTTTGGGAAGTGCTAAACGTGCTATTTTACATTCAGTAAACTACGCCAACGAACGCAAGCAATTCGGCAAAGCAATTGCTAATTTCGGTGCTATCAAGCATAAACTAGCGCAACAAGTCATTAAAACTTTTGCGACAGAATCTGCTGTTTACAGGGCTAGCAAAGATATTCAGGATTATATTGGAGAATTGAAGGCCAAAGGTTTAGAACATGGCAGAGCCAATATTGAAGGCGTTGCTGATTACGCTGTTGAATGTGCCTTGTTGAAAGTTTATGGTTCCGAAGCCCTGGATTATGTGGTTGACGAAGCCGTTCAGATTTATGGTGGCATGGGCTTTTCAAGCGAAACGCCTGTTGACCGCGCCTACCGAGATTCCAGAGTCAACCGGATTTTTGAAGGCACCAATGAAATCAACAGATTGCTGGCCGTTGATGCGCTACTAAAAAAAGGCGCGAAACCAGAAGCTGAACTCTTTGATATTGCCAACAAAATGGCTGAAAATACCGAACAGGTCTTTGAGACTGTGGGAACAGGTTATTTTGCCAAAAAAATGACAGCAATTCGCAATTTGAAGAAAGCTATTTTAATGCTTATCCCTCCTATTACCAGCACTTTTGGAAGAAAAATTGCCGAAGAAGGAGAGGTTTTGATGAACCTTTCGGATATGCTGATGCAGGTTTATGTAGCTGAATCCACTGCTTTACGCATTGAAAAACTTGAAAGCATTAAAAACAGTGAATTACCGCTTTACCGCGATATTTTGGATGTGCTGATGCACGAAGTGGCCAACATCATATACAAAGCAGGCCTCGACGCTGTGTTTAGTTTTGCTCCAGAAAAGGAAGCCGAGCAACTGCAACAAGCTTTGTTTAACCTGAGTAAACTGCAAGCCGTGAATCTGAAAGACGCCCGCCGTCGTATTGCTGAGAAATTGATAGATGACAACGTCTATAACTTCTAAATGAAGACTTTCTAAGTCTATCATTAACATAAAATTGCGCTGCAAGATACTGGTTTTGCAGCGTTTTTTTATGCGCCGTTTTTACTGCATAAAAGATTTGAGATAAAAAATAAATCCAAATACTTTGAAATTGACCTATAATGATGTACTTTTATAGGACAAATCAATAAACAAAACCAATGAGAGAAAATAGAGAAATTCAGGAGTATATTGGCTCCCTGACCAAAGAAGAAACACTGTTTTGCCTTGAAAATGACCTGATCATCAAAGACAGCTGCGTTTTAGAATCCAGAACCCCTTTTTTTGGCTATTTTATGGATTCTCCACAAGTAGAAAAGCCTCGTTATCTTTATCTTATGCTTGAAGATCCTATCACTTTTATTGAAGCCCAGCGGCTGATTCTAAAAGTGAGTAAAAGTTCAAATATTCCTATTGATGCGGTTTTGGCCCAAATTAGGATTCCGGGATATCCAGCTATGGCTGCGCTGCGCCTGCGTGATTTGCCGCAATATGGCCAGCTTAGTATTGTGCAAGAGCAATTTAGAAATGTCGGCTTACATTTCAAAAAACACAAAATAGGTGTCGAGTTTGAACACGCTGTAATCACGCTCGAAAAGTTTTTCTTTCTTGAAATGATTGAAGAAGGCTTTTATTTCGATGCCCGGCAAGCACATCACGGCTATTTTCTCATACCTGAAAATATTGAATGGGAGGCGTTTAAGAAATTAACTCAAGAGGTAAAATACGATACCAGCCTTTTATGCTTTGACGCTGCCCGTGCCAGTATATTCACAGGTAACCAGCTATATGATCTGGTGAGAATTTACAAAAACAATATTGAAATGGATTTCCTGAAAGCAGTCAGGGCACGTTATTATCAACTTTTAAAAATTTAAGCCGCCGTATTACGCCTGACAGCGCATGATTTATAGCAAATAATGGCGGCACCTAATCCTATAACTGCACCAGCCAGCACATCACTGGGATAATGAACGCCAAGCGACATCCTGGAGTAGCCAGCCAGCATGGCCCATAAAATCACAGGTAGAATGACGTACCATCTTGGATAGGCTAAAATTAAGCCAACAGAAAGTGCAAAAGCCGCAGTAGTATGGCCGGAGGGAAAGGACGGACTGCCACCGCCGGAAAGCTTTTCGAGAAAATCGTAAGCCTCAAAAGGCCGCACGCGATCGATGATATGTTTGAGAATAAAACTCAATAAGGAGGCCAATATCACCGAAAATAATACATAGACCGCTTTGATCTGCCAAAAGCTTTGTTTCTGAGCTATAGCAATAAATATCAATATAATAGGAATGCCCCATGACAGGTAAGAAACGGAATCGCTAATAAACTGAAAAAAGCCGTCTAACTGAGTTGGTCTGGTCTGATTTATTAACCTAAGCCATTCTACTTCAGTAGCATGCCAGCTATGTATCTGTTCTCCAAACGATGCTCTGAGGTGTCCAATATCTGTCATTTTTTGTTAATCTATTTATCGATTTCGTTGGTTGGCAAAAATAGCAGAATTAGTTAAAACAAGCCTAACTAAATAAAAACTGCGAACAACATTAATTTAATACTTTTTAAAAATTACTTCCGGATAGCGGATTTCATGCAAAAACAAGGCGTGAGCTGGCACAGAAAAGCCAGCAGCTCTTCTATCACGAACTTCAATAAGTTGCTTGAAGTCTTCTAAACTACGTCGCCCCTGTCCTACTTCCAGCAGCGATCCTACGATAGCACGTACCATATTGCGCAAAAAACGATCGGCAGTAATCTCGAAAACAAGCTGGTCTTCATGTTTTGTCCAAAAAGCAGATTTAATAACACAAAGATTTGTTTTTGTTTGCGAGTGTAGTTTAGAAAAGCTGGTAAAGTCGCTGTATTCCAATAAAATAGCAGCAGCTTCATTCATCAAATCCAGATCAGACTTAGTATAAACAAAATAGGACAAATCATTGCCGAATACCATTTTTTGTTGATGAATATGGTATTGATACGTTCTTTCTGTAGCATCAAAGCGGGCATGGATATCTGCGGGGACTTCCCAGATTTTGTAAACCACGATATCCTGTGGTAAAAAGCGATTGAGTTCAGCGATTAAAGTTGGTAGTTGTCCCGCATCTAGAATAGCCTCGAGATCAAAATGTGCGTAAAAATTTCGGGCATGAACGCCGGTATCTGTCCGGCCACAGCCCATTATATCAATAGAAGTATTGAGTTTCAGGCTCAGGCATTTTTCAAGCTCGGCCTGAACGCTGTGGGCATTGTTTTGCCTTTGCCAACCGTGATAATTGCTGCCGTTATAGGCTAGGTGGATAAAATAGCGTCTCAAGTTTTTTGTGGCAAATTTCGTAAAATTATTGGTTTAGAGGTGAAATCAAACCAAGGTGGATATCGCGTCAATACTTTCGTTGACGAAATTCTTGTACTTTTGTTAACTAAAGCTTCAGCTATGTATATTGATCTCCAAAATGATGACACTATTTGTGCGCTGGCAACTGCTGCCGGCATGGGTGCTGTAGCGCTTATCCGGGTGAGCGGAAAGTTAAGCCATGCCATTGCCAGCGAAATTTTTAAAGCAGCAAAACCGGATTTTTCAATAGAAAAAGTGCAGTCACACAAGCTATATTTTGGACAAATACTTGACGACGAAGGTTTTGTGGACGAGGTGTTGCTGAGCTTTTTCCGCGCGCCACATTCCTACACCGGAGAAGATGCTATTGAGATTAGCTGCCACGGCTCCGTATATATTCAGCAGCGGCTACTTAAGCTGTTGATGGCCAAAGGCGCACGACTGGCCGAGGCTGGTGAGTTTACGATGCGGGCGTTTAGAAACGGACGTTTCGATTTGGCGCAGGCCGAAGCTGTTGCGGATCTTATTGCAAGTCAGTCGAAAGCTGCACATAGCCTGGCAGTGAAGCAGATGCGTGGTGGATTTTCGGATCGTATAAAACAACTTAGGACACAACTTATTGATTTTGCTGCGCTGATTGAGTTAGAGCTGGATTTTGGCGAGGAAGATGTGGAGTTTGCAGACCGCAACCGTTTTATGGAACTTCTAACCGAGTTAAAAGCAGAGATCGGTAAGCTGATGGACAGCTTCCAGGCCGGAAACGCTATAAAAAACGGTATTCCGGTTGCAATCATTGGCAAGCCAAATGTGGGGAAAAGCACCCTGCTCAACGCCATTCTTAACGAAGAAAAAGCCATCGTAAGCGATATTCCCGGCACCACACGCGACACTATCGAAGACACGATAATCATTGAAGGCCATGCGTTTAGATTTATCGACACAGCCGGCCTGCGTGAGTCGGATGACGTGATAGAGAATTTGGGAATTGAACGCACCTACAGCAAAATCAAGGGCGCAAGCGTGATCTTATACGTTTGTGATTTGATGAGTTGGGATAATAGCTCAGCCGAGGAAATGTTGCATGAGTTTCGGGATTTCATCAAGGACGAGAACAAACATTTTATACTGATAGGCAACAAAGCCGATCTGATTTCTGAAACACCTTCGCACTTCCCTGAAATGGTTGAGTTGGAAACGGTTTTTATCTCGGCCAAGCGCAAAGAAAACATCAACCTCATCACCCACAGCCTGCTCAAAGTTGCCCGCGCAATGACATTTAATCAAGACACCATCGTGAGCAACGCCCGCCATTATAATGCCTTGCAAAAAGCTTTTGCAGCATTGGAAGCCGTTGAGCAAGGCTTCGCACAAAACCTGCCAACAGACTTGGCTACCATAGATATCCGAGCGGCTTTGTATCATTTAGGTACCATCACAGGGCAGATTTCTAACGACGAGATTTTGGGATCGATTTTTAGTAAGTTTTGCATTGGGAAGTAAGGGTGGTCTACAGGATGAATCATGGTGTTCTGAAATAGAACTAACATGAAAAGCATATTGTTTAATTCAATTAACACTTTTGCTTAGTACATGCTATTGGTAGATAGTCTTAACATGGCCTCTTACAAAATCACGCTGTCTCAATAGTATTTTTTTGCAAGTCATTCCCCAAGCGGGTCATATTTAAGGTTGGTAAATTTATTGGCTCAAAACCTGATAAATTTGTCAGGGTGGAAACATAAGCCCTAATATAGGGGAACAAAAGTGCTGGTGCATTAATATAAAAATACTTGTTTAAGTTATCTATATCTTCTTTACTGTCAAATAAATAACTCCCAACTGCATCAATTTCTATTTTCAAAGATTTATTTTCATCTTCAATTTTTACACCAAGATGTAATTGAAATATAGACTCTTTCCTTTTGATAATCCCTTTGGGTAAAAAGCTAAGTGTGATTTTTTTTGATGATTCCTTCTCATCTCGCTCAATTAGCGTGCGAACAATAGTGAATCCCTTAAATTGAAATAT
>Ga0172382_10004180_pt1 | contig 22264 bp, 16 predicted proteins | sample Leawel138RmetaG_FD_122245 | JGI IMG/M metagenome (GOLD analysis project Ga0172382, IMG submission 122245) | Leachate microbial communities from a municipal landfill in Southern Ontario, Canada - Leachate well 138R metaG | ecosystem: Engineered > Solid waste > Landfill > Unclassified | place... | reverse complement strand
GAGCCGATCAGGATGAAGAGCACGAAGCACGACAGGCGGGTTGTCGACTCGAGCGCCTGCTTCAGTGTCGGCAGGTCAAGGCGTTTGCGCACTGCGGCAAGCAGGAGGGCGCCGACAGCGCCCATCGCGCCCCCTTCGGTCGGTGTCGCGACACCGAGGAAGATCGTGCCGAGCACGAGAAATATCAGTGCAAGCGGCGGAATCAGAACGAATACGACGCGCTGGCAGATGCGCGACAGCAGCCCGAGTTTGAGCCCACGACTGATGCTTGCTGCGCCGAGCGCAAAAACGGTTCCTGCGGACATCGCCATGACGATGGTCTCGTCCAGCGCCGGCTTCACTTCGGTGCCATTCATCGCGCTGAGGATGTTGGCGTAGTTCATGCCAAAGAGGGTGGAAATGGCCGTGGTGATGATGCCGAAGATCGCCAGGGAGCGCAGGCCGGACGTGCCGTTGGGTTCGCGGTGTGTCAGCGCCTCGGGCGGCAGGGCTGGCACCAGTTTCGGCTTGAAAATTGCAAGTGCGACAATGAACAGAGCGTACATGGCGACCAGAATGAAGGCCGGTACAAAGGCACCCTTGTACATGTCACCCACGCTGCGGCCGAGCTGGTCGGCCATCACGATGAGCACGAGCGAGGGCGGAATCGCCTGGGCGAGCGTGCCCGAGGCGGTGATCGCGCCGCAGGCGATCTCCCTGCTGTAGCCGTAACGCAGCATGATCGGCAGCGAGATCAGGCCCATCGAGATGACTGAGGCCGCGACGACACCCGTGGTGGCCGCAAGCAGGGCACCGACGAAGATCACGGCCAGTGCCAGACCGCCACGGACCGGACCGAAAACCTGCCCGACGGTGTCGAGCAGGTCCTCGGCCATGCCGCTTCGTTCGAGGATCAGCCCCATGAGGGTGAAGAAGGGAATCGCCAGCAAGGTGTCGTTCTGCATGATGCCGAACACGCGCAGCGGAAGTGCCTGGAACAGCGACGAGGGCAACAGGCCGACTTCAATGCCGATAAAGCCAAAAAAGAGGCCGCAGGCAGCAAGCGCAAACGCGACCGGGAAGCCCGACAGCAGAAAGAAGATGACGGCGCCGAACATGACCGGCGCAGCATTGGCGGTGAAAAACTCGATCATTGCGTCGCCTTTGCTGCGTCGGTTTCGGGTGCTGCCGGGGCGTCACCATGTCCGCCATGGAGGCTTGGGTCGGGGGCCTTTCCTGCGAGGTAGCCGAGGCGCTTGATGAGTTCGGACACCGCCTGAAGCGCTAGGAGGCCAAAACCGATCGGAACCATGATGTATACAGGCCAACGGATCAGACCGCCGGAGTTCGAAGAGACTTCACCCGAGACGTAGGCGGCTTCGACGATGGGCCAGGAGAAGTCGATCATGAAATAACACATCGGTAGCAGGAAGATCAGGATGCCGCCAATGTCGATGAATGTGCGGGTGCGTCTGGAAAAACTGTTGGCGACGGCGTCGATGCGCACGTGAGCGTTCTGCATGAAGGTGTATCCGGCGCCGAACATGAAGACGGCCGCAAACAGATACCACTGAATTTCAAGAAACGCGTTCGAACCGATATTGAACGCCTTGCGTGCAATGGCATTGAGCGCGCTGATGACTGCCGCAGCAAGGATCAGCCAGATGATGGACTTGCCGATCAGCCGGGTCAGGCCGTCAATCAGGCCGGAAAGTTTTAGAAGGATACCCATGAGAAAGTCGGCTTTGCCCCGGAGGCGCTGATTGAGCCGGTGGCCTCCTGTGGTGTGCTCAGAAGGACGGCTCGCGAGTTTTGTGATGACAAGGGCCTGTCATCACGTTAGCGCAGCCGACGCTTGCCGGCTGCGCGCAAACGGCAATTACAGCTTCTGTGCCGACATGTATTGGTCGTAGCTGCCTTCTGCGATCGGCGCCCACTGGTAGGAGTTGGCGAGAAATTTAGCGTAGTCGCCGTAGATCTTCTTCCAGTCCGGATTGGTGTCGTTCAGTTCCGCGTACACTTCGTTGCGGGCTTTGAACCCAGCGTCCATGATCGACTTCGGGAAGCGGTCGAGTTTTGCCCCTTCTGCAATCAGCTGTTTCAGCGCATTCGGGTTGCGCGTGTCGTAACGGGCTTGCATGACGATGTGAGCATCGGACGCGGCCAGGCGAACAGCTGCCTTGTACTCGTTCGGCAGCGCGGCCCACTGCTTGTCGTTGATGTAAAGAGACATCTGAGCGCCACCTTCCCACCAACCCGGGTAGTAGTAGTAGGGCGCAACTTTGTGAAAGCCGAGTTTCAGGTCGTCATATGGTCCGATCCACTCGGTTGCATCGATGGTGCCTTTCTCGAGTGACTGGTAGATTTCGCCAGCAGGGATGTTTTGTGACAGGCCACCCATCTTCGCGAGCACGCGACCGCCGAAGCCGCCGATCCGCATCTTGAGACCATTGAGGTCGGCGGGCGACTTGATAGGCTTGCGATACCAGCCACCCATCTGCGCACCGGTGTTGCCCATCGGGAAGTTGACGATATTGAACTGTGCGTAGAATTCACGCATCAGCTTCAGACCATTGCCTTCGTACATCCACGCCGTCTGCTGGCGCGAGTTCATGCCGAACGGAATGGCGCAGTCGAAGGCAAATGCCTCGTTCTTGCCGAAGAAATAATACGGTGCCGTGTGAGCCGCATCGATGGCGCCCTGCTGGAGGGCATCGACAACACCAAAGGCCGGCACGAGTTCGCCGGCGGCGTGGATCGAGATCTGGAACTTGCCGTCAGTCGCATCGGCAACGTTCTTGGAGAATACTTCAGCCCCTCCGTAAATCGTATCCAGCGATTTCGGGAAGCTTGACGCAAGGCGCCAGCGGATCTGTTGTTGTGCATTGACGATTGCCGGTGCGGTGCCAGCGGCAAGTACTCCAGCAAGACCTGCACCCTTCAGGAATTTACGTCGTTCCACGATCTCTCCTTTGTGTCTTTGTGTTTTTGAAATTGCTGCGCTGATTATATGGATTGACGCGATCCGGAAAACCGCGGAAAACCCTAACCGGTGTTGTACTTTCGTACTACTCACCCCAGTGAGGCCGTTGGTTTTTGGCTGTTTTACACTGTTGCGAAGATATTTTGATGCATGGGCCTGAAGACGCGCCGTGGGCGCGTGATCGGGATGGGCGGGGCTGCGCGAACCGGCTTCTCGGGAGCGAGGCACAAAAAAAGACCAGCCGGTGTGTTGGCTGGTCTTTTGCGCTGGTGGAGCCGGGGGGAATCGAACCCCCGTCCGCAAGTCCTCTACAGACAGATCTACATACTTATCCGCCCTATTTGGATTTAACCCCTGACTTAGCCGGTCGGCAGGCCGGTCAGAGGCGAGTTACCTTACCTTTAGCTGTCGAACCAAGTAACCCGGCGCAACTCGCGATTCTCTGTAAATGACACTGCAGCGGTTCGGCTTTCACCTTACCACCCGACCCAGAGACCTGTCGGTGCAGCGCTAACCGGGATTAAGCGGCTAGAGCGAAACGCTCGTCGTTGGCGTTTATAGTTTCCCAGATGGATTTACGAGGTGACTGGTCCTCGGTATGCACTGCGCTGCTTCGCGACCCACGTCGAAGCCAGGTCGGCCCCAGTAATCGGTGAAGCATTACCAAGATGGGGCGTCTTGGTGGAATTTCAAGTGCTCAGTGTAGCACGAGCCCACTTTGCCCTGCGTATTCAGGTTTCGCGCCGGGTGTGGAGCAGGTAATTGACATCTGTACTCCCTCCTAGCGAATAGACCTTGGTCAGGGGGTTGTAGTTCATTCCCCTCAGCGTCTGCGGGTTCAGTCCTGCGTTCCTGCTGTATCGGCTCAACTCGGACGGCTTGATGAATTTTGCATATTCGTGCGTGCCGCGTGGCAAGAGCTTGAGCAAGTACTCTGCACCGATGATCGCAAAAGTGTAAGCCTTCAGGTTGCGATTGAGTGTCGAGAAAAAGACGTGACCACCGGGCTTGACCAGTCGGGCACACGCAGCAATCGTGCTTGCAGGGTCAGGAACATGCTCGAGCATTTCCATGCAGGTCACGACGTCGAACCGTGCCGGGCATTCTTCCGCGAATGCCTCTGCGCTGACCAGTTTGTAATCGACCTTCTGGCCGCTCTCGAAGAGATGAAGGCGGGCAACGCCAAGTGCTTTCTCTGAGAGGTCAATGCCGGTCACCGTGGCGCCAAGCGATGCCATCCCTTCGGACAGGATGCCCCCGCCGCAGCCGACATCAAGGACGTCCTTGCCTGCAAGGCCGGCGTTGTTGTCAATCCAGTTCAGACGAAGCGGGTTGATCTCGTGCAAAGGTTTGAATTCTGATGCAGGGTCCCACCAGCGGTGGGCGAGGTCGCTGAATTTCTGCAGTTCTGCTGGGTCTGCGTTAAGCGTGGTCATGTTGAGAGCCTTGGACGTGCACGGCAGTAAGGGCTGACGTTGCCGAAAAGCGTTCGTTGTGCCCATAAAAATAAAAAAGCCCCGCCTAGGCAGGGCTTTTCGGACAGCAACTGTCGAATTACTTGGAGCCGATCACTTCGACTTCAACGCGACGATCCGGCTGCAGGCACTCGATCAGAGCCTTGCGGTTCTTCACGGTGTTGCACTTGTCGCCGGTGACGGGCTGCTTTTCGCCCTTGCCTTCGGTGTAAACACGGTTGGCTTCAACGCCCTTCGAAACCAGATAGGTCTTGACGGCGGCGGCGCGACGCTCGGACAGCTTCTGGTTGTAGGTGTCGGAACCGAGACGGTCGGTGTGGCCGACAGCCAGGATTACTTCAAGCTTGACTTCCTTGGACTTGGAGGCCAGTTCGTTGAGCTTGGCCATGCCGTCGGTCTTCAGGACAGCCTTGTCGAAGTCGAACAGGGCGTCGGCGGACAGCTTGATTTTTTCAGCGGTCGGCTTGGGCATCGGTGCAGCGGGCTTGGCCATCGGTGCGGCAGCCATTTTCACGCACTTGTCTTTCGGCACGATGTCGCTATCACATGCGCAGCCGGCCGGGAACTCGCCAGCCATTGCGGTGCTGGCTGCAGCCGGGGTCCAGTAGCCGGTACGCCAGCACAGGTCGGAACCGCTGCGAGCAACAACGTTGCGGGCGTCGATCACATAGGGGATTTCGCCCTTGCCATCAACAACGACATCTGCTGCGAAAGCACTGGTTGCGGACAGGCCGATCGAAGCGATGGCGGCCAGCATGAGCATCTGATTCTTGGTTTGTTTGATCATGGTTTCCTCTTGAGAAGGGCGAGAGACTATTCGAGCCGCTGCAACTGAGCGAAAACGGTCGCTTTGCCGTCTTGCGTTGGACTGAACTGAATCGTTATTTTGTTCAATTAACGAGTTTAGTTTGCCATACCGTTGTGATTTCGAGCAATTCTTTGTCGCTAATTCGCAACAGTGTCGTGCCGTCTTTCACGCGAAGTGTTCCATCGACCCATACATGCGACACCTGATCGCGGCCACAAACATAAACGAGGTGCGAAACCGGGTCAAAGCAAGGTTGCATCAACGGGCCCGAGAGCGAGACTGCGCAGAGGTCTGCGCGCTTGCCTGGGGTGATGGATCCGATCTTGTTTTCCAGGCCGAGCGCTTGTGCTCCTCCAAGTGTAGCCATATGCAGCGCGAGGTGTGCGGGGATGACGCTCGCGTCACAACTGACCGCTTTTGCAAGCAGTGCTGCGTGGCGCATTTCCTGAAAAATGTCGAGGCGGTTGTTGCTGGCGGCGCCGTCCGTGCCAAGTCCGACGGTGATGCCCCGGTGTACCAGGCTGGACAGTGGGGCAATACCGCTTCCCAGTTTCATGTTCGAGGTGGGGCAGTGCGCGACGCTGCAGCCGTGATGCGCGAGTCGGGCCAGGTCGGTGTCGTCGAGATGGACTGCGTGCACCGCGATCAGGTTGGGGCCCAGAAGGCCCAGGCGCTCGAGACGCGCCAGAGGGCGTACGCCGTGGGCGGCGAGGCCGTCGCTGATTTCGGTCGCAGTTTCGTGGACGTGGATGTGGATCGGCAGGTCGAGTTCGGCAGCGAGGCTGGCAACCCTCTCGAAGCCTGCGTCCGAGACGGTGTAGGGGGCGTGCGGTGCAACTGAAAAACCGAGCAGGGGTGCGTCGCGCCATTGATCTCTGGTGTGCAAGCCCTTGCGCAGGTAGTCGTCCGCGTCGCTCGCGTACGGCGTTGGAAAGTCGAGCATGATGATGCCGACCACCGCCCGCATGCCGGCTTCGTCGAAAGCCTGCGCCGCGGCTTCGGGGTAGAAATACATGTCGTTGCAGGTGGTGATGCCGCCACGCAGCATCTCTCGCGCAGCCAGAAGGGTGCCGTCGCGAACGAAAGCGGGTGATACATGCTTGCCTTCGGCGGGCCAGATCGCCTCTTGCAGCCAGCGCATCAGGGGCAGGTCGTCGCCCAGACCCCGCATCAGGTTCATGGCGGCGTGAGCGTGCAGGTTGACCAGTCCGGGAATCAGAACGTGCTCGCCGAGTTCGACGGTTTCAGTGGCGCGGTAGTGTGACCTGGCCTCGGATTGCGGCAACACATCAGCGATGGCGCCCGCACGGATTGCGACGCTGTAATGTTCGAACACCGTATCTGCAGGGGATACCGGGATCAGCCAGCGGGCATGGATGAGTTGATCGACGGGTTCGCTCAAAATGGTGCTCCGGAATGACGGCCCCGGGTGCTGCACGGGGAGGGTGGAACAATGGCTGTTCTGGTGCGAGGGCGTCGGTGATTTGTGGTGTTTTATTGTAACCGCTGGTTTCGGAGTTTTTGGAAGCGGTCGTCCATAAGGCCTTTGGTTGCTGCTTCGCCTCCGGAATGTGACGCGCGCACTGTGCGGGAATGCGTGCGTTCATTGCGGCAAGGGGCGCATTTCTGCACGAATCATCCTCCGGCCGGTGTTCGCCTTCATCTGCGCGCGGGTGAGGCGCTCTCTTCTCCGGTCGATTTAATCACACCCGGCGAGCAGTTAACAAGATTCGTCAAGGCGCGTGCAGGCCACCGTGTGTGCGCAATGGTGATTCTCTGTAGGCGGGTAACGTGACACAATCAACATATCGAAACAGACATGTGCGGGGTGCATTGCGCACCACACGGATGCCATGGGAACAATGCCCGAAAAAGTCGGGAAGTACCGAATACTGCGCGAGTTGGGTCGCGGTGCGACGGCTGTTGTCTACCTCGCCGAGAATCCGCATTACCCGGAACAGATTGCGCTAAAGCTCGTCAAGTTTGATGACAAGGCGCGCGATGTCGCGAAATGGAATCGACGCCTGCTGAAGCTGCTGAAGGCCGAAGGTGCGGTGTCCAAACGGCTGGACCACCCCAATATCATCCGCATCTTCGAAGCGGTGGTTGAGGCCGATCAGGCCTATGTGGTGATGGAGTATTTTCCCGGCTACACGCTGGAACGCTATTGCACTTTCGAGAAGCTGCTTCCCATCCACCGCGTCATCGGGATCATCTTCAAATGCTGCATGGCGCTCGATCATGCCTATCGGCAGGGGATCGTCCATCGTGACATCAAACCCGCCAATATCCTGGTCGACGACAACGACAATGTGAAGATCACCGACTTCGGACTGGCGCTGAACATCAGCAAGAAGATCGAAACCGATTCCACCTTCATCATGGGGGTCGGCTCGCCGGCCTACATGAGTCCGGAGCAGATCAAGAGCTATCCGCTCAACCAGAAGACCGACCTCTATTCACTTGGTGTGGTGCTGTTTCACCTGCTCACGGGGCGTCTGCCTTTCCGGGCGGCGAATCCGGCGCAACTGATCTACAAGATCATCAATGCCGACCAGCCCTCGGTATCGCAACTCAACCCCGAGATTCCCGAGCAGATGGATGCGGTCATTCGCAAGGCGCTCGAGAAAGACCTCTATTCCCGCTACAAGAACGGGGCGGAGTTCGCGAAGGATCTCGCCGCGGTGCGCTACAAGATTGTCGATGACAAGTGCGTGCCGCCTGATACGAGCCGCTTCGCGATGCTGCGCAGGCTGGCCTTCTTTACCGAGTTTGACGACATCGAGTTGTGGGAGGTTCTGCGCATCTGTTCATGGCGCAAGGTGGACGAACATGTGACCCTGATGCGGGAGGGCGATGCCGATCAGCGCTTCGGCATCGTGCTGTCGGGCCAGGTGGAAGTGTCGATCGACGGGCGCCGGGTGCTGGCGCTCGGGCCGGGCGAAGTGTTTGGTGAGCAGGCCTGGCTGGATCATCTTGAGCATCGCCATATGATGACCGCGGTATCGCTCGAACCCTCGACCTATCTCGAAATCAATCCACCCGCGCTGGCGCTGGCGACAGACGAGGTGCAGGATCTGTTCAGGCGTCAGGTGTCCACTGTTGTGGTCAGGCGGCTGGCAGACATGGCCCGGGTTGCGGCGCAGCAGGCGGAACCCGCCGTCCGAGGTGATTACACCGCAACTGGCGGGCTTGATCTGCAGCTCGTTGAGGACTGATCTTTTTCGGCAGGATGCAGTGCGTTGTGCCGTGAGATTACCGCTCTCAGGGGCGCCGATCGACGATGATGCGCACCTTGCGTTCGGGGTCGCCAAGCGTCAGATTGACCAGCCAGGTCAGCACGCTGTAGAGCAATGCTCCCCAGAACGCACTCCCGAAGTCGCTCACCTGCAGGCCGCCAACCAGGCCTGAAACGCCCCAGAAGAGAAGCGCGTTGATCACCAGCGTGAACAGACCCAGCGTGAGCAGGGTGATGGGCAGTGTGATCAGGATCAGGAGGGGACGTATCAGGGCGTTGATCAGACCGAGCAGCAGGGCTGCAGCCAGCGCCGAGACGTAGCTCTCGACCGCGATACCGGCGACAATTTCGGGAATGATGAGCAGGGCGACGGCGCTCAGAGCCCACCGTAGCAGCAGACGCAGTCCCGGGCTCATCACTGCTTTGCTCCTAGGTTTAGCGCACGCTGACGCGCGCCGGCAAGCGATTCGGTTGTGTCTGACGATGTATCGAGCCAGTTACCGAGATGGCGGCGGGTGAGTCCGGTGAGCGCTGTGATCCAGTCGTGGCGATCATTGAGGCAGGGGATGTAGTGGAAGGTGTTGCCGCCGTGCGTGAGAAAGGCCTCCTTGCACTCGATGGCGATTTCCTCAAGGGTTTCCAGGCAGTCTGAAACAAAGCCGGGACAGATGACGTCCACCCGGCCGATGCCCTCACGGGCGAGTCTCTCGAGTGTCGGCTGAGTGTATGGCTTGAGCCACTCGGCCTTGCCGAAGCGGGACTGGAAGGTGACAAGAATCCGCTCGGCAGGAAAGTCGAGTGATTCGGCCACCAGGCGGGCCGTTTTGTGGCACTCGCAGTGATACGGGTCGCCAAGGTCGAGCGTGCGCCTGGGGATGCCGTGAAAACTCATCAGCAGCCGGTCGGGTTCACCGTGCTTGTCCCAGTTGTCGCGCACGCTCTGGGCGATGGCGGCGATATAGCCCGGATCGTCCTGAAAACTGCGTACATAGCGAAGCTCGGGCAGGTTGCGCCAGTGCAGCATGCAGCGCGCGACCTCGTCCATGACGCTGGCGGTGGTGCTGCCGGCAAACTGCGGATAGAGCGGTACGACGAGAATGCGGGTGCAATTCCGCACGCGCAGGGCCTGGAGCGCGTCGGGGATGGATGGCGCGCCGTAACGCATCGCCCATGCCACTTCGATGTCACCGCTGGAGCTGGCATTCAGCTGGTCGTCGAGCAGTTTGGCCTGACGTTCGGTATGAACCTTGAGTGGTGAGCCGGCATCCATCCACACGCTGGCATATTTGGCTGCTGACTTGGCCGGACGTGTGTTGAGAATGATGCCGTTGAGGATCAGCCACCACAGCGCACGCGGGATCTCTACGACGCGGGGGTCGGACAGAAACTGCTTGAGGTAGGGGCGCAGGGCTTGTGCGGTCGGCGCTTCGGGCGTGCCGAGATTGACCAGCAGCACGCCTGTGCGTGCGGGTGTTCCGTGCTTGTATTCCGGCTCGGGCCAGTAGCGGGCCATAATCTTCCTTCAGTCAGGTGAGGCAGCAAGCGTCCGCAGCGAAGGTCTGCAGCAGCGGATCAGGAATTGGACGAGAGTGCGTTTGACAGCAGGCGCGCCGTGATATCCACGATCGGAATCACTCTGTCGTAAGCCATTCGCGTAGGGCCGATCACGCCGACCGAGCCGACCAGCTGGCCGTCGACTTCGTAGGGGGCCGTGATCACGCTGCAGCCGTCGAGCTGGGCCAGACCGGACTCGTCCCCGATGAAGATCTGGACGCCCTGCGCCCGGTTCGACAGGTCCAGCAACTGCATGAGGCCAGTGCGTTGCTCGAAGAGTTTGAACAGCTCGCGCAGACGCTTCATGTTGGACGAGAGGTCTTCGACGTCGAGCAGGTTGGTTTCGCCCGAGATGACGTAGTTGAGCTCGGACTCCTCCGCCGCCTCCGAGCCGGCTTCGACGGTTGCCGTCATCAGTTCGCTCATGTCGCTGCGCAACTGCTGGAGCTCTTCGCGGATGCGCCTGCGGATGTCCTCGAATGCGAGTCCGGCAAAATGTTCGTTCAGGTAGCCCGCCGCTGCACCGAGTTCTGTTGAATTGTAGCTGCGGCGAGTAACGAGAATGCGGTTCTGAACGTCGCCCGCGGTGGTGACGATGATCAGCAGGATGCGGTTTTCCGACAGGCTGATGAACTCGATCTGCCTGATTCGCACCGCATCCTTGCGGGGCGTGACCACGACCCCGGCAAACTGGGTCAGGTTGGACAGCATGTGCGACGCGGAGCTGATCAGCCGTCCCGGCTGGTCCGGCTGAAACTGCCCCTTCAATGCCTGAACCCGCTTGCTCTCCATCGGCTGCACGGTGAGCAGCGCGTCCACAAAGAAGCGGTAGCCGAGCGCGGTCGGGATCCGCCCTGCCGAGGTGTGCGGGCTGGAGATAAAGCCCATTTCCTCGAGGTCGCTCATCACGTTGCGCACGGTGGCGGGTGAGAGCTCAAGCCCGGAGAAGCGCGAAAGGGCGCGTGAGCCGACGGGCTGGCCTTCGGCGATGTAGCGTTCGATCAGCGTTTTGAGCAGGATCTGGGAGCGGGTGTCGAGCGGTTTCATGGTTGGCCTGGAATATAGCCCGATTCTATGGAACTGCGTGGCTTGCTGCCAAGCGGCAATCCACTGCAAGGTCGCGCATGACGTAATCCGAATGTGGTTTAATCCGCAGCCATGACTATGCGTTTTGCCAATGTTGCACTGATCGGAAAGTACCAGAGCCCGGATGTGGCGGAGTCGGTGCTGCTGATCGCACGCTATCTGCGCGAAAGGGGGCTTGAAGTATGGATCGAGCAGGGCACTGCGAGTTCCATCGGTCAGGCCGAGGGGTATCCGGTTGCTGCCTATGAAGAGATCGCGGCGAGCTGTGATCTTGCGGTGGTCGTCGGCGGCGATGGCACCATGCTCACGACGGCCCGGCGGCTTGCCGAGCGTTCGGTACCTCTTGTCGGCGTCAACCTTGGGCGCCTGGGTTTTCTGACCGATATCGCGCGCAAGGATGCGCTGCTGAAACTGGGGGAGATCCTCGATGGCAGCTTTTGCGAGGAGTTTCGCTTCATGCTCGACGCCGAGGTGTTGCGCGGCGGGCAACGCGTGTTTCACACCCTGGCGCTCAACGACGTCGTGGTGAACAAGGGCGATCTGGGGCGCATGATCGAGTTCGATCTGTCAATTGACGGCGAGTTTGTCTACACCCAGCGTTCCGATGGCATGATCGTATCGACTCCGACTGGTTCGACGGCCTATGCGTTGTCGGCCAACGGTCCCATTCTGCACCCGAGTGTGGGCGGCATTGCGCTCGTGCCATTGTGTCCGCATGCTCTGACTGCACGCCCGGTAACCCTGCCGGACTCGTGCTGCATCGAAATCGAGCTGCTGCCACCGCATGACGCGCGGGTGCACTTTGATGGACAGGCGCGTTTCGATGCACGGGCGGGCGACCGTGTTCGTCTGACCCGCTCGCCGCTCGCTGTGCGCTTGCTGCATCCGAAGAGCTACAGTTATTTCGCGATGCTGCGTGAGAAACTGCACTGGAGTGCTGCGCCGCGGCACAATTGAACCGTCCGATCGATGGACCGCACTGCCCTGAGCCGTGCGGTTCGACCAACCTGAACGCGAGACCATGCTGCGCCGCCTGACTATTCGTGATTTCGTCATTGTCGATCGTCTCGAACTTGAGTTCGGCGCAGGCTTTGGCGCCCTGACCGGCGAAACCGGTGCGGGCAAGTCGATTTTGCTCGATGCGCTCGGACTCGCACTCGGTAGTCGCGTCGACGCTGGCGTCGTGCGCGTGGGGCAGGCGAAAGCGGATATCGTTGCCGAGTTCGATCTGCCGTCCGCTGACGGGCTGTCCGACTGGCTTGCCGAGCAGGAGCTGCCGTCCGAAGACAATGCGGTGATCCTGCGTCGGGTGGTCGACGCAAATGGACGCGGCAAGGCCTGGATTAACGGCATCCCGGTGACGCTGGCACAGTTGAGGACGGCCGGGGACTGGCTCGCGGACATTCACGGTCAGCACGCTCATCATGCCTTGTTGCGCGCTGATGCCCAGCGCCAGTTGCTCGACATGCATGCGAATGCCTCGCTGCTTGGCGCAGATGTGGCCGCGTGCTGGCGTGAGTGGCAGCGCATGAGCGAGTTGCGCCGCAGTGCGGAGCTCGACTCCGCCGCGTCTGCACGTGAACGCGAGCTTCTTGGTTGGCAACTCAAGGAACTGAAGGAGCTTGCCTTCAATCCCGAAGAGTGGGTCGAGCTCAACGCCGAACATGGCCGGCTCGCTCACGCCGCGGGCTTGATGGAAGGCGCGGACGAATCCCTTGAAGTGCTGGGCGAGGGTGATTACGCGGTGTCAGTCGTGCTCGGCCGACTGGATGCCAGGTTCGATGAGATGTGTGCCATCGACGCCTCGCTGAACGAAGTACGCGACTTGCTCGCCTCGGCGGCAATCCAGGCGGATGAAGCACTGCATGCGTTACGCCGGTATCGCGAGCGACTCGATCTTGACCCCCAGCGATTGAGCGAGATCGAACGCAGGATCACTGCGGTGATGGATGTCGCACGCAAATATCGCGTCGCGCCTGAAGCACTTAACGAGCTGGAGGCGGCCTGGTGTCAACGCCTCGCCGAGCTCGAAACAAGTGCGGATCCGGCCCGTCTCGAGGCTGCCGAGGCCGCGGCGCGTGAAGCCTACGGCGCTGCTGCCGCTCGCTTGTCGGCGGCGCGTGTGCCTGCGTCTGTCAAGCTTTCGGAAGAGATCACCGAGGCCATGCAGTCCCTGGCAATGGAAGGGGGGCGCTTTGAAGTGTCGCTGACACCGTGCGAACCCGGGCTTCACGGCGTGGAGAGCGTTGAGTTCCGGGTGGCAGCCAATCAAGGTCAGAGTCTGCGCGGGTTGGCCAAGGTTGCGTCCGGGGGCGAGCTCTCACGCATCGGGCTCGCGATTCAGGTTCTGACCAGTCGCGACTCGGCTACACCCACGCTCATTTTCGACGAGGTCGATGTCGGGATCGGCGGGCGGGTGGCGGAAATCGTAGGCAAACTCCTCCATCGACTGGGACGCGACCGCCAGGTTCTGTGTGTCACCCATTTGCCGCAGGTCGCGGCCTGTGCGGACTGGCAATGGCAGATCGCGAAGGCGGAACGGGGAGGAGAGACCCTGAGCGAGGTGACCGCGCTCGATGCCGGGCAGCGGGTCGAGGAAATCGCACGCATGCTTGGCGGCCTGAACATCACCGCTACGACGCGAAGGCATGCGGCTGAAATGCTGGGCCATGCCTGACGGCACACCGGGCTGCAAGGTATGCGCGGTGTGCCTGTGGGTTGGTGCGGTAGCCGGGGAGGTCAGTCGTTGCGGTTGGGGCAGTCCTTGCGCAGACATTCGGCGTAGAGATAGAGGGCGTGTTCCTTCACCACAAAGCCGCGCTCCTCTGCCACGATGTTCTGGCGGCGCTCGATTTCGGGGTCGAAAAATTCTTCGACCTTTCCGCACTGCAGGCAGACGAGATGGTCGTGATGTCCACCCTTGTTGAGCTCGAAGACGGCTTTGCCGGATTCGAAGTAGTGTCTTTCGAGCAGCCCCGCGTGCTCGAATTGCGTCAGTACGCGATAGACTGTTGCCAGCCCGATATCCATGCCTTCGTTCATCAGCAGTCGGAAAACGTCTTCTGCGGTAAGGTGACGTTGTTCCGTGGTCTGGAACAGATCGAGGATCTTGAGACGCGGGTAGGTGGCCTTGAGACCGATGTTTTTTAGGTTCTGGGAGTTCTCGGACATGGTCGCCTGTCGATGTGGCTGAGGAGCAAGACAACGTTGTGTTGCGTCGCTATGTTATATTTTTTGACCTTTACTGAGAACCATGCGCAGTTCCGTGCGCGTTAAAGTGACCCTGTCCATGCGTTTATCGCTTATTTCGGCGCTTGCCGCCGCCAGCCTGCTTGCAGGCTGCTCGTTTGACTCTATCACCGATCGCATCACGCCTTACCGCATCGATATTCGGCAGGGCAACTACGTCGACCAGCCCATGATCGCGCAGCTCAAGCGCGGCATGACGCGCGATCAGGTGCGTTTCGTCCTCGGGTCGCCGCTCGTGACCGATGTTTTCCGCACCGATCGCTGGGATTATGTGTATCGCTTCCGCCCCGGGCAGGGGGAGGTCGAGCAGCGGGTGATCTCGGTATTCTTCGTCGACGATCGTCTCGATCACATTGACGGTGATGTGATCGGCGGTGATGCCAAGTCGACAGTTGATGCCCAGCAGGCGGCCCGCACCCGGGTGGTCGAAGTGCCTGCGGCACCCAAGGACTGATTTTCAATGCCCGAAGACGGGCCCGATGACTGACAGGATTTTGAAGATGACGCCTATCCGCGTTGCGATTGCCGGTGCATCCGGCCGTATGGGACGTATGTTGATCGAGGCCGCCCACAAGGACGAAGACATCGTGCTGGCCGCCGCTTTCGACCGTCCCGGTACGCCCTTTATCGGAAGGGACGCAGGGGAGATGCTCGGCATCCACAGTGGCGTTGCGATCGGTGACGATGCCTCGGCCGCCATTGCGGCCGCAGACTGTGTGATCGATTTCACCCGGCCTGAGGGTACGCTCGAGCATCTTGAGATTGCGCGTGGGCTCGGCAAGGCCATGGTGATCGGCACCACCGGTTTCGATGCTGCTGGTAAGGCTGCGATTGCTGCGGCGGCGCAGTCGGTGCCGGTCGTTTTCGCGCCCAACATGGCGGTGGGGGTGAACGCCGTCTTCCGTCTGCTTGAGGTGGCCGCGCAAATCCTCAACGAGGGCTATGACGTCGAGGTCATCGAGGCGCACCACCGCTTCAAGGTCGACGCACCCTCGGGCACGGCTCTGCGCATGGGAGAGGTCGTGGCGAAAGCGCTGGGGCGTGATCTTGAGGACTGCGCCATTTACGGCCGTGAAGGCGTGACCGGCGAGCGCAAGGCCGAAACCATCGGCTTCTCCACGATTCGCGGTGGTGATGTCGTTGGTGACCATACTGTGCTCTTTGCCGGTATCGGCGAGCGTATCGAGATCACGCACAAGTCGGGCAGCCGCATGCCGTACGCGCTCGGATCGATGCGCGCAGCACGCTTCCTGGCGGGCCGCAGCAATGGGCTCTTCGACATGCAGGATGTGCTCGGCCTGCGCTGAGCCGGCTTCATGAGCGAGCGCCCGGCGATGTCTGGCGAGGACGCTACTGTCGAGCACCTGCGTGCGGAGCTCGAAGCGACCCGTGCCGAGCTCGATCGGGTTAACGATCGTCTGGAGCTGGTCAAGCTTGGTGCGCATACCGGGGTCTGGGAGTGGGAGACGTCGACTGAGAGTCTGATTGTCGACTCACGCTGGCGTAGCTGGCTCGGGTACGAGGAGGGCTCCGAGGAGGCGCCTTTCGACAACTGGTTGCCGCTCGTCCACGAAGAGGACAGGGAGCGGATGAACGAGCATCTGCTTGCTCATCTGCGCGGGCAGAGCCCCCTTTTTGAGGTTCAGTTCAGAATTCAGGCCGCTGACGGACAGTGGCGTTGGCTCAGCGTGCGTGGGCAGGTGCGGGACCGGATGTCCGGCGGTCGCTGGCAGCGTGTGGTTGGAGTCTATACCGATGTGACGCGTGAGCGGACGCGCGAAATCGAGCTTCTGCAGGCCAAGGAGCAAGCCGAGGCTGCCAGTCGCGCGAAAGGCGACTTTCTCGCCAACATGAGTCACGAGATCCGTACGCCGATGAACGGCATTCTCGGCATGACCGAATTGTTGCTCGATTCGGCGCTTGCATCAGAGCAGCGCGAATACCTCTTGACGGTCAAGTCCTCGGCAGAGGCGCTGCTGACCATCATCAACGACATCCTCGACTTCTCGCGCATCGAAGCGGGCCGGATGACGCTCGAAAACATCGACTTTTCGATTGCATCCGTGGTTTCCGAGACGATTCGTGTGCTGGCATTGCGTTCGCACCAGAAAGGGGTCGAGTTGTATTCGGTTATCGATCCTGAGGTGCCTTCTGTCCTGCGTGGCGATCCCGTGCGTTTGCGTCAGGTGCTGACCAATCTGATCGGCAACGCCATCAAATTCACCGATCAGGGCGAGGTCGAGGTCCATGTCGCCGTGCAGGGCAGAGAAGGCGGCAAGGTCAGTCTCGCGTTCTCCGTGCGTGACACCGGGATCGGGATTGCAGTAGATAAGCAGGAAGGCGTGTTCGGTGCGTTTTCGCAGGCGGACAGTTCAACAACGCGAAAGTATGGTGGCACCGGCCTGGGCCTGGCGATCTGCCGCCATCTGGTGGATCTCATGGGCGGGGCGATTCACGTCAGCAGCGAACTTGCTGTTGGCAGCTGTTTCTCCTTTACTGTGCGTCTCGATGTCGTGGCCGACGCGAAGCCGCCAATGCTGGGGCCTCTGCGGGGTGCGCGCATCCTTGTAGCCGCTGTCAACGGGGGCTTCGGGCGGTCGATTTGCGTCATGCTCAAGACATGCGGTCTGTCTTCGCACTGCGTCGAGTCGGGTGAGGCGGCGCTTGCGGCCCTTGCCGCCGCACATGAAGACAACGATCCGTTTGCGTTCGTCCTGATGGATGCGGCCATGCCCGACCCAGGTGGGTTTGATCTCGCTCGCCGCTTTCAGGAGGCTGCGCCGTGGCTGGACCGGATCGTGATGATGCTGTCCAGTCATTCGCAACGTAACGACCTCGCACGCTGTCAGCAACTCGGACTCAAGTCCCGCATCTCCAAACCGTTTTCGCGCGACGACCTGATCGAGGCGCTACAGATGGCGCACTGTGGGGAGCCGGCGGGCGACGAGGGGATCGGCGTCTTTGATCCGGAGAAGTCGCTGAGCGAGATGCTGTGCGAAATGGACGCGCCGCCGCGCAAACTGGAAATTCTGCTGGTGGAGGACAATCCGGTAAACCAGACGGTCGCCACCCGGATGCTGGAGAAGATCGGGCATGCGGTGACGGTTGTAAACAACGGCGAAGAGGCTGTTGAGGCCTTCGATGGCGGACATTTTGATCTGATCCTGATGGATCTGCAGATGCCTGTGATGGGCGGGCTGGAAGCGACCCAGGCGATACGCGCACGTGAGGCGCGAAGAAGCTGGGCGATTCAGGGCGACTGGCGCCCCATTCCCATTGTCGCGATGACCGCGCATGCTATGGCAGGCGACCGCGAGCGCTGTCTCGAGGCAGGCATGGACGATTACGTGAGCAAGCCGATCAGGCCGGCGGACCTCGTTGCAGCGATCGGCCGCATGTGCGAGCACGTATCCGGCGCCGGGACCACGGGTGACAAGAGCCTGCTCGAGGCTGAAGTGCCCGGCGGGAATGGCGTGGCCGATCTTGGGGAAGCGCGTGCGTTGTTCGATGGTGACGAGGAAATCGTGCAGCAGCTTCTTGGGGTATTCTTTCGCGATCTTGGTGGTACGCTTTCCGAATTGCGCGGCGCCGGCGCGCGGGGAGATCTGGTGAAGCTCGGAGAGCTGGCGCATTCGATCAAGGGTTCGGTCGGCCTGTTCGGTGGGCAGCGTGCGACCGAGGCTTCTAGGGCGGTTGAGTTCGCTGCGCAAAATGCCGATCCCGCAGCATCAGGGGCTCTGCTCGAAACTCTGTTGCGTGAGATGAATGCGCTCGCCAGCGCCTTACGCCCATCGCTCCGACATTAGTCGTAACCCCGCGGTACGACATGATTTCGCATGACGATTGCCTTTTTGGTGCGACCGCAAGGTTGAGTGCGGACGACGGATGGGCGGTTCACATTGCTTCAGCGCTCGAAAAACGTTAGAATTCCGCCGATTTGATGGCGGGATTGGCCCATAGGCTCGTCCCGTTTTTTCGCATATGGAGTGGCCCGAATCGGGCTCATTCCGGTCTTTTCGGCTGAATCCAGGAGTTTTTCGTGACTGCTTTCCCGCCCGCCCTTCTTGCGCTTGCCGACGGAACGGTTTTCTACGGCAAGGGTATCGGTGCGGTTGGCAGTACGGTCGGCGAGGTGGTGTTCAACACCTCGATGTCGGGTTATCAGGAAATTCTGACTGATCCGAGTTACTGCCGCCAGATCGTGACGCTGACCTACCCTCACATTGGCAATACCGGTGTCAACCTCGAGGACGTCGAGTCTGGTCGAGTGCATGCCGCCGGCCTTGTGATCCGTGATCTACCCATTCTTCCCTCCAACTTCCGCATGAGCCAGCGTCTCGACGCCTATCTTGCCGATAATAATGTGGTGGCGATTGCCGGGCTCGATACCCGCAAACTCACCCGTTTGCTCCGCGAGAAGGGCACGCAGGCGGGGTGCATCGTCAGCGCTGCAGCAGGCGATACGCTGAACGCCGAAGCAGCCATTGCGCAGGCGCGCGGCTTTCCCGGTCTGGCCGGCATGGACCTGGCAAAGGTGGTCAGTGCGACAGAGACGGTCGAGTGGACGGAGGGCGAATGGGCGCTGGGCAGCGGTTATGTGCCGCAGGCCGATGCTCGCTTTCACGTCGTCGCCTACGATTTCGGCGTCAAGCGCAACATCCTGCGCATGCTTGCCTCACGTGGCTGCCGCCTGACCGTGGTGCCTGCGCAGACGCCGGCGAAGGACGTGCTGGCGCTCAAGCCTGACGGCGTGTTCCTGTCCAATGGTCCTGGCGACCCGGAGCCCTGTGACTACGCCATCGAGGCCATTCGCGACATTCTGGCTGCAGGCGTGCCGACCTTCGGCATCTGTCTGGGGCACCAGTTGCTCGCGCTGGCCTCGGGTGCAAAGACCATGAAGATGAAGTTCGGTCATCATGGTGCGAACCACCCGGTCAAGGACGTCGATACCGGTCAGGTTCTGATCACCAGTCAGAATCACGGCTTTGCGATTGATCCGGAGACCATGCCCGAGACGCTGCGGGTAACGCATGTGTCGCTGTTTGACGGATCCAATCAGGGCATCGCACGCACCGATGTGCCAGCATTCTCTTTCCAGGGACACCCCGAAGCGAGCCCGGGCCCGCACGACGTGGCCTACCTCTTCGACCGCTTCATCAAGTTGATCGAAGCCGGCAAGTAATACAGCACTCCCCGGCGGGCGCCGCCCGCCGCCCAAGAATTTCAGAGGCAACGCAATGCCCAAACGTACAGACATCCAGACCATCCTGATCATCGGTGCTGGTCCGATCATCATCGGGCAGGCGTGTGAATTCGACTATTCCGGCGCCCAGGCCTGCAAGGCCCTGCGCGAGGAAGGCTACAAGGTCGTGCTGGTGAACTCCAACCCGGCCACGATCATGACCGATCCCGGTACGGCCGATGTGACCTATATCGAGCCCGTGACCTGGCAGGTCGTCGAGCGCATCATTGAGAAAGAGCGTCCCGACGCCCTGCTGCCGACCATGGGTGGGCAGACCGCACTGAACTGCGCGCTCGACCTCGCCCGTCATGGCGTGCTTGAGAAATACGGCGTCGAACTCATCGGTGCGGCCGAAGAGGCCATCGACAAGGCCGAAGACCGTCTCAAGTTCAAGGACGCGATGACCAGGATCGGTCTTGGCTCGGCGCGTTCGGGGATCGCCCACAGCATGGAAGAGGCGCTGCAGGTGCAGGGCGGGATCGGCTTTCCGGCCATCATCCGTCCCAGCTTCACGCTCGGTGGTACGGGCGGTGGCATCGCCTACAACATGGAAGAGTTCCACGAGATCTGCAAGCGCGGTCTCGAGGCCAGCCCGACCAACGAACTGCTGATCGAAGAGTCGCTGCTGGGCTGGAAGGAATACGAGATGGAAGTCGTGCGCGACCGCGCCGACAACTGCATCATCGTGTGTTCCATCGAGAACCTTGATCCGATGGGCGTTCATACCGGCGACTCGATCACCGTCGCGCCGGCGCAGACGCTGACCGACAAGGAATACCAGATCCTGCGTAACGCCTCGATCGCCGTGCTGCGCGAAATCGGCGTGGATACCGGTGGCTCGAACGTGCAGTTCGCGATCAACCCGGTCGACGGTCGCATGATCGTGATCGAGATGAACCCGCGTGTGTCGCGCTCGTCCGCGCTGGCCTCGAAGGCAACCGGTTTTCCGATTGCCAAGGTGGCCGCCAAGCTTGCAGTCGGTTTCACGCTGGACGAACTGCGCAACGACATTACCGGTGGCGCGACGCCCGCGGCCTTCGAGCCGTCGATCGATTACGTCGTCACCAAGATTCCGCGCTTCGCCTTCGAGAAGTTCCCGCAGGCCAATGACCGCCTGACCACGCAGATGAAGTCGGTGGGTGAGGTGATGGCCATGGGCCGCACCTTCCAGGAATCCTTCCAGAAAGCATTGCGGGGGCTTGAGGTCGGCGTCTACGGCCTCGACGAGGTTGAGGCAGACAGCGAGGATCTCGAGCGCGAACTCGCCAGCCCCGGCCCCGAGCGCATCTGGTATGTCGGTCAGGCCTTCCGCGAAGGGATGACGCAGGAGCAGGTGTTCAACCTGACCAAGATCGATCCGTGGTTCCTGGCTCAGATCGAAGACCTCGTGCTGACCGAGAAGGCGCTGGTGGGGCGTTCGCTCAAGGCCATCCAGGCAGTCGAGATGCGCGATCTCAAGCGCAAGGGCTTCTCCGACCGTCGCGTTGCCAAGCTGCTTGCTACCGACGAAACCGCGGTGCGCCTGCATCGCCACACCCTAGGTGTGCGACCGGTCTACAAGCGCGTGGATACCTGCGCCGCTGAATTCGCCACATCGACCGCCTACATGTACTCCACTTACGAGGATGAGTGCGAGGCGCTGCCGACCGACAAGAAAAAGATCATGGTGCTCGGCGGCGGTCCGAACCGCATCGGACAGGGTATCGAGTTCGATTATTGCTGCGTGCATGCTGCGCTGGCGCTGCGGGAAGACGGGTACGAGACCATCATGGTCAACTGCAACCCGGAAACCGTATCGACCGACTACGACACCTCCGATCGTCTGTATTTCGAGCCGATCACGCTCGAGGACATCCTGGAGATCGTGCATATCGAAAAACCGGTAGGCGTGATCGTCCAGTTCGGTGGCCAGACGCCGCTGAAGAGGGCGCGCGCGCTCGAAGCCAACGGCGTGCCGATCATCGGTACCAGTCCGGACATGATCGATGCCGCAGAAGACCGTGAGCGCTTCCAGAAACTGCTGGTCGATCTCGGCCTGAGGCAGCCGCCCAACCGCACTGCGCGTACGCCGGAGGCCGCTGTTCGTCTGGCAGCCGAAATCGGCTACCCGCTGGTGGTGCGCCCGTCCTACGTGCTCGGTGGTCGTGCAATGGAAATCGTGCACGAACAGAAAGACCTTGAGCGCTACATGCGTGAAGCAGTCAAGGTGTCGAACGAATCGCCGGTGCTGCTCGACCGCTTCCTCAACGACGCGGTCGAGGTCGACGTTGATGCCCTGTCTGATGGTCATCAGGTGATCATCGGCGGCATCATGGAGCACATCGAGCAGGCTGGCGTGCACTCGGGCGACTCCGCGTGCTCTCTTCCCCCTTATACCTTGTCCGCCAAGCTGCAGGACGAGTTGCGCCGTCAGACCGAGGCCATGGCCCGCGCGCTGAACGTTGTCGGCCTGATGAACGTGCAGTTCGCGATTCAGGGCGAGGGGGACAATGCGGTTGTTTATGTGCTCGAAGTGAATCCGCGTGCGTCGCGTACCGTTCCCTTCGTATCCAAGGCATGCTCGTTGCCACTGGCCAAGATCGCAGCCCGCTGCATGGCTGGTCAGAGCCTCGCGAGTCAGGGAGTGACCGGCGAGATTGTGCCGCCGTAT
>Ga0172382_10004179_pt1 | contig 22272 bp, 18 predicted proteins | sample Leawel138RmetaG_FD_122245 | JGI IMG/M metagenome (GOLD analysis project Ga0172382, IMG submission 122245) | Leachate microbial communities from a municipal landfill in Southern Ontario, Canada - Leachate well 138R metaG | ecosystem: Engineered > Solid waste > Landfill > Unclassified | place... | reverse complement strand
TCGTTCTCTAGTTTAAGTTCTTCGTTTTGCGCTTTCAGCTCCTTCATTTCTTTTTCCAAAGCCTCCACACGTCGCCCTATATTCCAGGTATTCAGAAAGCTGTTATCTCCCCACAGCAGTATCCAAGATAGCAAAAACAGTGTGGCAGCATAAAAAAGAAGCCGGACAATGACTTTGGGGCGTTCAGCGCGGGATTTCATAATCTGCTGATCCTTGCCACCCAAGAGCGTTTGATATACACTGCATGATGAGGGCAGAGCTCGTGGCAACACATACAGCGAATACACTCTTTCTCATCTATCTTGGGAAAGCCATCCTCCTGCCAGGCAATGGCTTTGACGGGGCAGCTGCGCACACAGATGCCACAACGCTTGCAATCTTCGCTTATCACCGGCTGCTTGTAATACAGATGATGAAAGCCCTTTCGCACGAATTCGGGCAGATATTTGAGCAGGTCCTTGCGCAATTTCACCATCCCCAAATCGGCATCAAACACAGGGTAATCCTTGAAGCTGGTGGGTATCTGGATGCGGGATGGCAGAATCCCTTCCGTGTGCAGCGCATCGTGCATATAAGGTATGTCATGCAGGCGGAAGCCCATCATTTTGGAAGCGATATAATCCACGGCTGGTACGCTCTCTGAACCAAAGAAAAGACCAAAATAACGGGGATTGCCGGCGGAGGGACCAGCTCCGTCCATGCCCATGATCCCATCAATAAAGTTGTATGTTATGCGCTTGCGGGTTATTTCCCAGAGATCCAATAGCAATCTGGCAAAACTATTGGTATCAGGGTGTTGGCGGTGATAATCGCTCTTGATGAGCCCCGGCACCAAACCATAGAGGTTTTTGAGGGCACCCGTGTATGCCATCAGGCTGTGGGTCTTGTATTTGGCTACGTTGATGATGATGCCACAGCGCCACAGTGCTTCAGATACGCGCAGGGTGTTTTCCCCCTTCTGGATTTCCCGAAAGCCCATGGTGGAGAGGTTTACAAGCTTGATGGGATAGCGGCGGGCGAGGTCTTTATAACCACAGGTTTCCCACACAGATTCCACAGACACCGTGCCACCGGGGCTGTCTCCCACCCACACCTCTTTGCCTTTGTCCAAAAAGTGGCGAATGATGGCCTCCACCACCATTGGATGAGTGGTCACCGCCTTGTGAGGAGGATATGCCCCCAATAGGTTGGGCTTGATGAGAACCCTTTTTGCCCTGTTCAGCTTGGGATTGCGCACACTCTTCAGATAGCTTGCCACCGCATCCTGCAATTGCTGCAGGTCATAGCCTTCCATCTTGCGGATCTGAACTTTGGCATTCATAACTCTGCCGGGTGGCGTTTCCTGCGGAAATAATCTGTAAAAAGCCCCAGGGATGCGCTCACCTGTGCCATATCAGGCTGTCCCAAACCAATCATCCCACCCACGTTGATCACCCCATATTTGAATGTCCAGCTAATGCCTGCGCTCATCAGATGCTGCCCATTCTCACTCACGCTGCCGGAAGTGGGTATATAGTTCCACCACAGCGCTGTATCGGCATCGGCGGTTGTATTGATGGGCAAATTATAGCTGCCATGCCAGATTTCCGGGCGGTAGAGATATCCCACGCGATAGGTAAAGCTGCGCACGTCTGATTCAAAGCCAGCCTTGAGGCTGAAGCGGTCTTTATATTCCTCATGCACGATGGAGGTATTCTCCCACTGTGCATCCAAAATATACCTTTGATTGGCGTTCTTGATGGCAAAGCCCGCCGTCAGCTCTGTGGGCATGGTGGTGTCAAAATCAATGTATTTGAATCTCCAATCCAGGCGGGAAGGCGGAGTGATGCTCAGCCCCACATTCAGCTGCGGATTCGTCCACAACACGCCCAGTTCTGGTCTGAGGAGATATTTGTATTCCCTAATATGCTCAAAGGTGCGCAGCACCGTGAAATCGCTGATATAATGAATTTGGTTGTGGAAGCTCACGCCTACGTTCCATTCCCCCCGGTGCCAGCCCAGATTGGCGGTCACCTGATGTTGATTGTAGATGGGATAACGCACCAATACATAGTTGCCTTGGTTCATCGGTACCTCAAAGGCATCCAACACAATGCTCTTGGGCAGGCTATACGCCACTCCCCAGTTCATTCCGGGGAGGAATCTATTTTCCAGCGGACCCCCTGCAGCTACCATACCAAATGGCACGGGAGAGCTAAATTCTCGCGCACTGTGATAGATATCCGTCTTCACAGGAGGTTTGATCAGCATCTCGCCATAAATGGCACTGCGTTGGGGATAATATGCCGCTGGATTGGCAAGGATAGATTCCACCCCGCCCTTCAGCGCTACGCCGCTGTTGCCACGTCCCAAAGCCTGGGCTCCCACATAGTTCACACTAAAATAATCAAATGCAGGATCCATGTTTTGGGGCAGGGCAAAGCTGATCGCCAGACTGTCCTGCGCTTGTACCATCAATCCCACTGCCATCAGCAGGAATAGTAATATGTATAGTTTTCTCATCGGTAAACCTCAAATACGTTATTTTATCACGATGGTTTGCTTACGGTCTGGCCCCACGGAGACCAGCTCAATCTGCGTGCCCACCAGGTCTTGCACGGCATCCAGATAGTCTTTGGCAGCCTTGGGCAATCTTGCCAAACTGGTGCAGGAGCTGATATCCACGTCCCAACCGGGAAGAGTAAGATATTCCGGCTGCACTCTTGCCAAATCCAGATGATGGGATAAAAAGCCTTCCACGCGTTTACCATCCAGCCAATAACCGGTGCATATCTTCAATTCGCCTATGCCGCCCAAGACATCTAACAAAGTGAGAGCCATGCCGTCCAAGCCATTCAGGCGTGCCGTATAAACAGCCGCCACAGCATCGAACCAGCCCACTCTTCTGGGACGCCCGGTGGTGGCACCATATTCATTGCCTTGTTTGCGGATTAGATCCCCTGTTTCACCTTCTATTTCTGTGGGAAAGGGACCCTCCCCCACTCGCGTTCCATAGGCTTTATACACTCCAATTATCTTGTTGATACAGCGCGGAGGCAAGCCTGTCCCCACGCTGATGCTGCCGGAGATGGTTTGCGAGGATGTCACATAGGGATAGCTGCCATACACGAGGTCCAACAGTGTGCCCTGAGCACCCTCAAAGAGGATATGCTTATCCTGTAAATACCAATCCCACAACAGCTCATCCGTCTGTGCCAGATATGGCTTTAGAAATTCATACACGTCCTGCAAATCCGCCAGCTTTGCCTCCAAATCCTCCAGCTTGATCTGATGATGTTCATACAAGGCTTGCAAACGCATGCCCAGCCATTCAGGATGAGCCAGATCAATCAGGCGCAAAGCCCGGCGTGAAACCCTGTCTGCATAAGCAGGCCCAATGCCGCGCCCGGTGGTGCCTATCTTTGCCTCTGCCAGTCTCTTCTCCTGCTGTTGATCCAATTCCTGGTGAAGAGGCAGCACCATGGAGGCTCTTTCATCTATATACAGCCTGCCTTCAAAATTGATGCCAGAATCCTGCAAAGCGCGCATCTCGTCTCTGAGGCGGAATGGATCCACCACCACGCCAGAGCCTATCACGCAGTTACACTCAGGATACAGTATCCCTGCAGGAACGCTGTGAAACACATATTTACGCCCTTCCACCACGATGGTGTGCCCGGCATTGGCGCCGCCCTGAAAACGCACCACCACATCGGCAGATGCGCCCAAATAATCCACCACCTTCGCTTTTGCCTCATCTCCCCACAAGCATCCGAGAATGGCAAGTGTGCTCATATATTACTCCATATTTGTGATAGTATCATATCATGTAAAGGGGATAATTCTGTCAACTCAAATCTATTCCCATTTCCCCCTATTTGATTCCAGCCTTTTTTCATCCACCAATATACCCCCTCTATAATACATAGAGATACGCGGATGCAAATGCTATAATACCATTCATCACCCTCTTACAACAATCTGTCTGGTATGCCGATACAAAAAGGTTATAATATTTGGCGTCACGCACATATTGTGGTAGCCTGCAAGTATTTTAGTGCGGAATCCCGCCTCTTCCCATCAATGATTTTGCCGAAATAAAAAGCCCGGCGTGATACCGGGCTTGTCATCTTCAAAAAGCGTAAAGATCAATGACCTACTGTGCGTTCCAGCTCTTCAAAAGCCATGGAAGCCTTGAATTGGTTATAGAGGGCTTCTTCGTTGCGGATATTGTTGTAAAGCTGTTTTTTAACTTCTGTTTTGGGAATCTTGAGCTGCAGATAGGTGGTTACACGCGGTCCGCCATATTCAGTTACCTGGCGTGATTCCATCTGCCCATTGAGCACGCCGGAGAATGTGGCGTTTGATACTGTTTTGATCACTTTCTGGGTAAGAGCCAACAGCTGAGGATCGAATACACCTGCTTCTTCTTCATAGGTCTTCAGCATGCCCATCACTTCTGTTTCCACATATTGGGCTGCCTCAAAAAGAGCAGAGTTCTTTGCAGTATCAATGGATGTGGTCAGTTTAACGTTTGTGCCAATGCCGTATGTACACACATAGGCATCATCTTTCTGGGTGTTCCACCAAGATGGGAAATGAATTACTTCACCTTCAACATGGGATACACGGGTCTTGTTTTTTCCACAGGCGGAAAAAGCCACCAGCAAAAGAATTGCCAGTAAGACAAACAACACTTGTTTGGACTTCATTGGTTCCTCCATTTTTTTTATCTTTTAAATTGATAGTCACTTGCAAATACAAATACTGTGGTGCAGAGTATTCTGTCAATCTTAATTTGAAAGGTCTGTCTTGGAAAAGTTAATAATAATGACACTGCTGCTCCTTTTGGTCCATTATTCTATTCTGTTATACTTGGCAAATCATCAGAACCTGCATCATTATTTGTGGGAGCTGCCACCAAGTTTGCCAAGATTTCCACGCTCTGGCTCAATTGCACATCATAATCACCCGTCTCTTCCAAATCGATCAGGAGGCGCAAGCCTTTGGAACTATCAATGCTCATCGGCTGCGCTGTTTTGGACATAAAGCCCAGGATCACAGCCTTATCCGGAACCCGCTCCGGCTTCCATTCCAACACCAGCTGATTCTTTTGCACCTTACATGTAGCCATACCCGCCTGATTGGCAATGGTATCCATCTTGAAAAAGAGCAGCAATAGCTGAGCTTGCTGGGGCAGCGGACCAAAGCGATCGCTGAGCTCGTCTTCCATCTGCGTGATTTCGTCCAGGGTGCCAAACTCGCTCAAACGACGATAGATGCCCAAGCGTTGCTCATCGTTATCAATATACTCCGGAGGGAAATAGAGGTCAATCTCAGTCTTGACCTTGGTGCCGGGGATTTGCTGGATGTCGTTTTCCAAAGACACCTCCTGCCCGCTGCTGCCATAGGTGACCGCCTTTTCCAGAAGGGAGTTGTAATAGTTAAATCCGATTGCCTGAATGATGCCGCTTTGTTTGGTGCCCAAGATGGCACCGGCACCGCGCAGCTCCAAATCACGCAACGCCACTTGAAACCCTGCCCCCAGATAGTCGTACTGGGTCAGCGCCTCCAGCCTGCTTCTGGCCTCTGCCGTGCTGCCACTGGGCATCAATAGATAGCAATAGGCGCGCCGGTTGCTGCGCCCCACACGTCCCCGCATCTGATACAGCTGTGCCAAACCGAAGGTGTCAGCACGGTCGATGAGGATGGTATTGGCGTTTGCGATATCGATGCCGTTTTCCACAATCGTGGTGGATACCAACACCTGAAATTCCTTGGCTATAAACGCCTGCATCACATCTTCCAAACTGTTTTCACTCATCTGGGCATGACCCACGGCAAAGCTGATACCCGGCATCGCGCTGCGGAGTTCATCCGCCACATGCTCTATGGTTTGCACGCGATTGTGGATAAAAAACACCTGTCCCCCACGGTCTGTTTCCCGGCGGATGGCATCGCGAATTACCTCCATATCCCGGGCTGTGATGATGGTGCGGATGGGCAGCCGCTCCTTGGGAGAGGTCTGCATGAGGGAGATTTCCTTCAGCTTTGCCAGCGCCATATTCAGGGTTCTGGGAATGGGTGTGGCGCTCATATACAGCGTATCCACGTTGCTTTGCAGCTTGCGCAGCTTGTCTTTGTGTCTCACGCCAAAGCGGTGTTCCTCGTCTATTATCAAGAGCCCCAGCTTTTTGAATTTTACGTCTTTGGACAGCAGGCGATGGGTGCCGATCACTATATCCACCAGCCCCTGACGCAGGTCTTCCAAATCCTGTTTGATATGGGCTTTATCGCGGAAACGGCTCAGCATCGCCACCCGCACCGGATATTGGGCAAAGCGCTCTTTGAATACCCGCCAATGTTGTTCTGCCAAAAGGGTGGTGGGCACCAATACCGCCACTTGCGTATTGGAATTCACCGCCTTAAAAGCCGCCCGGATTGCCACCTCCGTCTTGCCAAAACCCACGTCTCCACACAAGAGCCTCTCCATGGGCACAGTGGATTCCATGTCCAGCTTGATCTCTTTGGTAGCTCGTGATTGATCCGGTGTATCCTCATAGATAAAAGAGCTTTCCAGTTCCTCTTGCCAAGAGCTATCCGCCTTGTGGGCAAAGCCTTGCTTCCCCGCTCTTTGAGCATACAGGCGCACGATATCCGCCGCCACCAATTCTATCTGCCGCGCTGCCTTGCGCTTGGTATTTTGCCAGCGGGCAGAGCCGATGCGGTGCAAGGTGGGTTTGGCGCCTTCCTCGGCGATGTATTTGCTCACCATCTGCAATTGATAGGTGGGCAGATACACCTTGTCGTCATTGGCATAACGCAGCATCAGGCATTCCGTATCCTGACCATCCAGCCGGATGATGGCAAGCCCTTCAAACACACCGATGCCATGCTCCTGATGCACCACATAATCTCCGGGTTTGAGGGATTGATAATCCACAATCTCCTCTCCGGGGGAAAAGCGCGGGGTATAACGCTTGCGCCGGTAACGGTTGAAGATACCGTGATCCGTCCACATCACCGGTCCCGTGATGCCTATGCCAAAACCATGATGGAGCACGCCGATATGATGCTCTGCTATCACATCATAATCCTGCAGGAGCAGATGGGTGCGCTGGCTTTGGCTCTGGTTATCAAAGAGCAGGATATTCCGCCGTCCTTCGCGGGTGTTTTCCCTCAAACTGGCAGCCAGAAAATCCAAATCTCCCCCAAAAGAAGGCTGTGGTTCAAACACCGTCTGGATGGGCAGATTGGGAATCTGGAGAGCAAATTCGCTCTGAGAAAACAAGATGCTTGCCCCGGGCCGCACCAGACTCCTCAGATATCGCTCATCTGCCATCACCTTATCCGGCACCGTCACCCTCACGGCTGGCTTGCTTTCCAGCTCCTTCTGGTATTGGGTGTGCACTTGCAATGCCAGCTCCTCATATTCATCCATCACATATTTGTAGTTATTGAATATAATCAGGCGCTCTGGGGAGGCAAAGTAATCTGCAAAGGTGCATAGCTGGGGCAACAGCTGACCATAGTGGCTTTCGATGCCCTCATAAAATCCTTTTTCCTGGATTTGCCGGGCAAAATGATGTTTGGGATCAATATCCTGCAGGTTCAATTCACGGGAGGGGATGATGGTATAGCTATCGATTTCCCCTGGGATGGAGCGCTGGGTATTGGCAGAAAAGTGGCGGATGGATACTATCTGATCGCCAAAAAACTCCAGCCTGGCAGGCTTTTGCGCGGGAGGGCTGAAGATATCCATGATGCCGCCCCGGCGCGAGTATTGAAATACTTTGGAAAGCTGAAATTCATTTTCATAGCCCATATTAAAGAGCTTTTCAGATAACTCCTCAGGGGGGATTTCCATCCCCGGCCTCAGGCTAAGGATATGTTTGCCAATCTGTTCCGGCTTGGGCAGCAGCCGTGTGAGCGCACGGATGGAAAGGCTGTAAACCGCCGGCGAGCCCTGCAAACTCTGTGCCAAACACATCATTCGCGTGGCACGGATGGAATAGTGGGGAGAGCGCTCTTCGTAGGGCAGTATCTCATAATCCGGCAGATAGCGTGCATTATCGGCGCCGATAAACACCTGCAGATCGTCCCAGATATCCTCTGCCACAATATCATCCACACTCACGATCAGGATATCCTTGCCTAATTTTTGCCACAGCCATGCTGCCATCAGGGCACGGGCACTCTGATTCAGGTGATGGGCTTGGATAATGCGCTCACCATCCAAGGAGACAAGGATCTGCTGGGCAAATGGTTGCCGCTCCAGGTCTTCCAATATCAGAGGCAGTATCATGAGGAGGAGGGAGGCTCCGTGTGCAAAAAGCTGCCCACAATCTTCAGCAGTTTGCCATTGGCAAAGGACACTGAGACCAAGGCATTTTCACCCAGCCCATTCACCGCCAATATCCTGCCGCTGCCAAATTCCTCATGCCATACCATTTGGCCGATGCGATAGGCTTTGTCTTTATCCGTAAATTTGCTCTTATACTTGGGGCGTCCCCTGGGTATGGTGATGTTTTTGGGGCTGGGGCGCACGGCATAGGAAACCGTATCTGTACCCTCATCAAAGAGGGAGGGATCCAGGCTTTGCAAAAACATGCTGGCTTTGCTGTGGTTAAACGTGCCATACAGCCTTCTTTGCCGGGCAAAACTGAGCGAGAGCCCATCTTTGGCTCGCGTAACCCCCACATAAAACAGGCGGCGTTCCTCTTCGATATCCTCTTTGTTTTGCATGCTCATCCGGTGGGGCAACAGCTCATCTTCCAGTCCAACGATAAATACATGTCCAAATTCCAATCCCTTGGCGTTGTGCAAAGTCATCAGCCGCAGGGCATCTTCCCCATCGCTCACGCGGTCCAGATCTGTCTGTAGGGCAATGAATGGCAAAAAGTCTTCCAGTAGTGGCACACGCTGGTTTTCCTCTTTGAAGCGTTCCGTGTATTCCGTGGCGGAATTCACAAATTCCATCAGGTTCTCGGCACGGGCTATTTCCTTGGGATCATTGCCTTTGCGATAATGTATCAAGAGCTGGAGATCATCCATCACCTGTTGCACCATCTCCGCGGCAGGCAGCGTCTTTGCCGCCTCCCTCCAGCCGGATACCAGCTCATGAAAGGCATTCAGTTTCTTGATGGTTCCGGCGTTTAAATCCGGAATGGCAGAGGCATTGCCCACAGCACTGGAAACACTGATGCGGATGCCACTGGCATAGCTCACCACCTTGCCCACGGTGACGGAGCCAATCCCCCGGGGAGGCTCATTAATCACCCTTAAGAGGCTTTCCGAATCTGCCGGATTCACAATCATATTGAGGTATGCCAAAAAGTCGCGGATTTCTTTGCGTTGATAAAAGTGCAGGCTGCCCACAATGATGTGAGGTATGCTGTGTTGCAAAAAGGCGTTTTCAAACACGCGGGATTGGGCATTGGTGCGGTAGAGCACGGCGATTTCGCTGAGTGCCAAGCCTTGTTTTTGCAAGAGCATCACCTGCTGGCTCACCTTTTCCGCCTCATCATTTTCATCCTCATAGATATAAAGTGTGGGCTTGATGCCATCCCCGCGCATACTCCACAGGTCTTTGGCATGCCTCCGTTTGTTGCTGCGGATAATGGCATTTGCCAGATGCAGGATGCCCATGGTGCTGCGATAGTTTTGCTCCAGCCTGATCGATTGCACGCCGGGATAATCCTTTTCAAACTCCAGGATATTGCGGATGGTGGCGCCACGAAAGCTGTAGATTGCCTGGTCATCATCGCCCACCACACAGATTTGGCCGTGGTCCTGGGCTATTTGGCGAATGATCTCAAACTGGGTGTGGTTTGTATCCTGATATTCATCTATCATCACATGGCGAAATTTATCTGCATAATACATTCTCACGGATTCATTATCTTGCAGCATCTTTGCCGTATAAAGCAGGATATCATCAAAATCCATCGCCTGATTGATGAGCAGGGCTTGCTGGTAATGGTGATAAATATCCAACACCATCTTAAAAAATGGATCTCCCCCCCCATCGGTGGAGCCTTGGGGAGCTATATCCTGTGGCAATTGCAGACGGTGCTTAAAGCGTCCAATGCGCCCTAACACCCGGTTGATATTATATTTCTGGGGGTCATAGCCATGCTCTTTATAAATCTTTTTCAATACAGCTTTCTGATCGTCATCATCATAGATGCTAAAGTTTGAGCTGAAGGGCAAAAGGCGATGCTCCCGGCGCAGGATATTGAGGCAAACGGAGTGGAAGGTACCCACAGTGAGGTTATTGGCTGAAAAGCCCAATATATCTTGTAGCCTGTCTTTCAATTCCTGGGCTGCTTTGTTTGTAAAGGTAACCACCAGGATATTCCAGGGTGCCACATTGAGATTTTTGATCAGATGTGCACAGCGGAAGATGATGGAGCGTGTTTTGCCACTGCCGGCACCAGCCAATACCAACAGGGGACCGCCCACGTGGGTTGCCACCTTCATCTGGTCTTGATTCAGCAGGTTTTCAAAGCTTAGTTTCATCGGGCTTTTACTGGATTCATCCTTTTAAACAACGGTTCACGCACACCTGTTGCCTATTGCCAGCCCTTTAACCACCCTTGTACCACCCATGCCGAGACAAGGGTGAGACAAGGGTGAGACAAGGGAGGCTAATGGGCAAGAAGTGGGAAAGCATTAATTGGTATCAACTGAAATGCAGATTAGGGAATACTCACCCAGCGGGGTTGACAGGCATGCCCTTCCAAGCGTCCAGCGCTGTAATCCTTGAAAGCGGAGACCTTGTACCAATATTCGCCAGCGCGCACATTATGCCAAGGTTTGGAGCCATGATTGGCATTGTTTGTAAAGGTGGTATCCACCTTTGTATAAGTGCCATAATATTGCAGGCTGCGGTAGATGAAATAACCATCAGTATTGTTTATATGGTTTGCAGCCCAGTGCAATTCCACATATTTGTTGGCAGCTCCTGCAGAGGATGTGTAAACGGTCAAATCCGCAATGGTTTTGGGCACTTCGATAGTGGAGTTTGACAGGGGGTCCAGCGGGTTTTTACGCTTTAGCCCGCAGGAGCCAATGATGATGACAATGCTGATCAAGATGGTGAATATAGTCATTCTTTTCATTATGTCCTCTCTTAGAACCTCACTTCCACGCCGTTGGCGGTGAAGTTGACGCGGGAGCTGCGGTGTTTTTCCATCAAACGCTCCCACACGCGGGCGTTATGCTCTCCCGTCACTTGAATCACGTCAAAGATATTGTATGCCCACACCAGGGCGGCGGAGCCCAAAAAGAGCATGGAGTATTGGCGGGGAGCCAGCGCGAGGTTGTAATAGTTTTCAATATCTTCAACCTGGTTGGCATTCATGTATTTATCATAATAATAGAGGCTGCGGTCATAAAAATAGAGGGATACGCCCACCAATGCCAATTCTGATGCCAAAAAGATGGAGCCTTTGGTGGGAGCCTTGTTTGTAAACTGTCCCCATCCTGGAACCACTGCTGATTTGATGACGGCATCCCACATGGAATTGGCTTCCATTTCGTAGATGTGCAACAGCTCCTGACGCTCCAAGAGGTCTTGACGGTAGAGACTGCGATCACTATAATCTTTCCAGCCATATTTGGTGGTGTCTGAAAAAGCCTCGATATCAAAGCGTTGGGCAAAGGCAAAACATGCCGCCACCAGTATAATTAGTGTTAAAAGCGAGCGTTTCATTTCATCAAGTCCTCAGAGATTTTGTTTAGGGGGATGATGCTGCGGTCTTTGAGATTCACCTGCCACACGTAAAGGAATGTCTCACGAGGGGTAATCAAATCGTAGCGCACTTCATATTTATACTGGCTGGTGGAGTGTAAGAACTTCCAGCCTGAATCGCGTATTTCGTTCTTCTTATACCGGGTTTGCAGCTCTTGTTTGCGGTTATTGATGCGGGTATTGAGGAGTCCGCCCCTATATTCATTCACAATCTTTTTGGCAAAAGCCAGAGGGTTGCGGTCTGCTTCCAGGGTGTTTTGACTGATCGCGATGCGGTTGCGGGTCTCCTGGGTGCTATCCAAAGCATCTGCCTGCCGATACAGCGAGAGGGCATCCGCCACTTTGCCGCTGGCTTCTGCACGTTCTGCCTGAGCAAAAAGCTGGGCTGCACGGACGATATTATCTTGCGCCGTATGCATCCGCTGGATGGCATCCAAAGCTGGCTTATAATCTGGAATTATCTCGAATACACGCTGGTAACTCTGGGTGGCTTGCTCATAATTGCGCTGTTTAACGTAGTTATCTCCCTGAACGATAAAGATATCCACAATCCCTCTCATACGAGCTTCAATCTGGGAGCGTTGATGAGGGACATATTGCAAAGCTATACGCAGGAATATTTCGGCCTCAGAATAGTTTCCCGCCTCCAGAAGGTCTTCCGCCTGTGCTCTGTAGGTGTTGCCAATAATCTCGTTGATCTCATCACTGGCAATTACTGGGTATTTTGCCAGTTCAAAATAAACGGTGAAGGCATCGTTATAATATTTTGCCTCAGCAAGGCGCTTCCCATAGGCGATTTTGTTTGGCACGATACGCTGAATGGTCTTGCGGGCAACGGTTTCATGGGAGTTGCCTTCATATCCATCAAAGAGATCCATATAGTCTTGCCAAGCGGCTTCGCTATCACCCAATCTATCCAGATAGATATTGATGCGCCGCTGCATCATCTCCGGCACCAGTTCGGAAGCTGGCATTTCTCTCAGAATGGTGCTGATATATTCCAGCTGGGTCTCATAATCATCTGTGAGTGCGGCATCCATCAGCCGGGCTTTATATATCTTGGCAAGGTCTTTATCGGCAGCGGGAGAATTGGCAAGCTTGAAAAAGCGGATGGCAAGATCGGTGGAGCGCTCCTGGGCAATCAAGCCCAATTGATGATAGCTGTTTGATCTCACCAGTTCGGCACGGGTCACCAAAGCGCGGTTTTTGGTCTTGAGAATCATATCATCCGTCTCTTGGATGGCGGCGGCATAACGGCCTTTTTCATAATGCTCTTCCACGCTGCGCAGGCGATTCATTTCGCATGCGCCCAAAAGCATCAGAATGCCAAGTAAAATAAGGTATCTAATCTTAGTCATTGATATAATAATGTTTGCCCTCTTCGGCAAATTCAAAATTGGCAGGAGCCTGGGCTGCCATCCACTCGGATAGCTCCTCAGAGCTGCCATGGGTCAAGATCACTCTGGGGATGGGAAGCTCTGCCAGAGAGGTGATTTGTGATGCCTCAGGGTGAAGGGCATCGATGATGATGGTATGACAATCCAAAAACGAGGTGATGCAATCTGTCTGTTGGATATCAGATGTATATACCAGGCTGTGGGGGGATTCTCCAATCTGGAAAGCCCAGGATTGCATTGTGTTGGAAAGCTGTAAATCCCGTATAATCTGGCTATAGCCATGCAGGTGGTTTGTGCTCTGGATCATGATTTGTGGGTGATCAAGAGGCAAATCTTTCATGGGATGGATCACCAGGCGATAGCTGAGCCTCTTGCGAAAAGTGTATTGCAAATTTAGCAGCGCTTCAAAATCATCCTCACGCTCCGGCAGATAGAGATGCAAGGTCTTTTGCCGCTGTTGCAGATAAAGCATCTGGATCAGCATAAAGATGCCGGAAAAGTGATCAGGATGATAGTGGCTGATGATGATGGCATCCAGCAGGTCTTTATCCAGGGAATACCGCAAGAGCTGGCGGCTGCAGCCTTCTCCACAATCAAAGAGCAGATGCGTGCCTTGGTGACACACATACAGGCTGCTGAGGTGTTTGTCCAATTGGGGCAATCCGGGAGAGGAACCCAAGATTATGAATTGCACGAGCCCTTGCCTCGGCTTTTCTTTTGGTTTTCCGGTATCACCACTGGCACCTGATCCAGCTTGCGTCCAAAGAAAAGGAAGAACGCCAAAAAGAATATCGCAGTAATCAAAAGCAGCGGGCGTGAACCGATGATGAAGATGATGATGGAGGTGAGCACTATCAATACATTAAGGCTATAGACAATCATTGCTGTCACCTTCACGGAACCCAGGGCGTTGCGGATGCGGTGGGTGGAATGGTCTTGCCCACCCTGCATCACGTGGCGGCCATCCCTTTTGCGGGTATAGCTTACCAAAGCGATATCAAAGATGGCATAGCTCAAGAGGAGCACCGGCATCAGGAAAAACATCTTGTCGTTGTATCTATTGCCCGCCATGCGCGCCATCAGGATACCCATTGAAGAGAGGAAGTATCCGATAAACATGGAGCCGGCATCACCCAAAAAGATGCGGGCAGGGTTGAAGTTGTAAGGCAAAAAGCCGAATGCGGAGCCGGCAAAGCTGAGCGAAATCAGCCCAATGAGAGCCATTGCATCCTGATTGGTCTGGGTAGTACTGGTGAGGCTGAAAGCAAAGAAGCCCAAGCCTAAGATGCCCGCCATGCCGCTGAGGATACCATCCATATTGTCCAAAAAGTTAAGTGCGTTCATCAATCCCACCATCCAAAACACCATCAGCGGCACGGAGATATACATCCAGCCAAACATCAGGTTCAGCTCTTGCAGGCTGAAATTGCTGAAGATAAAGATGAGGCTCACGATAATCTGTCCAAACATCTTTATCAGGGGCGACATTGCACATTTATCGTCAAAGAGTCCAATCAGCATAATCAAGAGTGAACCCGCCAGATAGCCCAGCATGGGCGCATCGAAAAAGCGTCCGGGAGAGATTGCCACATCATAAAGACACAAGAGGAAAAACCCGACGAATACGCTCACGCCTCCCATCAAAGGGGTGATTTTGGGGTGGTCTTTGCGGGCATTGGGTTTATCCACAAGGTTAATGGCACGCGCCAGCTTCATGATGAAGGGCGTGAGCCCGTAAACCAACAGCCAGGACATGATGAATACGCTGAGGTATTCATATATCCTATTTTCCATAAATAAGCTCCCTGGGTATGGTAAATGGTTTTATGTTCAGGTGGATAGCCCTCTGTCGCTGTTTCTTACAAACTCTATGAAGTTACGCTGTTCGGGCACAAGATCAGGGATGGCATCAGCGGCAGCCAATGCCTGGGTGGTATTGAGCCCTTTGCGGTAAAATAGGTTGTAAATCTGTTTGATGGCTTCCACTGTTTCGCTGGAATAGCCTTTGCGCATCAAGCCCACGCTATTCAGTCCCACTGTGCGGTAGGGATTGCCCTGCCCACGGGTATAAGGGGCGATGTCTTTTTTGATGGCAGAGGCTCCGCCCACAAAGCTGTGGGTGCCGATATGCACAAACTGATGCACGCCTGTGGCTCCGCCGATGATGGCGTGATCATACACCACCACGTGACCGGCAAGCTGTACCACATTGGCTATCACACAGCCATTGCCCACGCGGCAATTATGGGCCACGTGCACGTATTCCATCAGGAGGTTATCGTCTCCCACCACCGTGTCTTCCTGCATATCTGTGGAAGTGTTGAGGGTTACAAATTCGCGGATTCTATTGCGGGAGCCCACTCTGAGGCGGGTGGGTTCTCCGCTGAATTTGAGGTCTTGGGGTTCGGTTCCCAAGACGGCAAAGCTAAAGATGCGGTTGTCGTCACCAATGGTAGTGTCTCCATCGATGATCACGAAAGGCGCCAGCTCGTTGCGGTCTCCCATCTTTACCTGGGAGCCAATCACGCAGTGGGGACCAATGGTGCAATCCTTGCCTATCTGGGCACCGGGATGGATGATGGCTGTGGGATGGATATTGCTCATTTGTTCTTTTCCTGTACCATTGCCATAAAGTCTCCTTCCGCCACCTTCTCGTTATCCACATAGGCTTCGCCATGCATCTTGGAGAGCGAGCGCCGCAGCGATATCACCTTCATCTCAAAGCGCAGGGTATCTCCTGGGAGTACAGGTTTGCGGAATTTGACGTTATCAATCGAGGCAAAGTATGCCACATAATCCTCCGGGTTATCCAGCTGATTGAGCAGCATGATGCCTCCCGCCTGTGCCATGGCTTCCAGTATCAGCACGCCGGGCATGATGGGATGACCGGGGAAGTGCCCTTGGAAGAAAGGCTCATTCATCGTCACATTCTTGATGCCGGTGATGGATTCATTGGGCACAAAATCGATGATCTTATCCACCAGCAGGAAGGGGTAACGATGGGGGATGATGCGCATGATGGCATTGATATCAAACACTATGCCTTCTGTTTTCTGCTTTTGATACATCATCTGCAGCTCGTTCTTTTTCTGGATCTGCCTCAGCTTTTTCACCAGCTCCACGTTTGTCTTGTGACCGCTGCGTGCCGCTAAGATGTGTCCCTTGATGGGCATTCCCAAAAGTGCCATATCGCCAATCAGATCAACCACCTTGTGGCGCACAAATTCGTTGTAATAACGCAGCTTGTTGGTATTCAGGATGCCTTCTTCAGACACCTTCACCGGCTTGTGATAGCCAAATGCTTCCTGCAGGTGCTTCAGCTCCTCTTCGCTCATATTGGGCTCGGCGATTACCAGGGCGTTATCCAGAGAGCCGCCTTTGATCAGCCCCTTTTCCCTGAGGTAAAGGATCTCATTGATAAAGCAGAAGGTGCGCGCCCCGGCAAATTCACTCTCATAATAATCCATGCTGGGCAGCCATGTGTATTGAGTGCCCAGGTTGGGATGCTTGTAATCTATCATGAAGGTCACCTTCAGCTCGTTGGAGGGCACTATCACCACATCCACGTTTTCTTCCGGCGCAGAGAAGTTGATGGGGGCATCCAGCTCAAAAAACACCCTTTCTGAATCCTGTTGTATCAAGCCTGCCTGGCGCAAAAGAGTGAGGAATGGCAATGGGGAACCATCCGCCACGGGCGCTTCCGGACCGTCTATCTCGATGCGGATATTATCGATATTCAGCCCCTTGATGGCGGAAAGAACGTGCTCGATGGTGCCCACAACGGCTCCATTGATGCCAATCGTGGTACCGCGGGAGATATCCACCACGTGGTCTATATCGGCGGGAATCTCCGGCTTGTTGGGCAGATCAGTGCGGATAAACACAATGCCTTCATCCTTGCCTGCCGGTCTGAAGCGGATGGTGGTGATCTCACCTGTGTGCAATCCTATACCGGTATATGCCACGTCACGTTGAATTGTATGTTTGTATTCTTTCATAATCCTTACCTTGTGCTTTAGATAATTGGGGTGAGGCTCAGCCTTTGATCTGCCTCATATAAAATCTATATATATCGGGAAGGCGCTTTTGGCTGGCCATGATGCGTTTCATGAGACCTGCTTCCATTGCTGGAGTGCCCAAGTATTGTGCGCCTTCAGGGATGTCGTTTGTGATGCCGGATTGGGCGCCCACCATGACACGGTCACCTATTTTGAGATGACCCGCAGCGCCCACCTGGCCTGCCAGATACACATAATCTCCCAAGGTTGTGCTGCCTGCCAGCCCCACCTGGGCACAGATGATGCAATGTTTGCCAATCACGCAATTATGCCCTATCTGCACCAGATTATCCAGCTTAGTGCCTTCGCCGATCACGGTGGAGCCCAAGGTGGCTCTATCCACACAGGTATTGGCTCCGATCTCCACAAAATCGTGAATCTCCACATTGCCTATCTGCGGTATCTTTTGCTGCACATCGCTAATGAGGGCAAAGCCAAAGCCATCTGCCCCTATCACTGCACAGGAGTGGATGATCACCTCTTTGCCCACCACACAATCGTCATAGACCACTGCATGGGGATGCATCACCGTGCCGGCACCGATCTTTACATTCTCGCCAATCTGCACACCGCTCATGAGGTGGCAACCATCGCCGATAACGCTGCGTGAACCGATGGTAACGCCTGCTGCGATGCACGCCTTGGAGGATACCTCCGCATCCGGTGCTATCACCGCCGTGGGATGGATGCCCGCAGGTTTTTCAGGCGCCATCGCCAGCCAGTGGCTAATCAGCGCCATCATCGTGAAATAGGGCTTGTCACAGATCAAGAGATTGCGCCCGGACAGCCTTTGGGCAAAATCCTGCGTGGTAATAATGAGTCCGGCAGAGGAGCTTTGTACCTCTTCAAACAGCCTTTCCTGCTCCAAAAAGATAACCGTGCTGGCGGTGGCATCGCTTGCCACCGAGGCGCTATCGATGCGCAAATCCGGATCCCCTTCATAGCGGCATCCGGGCAGGTTGGCAAACTGGGCGATTCCCAGGCTGGGTTCCAGTATCTTCATATCATCTCTTTTCAAACTGTTCGATATCTTCCGGCTTAAAATCTGGAGCATCTTCAAAGTCATCAAACCAAAGCTGGGGCTCTTCATCGTCCATCATCTTGGGAGCGATGGTATCTTTATTGATTTCCATCAGGATGATATCCGTGATATCTATGGATGGAGCGGCATACAACACGGTGGGATAGCTGACGTCGAAGATGATGGTATATTTCTCATTCTTTGCCACTTTATCGATGGCTTCCCTGATCTTGGCGGTGAGGGGATCAATAAGTTCGTTATACCGCTGTTCCGCCAAGCCACCTTCGCCAAAGTAATCATTCAGCATCTGCCCGGCTTCCGCCTTCTTGGTATCAATCCGCGCCAATGCCTCACGCTTTGCCGCCTCATTTTTGGTAAGCCTGTCTATCTCATAATCCTGTTCCATGCTCCGAATTTCTTCGTTGATGGCACGCAGCTGGTTGCTCCAATTTTGCCTGTCCAGATTGAACAAACGCTGGATTTCCATCGCTTCGTTGCTTTCAAACAGCAGCCTGTCTGTATCCACATAGCCAATCTTCACAGCCTGTGCCATACCCAGGGTGAGCATGGACAAGGCTGCCAACACCAATACAAATCGTTTCATCGTTGTCTCCTAAATATCTTAATTCTTGATGGGGAAAATGGGATCGAGCTTTTTCACTGCCAATACGTCGTCCACACGGCGCACCGGAGTGGTAAGCGGAGCCTCATGTAATAATTCTGGATTTTCCTTGCTTTCCTGCGCTATTTCTATCATGGCATCGGCAAAAGCATTCAGGGAGTCCAGAGATTCCGTCTCCGTGGGCTCGATCATCATTGCCTCAGGAATTATGAGGGGGAAATATACTGTGGGGGCGTGGAATCCTTTATCCAACAGCCTCTTCGCTATATCCAGGGTATTCACACCATTGGCTTTCTTTTGCCAGCTGGAATCCGCCACAAATTCGTGCATACAGTATTCCGGATGTTTGATGTGATAGTAATCTTTGAGGCGTGCCATCAGGTAATTGGCATTGATGATGGCGTTTTCGCTGGCACGGCGCAAGCCCTTGGCGCCTAACATCTTGATATACACGTAGGCTCTGAGCAGCACGGCAAAATTGCCATAAAAAGTGTGCACCTTGCCTATCGAAGTATCCTCGTGCCCATAATCCAGATAATAGCCACTATCGTTTTTGCTCACGATGGGAACGGGCAGATAGGGAACCAGCTTTTCCACCACGCCAACCGGACCCGCTCCGGGACCGCCGCCTCCATGCGGAGTGCTAAAGGTTTTGTGGAGGTTAAAGTGGATCACGTCAAAGCCTGTCTTGCCGGGCTGAACTATGCCCAACAGCGCATTCAGGTTGGCTCCATCCATATAAATGAGGGCATCCACATCGTGGAAGATGCGGGAAATCTCTTCCACCTGGGTCTCAAACAAGCCCAAGGTGCTGGGATTGGTGAGCATAAAGCCAGCCGTATTCTCATCCACCAGGGTCTTCAGATGCTCAATATCACAGCGTCCGTTGGCATCGCTCTTTAGCTCTTTCACCTTGTAGCCCACCAATGAACAGGTGGCAGGATTGGTGCCATGCGCGCTATCCGGCACGATGATGGTATCCTTGTGGGTGTTGCCTTTGGCTTTGTGATAGGCTTCAATGATCTTGATGCCGGTAAATTCACCCTGCGCTCCAGCCACAGGCTGCAAAGTAACCTGTGCCATGCCGGAGATCTCACTGAGGTCTTTTTGGAGTTCCCACATCGCGGAGAGCGCTCCCTGCATCGTCTCTTCCGGCTGATAGGGGTGGGCATTGGCAAAACAGGAATAGCGGGCTATCACCTCGTGTATCTTGGGGTTATATTTCATGGTACAACTTCCCAGGGGATACAGGCCTTTTTCGATAAAGTGGTTTTTGTGGGAAAGCGCGATAAAGTGGCGCATCACATCCAGCTCGCTCACCTCCGGCAAACGCGCCTTGGATTCTCGTTTATATTGGGCGGGGATGATTTCATCCAGCGGGATATCCACATCATTGGCGGGCAGGGTATAGCCTTTGCGTCCAGCCGTGGAAAGCTCAAATATGGTCTTAGACATCCCTCACCTCCTGTAGTGCTTTTACAAGTGCATCCAGATCAGCCTTGTTCTTCTTTTCGGTAACTGCCAGCATCAGCTGGTGGTCATTGCCCCAGCGTGCCATATCCACCCCGGCATAGATGCCTTGGGGAAGCAGTCGGGATATAATCTCAGCCGCCGGAATGGGGGTATTGATCACAAATTCATTAAAGAAAGGCGCATCGGGATAAGCAAGGGAAAAGCCCTTGATGCTGGCTATTTCACGTGCCAGATAATGTGCCTTTTGTGCGCTCTGGGTTGCTACTTCCACCATGCCTTCACGCCCCATCAGGCTCATATACACACAAGCCGCCAAGGTGCAGAGGCTTTGGTTGGAACAGATATTGGAGGTTGCCTTGGCGCGGCGGATATGCTGCTCCCGGGCTTGCAGGGTGAGGGCATAGGCGCGGCGGCCTTCCTTATCCAGGGTTCCACCCACGATGCGTCCTGGCATCTGCCTTGCCATCTCCAATTTGGTGGCAAAAAAGCCGAACAGTGGGCCACCCACGTTCATGTTGTTGCCCAATGCCTGTCCTTCACCCACCACGATATCGGCGCCAAAGGCTGCCGGTGCTTTCAAGATTGCCAGCGAGATGGGAGAGGCACACACGATATACAGCGCTTTCTCGTTTTTGCGCACCAATCTGCCAATCGCCTCGCCGTCTTCGATATTGCCCCAAAAATTGGGGGTTTGCAGCACCACGGAACCCACAGCGTCATCCATCATGGCTTCCAAGGCGTCCAAATCGATAAGCCCATCCTTGCTGGGGGCTGTCAGCAGCTCTATCCCCAAGCCTTCCGTATAAATCCGAATCACCCTCAGGTATTCCGGATGCAGGGTGGCAGGCAGAATGGCTTTGGTGAGCCTGTTTTTGCGCACCGCCATCAGGATGGCTTCCGCTATCGCCGAAGCTGCGTCATACATGGAGGCATTGGCGATTTCCATGCCCGTCAATTCACAGATCATCGTCTGATATTCATAGATAAATTGCAGCGTGCCCTGGCTCACTTCCGCCTGATAGGGCGTATAGGCGGTGTGGAATTCCGGACGGGAGATGATGGCATCCACTGCTGCGGGGATAAAGTGATCATAAACGCCGGCGCCCAAGAATGAATTGACCGCCTGGGTGCAAACGTCACCACAGGTCTGCTGTTGTATCCGGCGTGTAATTTCAAGTTCGGATAGGGGTTCATCCATATTGAGGAGACCCTCCAAACGCACTTGGGGAGGAATTGCGGTGATCAACTGGTCAAAATCGGTAACTCCAATCTTTTCCAGCATCGCCCGCCTTTCCTCCGGAGTATTGGAAATATATGGCATTACGCCTCCTTGGAGGTTCTGCGATTCCGCATAATAGTATTTTCAACAACTATATAAAAGTGGCTGTTTATGTCAATCGATAAATTTGGACACATTGCCTCTTAACCTGCTTCTTCCTTATTAACCACCCTTGTCTCTCCTTTGCCTGGACAAGGGTGAGACAAGGGTGGTGCAAGGGAGGGTAGTGAGCGCGGAGCGCTCAGGGGACAGGAAGCCAGCTGGTGGCTGGCTTAGGGGACAGGGAACAGGGGGAGGAGCGGCGGACGCCTCTCTTAACACCTGCCTGCGCAGCAAGCCCCTTAAAAAGTCTCGGAGAGACGTTAGTTTAGGTCAACTCTCGCTATAAGTTAACGTTACGAGTCTCGGAGAGACGACATATTTGGCTCGCTGCGCGAGCAGAGGCCAGGGGTTAGAGACCAGAGGTCAGGGTGTGGTGTCCTGAAAACTCCGGACTAAATATAAGGAGAAAAAAGTGAAAGACACAGGACCCAGGAAAGTTACGTATCGTTACAGTGAATCCTTTAAACAGATGGTAGTTTCCCAAATTGAAAAAGGGGAATTGACAAGAAGAGAGGCTATGCAAGTTTATGGTATCAATGGTAGTGAAACCATAAAGAAATGGCTGAAAGCCTTTGGTAAGCACCAT
>Ga0172382_10004177_pt1 | contig 22279 bp, 21 predicted proteins | sample Leawel138RmetaG_FD_122245 | JGI IMG/M metagenome (GOLD analysis project Ga0172382, IMG submission 122245) | Leachate microbial communities from a municipal landfill in Southern Ontario, Canada - Leachate well 138R metaG | ecosystem: Engineered > Solid waste > Landfill > Unclassified | place... | reverse complement strand
CGCGATACGCCGCGCATGACTCGGGGACAGCATGATTTGCTATTTCTTTACTGTCAGGGACTTGCACCCTTTACTCCTTGCCGGTTTGTGCCGGCGCTCAGGGATTCTTTCTCAAGCTCTCAGGGCATCACAGCCGGCCGGCCACGCAAAAAAAAAAAAAAAAAAAAAAAAAAAAAAAAAAAAACCCGGGGCCGGGGCCGACGGGCTGGTTCTGCGCCTGAAGAAAACGAACCGTTCAGTGCATCTTCTTGGGCAGCTGCTGGCTGCGCACCTGCTTGAGGTGGCGCTTGACCGCAGCGGCCTTCTTGCGCTTGCGCTCGGCCGTTGGCTTCTCGTAGAACTGGCGCGCGCGCAGCTCATTGAGCAGGCCCTGCTTGTCAACGGTGCGCCGGAAGCGGCGCAGCGCAACTTCAAAGTGTTCGTTTTCTTTTACGCGAATCGTGGTCATTCAGAAAGTTTGTCCTGGGTTGTCTGGCTCGATTTGAAAAACAGCGGGTTGGTCATTGCGCGACGGGCACTTGCCAGGCCGGCATTTGCGCCAGCAGGGCACCGAGGTGGTGAGGCGGTTGGCAAATAACTGGCAAATGGCAGGAAAGCAGCGCACAAGGGACACACGGCAAGCTGGATGCGGATGCACGATCGGCCAACTTTGCCTTGTACACGCACAAACACTAGCACGCATCATGCATGAATACAACTGCTGACATGGCGCAGCCGCAAACTCGCGGTAAGCTCTTTATTATATGCCAGCTGCCGCAGCGATTGCAAGGCGTTGAGTGCCTGCTGCTCTTGCATTGCTCCTGCCTGGTTACATGCTGCCACCTGATCGGCAAGCATCGTCAGCTCAGCGGATGACAGGTGACCTCGGCCCATGAAGGTGTTGAGCGTTGAGCGTTGAGCGTGGCGGATGACGGATGATCTCGCTGGCGCGTTGATGATTGCGTCTGTGCCGCGATGAAGGGGGGGTTGGGCGCGGGGGCATACGCCGCACGCGGGACGCGGGACGGCCTACTCGCTGGACGCAATTCGCTCAACCTCTTGTCAGAGGTCATCCGTCATGCGTGTGGTGTTGCTGAGCATCGTTTCTAATCAGCCATTCAAGCCCGAGCGGCGGGCCCGGTGCTCCCGAAGAAACACGGATTCAATACCTTTGCAAATCAATTACTTATGATTTGTGTTTCTTGAGATGTGCTGCCATGGGTGTCACGGTGATTTCGAGCGCGCGGCCCTGTTCTGCTCCAGGGCGCAGCGCGGGATCAAGCTGTCCATTGCGGTGCTTCATGCGGTTGCAGCAGCAGACGCGCCTCAAACCCGTGTGCCATGCCGGCCGGCGGCGAGCTCAATTCAAGGCGACCGTTTTCACGTTGCGCAATGGTGGCCACGATCGACAGCCCCAGGCCGTAGCCGGTGCGGTCCGCGCTGTGGCGCACATGGCGCCGGCGCAAAACCGCCAGCGCCTCGGGCGACACGCCCGGCCCGGCGTCACGAACCACGATGGTGCACGGCGGCAGCACTTCCAGCGTGACCGACGCGCCTTCGCTGTAGCGCAATGCGTTTTCGACCAGATTGCGCACCGCGATCGCCAGCGTATCGACGTCGCCCCGGGCCGGGGCGATGGGCGCGTCGGCGATCTTCAGGTTCAGGCGGGTCGTGACGTCCTCGGCTTGCCAGAATTCCTCGGCCACGGTGGCCACCAGTTGCAGCACATCAACAGCCGCATCGGTGAGCGCTGCGCCCGATTCCGCACGCGACAGCTGCAGCAGTTTCTCGGCGCGATGGCTCAAGTCTTGCAGTGCCGCAACCGCGGCCTGTACCTGTGCCCGATCCAGGCCGTGCTCCAGTGCCGTCTGCAGGCGTATCCGTGCTGCGGCCAGCGGCGTGCGCAATTCATGCGCGGCGTTGGCTGCCAGTGCCCGCTCCACGTCCAGCGCGCGCGCCAGACGATCAAGCAGGCGATTGACATGCGTGGCGACCATGTCCAGCTCGAGCGGCAGTCGCGACAGGTCGATGGCACTCAGGTTGCGGCCACCACGTAGCGCGATCTGGTCCGACAGGCGCTGCAGTCCGCTCAGTTGGCGCCGCGCCACGGCGCGCAGCAACAGCGCCATCAGCGGCAGCACCGCGACCATCGAGACAATGAGCCCGGTCAGGGCCCGATTCACCGCCTCGCGCCGCTCCTGCAGGGGATCAGCCGCTTGCAAATACAGGTCGCGCGAGGGATGCTTGACGGTATAGACGCGCCATTTCGGCAAGTTGTGGAAGCCCGGTGTCAAGGTCACGTTGAACATGTCCGGCGTTGCCGCCGAGGAGCGCAGCAGGACGTGTGCATCCTTGTCGACGAGCCGGTAGATGAGTTCGTCGGCCAGGAAAAGCGGCTTGGGAGCGGCCAGCGGGTACGTCGTCCCGGCTTCGGGCGGCTGCGCGTCGTAGCGTTCCAGCGCCACATCGAACATGCGGTGCGCGGCCTCGACCAGCTCGTTGTCGAAGTTGAAATCGATCTCGCGGTCCACGTACCAGACCACGGCCAGCACCGACAGCAGCCAGATGCTGCCAACTGACAGAATCAGCGCGCGCGCAAGGCGCCCCGCCAGCGTGGATTGCCTGCGTTTGCGCGCGCCGGAATGTTCTGTCGCCGGCGCTTTCAAGAGGCACCGCCCGCTGCACTCAGGCGATAGCCCAGGCCACGCAAGGTCTGGATGGCATCGCGCCCCAGCTTGTGACGCAGACGGCTGATGAAGACTTCCAGGGTATTGCTGCCGGCCCCGTCGTCGAATCCGTACAGCGCGTCCATCAACGCCTCGCGGCTGTGAATGTGGTAGGGGCGTGCCGCCAGCACGCGCAGCAGCGCCCATTCCTTCTGCGTCAACACCACCGGCAGGCCATTGCGTCGCACGCTGGCTTCGCCCAGGTTGATTTGCAGCGCACCGAGCTGCACCACGGCTGACGAATTGCCGCTGCGCCGGCGCTGCACCGCGCGCAGGCGGGCCAGCAGCTCGCCGGGGTCGTACGGCTTGGTCAAATAGTCGTCGGCGCCGGCATCCAGCCCGCGAATGCGGTCGCTGACACGGTCGCGCGCCGTCAGCACGATCACGATCGGCCGATCCGGCACACGCCGCAGGGCCGGCAGCAGTTGCAGCCCGTCGCCATCGGGCAGGTGCAGGTCCAGAAAGAGCGCCGCGTATCGCGCCACCGCAAGCCGCGTGCGCGCCGCGTCCAGCGTCGCCACCGCATCGACCACGAACGCCTCCGCCTGCAAGTAGCTGCAGACGGCTTCGGACAGCGCTTTGTCATCTTCAACCAGAAGGATACGCATGGCACAAGGTTGGATGCGGCATGCGCAAGTTTATATCCGCCTGCGTTCAGGTTCCGTTCAGCCGGCGCGGTTAGGGTACCTCGGCCCGCTTTTTGGCAGCGCAATTTCTGCGCGGATTTAACTAGGTTTAATGGTGTCGGCTCATGCGCTTGTGGCGTTCGGGTGTGTTCTGGGTGACGGCTGGCGCCTTCGTGGCCCTGCTTGCCTGGGACGCCTCCGGCGGCGATTTGTGGCTTGCACACCTGGCCGGTGACGTCAATGGGTTCCGTTGGCGCGACAGCTTCTGGCTCACCACCGTGCTGCACCAGGGCGGCAAGGATGCCGCCTGGCTGCTTTGGCTTGCCCTGCTGCTGGCGCTGCGCTGGCCGCCCGCTTTCATGCGCAGGCTGGACCGCTTGCAACGCTGGCAACTGGTGCTCGGCGTGCTGGCTGCCGTGGCCGTGATCAACCTCGTCAAATACGCAAGTCACACCAGTTGCCCGTGGTCGCTGCGGGATTTTGGCGGCAGCGCCAGACATGTTTCGCACTGGCTGTGGAACCGACTTGATGGCGGCCCCGGGCACTGCTTTCCGGCCGCACACGCGTCGGCCGGTTTTGCCTTCATGACGGGCTGGTTTGCCTGGCGCCAATCCGGGAGCCGGATCGCTGCCGCCTGGCTGGCGGCATCGGTGTTTGCCGGCATGCTGCTGGGTATAGCCCAGCAGTTGCGCGGGGCCCACTTCATGAGCCACACGCTCTGGACCGCCTGGATCTGCTGGGTCGCCGGCTGGCTCGTCGATGTCATTTTCAAGGCAGCGCGGTCGCGGCTGGCGCCGGCGCCCGGCTGAGGCCGAGACCTCTTGCTGGCGCACAAAGCTGAACGAAACCTGAATTTGCGGTTCAGCCTGATTTCAGCTTCGCCAACAACACTGGCGGCATGCCTGAGTCGTTATCGGCGGCAGCCACGGCACCGGCCCTGCATTGGCGCGGCATCCATGCCGGGCAAATCAAGGCCCGTGTGGCGGCGGCTGCGCTTCGTCCCCGTTCGCCGCGCACCGTTGTCGCCGTGCTGGCGCTTTATTTGTTGCTGGCCACCAATTGGCCGCTGTGGCTGGCGCTGGTCCGCATCGATGCGGCGCCGGCGTTCTGGCTGCCGGCCGCCTTTGGCATGGCCTGGCTGCTGCTGGTCGGCCTGCTCGCCCTGCTTGCCCTGACCGCCTGGCCACGCGCCATGAAACCCCTGTGGATAGCACTGGCGGTGCTGGCCGCCGTGGTGCAGTACTACAGCAACACCTATCACATGGTGATGGATCCCTCGATGGTGCGCAACATCGTGTACACGGATCCGGCCGAGGCGCGGGATCTGCTGAGCTGGCAGCTGCTGCTGCAAGTGGCGGTTGTCGCCGGCCCCATTGCCGCCTGGCTGTGGCGGGTGCCCGTGGCGCCGCGCGGGCTGTGGCCGCACGCATGGCGCAATGCGGTGCTGTTCGGGGTGGCGCTGGCTGCGGCTGCCGCGTGCGTGGCGACCATGTCGCGCACGCTGGCGCCGCTCATGCGCAACCAGCCGCAACTGCGCTACCTGATGAACCCGCTGGCAACGGTGTGGTCTGCGAGCGCCGTGGCCACGCAGCCGCTGCTGAGCCGCAAGAAGGGCCTGGCCGTGATTACGCCCGGGACCGCGCTGGGTCCCAACTACGCCAGCGGCCAGCGCCCGCCGCTGTTGCTGCTGGTGGTCGGCGAGACGGCGCGCGCGGACCACTTCGGCTTGAACGGCTACGCACGCGACACCACGCCACGGCTGGCCGCGCAGGACGTGCTCAGCTGGCGCGACGTGACATCCTGCGGCACCAGCACGCTGGCCTCGTTGCCCTGCATGTTCTCGCCGCTGTCGCGGACCCGGTTCGAGCACCGCAACCAGGACAGCGAGAACCTGCTCGACGTGTTGCACGCTGCTGGCCTGGCCGTGCTCTGGCTGGACAACCAGAGCGGCGGTTGCAAGGGCGTGTGCGCCCGCATCCCGCACGCGCAGGTCAACGACGCGGACCTGCATCCGGCCCTGTGCGACGCGGGAGACTGCCTTGATGCGGTGCTGCTGGACGGGCTGGAGCAGCGCATCGCGGCCTTGCCACCAGATCGCGTGGCGCGCGGCCTGGTCGTGGTCATGCACCAGATGGGCAGCCACGGCCCGGCCTATTACAAGCGCTCACCGCCAGGCGACAAGCGCTTCTTGCCCGAGTGCCGCAGCGCCGTGCTGAGCGACTGCACGCAGGCCGAGCTGGTCAACGCCTACGACAACTCGATTGCCTACACCGACGACATCCTGGCGCAGGCCATAGACTGGTTGCGCGCGCGCTCGCGCCGCTTCGACTCCGGGCTGCTCTACCTGAGCGATCACGGCGAGTCGCTGGGCGAATACGGGCTGTACCTGCATGGCGCGCCCTGGCGCATCGCACCGCAGGTGCAAAAGCACGTGCCCATGGTCGCCTGGCTGAACGGCGGCCTGGCGCAGCGCGTCGGCCTGGATACCGGTTGCCTGCGCGATCGCCTCGATGTGCCGCTCAGCCACGACAACCTGTTTCACACGGTACTGGGCTTGCTGGACGTGCACAACCCGAGCTACCGCCTCCCGCTCGACGCGTTTGCCACTTGCCGGCAGGCCGCCGCCGGCAACGCGTCACTGCGCTGATGCCAGCGGAGACGACCTTGAGCCAGCTCGACCAGTGGCTGTTTTTGCTGCTGAACGCGGGTCCGGGCACCGATCCGGTTTTCATCACGGCGTTCCGCTGGGTCAGTGAGGGGTTGCTGGCGACCGTGGTTCTTGCCCTGGCGCTGATCGCCATCACGCAGCAACGGCACCGGCGCGATGTGCTCGTGGCCCTGGGTTGCATGCTGCTGGCTGCCATCGTCGTGCAGTTGATTCGGGCAAGGTTTGCGTTGCCGCGCCCGGCGGCGCTGGGCTTGGGCATTCAATGGGTCGCGCACGGCGCCAGCCCGGGCATGCCCAGTGCCCACGCAACCGCTGCCTTCGCCTTTGCCGCCGCGCTGGCGCGGGCGCCATGGCGACGCGCCAGCGCCGCTGCCTTTGCTGCCGCCGCCCTGATCGGCTACAGCCGCGTCTTCCTGGGCCTGCACCTGCCCGGTCAGGTGTTGGCCGGCGCGCTGCTTGGCTGCGCACTGCCGTGGGTCGCGTGGCCGGTGCCCAGGCACGCGGGGCAGGGCTGGCGGGCGCTGCGCAGCCTGATGGCGCGGGACCGAGCCATCGAACGGTGGCTGTACACGGAAGTCGCGGCAGCCTACGATGAACTCAAGGCTGACCCGTCCAAGGCTTTGACCCCTGATCAGGTGCGCGCAGATCACGACACCGATGCCATCGCTGAGTTCTGCTTTTCGTTGACCACGTTCCCAGAGCGCGGCACGCGTCGCGACGACATCCGTCCGGGCGTGCGCGTCACGAACTACCGCAAACGCGCCGTGATCGCGTTTACGGTCGATGTCGGCGCCGAGCAGGTGTTCATCCTTGGCGTGTTCTACGGCGGACAGGACTTTGAGGCCGCGCTGAGCGGGTTCACAGAAGATGAAAGGCCGTGACGTGCATGCATCTTCGGTATTTTGGTCCAGGTTCCGGTCAACTTCCGTCATCGTCCCGTTGTGGCCGGTCGTAGACGGCCGCTTTCGGCAACGCGATACGCTCGCGCAAGGCAAGGCGATCGTGCACCCCGTGTAGGCACTCCCTCCCGATGCGTACCATCAATCAGGAAAAGGAGCCATGACCGAAACCCCACGCACCACCGCAATCGCGACGGCACCGCTCGATGTTGTAACGCGCATCCTGCAGCTCGGCCTCGCGGTGTTCGGCATCTGGGCCTGGCTCACCGGCGCGGGTTGGATCGGGGCGGGTGCGGCCAACTATGAGCGCCCTGACCATTTCTGGTACATCCAGCACCGGTGGGTAGGCATTACATTCACGGCGTTCCTGCTGGCACGGATCCTCTGGGGATTCGTGGGTCCGGCCGACGTGCGGTTTGTAAACTGGGTGCCGTGGACGCGGGAGCGCCTGAGATGGGTTGTCGAGGACGTGCGTTCGCTGCTGCACTTGCGCATTCCCGAACGCCCCACCCACGTCGGCCTGTCCGGATTCGTGGAGGCGCTCGGACTGCTCGCGTTCCTGTGGCTGGGCCTGAGTGGCCTGAGCAACGCGATCACGATCACGCCCGGTGTCAAGCTGACAGCCGCCTTGCCGCACCTCATCAAGCATTGGCACCAGATCGGCAACGTGCTGGTGCCGGCGTACCTGATCTTGCACGTGGGCGGCACCGTGGCCCACAGCATCGTCGGCAGGCAGGTTTGGAAAAAGATGCTGTTCCTCGAATGAGGCAGCGGGGCGGTCCGCCCGATGCTGCTGGAGCGCGCAACCGCACGGACTACGACCTGCGGTCAGCGCCAAAGCGGTCCGGTTGTTTGTCGGGAGGCTACTGCATCTTCAAGTTTCCACGTCCGTTACAAAATCACCCCATGCCGCCCCGGTCCGGATCTTGTATCAAATTGCTTGCCGTGTGCGGCGCGCAAGAGTGGGTGCTCACGTTGCTGATGGTGCCGGCTGCAGCGTCAGCGTACGAGGCCAGCCGGCTGGGCGTCGTGGCCGATCGCCAGATGGTGCAAGACATGGCCACGACCGCCACCACCGAAGCCGGGCATCTGCTCACGGCCGACTTCCCGGGTTATTTTTTCCTGCACGCCGCTCCCGGGCTGCTGCTGGTTTTTTGGCCGCAGGTGCGGCGACGCAAGCCTGTGCCCGCCGGCTTGCTATGGGTTGGCAGCCAGGCCGTCATCGTGGCGCTGATGCTGGGCATGGTCTGGCCCGATCTGAAGTCGCTGCAGGCAACGGCGCATGGGCACCGCGACTTGATCCTAGATTCAGCAGTCGAACGCTGCTTCGTGTGCATATATTGCTGGGAGCAAAGGAAAAGGTACGCTTGCACGAGCACACCATTTTGGTGACCACGCTATGCGCTCGATCGCACAGCGCTGGACGCGCCATGCTGCGTTGCTCCGCCTTGCAGACAGTAGTCTGCCGCGTTGTCGCGCCTTGCCTGACACGCCCATCGCAGCACGCTCGAACGCATTCAACTACTGAATCTAGGTTGATCGATGCGCTGCTGCCTTGGGCAGCGCCCAGCGCCGGTGTCAGTCACGCCAAAACCATGCTGCACAGTACCCGCAGCGCTGCCCGGCGTTGCAAAATCAATGCACGATGAGTGCCGCTGCCGGCTGCAGCGGTAACCCGCTATCGCTCATCCTCATGGGCGGCACGACGGTACCTGCGGGCGCAGGGACGCCGCGCGGATGCGCATGCGTTACGACTCGGCCGATGGCAGCGCGCCAGGGACCTGCGTGACGCTGCCGCCGCCAGTGAGCCGGCTGGCGCATGCGCGGACGATGTGTTCGTGCGCTCACGCACAGGCCCAAGCTGCGCAGGGATGGACGCACATGCCGAGCGCTGCCATCGAACCGGCCGAGGCGGCTCTTGTCGTGCAGCATCGGTTCAGCAGGCATGGGCGAGACACACGGACTGGAGCGTTTCGCCATTTTCTGGCACGATAGGGGCGGCACAACCTTTTGCGGAGACACCGACCATGGCAACCGTTGCAGATGTTTTGAAAAACAAGAGGCCGGGGGAGCTGGCCATTTTGCCGCCCGAGGCGACCGTCCGTGATGCACTGCAACTGATGGCCGACCGCGACATTGGCTCGGTGGTGGTGATCGGTGGCGAACTGCTGGAGGGCATTTTCACCGAGCGCGACTATGCGCGCCGAATCGTGCTCAAGGGGCTGCATTCGGTCGATGTCAAATTGATCGATGTCATGACCAAACGCTTGTATGTGGTGCACCTGGACGATACCGTGCAAGAGTGCCTGAGCATCATGACGCAGGCGCGCGTTCGCCACCTGCCGGTGGTTGCAGACAAACGCATCACCGGCCTGGTGTCGATCGGCGACCTGGTCAACCACATGCTCGAAGAGCAGCGCTTCATGATCGAGCAGCTGGAAAACTACATCGCCGGCAACATGGGGTAGGGGCCCGTGCGACAAGGGCGCTCCGGCCTGCAAAAGCACTGCTGGTTGGCAAGCATCGTCAGCTTGCCGGATGACGGATGACTTCGGCCCTTGCGGGCCCTTGATGAAAGCCGCCTGTGGCGGCGGATGATGAATCATGGCGGCGCAGCCGCAGTCATTGCTGCCGCGCAGCGGCGCGGTCATTGAAGCGCCAGCGAGATCATCCGTCATGCGCCGCGCTCGACGCTCAACGCTGCACGGCAGCTCCCGGACACGGATAATCGCCTGTCATGGCTACCCTGGTTCTTGGCTTTGAGTCTTCCTGCGATGAAACGGGCGTGGCGCTGGTGGCGTTTGAAGGGACGCAGACGCCGCGCCTGCTGGCGCATGCGCTGCATTCGCAGGTTGCGCTGCATGCCGATTACGGCGGCGTGGTCCCGGAGCTGGCGAGCCGCGATCACATCCGCCACGCGCTGCCGCTGACCCGCGAGGTGCTGGCGCGCGCCGGACGCCAGCTGCAGGACGTGGACGTGGTGGCGTACACGCAGGGGCCGGGCCTGGCCGGTGCGCTGCTGGTGGGGGCGGGCGTGGCGTGCGCGCTGGCTGCGGCGCTGGAGCGGCCGGTGATGGGCGTGCACCATCTGGAGGGGCACTTGCTCTCGCCGTTTCTGGGCGAGGCCGCACCGGCGTTCCCGTTCGTGGCGCTGCTGGTCAGCGGCGGGCACACGCAGCTGATGCGGGTCGACGGCGTCGGCCGCTATGCGTTGCTGGGCGAGACCGTGGACGACGCCGCGGGCGAGGCGTTTGACAAGAGCGCCAAGCTGCTGGGGCTGGCGTATCCGGGCGGACCCGCGCTGGCGCGGCTGGCCGATTTTGGCGACCCCGATGCTTACGAACTGCCGCGGCCGCTGCTGCACAGCCACGATTTGAATTTTTCTTTTTCCGGGCTCAAGACCGCGGTGCTCACGCAGGTCCGCAGGTTTGACGGCGTGCCCTGCGATCAGCCCCGGGCCGACCTGGCCGCCAGCACGCAGGCGGCCATTGTCGACGTGCTGGTGCGCAAGTCCAGGCAGGCACTGGAGCAGACCGGGCTGAGGCGCCTGGTGGTGGCGGGGGGCGTGGGCGCCAACCAGCACCTGCGTACAGAGCTGGCGCGGGCCTGCGCAGCGCTTGGCGCGCAGGTGCATTATCCGGACCTGGTGTTTTGTACCGACAACGGGGCCATGATCGCCATGGCCGCGGCGCTGCGCATGCAGGCCGGGGTGGAAGAGCCGCGGCGCGACTACGCGTTTGAGGTGCGCCCGCGCTGGCCGCTCGATACGGTTTAGCTGCGCACCGCCTGCGCTGCAGGCGTGGCCTGCCCCTCGATCACGAACTGCACGCTTTGCTGGCCGCGCCATTCGTTGACCTCGGGCCGGAACGCCAGGTGCGCGTCGCGTGGCAGCGGCGTCACGCGGCGGAACCAGATGCCGTCCACCTCTTCGCCCTGGTGGCGCAGCCTGAGCTTGAGGTGGTGTTCTCCGACCAGGCGCTGGCTGATGACCTCCACCGTCTCGCTGAAGGTGGGTGGTGCAAAGCCCTGGCCCCAGACCTCGCCCTGCAGGGCCTGCACCAGGTCCACGCGCCGGTAGCGTGCCGGCAGCGCGCCGTCGGTTTGCAGCTCGCGCGTGAGCGAGGCGGCGTCCAGCAGCTCGCCAGCCACTTGCGCAAAGGCCTGCTGGAACTGCGGCCATTGCGCCTCGGCAATGCTGCAGCCGGCCGCCATGGCGTGGCCGCCAAAGGTGCTGAGGATATCCGGGTTGCGCTTGGCCATGAGGTCCAGCGCATCGCGCAGGTGAAAGCCGGGAATGGAGCGGCCCGATCCCTTGAGCGTGCCCGACTGGCCGGCCGCGCCCGAGCGGGCAAAGACAAAGACCGGGCGGTGCCAGCGCTCCTTCAGCCGCGAGGCGACGATGCCGACCACGCCCTCGTGGAAGTCGGGCTGGAACACGGCCAGCGCGGGGGGCGGCGTGCTGCTGCCGGCAAACAGCGCTTCGGCCAGCTCGCGTGCCCGCTCGTCCATGTCGCCTTCCACGCTGCGGCGCTGGCGGTTGATGTGGTCCAGGGTTGCCGCCAGCTCGCTGGCCTGTGTGGCGTCGTCGCTGGTCAGCAGCAGGATGCCAACGGCCATGTCGGCCAGGCGCCCGGCCGCGTTGATGCGCGGGCCCAGCGCAAAGCCGAAGTCGGCGGTGGCGGCGCGGCGCCAGTCGCGGCCGGCCACGGCAAACAGCGCCGCCAGGCCCCGCGGCATGTGGCCGCTGCGAATGCGCTGCAGTCCCTGCGCGACCAGGCGGCGGTTGTTGGCGTCCAGCGGCACGACGTCGGCCACGGTGCCCAGCGCCACCAGCGGCAGCAGCGTATCCAGCCGGGGCTGGGCCTCGCGGCTGAAGACGCCGCGCCGCCGCAGCTCGCTGCGCAGCGCCAGCAGCACGTAGAACATGACGCCCACGCCGGCCAGCGCCTTGCTGGGAAAGGAGCAGCCGGGCTGGTTGGGGTTGACGATGACGTCAGCGGCCGGGAGTTGCAGGCCGGGCAGGTGGTGGTCGGTCACCAGCACTTGCAGGCCCAGCTCCTGCGCCCGTGCCACGCCGGCCACGCTGGCAATCCCGTTGTCCACGGTGATGAGCACGTTGGCGCCGGTGGCTGCCACGCGCTCGGCAATGGCCGGCGTGAGACCGTAGCCGTCGGCCACGCGGTTGGGCACCAGGTAGCTGGTCTGGCGCGCACCGAGCAGGCGCAGGCCGCGCAGCCCCACGGCGCAGGCGGTGGCGCCGTCGCAATCGTAGTCGGCGACGATGCACAGGTGCCGGTCTTGCGCGATGGCGTCGGCCAGGAGCGCCGCGGCCTGTTCGGCGCCCAGGAGCGCGGATGGCGGCAGCAGCTTGCCCAGCCCGGGGTCCAGTTCATCGGCGCGGGTCACGCCGCGGCCCGCGTAAAGCCGGGCCAGCAGCGGATGGATGCCAGCCTGCTCCAGGGCCCAGGCTGCGCGCGGGGGAACGGTGCGGACGGTGAGTTTCACAGCTGCAAGCGTAGCGCATCAAGCCGCAGCGGGCGAAAGCGGGCAGCCAGACGCGCCATGCCGCGGGCCGACTGCAGTGTGATGGCGCTGCGCGGGCCGCACAGCGTCAGCTGCACGCGCCGGCCTGCGGTCAGGGCGTCGCGCAGCGGCGCCACGCGGTCCTGGTCGATGGCCTGCCACACGGCGTGGCGCCGCGCCAGTTCCGGACCGGCCTGCGCCAGCCGTCGCTCCGAAATGATGGCGGTCGATGCTGCGGGAATTTCGGCCAGCGTGCCGGCGCCTTCTATCCAGAGCGCATTGACCGGCGGCAGGCCGCTGGCCTCGCGCGCCTCGTTGACGGGGTGGCCTGCAAGCAGCATCTGCCATTCACTTTGCATGCGCCGCAGCGTGGCGGCGTCCCCGGTGCCGCTGACCGCCAGCGCTTCGCGACTGAGCGGCTCCTGGCTCGCGCGCATGATGGAGCAGGTGCTGAGCCCGGCAAACAGGGGGCTGCGTGCCAGCCAGGCGTCCGGACGCTGGTAGTCGATCAGGATGCCGGCTTCGGCCATGTACGGCCGGACCGTGGCCAGCAGCGCCTGCGCCGCGGCGTCGTCCAGCGCCAGCATGGCCGGGTCGGCCACCATGGCGCTGTCCATGCCCAGTTGCAAGTGGCAGGGGCGGATCCAGGCGCAGGGTGTGCCCGTGGTTTGCGTCTCCAGTGCGGCCCAGGGCACCTGCCCGGACGGATGGTGCAGGCCGTACAACTGCGCCAGGATGCGCTCAAACGGGGCATCCGGTGCGTCGGCCTCACACGCCAGCCGGCCGGCTTCGCGCAGGTGCCCAAGCAGGGCTTCGAGCTGCGGCAGCGCGGGCAGTGGCGGCAGCGGCACGCCCTCGCGCAGGGGCGGGATGGCGCTGGCAATGACCAGGTGCGAGTCAGGCATGGGGCCGATTGTCACGGATGTGCCAAAGCCATGTGGACTGCAGCGCATGGCTTGGGCGTGCCTGGCAGCCAACGTGGGAGCCGCCCCGGCCGGCGCTGCGCCGCGCGTAATGCGAGAATCAACGCTTTTGCCCACAGATGACGGTTGGCTCGTCCCTACATGCCCTGGTTCCAGCAGTTGCCCTACGAGATGCAGCTTGGCCTGCGCTACACCCGCGCGGGGCGCAGCACGCGGCGCAACGGCTTCATCTCGTTCATCTCGGCGGTGTCCATGCTGGGCATAGGCTTGGGCGTGGCGGCGCTGATCGTCGTGCTCAGCGTCATGAACGGCTTCCAGAAGGACGTGACCGGCCGCATGCTCAGCGTCATCTCGCATATCGAGGTGTTTTCGCCCAGCGGCGACGCGCTGGACGATCCGCAGCGCACGCTGGCCGAGGTGCGGCAGAACAGGGAGGTCGTGGGCGCCGCCCCCTTTGTCGACCAGCAGAGCCTGCTGGCCCGCGGCGACCTCATGCAGGGCGTCATCGTGCGCGGCATAGACCCGCAGCAGGAGCCGCAGGTGACCGACCTGGCCGCGCAGCTGCAGGATACGCTGCTGCCGCAGCTGCAGCCCGGCAGCTTCAACGTGCTGCTGGGCAGCGACCTGGCGCGCAAGCTGGGCGTGGGCCGGGGCGACAAGGTCACGCTGGTCGCGCCCAGCGGGCAGGTCACGCCGGCAGGCGTCATGCCGCGCCTCAAGCAGGTGACCGTGGCAGGAACGTTTTCCTCCGGTCACTACGAATACGACTCGACGCTGGCCTTGCTGAACATCCAGGATGCCGAACGCATCTACCGGGTGGCCGGGCCCACCGGAATCCGCATCAAGCTGCGCGACATGAACCAGGCGCGGCAGGTCGCCGACGAGCTGGCCGCCACGCTCAGCGGTCATTTGCTGATCCTGGACTGGACGCGCCAGAACCGGACCTGGTTTGCCGCGGTGCAGCTGGAGAAGCGCATGATGTTCATCATCCTGACGCTCATCGTCGCGGTGGCCGCATTCAACCTGGTCAGCACGCTGGTCATGACGGTGCAGGACAAGCGCGCGGACATAGCCATCCTGCGCACCCTGGGCGCCAGTCCCTCAAGCATCCTGAAGATCTTTGTCGTGCAAGGCGCGCTGGTGGGCGTGCTGGGCACGCTGGGCGGACTGCTGCTGGGACTGCTGATTGCGTTCAACATCGACGTCATCGTCCCGTTCATAGAGGGCCTGCTGCACGTGAGCTTCCTGCCCAAGGACATCTATCTCATCAACCGCATGCCCAGCGATCCGCGCGCCAGCGACATCGTGCCGGTGGCGCTGATTTCGCTGCTGCTGTCGCTGCTGGCCACGCTGTATCCCAGCTGGCGCGCCAGCCACGTGAACCCGGCCGAGGCGCTGCGCTATGAATGAGCCGCAGGCAGCCGGGGCAGCGGCCAGCGGCAGTGACGTCGTGCTGCAGGCCGAGGGCGTGACTCGGCACTTCCGGGACGCCCACGTCAACGTGAACGTGCTGCAGGGTGTGGACCTGGCGGTGCGGACGGGGGAGACGCTGGCCATCGTCGGGCACTCGGGCTCGGGCAAGAGCACGCTGCTGCACGTGCTGGGCGGCCTGGACCGGCCAAACCGGGGCATCGTGCGCCTGCAGGGGCATGATTTCTCCAGACTCTCCGCGGCAGAGCAGGGCCGCCTGCGCAACCGCTACCTGGGCTTTGTCTACCAGTTCCACCACCTGCTGCCGGAGCTGACGGCGCTGGAGAACGTGGCCATGCCGCTGCGCATACGGCGCAACCGGCGCGCCGACGCCGAGCAGGCTGCCGCGGACATGCTGGCGCAGGTGGGCCTGGCCGAGCGCGTGCAACACCGGCCGGCGCAACTGTCCGGCGGCGAGCGCCAACGCGTGGCCATTGCGCGCGCGCTGGTCACGCGGCCGGCCTGCGTCCTGGCCGACGAACCCACCGGCAACCTGGACCGGGACACGGCGGACGCCATTTTCGCGCTGATGCTGGACCTGGCCGGCCGCTACGGGATGGCGTTTGTGCTGGTCACGCACGATCACACGCTGGCTGCGCGCTGCCAGCGCCAGTTGCGCCTGACCGCGGGGCAGCTGGAGGCCATTGCGGCGTGACGGGCGCGGACGCTTGCCTCGCCTCGCAGCTGCTGCCTGCCGACGTGGCCCGCATCGAGGCGTCTGCCGGCTGGCGCAAGGAACGCGTCGAGGTGCTTGACGTCTCGGTGGGGCGGGTCATCGTCAAGGGGCACCGGCCGCGCCGCAAGCCCGCGCGCCACCGTGCGCTCAATGCGGTGGCGCGGCTCGTGGGCGTTCCCATCCTGCGCGCCGTGCCGGTGCATGGTGGCGCCGCGTCGCAGGCGGTGGAAATCCGGCGCCTGCGTGCGCTGCGCGCCGCGGGCGTGCGCGTGCCCGAGCTGCTGCACGTGGCGCCCGAATACTTTGTCATGCGCTGGCTGGGCGGCAACCATCTGGCCAGCGCGTTGAGCGAAGGCGTGCCGGCTGCCTTTGACTTGTGGCGCGAGGCCGCCAATGCGATCCTGGATACGCACCGCCGCGGCCAGTACCTGAGCCAGTGCTTTGGCCGCAACGTGATCGTCGGCACGGCGGCCGATGTTGCCGGGTTCCAGGGGTTCATCGACTTCGAGGACGATCCGCTGGAGGTCATGGGACTGCCCGAGGCCCAGGTGCGCGACTGGCTGATCTACCTGCAGAGCACGCTGTGGCAGGTGCCGGCCACGCCATCGCAGATCGATGCCGTGCTCGATGCCTGCCTGCAGGGAGAAAGCGAATCGGTGCGCCGGCTGTTTGCGCTGGCCTGCCGGCGCCTTGCCTGGCTGCGTCGCCTGCCAGCGCACCGGCGCTGGGGCCGTGACACCCTGGCCGTGCGGGCCGTTGCCACGTTGGCCCACCGTTGGCGGCAGCGCCACGGGGCATGAGCTGCCGGGACGCATCCTGACGGGGACGAGCCGGTTATGGCTGCCAGCCGGCACATGAAAATGGAAGCAGTCGATGCCACATCGGAAAATCGCAGACGGGTTTTGCCGCTGCTTGAAGTCCGTGACCTGAAGGCCTCGTACGGCAAGGCAATCGCCGATGCACGCAGGCAGCGGGTCGCTCACCCCTCATCACACTCCGACATAGCGTACAAACTGCGGGGCGTCAGGCGTCAGCTTTCCCGCTGCAACGGTTTCCACCACGCGACCCTGCAGCATGAAAGCGACGGTATCGGCCATGCTGCGCACGGCCTCGACCCGCTGTTCCACCAAGACCACTGCAACGCCCTCTGACTTCAGTCGCAGCACCACCTCGCGGATGGCGACAATCATGGACGGCTGCAGCCCTTCGGTTGGCTCGTCAAGCAGCAGGACCCGGGGCTCCAGGCAAAGGGCGCGTGCGATCGCCAGCATCTGCTGCTCGCCACCCGAAAGCGTGTCCGCTCGCTGCTTCAGTCGCTCGGTCAGCCGGGGGAACAGCGACAGGACCTGTGCCCGCGCCTGGGGCCGGTTGCCGCGCAGCAGGCCGCCAACCTCAAGGTTTTCGGCTACGCTCATCTCGCCGAACAGGCGCCGTCCCTGCGGCACCCAGGCCAGGCCATGTGTTGGAATGCGATGTGCGGGCAGGCCCTGCAATGCCACCCCGTCAAGCTCGATCCGGCCCGCGCGCACCGGGATCAGGCCCATGATGGCCTTCATCAGCGTGGTCTTGCCGGCACCATTGCGACCCATCACGCAGGTAACGCGGCCCGGCTCCGCGCGAAAATCGACCCCGCGCAAGACCTTGACTTGGCCATAGCCTGCAGCCACGCCGTGCAGTTCAAGCACCAAGATAGGCCTTCTGCACAGCCGGGTTGGCGCCAACTTCCACTGGCGTGCCGCGCGCCAGCACGCGGCCGGCCTGCAGTACGGTGATGCGATCGGCAAGCTCCATGACCACGTCCATGTTGTGCTCGATCAAAAGGATGGTCATCTCGGGTACCAGGCCTCGTAGCAGCGTCTTGAATCCGGTGATCTCGCCCGCTGCCAGACCCTGCGTCGGCTCATCAAGAATAAGAAGCCGAGGATTCAGTGCCAGTCCCATCGCTACTTCGAGAATCCGCTGATGTCCATAGCTGAGGGCACCGGCCAGATCCGCTCTGTGCCCGATCAGCCCCACTCGAGTCAGTGCCGCCGCCACAGTGTCGGCGAGTCTGTCCCCGAACAGTCCGATTCGGGCGCCTCCGCCTTGCACCGCCAGTGCAACATTGTCGAGGACCGACAACTCGGTGAAAACCGAGGTGATCTGGAATGTGTAGGCAATTCCGCGGCGTACGCGACGGTGGGCGGGGAGTTTGGTGATGTCTTCGCCAGCCAGCAGGATCTGGCCGGAATCTGGCGTCAGGCGCCCGGACAGCAGGCTGACCAGCGTGGTCTTGCCTGCACCATTGGGTCCGATCAGGGCATGGATCTCGCCGGGCACAAGCTCAAAATCCACGCCGTCGACAGCACGCAGCCCTCCGAAGTGGCGTGAGAGCCCGCGCGCTTCAAGCAGTTTCACGGCAGGCTCCGCCAGAACCTTGTCCGCACCATCCCCAGCAGGCCCTGCGGCGCGAACAATATGACCACCACCAGCGCCAGCCCGACCACGAAGGCCCAGGCCGAGGTCAGGTCCGCGGCCAGATCGCTCAGGTAGAAGATCGCTCCCGTGCCGAAGAGCGGCCCCGCTACGGTCCCGGCGCCGCCAGTCAATGTATAAAGAAGGGGCAGGATGGAATACTGGATGGTGGCAAAGCTGCCGCCCGCATAGCCAAACAGCAAGGCATAACTTGCCCCGGCCGCGCCGGCATAGGCCCCCGACAAACTCAACACCGCAAGCTTCCCGACAAACGGGTTGTAGCCAAGCATGCGGCAGCGCTCCTCGTTCTCGCGCAGTGCCCGCATCACCCGGCCCAGGCGCGAACGCACGAGTGCCAACGTGAGCAGCATCCCGGCTGCAAACAGCAGGAAGGCAAGCATATAACGCGCACCCGTCTGGCTCAGATCGGCACCAAGGATCACGCGGCTGGCGGCCGGCAGGGTGAAACCCTCGTCGCCGCCGGTCCAGCGGCGAAAGTACAGCAGGGCCAGATGTCCGGTCTGGGCAAACATCAGCGTGACGATCATGAAGGCAACGCCCCTGGTCCGCAGGGCAAAAAGGCCGGTCAGCGCTGCCATGGCCGTGCCGCCCGCGGTTCCCAGCAGCAGCACCCAGCCTCCGGAAAGCCCGAAGTGCCATGCTGGAAGACTGCCTGCATACATGCCTGCGGCAAGATAGAGCGCGTGGCCAAGACTGAGCAATCCGGTATAACCGAAAGCGAGGTTGTAGCCGCTCGCAAACAGCGCCAGCACCATGATTCGGGCCAGGTTGGTGGCGTGATAGGGTGAAAGCACCCATTGCATGGCAAAAAGAGCGGCAAGCAGCGCCAGATGCAATGTCCAAATCCGAGCGCCACTCATGCCCGGCTTGCTCCGAACAGGCCTTGCGGACGAAAGACGAGCACCAGGGTGACCAACAGCGTGGCGATGATCTTGGCCAGTGTCGGGGACCAGAACATCGATATGATCCCGTCGGAAAGCCCGATCACCAGTGCGGCCAGCAGCGTTCCCGGCAACGAGCCCAGCCCGCCGATGATGACAACAATGAAGGACAAAAGCAACGTGCTCGCCCCCATCAGGTAATGGGCTTGCTGGATGGGAACAATCAGCACTCCGGCAATGGCTGCCAACGCCGCCCCGAAGGCAAAGACGCCGCTATAGACCCGGTCGACATTGATGCCAAAGGCTCGGGCCACATCCGGATCAAGCTGCGTGGCGCGCATTACCAGCCCGGCCTTGCTCCGGGCCATCAGCCACCACAGCGCCAACAGCAGCACGACGGCAGCAAGGACGACAAACAGCTTGTAGCCCGAATAACCAAACCATGGCAGTTGCAGACGAAAATCAAAGGGTGCTGCGACTGCGCGCGCGTCCGGGCCGAAAAGAGTCAGCGTCCCCTGCTCGATCATGTACATCAGCCCGATGGTTGCCACGATTGTGGCTTCAGGCGCGTGCGCGATGCGGCGCAAAATGAGGATGTCGGCCAGCATGGCGAGCAGGGCGACCGCGAGCGGTGCCATGGCCAACGCTGCCAGAAATCCAGCCCACCGCGGACCGCCGAGCCATGCAGCCACAACGTAGGCAGCTACCGCGCCGAGCATGAAAAAGGCTCCGTGGGCGACGTTCACCACGCGCATCACGCCAAAGACAAGGCTCAGTCCCGAAGCCGCAAGCGCCAGCACGGCAGCCAGGACCAGCCCTTCCATCAGGGCGAGAAGCAGCATTGGCCCCAAGCCCATCCGGTTCCTTACTCAGCTTGGGCAGCCCGCCGAGCGCCTTGAATCAGAAGGACTTTGTGGTGTAATCCACCGCGTCCGGGTAATAGCTGTCTTCGATGGCGGTCTGGTGCACCTTGACCGGCAGGCCGTCCCTGATCTGCGAAATGTATTGCGGCGTGAATACCTGGTGCGTACGGCCATTGAAAATCTTCGCGCCTTGCGGGTGCTCTATCCCGTAAGGCAAATCAGTGATTGCTTCCATGGTCTCGACCAGTTTCTGACGGTCCTGAGGGCCGGCATAATTTGCCGCTTCCATGGCCTGCTTGATGAAGAAAAGCGTCTCCCAGGTACTGAACATGTGGCCATAGGTGGCGATGTCCGCTGGATTGTCGAGGCTGGCGCCCTTGTCATCCACGCCGACTGCAGCGCGATAGTCGTCCTCGAACTCGCCCGCGTCGGCTGGCTTGACCCGGGGGTGGCCTTCCCAGAAGTGGCTTCCCTCCAGGAATTCAAGACCCGGGGTTGTTGTGTCTACGGCTTCCAGGCTGTCGATGAAGCCAAAAAGCTCCGGCCGGGCACCCGAGCCATAAAAGTCACCCAGCTCCTTGACGAAGGTCAGCACGGCAGGTCCGACCATGACGTGATAAATCACCTCTGCCTGTTTGGGAATCTGCGCAAAATAGCGGGTAAAGCTGGTCTCTGTTGGTGGAATTGCAATTTTTGCAACCACTTCGCCGCCATGCTCCGTCATGGTTTCCGTGAAAAAGTCGCGATGATCGTGGCCAAAAGCGTAATCTGGAAAGATCATCGCCACCTTTTTGCCGAGATTTCGGGCAATCCACGGCACCATGGGGCGGATCTGAGCCCGCACGTCAGCGATGCCAGGCTGCAGCGTCCAGCGATTGAGGTCACCAGCCGGGAGCTGATAACCTTCCGAGCAGATCAGAAACGGCACTTTCAGCTCTCCAGCACGCGGCGCCGAGGCCATGACCACATCGGAAAACAGCGTACCAAAGACCAGTTCGCATTTATCCCGAGTTACCAGCTTGTCCACGACCTCGGAGCCGCGACGCGGATCAGTTGCGTCGTCCTCGAACAGGATCTCTACCGGCCGACCGAGAATTCCGCCGGCCTCGTTGATGTGCTTGAGTGCGGCCACAGTGGTGCGCTCATACCAGCGGCCATAGGAGGCACCTATGCCCGTACGATGAAGCTGAAAACCCAGACGGAGCGGGGCCGCCTGCGCACCGACGCTGACCGGAAGCACGCCAGCTCCGGCCAGCAGCCCCGCCCCCATGCCCTTGAGAATAGCCCGTCGTCCGGACCGTGGAAGTGGCGTCATGTTTCTGATCTCCGCAGTCGTCCAGGCCATATTGCCCGGCGCATTGGTGTCTTTTAACCGAAAATCGCTTGCAACACAACTCCCGCCAGTGCGTACTCACTTTCCGGAACCATCTGGAGAAATGCGTAATACACACGTACGAGTATCAGGATACTATCCTTGACAACAACAAGCTTGACAGGCGGCGCTTGAAAATCCGCTTGCGGCATAATGAAGTCATGGATAAGCAGACTGCATTGCTCATCGTTGATGCCCAGTACGGCTTCATGCCCGGCGGTGGTCTGCCCGTTGCCGGGGGCGACGCCATCGTGCCCGTGATCAACCGGGTGGCGGCCCGCTTTGCCAATGTCATCCTGACGCAGGACTGGCATCCGGCAGGTCACGTGTCGTTTGCCGCCAACCACCCCGGGCGCAAGCCCTACGAGACCATCGACCTGCCATATGGCAGGCAGGTGCTGTGGCCGACGCACTGCGTGCAGGGCACGCGCGACGCGCAGGTGCATGAGGACCTGCAGGTTGACCGTGCGCAGCTCATCATCCGCAAGGGCTGGAATCCGCAGGTGGACAGCTATTCGGCCTTTGTCGAGGCCGACCGGCGCACCACCACGGGGCTGGCGGGCTACCTGAACGCACGTGGCATCACCGACCTTTACCTGTGTGGCCTGGCCACCGATTACTGCGTGTCCTGGAGCGCGCAGGACGCCCGTGCCGCCGGCTTTGCCGCCACCGTCATCGAAGACGCCTGCCGCGCGATCGATCTGGACGGCTCGCTCGCGCAGGCATGGGCAGACATGGAAGCGGCGGGGGTCGGGCGCGTGACCAGCGATCGGTTGCCGGCCTGGGGGAACCCGCCTCCGGGAAAAAACTGACGGGCAAGCTGGCCAGGGGTTTGGCGTTTGGCGTATGCTGCGCTACGCTCAACGCTCATCCGGATGACCGATGATCCCGGCCCTTGCGGGCCCTGGATGAAAGCCGCCTGCGGCGGCTGATGAAGGTTTGGCGTCAAGCGTTCAGCGTGTGCCCACCACGCCCAACGCCCAACGCCCAACGCCCAACCTCCCCATCATGGCGGCGCAGCCGCAGTCATTGCAGCCACGCAGCGGCGCGGTCATCGAAGCGCCAGCGAGGTCACCCGTCATGCGCCACGCCAAACGCTCAACCTCCCCATGGCGCCCTCGCCGCGATTCCCCGCTCTGGATGACCGATGATCTCGGCCCTTGCGGGCCTCGTATGAAAGCCGCCTGCGGCGGCTGAT
>Ga0172382_10004176_pt1 | contig 22280 bp, 17 predicted proteins | sample Leawel138RmetaG_FD_122245 | JGI IMG/M metagenome (GOLD analysis project Ga0172382, IMG submission 122245) | Leachate microbial communities from a municipal landfill in Southern Ontario, Canada - Leachate well 138R metaG | ecosystem: Engineered > Solid waste > Landfill > Unclassified | place... | reverse complement strand
CCCTGATTCTTCCCACCATAACATCATCCTTACCTGTCGCCGTTACGGGCATAGGATAGATACGCTCAGCAGAGTTATCTATAACCCTCACTCCTGGAGCTTTGGATAGAAGCATCCGGGCATCAGCAGCTGTAAGCTTTTCTTCCGTCTGTACGTTTATCGCCTCAGAATGACTATGAAAAACCGGCACTCTGACGGTAGTGGCACTGACGGCAATGCTATTATCGCCAAGTATCTTTCTGGTCTCATTGACCATCTTCATTTCTTCCTTAGTATATCCGTTAGGAGTAAAAGCGTCGATTTGCGGCAGAACATTCAGAGCTATCTGGTAAGGATAGACCTCTGCCGACATGGTATGTCCGGCAGCATAATCCTTAGTCTGCCGATCCAGTTCATCTATGGCCGCTTTGCCTGTTCCGGAAACTGCCTGATAAGTACTGACCACTACACGCTTGATACCGACTGCATCATATATCGGCTTGAGCACCATCACCATTTGGATGGTAGAGCAATTAGGATTGGCAATCAGCCCTTTATGTCTTTTAAGATCCTGCGGATTTACCTCTGGAATGACCAGCGGTACATTCTCCTCCATCCGAAAAAGGCTGCTGTTATCAATAACAACAGCACCCCGGGCAACGGCTTCCCAGCCAAACTTCCGGCTTGCACTACCGCCGCCGGCAAAGAGAGCGATATCAACACCGTCAAAGCTATCGCTTGACGTTTCCTCAACCTTTATGCGTTTACCCTTGAATTCCACTTCCGTTCCGGCAGAACGAGAGGTGGCTAAAGGCACCAGTTCCGCTATCGGAAAATCCCTCTGGATAAGGATTTCAATCATTTTTCTGCCGACGGCACCGGTGGCGCCTACAATGGCGACTCTATAACCACAAGGCATTTATGCTTCCCCTTCCATAATCGACAAAGGCCACATCTACAGCCTTCCTTTAGAAAAAATATAGCATGAAAAGGCTTATATGCCAAGCCATTCTCGTTGCTCACAGCCTATTTTTTGCAGCCGGTTTTTCGTATTTAAGTCAAGAATTTAAGTCACGAGCAATCCGGCTTCATAAAACTCTGTCCAACCCGTATACGAGACCGGACAGCGACATGATCTTACGACAGGCCATAATTACTCCCGGCATAAAAGCAGATCGATTAATGGTATCGTGTTTTATGGTCAGCGTCTGCCCCAGGCCTCCAAAGATAACCTCCTGTGAAGCTACAAAACCAGGCAACCGAACACTATGGATATTTATACCGCCTATCTCCCCGCCACGAGCCCCTTCAACTACCGTCACACTAGCCGGCGTCGAAATCATCTGAGAGCCTGTCAACATCATTTCGGCTGTTTTTACGGCAGTTCCTGAAGGTGCATCCAACTTTTTATCGTGATGAAATTCAATAATCTCTGCCTGTTTAAGGTGCTTTGCCGTTTCAGCCGCAAACTTCATCATCAATACGGCGCCTATGGAGAAATTAGGCGCTATCAGGACGCCCAAGCCCTTATCGGCAGCCATGGCATCGATTTTAGCCAGATCCTTATCGCTCAGCCCGGTGGTGCCCACCACCGGGCGAACGCCGGCCTTGAGAGCCGTAACAATATTTCCCATTACAACGGCAGGAACGGTAAAGTCTACCATCACATCCGGTTTAGATCTTTTCAAGGCGCTTTCAAGATCTGCAGAGATGGATAGCTCATCAATAACCCTCCCTGAGGCAGCAATGGCCGGAGCAGAAGCAGCGCCACTCTGAACATCAACAGCGCCTACAAGCTCCAGATCATCCTCTCCCGCAACGGCATCCAGAACCTCTCGCCCCATTCTGCCGCAAGCCCCTGTTACCAGAACCCTTATCTTCTCTTTAGAAGAACGACCCGCAGCCAAAGTTATCGCTTCCTTTCTTTCCAATATAAGCCTCCTGATTATCTGCGCAGGCGGCGTCCTTCCGGTCGCTTTTCGCCTCTTTCACGTCTGCCTCCGGAACGCTCCTCTTCGCCGCCTGTTTCCAGCAGGCCCCTAATGGTCAGATTGATCCTTCCCTGCCTGTCTATCTCTATTACCTTGACGGTAACTTCATCACCGACATTGACTACATCCTCGACACGCTCAACTCGTCGTGGCGCCAGCTCGGATATATGAACCAGCCCCTCCTTACCGGGAAGCACCTCGACAAAAGCACCGAATGTCATTATACGGGTGACTCGGCCTGTATATATCTCCCCTGCCGTAACTTCCTTGGTCAGGTTCTCGACCATTTTAACTGCACGCAGTGCCGATTCTTCATCCGTGGAGGATATATAGACCTTGCCATCATCCTCGACATCGATTTTGACCTCCGTAGCTTCAATGATCTTCTTGATGGTTTTACCACCGGGCCCAATCAACTCCCCTATCTTGTCGGGATGAATCTGGAGAGTTATTATCCTCGGAGCCTTAGGCGATAGATTTGATCTGGGCTCAGAGATGGCTTTATTCATAATATTCAGAATATAAAGCCTGCCCTCTCTAGCCTGTTCCAGCGCTTCACGCAGGATATCCATATTCAGGCCTTCAAGCTTGATATCCATCTGAATGGCATTGATACCATCTATTGTTCCTGCTACCTTGAAATCCATATCTCCCAGTGCATCTTCCATTCCCTGTATATCCCAGAGAACGACGTGCCTGTTCCCATCCGTAACAAGGCCCATGGCAATACCGGCCACAGCCTTCTTTACAGGAACACCGGCATCCATCAAGGCAAGCGAACCTGCACATGTGCTGGCCATAGATGATGAGCCGTTGGATTCCAGAACATCGGAAACCAGACGCATGGCATACGGGAAATCCTCTTCAGAGGGTAACATCGGAAGCAAAGCTTTCTCAGCCAGCGCTCCATGGCCGATATCACGCCGGCTGGGGCTGCGCAAAGGCCTGGCTTCACCCACGCTATAGGGAGGAAAGTTGTAATGATGCATAAAGCGCTTTGCTTCATCACCCATCAAAGATTCTATTTTCTGCGCCTCACCCAGCGAGCCCAGAGTAACAGTATTGAGCGCCTGAGTCTGTCCGCGAGTAAACAAACCTGAGCCATGCGTCATCGGCAACAGGCCCACCTCGCAAGAGATCGGCCTGATTTCCTGCGGCTTACGACCGTCAGGGCGCACCTGCTCGTCAAGGATCATTTGCCGGACGGTGTTCTTCAGAGCGTAATCGAAAGCTCCGATTATCTCAGCCTGAGCCTCCTCGCCCATAGTAACCATAAAATGGTCGAGCACCTCCTGCTTCAAGACCCCTATGGCCTCTTCCCGGCTCTGCTTATCGCTACTCATCACGGCTTGACGCAACTTTTCCGCAGCATAAGCCGATACAGCGGCACGAATTTCTTCATCAGGCAGGAAGAGACGTACCTCTCTCTTCTCTTTGCCGGCGCGCAGCGCCATCTCTTTTTGGACGGCTATCAGTTTTTTAATATGCTCATGCGCAATTTCTATTCCCTTCAGCACTATATCCTCAGAGGCTTCTCTGGCATAAACCTGAACGGTGGTAATTGCATCCTCCCCGCCGACAACAACCATATCTATCTGGCTGTCCTGTAGCAAATCATAGGTCGGATTGACAATATACTCATCATTCATACAGGCAATTCTGACAGCGCCTACCGGGCCGTTAAAGGGTATATCGGATATCGACAATGCCAGTGAAGCACCGTTTATTGCCAGAATATCCGCCAAATAATCATTGCTGGCGGATAACGGCAGAACGATGATCTGCACATCATTGCGCATGCCCTTGGGGAATAACGGCCTGATAGGCCTGTCTATCAGCCGTGACGTCAATACCGCCCTTTCGCTGGGGCGGCCCTCACGCTTGAAATATCCCCCCGGGATACGTCCGGCTGCATAAAACTTCTCCTCAAAATCCACCATCAGCGGAAAGAAGTCTATGCCCTCCCTGACGGTTTCCGACATTGTAGCCGTCACCAACAGAACGGTGTCTCCCGAACGAACAACCACTGCTCCATTAGCCTGCCTGGCCAGTTTACCCGTTTCAAACGATATATTGCTACCACCTAATTCTAAACTTACTTCAATCTTTTCCATTCTCTTCCCTCATCTTCATTCTTCCTTATAAAAAAAGCGGGTTGCCCCGCTTTTTTTATCTTCTCAGCCCTAATTTGGTTACTATAGCTCTGTATCTCTCCACATCCTTAGTAGTGAGATAGTTGAGAAGTCTGCGACGCTGCCCAACCATCTTCAACAGACCACGCCTTGAATGGAAATCCCTTTTGTTAGCCTTCAAATGCTCCGTCAACTGCTCGATACGAGCGGTAAGCATGGCTATTTGGACTTCCGCCGACCCGGTGTCGCTCTCATGAGTTCTGTATTGAGCCATGATATCGTTCTTCTTGTCCTTGGATAACGGCATACCCTTCACCTCCATTTATAAACCACCGCATCCCAAGTACGCCGTCGGTGAATCGAGCGCCCTAGAGCACGGTTCGCGTGTAATGATAGCATAGTCGCTGACTGTTGTAAATAAAAATCCCCGATTGATTTTCAGCCGCTCTTCGGATTCCTCGTTTTTTACTGCTCCTTTATCTTTATATCAGCCAGCTTTGCCCTGGCCGCTTCAACATCGAGGGATATCCTTCTCTGCAAAAGAAGAGGATCGGCGAAGGCTTCCTCGTCACGAAGGCGTTCGACTATATACATGGACAACTTCCTGCCGTATATATTGCCTGAAAAACCGATTATATGTACTTCAAAGGACCTTTCGGAAGATCCGAACGTCGGCCGGAAACCGATGTTGGCAACTGCCGGAAGCCGCTCTCCGTCAAGAATTGCATATCCGACGTAAACTCCATTAGCCGGAAGAAGCTTCTCCCGTGCAACAGAGAGATTAGCTGTAGGGAAACCGAGCCCTCGCCCTGCCATTCTGCCCTTTACTACCGTGCCACCGGCCGAATAGAGTCGCCCCAGCATTGCAGATACAGCATGCATATCTCCCTTATCCAAAGCCTCTCTAATTCTAGTGCTGCTTACAGGCTTATTCCGCCAAAGAGCGTGATCAATCCTGTGAAAACCAAAGGCATAATCGGCCGCCAAACGCTCAAGAGCCTCAAATGTTCCGCCACGCCCTTTACCCAGAGCAAAATCCGGTCCCGCTACCAATTCGCACATTCCCGATTGCAAAAGTTCGTCTCGAATAAATTCTTCGGCGTCAGTGGCGGCTAATTCCGTGGTAAAATCCAGGCTGAGCAACTCGTCTATAGCCATGCTCTGCAAGATATCCCTTTTTTCTTCCGTTGTAGTCAATAATAATGGAGAAATGCCGTAAAGAAGAGCATCGGGATGCGAATTGAACGTCACCACTGTAGCAAATGCTCCCAGAGCCTCAGCTTTCTCTTTAAGAAAGCTGAGAAGCAATTGGTGCCCTATATGCAATCCATCAAAAACGCCTACGGTTATTACCCTGCCGCCGTGATGCTTCGGCAAAGGAAAATCATTAAAAAGATACATCATCCAAAACCTTCTTGGGCTTAAGAGAGATGATCCCTTTGGCAAGGCGCATCTCAGCTATTCCTATGAACCCTTTTTCCTCTTCATAGACTCTGTAATCACCGGAAGCAGTCACCCGGGCGGGAACTATTCGGCCATGCTTAAATCGCTCAGCCTGCACCTTATCGAGGCTGACTGCCGGGAGAGAAGAGGCCAGACCGTCTATCTTATGCATAAACGGCATAAAATCTTCATCGGTAAGCATCGGACCGGGAGACTCTAAGCCTTTTAACCTTTGTGCCTCTATGCTCTTTTCAAATAGATCGTGCAATGTACAGGCTTCATCTATACGATGCTTGCCCGATGATCTCCTTACCAAGAAAGACATCGCCGCTCCGCACCCCAGAGAAGCGCCGATGTCATAACACAAAGTACGTATATACGTACCCCCGGAGCAGATTACATCCATCATTACGATTGGAGCTTCTCCGGATATGAAATCCACCACTTCCAGATCGTAGATATGCACCTGCCTGAACGCCCTTTCCACCACATACCCCTGACGGGCAAGCTTATATAACCGTTTGCCGCCTATCTTGATAGCAGACATCATCGGCGGAATCTGTTTATACTCTCCTTTAAACCGTCGGACCACATTCAACAGGTCTGCAAGTTTGACATCCGCGGCATCATATCTGGATAGGATACTACCGGTAGTATCCTGAGTATCGGTCTCCACTCCAAGAACCATTTCAACCCGATAGCTTTTTCTCTCCGCCACGGCATACTCCATCAACCTTGTACCCTGTCCCAAAGCAAGGATCATCAAGCCTGCCGCCGCCGGGTCCAGCGTGCCTGCGTGGCCGACACGGCGTTCACCGGTAATATGCCGTACCGCGGACACCAAATCATGCGATGTCATGCCAGGAGGCTTGATTAACTTCAAGTAACCGTTCATCTCAGTCCCAGACGCTCCCGTAATAATTGTACGGTCTTTTGCACTATTACCGAGAGAGGCTCAGAGGAGAGAAAACCAGCGGCAGCTTTATGACCGCCACCGCCCAGCTCTCTGGCTGCTTCCAGAACATTAAAATCATTCTTGGAGCGTAAGCTGGCCTTTATCTTACCATCAAATCGCTGGCTGAAGAGCACGGCAACCCTTACGCCATCCACCGAGCGGATAATATCTATGGCTCCGTCCAAATCCGGCTCCGATAATCCCAAATCCTTAAGCCTATCCTGTCCGACTACCGACCATGCCAGCGTATCCTCTACAACCATATCCTCAATTATAGCAGCCTGCAAGCAAAGCTGGTTGAGCGAACGCCTCTCATATATGCGCGAAGCAATATCGGCCGGGTGCAATCCGTGCTCTATCAGGCCGGCTGCCAGACGATGGGTATGCGCCGTCGTATTGGCATATCGGAAACTACCAGTGTCGGTAAGAATAGAAACGTAAATGCATTCAGCCATATTACGATCTATCGCCACATCCAAAGCACGAGCCAGAGCATACACTTGCTCACCTACAGCTGCCGCCCGGGGATTAATATATCTATAATCGCCGAAACTGCCTGTAGTGGGATGATGATCTATATTGATCAACGTTCTGGCGTGGCTGAATAAATCCACTCTATCGGAAATGCGTCCGGCATTCTCACAATCCAAAACCAAAGTTATATCGAAATTCCCTGCTAGAACGGTATTTACTTCCTCCACCAGGGGGAGAAAACGATACAACGGAGGAACGCCATCTTCAAGGAATAAGTAGGTTTCCTTACCCATTTTCTTCAGTATACCAGCCATTGCCAGCATGGATCCGATAGCATCGCCATCGGGATTTTTATGGGAAGTTATAAGAAAGGAACGATTATTTATGATAATATCCAATATCTCGTCAGGTATGGCCTCACTCTTCTGCATGTTCATGCCTCTCTTCGCTTACCTGCTTAAGTAACCTCTGTATTTTATCTCCATATTCGATGGATGTATCCAACTTGAAAGTCAGCTCCGGAATATAACGCAGCCTGACACGGCGTCCCAAAACACCCCGAATAAAGCCTGCAGCCGATTGAAGAGCAGCTAAACTTCCGGCCTTCTCTTTCTCATCGCCCAAGATACTGACAAATACTCTGGCATAGTGCAGATCAGGGCTTACTTTCACAGAAGTAATCGTTATGAAACCTATGCCGGGATGCTTGACCTCTCGCCTGACTATATCGCTTATCTCCACTTTAATCAATTCCTGAACCTTCTCTATCCGTTGTGCTGACATTCAAGCACCTCCTGCAAAATCACCCGGCACGGTTCTTAATCCATATTTCATCGCTCAAAGTTCTCTATTGATCCTTTTTATCGATTCGGCTCTGCCGGTCTTTTCATCGATATCGATAATAACGGCATTAAAAATCATAGGCGGATCAGCAACTTCAAACTTCACAGGCATCTGCGTAACAAATTTACGCAGAATCAATGCCACCTCAACGCCCAAGATGGAATTACGAGGGCCTACCATACCGATGTCCGATATCATGGCTGTTCCCTGCGGCAGCACACGCTCGTCAGATGTCTGTGTGTGCGTATGCGTACCGACCACGGCTGAAACCCTGCCATCAAGATACCAGGCCATAGCCTGTTTTTCCGAGGTAGCCTCAGCATGAAAATCCACCAGTATATTCGGCGTCACATCAGCCAGGGAAGCGGTAATATCATCCATTGCCCTGAAAGGGTCATCCAATGTATTCATAAATACTCTGCCCATAAGCGAAATAACGGCTATTTTATACCCTTGCATATCGACGACCGTCAGAAAGCGTCCGGGAGTACCCGGCGGGTAATTTGCCGGGCGAAGCACATAATCCAGACTATCTATCTCTGCCGCCATCTCACGCCTATCCCAGACATGGTTGCCGGTAGTCACGATATCTGCGCCTGCCAATCTTATCTGTTCCGCCACCTGAGCATTGATACCGAATCCGGCTGCCGCATTCTCACCGTTAACAACGGTAAAATCCACATGGAACTCAGCCTTTATGCCGAGAAGGTGCTCTCGCAAGCAGACCCGGCCCGGTTTACCGATGATATCTCCAACCATCAGAATACGCATATATTACTCCAAAAAAATACCTGGCGACGCTTCAGAGCGCCGCCAGGAATAGTATGATAATTTATTTGGCGTACTCTATCGCCCGGATTTCCCTTATTACAGTAACCTTTATCTGTCCGGGGAACTCCAACTCATCTTCAATACGCCTGACTATATCCTTTGCCAGATTAATTGCCGCCAGATCGTCGATATCGTTAGGTTTGACCATAATGCGAACCTCTCTGCCGGCCTGTATGGCATAGGATTTTTCCACGCCCGTGAACGAATCCGCTACATTTTCCAATTTTTCCAGGCGTTTGATATAATTCTCAAGCGATTCTCGCCTGGCACCGGGACGAGCAGAAGAAACGGCATCCCCGGCCTGCACCAGAAGAGCTTCCAGCAGCCCGCTCTCTGTCTCGCCGTGGTGAGCTGCTATGGATTGAATTACTCTATCGGGTTCCCTGTATCTCCTGGCCAGGTCCGCACCTATAGCCGCATGCGGCCCTTCTACTTCGTGATCTACCGCTTTACCTATATCGTGCAGAAGACCCGCTCTCCTGGCAAGCGAAACATCCAGCCCGACTTCATCAGCCATCAACCCTGCCAGCCAGGACACCTCTTTTGAATGCTGAAGCACATTCTGACCATAGCTGGTGCGGAACCTTAATCGACCCAAAAGCTTAACCAGTTCCGGGTGTATGCCCTGAACACCGGTTTCCAGAAGGGCTCTTTCTCCCTCCTCCTTTATCTGCGTATCGACCTCGGCCCGTGCCTTGTTCACCAATTCCTCTATCCGTGCCGGATGGATCCGGCCGTCAATAAGGAGCTTTTCCAAAGCCACACGCGCAATCTCTCGCCTGACCGGGTCAAAAGCGGACAGAATAACGGCTTCAGGTGTATCGTCAATGATAAGATCAACACCAGTACTGGTTTCAAAGGCCCTAATATTACGTCCTTCACGACCGATTATCCGGCCCTTCATATCGTCACTGGGCAACGGCACAACCGAAACAGTGGACTCCACCACCTGATCGGCCGCACACCTTTGAACCGCAGCCGTAATTATCTCTCTGGCCTTACTCTCCGCTTTTTCTTTAGCTTCCTCTTCGATACGCCTGATCAGGTTAGCAACGTCATCCCTGATCTCATCCTCCACCTTCTGCAGAAGAACATCTTTAGCATCCTCACGCGTAAGCCCTGAAACCCTTTCAAGCTCAACCTGACTTTCGCTCTGAAGACGTTCAAGATTCTCCCTGATGGAGGCATTCTCTTGATCCCGCTGGTGCAGCACCTTCTCTTTTTTCTCCATTGTGCTTAGACGGCGCTCGAGATTCTCCTCTTTCTGCGTTAGGTGCCGCTCCATTCTTTGCAGTTCGATTCGCCGCTCACGATTCTCTTTTTCAAGTTCATTACGCAGCCTTAGCTGCTCATCCTTCACCTCGAGAAGCGCTTCCTTAGATTTGGCATCCGCTTCCCGCTCAGCATTGGTAATTATATCCTTAGCCAATACCTCCGCTGTTTTAATCTTGCTTTCTGCAATTCTTTTTCTGATCAAATAACCAACAAGCAGCCCTGATAACAAAGCTGCGATAGCTATTATCAGCCACTGAACAACCATACTTATCATATTCACCTCCCTTCCTCTAGCTGAAAAAGGCGTCATGCTTTTTGCAGGTTATTACTACCACGCTCAATACTTTTTCAGGAGGTGGTTCTCAATGTACATGCGATTAAATCGCAAAGTTATTGTACTTCATTTTCATCAAGGGTGTCAAGGAAATTAAGCCGAATATGGCTTAAGGCTCTTTTGACAGCCTCATATGAGAAGCCTCGCCGGGAGAGATAGCCGGTCAAACGAAGAAGCCTTTTCTCTGCCGTCAAGCCTGACAGGCGTTCCCACCTGGCTTCTGCCAGAGAGATCGCCAAGGCCTCTTCATCATCATCAGAATACATCTCCCTGATGCCTTCGTTTATAATTTCATCAGCTATCCCTTTCTTCTTTAATTCATAGCCGAGCCTGCGCTTACCCGTGGGCCTGGCCCCCATGCCTGTTCTGATAGCGCTGTGAACAAAGCGTTCGTCATCGAGCAAACCTTCATCGACCAAACGGATAATAACAATCTCGATAACATCTTCATCATAACTCTTCCGTTTCAGCCTATCCCTTATTTCCCATAAACTACGATCACGATATGTCAACAACACCAGAGCAGCTTCATAGGCAGCCGCCACCGGATCATCCATCCTTACTTTTCTCAGCAATTTTGAGACCTGCCGCTTCCAATATCCCGGCTTCTATTTCAGCCGCTACTTCCGGGTTGGCCAACAAATATCCCTTAGCATTTTCACGCCCCTGCCCCAAGCGGTGTTCGCCGTAATTGAACCATGCTCCGGTCTTGCCGACTATATCGTAAGCCACGCCCATATCCAGGATATCCCCTTCTCGCGATATACCCTTGCCGTAAATAATATCGAATTCGGCCTGCTTAAAGGGTGGAGCCACCTTATTCTTGACTACTTTCACCTTGGTCCTGGTCCCGATTATATCGTTTCCGGATTTGAGCGTATCCATTTTTCGAACTTCCAGGCGTACAGAGGAATAAAACTTCAAAGCCCGGCCTCCGGGAGTGGTCTCAGGGTTGCCGAACATGACGCCGATTTTTTCTCTGATCTGATTGATAAAGATGGCTGATGTTTTAGATTTACTGATGGCACCGGTAAGCTTACGCAGCGCCTGAGACATCAACCTTGCCTGAAGGCCGACATGCGAGTCGCCCATCTCACCCTCTATCTCCGCTCTGGGAACAAGAGCCGCCACAGAATCGATAACCACGGCATCTATAGCGCCGCTTCTGACCAGTATCTCCGCAATCTCCAGAGCCTGTTCTCCCGTATCCGGCTGTGAGATCATCAATTCATCGATGTTGACCCCTACATTACGAGCATAGGTAGGATCCAAAGCATGTTCTACATCTATGAAAGCTACCGTTCCTCCTATTTTCTGAGCCTCAGCTATAATATGCAGAGATATCGTCGTCTTGCCGGAGGCCTCCGGGCCGTATATCTCGATTACCCTTCCCCGTGGTATACCGCCTATGCCCAGGCAGATATCCAACGAGAGCGATCCCGTAGGGATCACTTCCACCTGCATATTGGCCCCGGCTTCGCCAAGACGCATAATAGATCCTTTGCCAAAGCTCTTCTCTACTTGGGCTATTGCCAGCTCCAGAGCTTTTTCCTTTTCCAGCATATTCTTCCTCCCCATTCAAAATATCCAGCTAAAGCTGCAAACATACTCAAATCTCGAATAACCGCACCCAGACGACCTACCCCGGCCCATCTTGCAAACGAGCTCCAATCTCAAGCAACCCGCCGCACTCCCAGCTATTTCATTATACAACAAACATCTGTTCTCTTTCAAGGTAGTTGCCGTTGGCAGGGCATATTTCAATTAAGCAGAGAACGCCAGGCAATTTCAGTATACACTGGAGCTTCCCTTCCCAGGCGGCTGCTCATAAGGGATATGCCGTCAACCGATTGCCCGCCTATCTCGATATCGGACATGGCGGCAATACATCTTCTTAAATCGGCAATCCCTTGCGAGGGCTTTACCCTTCCGATAGTCAGATGCGGCCGGTATGGCTTCTCATCCGGTGTAAAACCCTCTTTGCCAAGCAAGTATTCCAGCCGGGCATTGATCTCTATCAGAGTATCACTGCCGTCGGTTATTCCAGCCCAAAGTATCCTGGGATTTTCGGCGGGGAAAGATCCCACACCTCGCACATCAATATAGAAACGAGAGAAGATCGCCGCAGTCTGCTCACAAGCAGAGATTACGTTTCCTATACGCTCTTTCTCCACCTCACCGAGAAAGCGCAAGGTAATATGGAGATTTTCAACAGAAACAACTCTGACATCGGTTCTTCCGGCAAAGAGCCGGCATTGCAGATATCCGAGCCTATCCCTGAGATCCCTGGATAGTTTCACAGCAATAAATATCCTTGACGGCCTGCCCTCCATCTTTAAAGCTCTCCGGCCAGCAAATACCGTCGCAGCATATCCAGGGCCGTTCTGGCAAAGCGGAGCTTATTCTCCTCACGCCCACCCCCGAAACGTACCTGCTTAACAACCTGGCCGTCCGACGTGGAGAGCCCTATGTAGAGAAGCCCGACAGGCTTCTCCTCAGTGCCGCCGCCCGGGCCGGCTATTCCTGTAAGAGATAATCCTATATCAGCATGGAATACCTTACGAGCACCTGCAGCCATCGCACCGGCACATTCCGGACTTACCGCACCATAGTTGCGGATCAGCGCCTCATCCACTCCCAGCAATTCTATTTTAGCACTATCGGCATAAGAGATAATGCCGCCCGGAAAGTTTGCCGAGATACCCGGAATGTTGGTGATAAGGTGAGAGACCAGGCCGCCGGTACAGGACTCTGCCAAAGCCAGTTTCATTCCACGCTTCTGCAACAGCCGGGCCACGGCCTCCTCCAGGCTCTCCTGGTCCATGCCATAGACAGCCTCGCCGATAACTCTCTGCAAACGGGATTCAACCTCTGACAGCATGGCCTCCGCCTCCTCTACCGTTTCGGCTTTAGCCGTCAGACGTAAATCCACACCGGCGGAATGCGCCAGTGGGGCTATGGTAGGATTATTCTGGTGCCTTATGATGCTATCAAGTCTCTCTTCCAGAGATGATTCTCCTATGCCGCAGGTGTGAATTACCCGAGAGCGAATCACCTGATACCCTGCATACCCTCTCTGACAAAGCAGATCATATACCCGAGACAGCATAGGCTTCATTTCAAACGGCGGGCCGGGCAGAGCAACGAAGGCCCGATCGTTACGTTCAATAAAAATGCCGGGGGCTGTTCCGACGGCATTATCGATCAAGATGCCGCCTTCGGGGCAGAGAGCTTGCTTGCGATTCGATTCTGCCATGGGATACCGCCTGCCTTTAAAGAAGGCTTGCAGCCGACGGATCATCCGTGGATCCTCCTTCATCTCCAGCTCCCAAAGCCCGGCAATAGCTTCCCTGGTCAGGTCATCCATAGTAGGGCCCAGCCCCCCTGTGGTGATGACGATATCTGCCCTAGAAAAAGCCTCTCTGAGAGCGTCGATTATCCTTTCCAGATTATCGCCCACCGTAGTGCGTCTATAGATGCTGATACCCCAATCAGGCAAAACTGTAGAGATATAAGCAGCATTGGTATCCACAATCTGGCCCAGCAATAGTTCTGTACCCACTGAAAGCACTTCAGCAATTACGCTCTCTTTGCGCCCCCCGGGCATAGTTATTCGTTTCGGCATCCTTTCACCTCCTCATATCTATCCCCAGCACCGGCCGTAAAAAACGTCCGGTATGGGAATTCGGAAAGGTCGCTACACGCTCAGGCGTGCCGCAGGCAACCAGTCGCCCGCCCAGATCTCCCCCCTCCGGCCCCAGATCTATAAGATAATCGGCACATTTTATCACATCCAGATTATGCTCTATAACTAACACCGTATTCCCTGCTTCCACCAGCCTGTCAAGAATTGCCAGCAGTTTTCCGATATCGGCAAAGTGTAATCCTGTAGTCGGCTCATCCAGTATATAGAGAGTATTGCCGGTACTGCGCCTGGATAACTCGGTTGCCAGCTTGACGCGCTGAGCTTCCCCGCCGGATAGTGTGGTAGCCGGCTGCCCCAGCTTGATATAGCCCAGTCCCACCTCATGCAGAGTCGTAAGCTTATTCTTTATCCTGGGAATATTTTTAAAATGTTCCAAAGCCTCATCCACCGTCATATTCAGCACATCTGCAATGCTCTTGCCCCTGTAATGCACTTCAAGCGTTTCTCGGTTATAGCGGCGCCCTTTACATACCTCGCAGGGAACATAGACATCAGGCAAAAAATGCATCTCTATCTTGACTATACCGTCGCCCTTGCACGCCTCACACCGGCCGCCCTTAATATTGAAGCTGAAACGGCCCGGCTTGTAGCCCCGCATCCTGGCCTCCGTCGTCATGGAAAAAATCTGTCGTACATGATCGAAGAGCCCGGTATAAGTGGCCGGGTTGGAACGCGGAGTTCTGCCTATAGGAGACTGGTCTACATTAATTACCTTATCCACATATTCCTGTCCGGTAAGTCCGTCATGCGCACCCGGCTCTTCATGCTTGCCGTAGATATCCTGATAAAGACGTTTGAAGAGCACATCATGAACCAAAGTGCTCTTGCCGGAGCCGGAAACGCCGGTAACACAGACAAACATGCCCAGCGGTATTTCCACATCAATTCCCTTGAGACTGTATTGCCGTGCCCCTTTGATTACCAGACTGCGCCCGTTTGCCTGACGCCTTTCCACCGGTATCTCGATGCGATCCTTTCCGGTCAGATAGCGCCCGGTTATCGATTGAGGGTCACGGCAGATTTTCGCCACCGTTCCCTGAGATATCACCCGGCCGCCATGCTTGCCTGCACCCGGGCCTATATCAAGAATGTAATCGGCGGCTCTTATAGTATCCTCGTCATGCTCCACCAGAATAACGGTATTGCCAAGGTCTCTCAACGCCTTAAGCGTGCCGATAAGCCTCTCATTATCGCGTGGGTGCAGCCCTATCGTCGGCTCGTCCAGAATATAGAGCACTCCCATCAGACCGGACCCTATCTCGGTAGCCAGCCGTATCCTCTGCGCCTCTCCTCCGGCCAGAGTAGCCGCTCCCCTGTTCAAAGTCAGATAATCAAGTCCTACATCAGCCAGAAAAAGAAGACGGCTGCGGATCTCTTTTAAGAGCTGCCGGGCGATATATGCCTCACGTTCACTCAGCTTCAACCCATCGATGAACTCTATAGCCTGTTCTACCGACAGGCGACAATATTCATCTATCGATAAGCCGCCGACAGTTACAGCCAGGCTCTCCGGCTTCAATCGAGCCCCGTTGCAAGACTGGCAGGAACGAACGGTCATATAACGCTGTAGCTCTTCACGCTCTGCATCACCCTCAGCATCACGGTATTTAGCGTTAAAGCGGTTGATCAAGCCTTCAAAGTAAATGGCATAGTCTCGCCGACGCCCCTTAAAGTTGCGGTATGTAACCTTGACCGGTTTATCACCCCCGTAAAAAAGAACCTGCTTTTGCTCTGCGGTAAAGGTGGATACCGGCGCATGCGGATCTATATCATAAGTGCTGCATAATCCATTTATCAGAGCGGGATAATAGTTGGATACCACCCGACGCCAGGGAAGAATGGCACCCTCTGACAGAGAGAGGCTCTTCTCCGGTATGATGAGATCAGGATCGAACTCCGCCACCACTCCCAGGCCGGAGCAAGAGGGGCAGGCACCATAAGGGTTGTTGAAGCTGAATATTCGAGGGGAGAGCTCATCCAGGCTGACACCGCAGGTTGGACAGGCGAAGTTTTCACTGAACAACAGCGGTTCCTCATCCAACAAATCGGCAATAACCAGCCCCTTGCCCAGCTTCAGTGCCGTTTCCACCGATTCAAAGACACGGCTCCTGATATCAGGCTTCACTACCAAGCGATCGACAATCACAGCGATATCGTGCTTCTTATCCTTATCCAGATCTATCTCTTCACCGACATCATAGATCGCGCCATCCACTTTGACCCGGACAAAACCCTGTCGCCTCACGTCGTCAAAAAGCTGGCGATATTCTCCCTTGCGACCGCGTATCAGCGGCCCCAGCAGATTGAGCCTGGTTCCGCGTGGCAAATCCATAATGCGATCCGTTATCTCCTCTATACTCTGCTGGGTTATGGTACGCCCGCAGATGTGGCAATGGGGTCTTCCTATACGAGCATAGAGCACTCTGAGATAGTCATAAATTTCCGTTACCGTACCTACGGTGGAGCGAGGATTACGGCTGGTTGATTTTTGATCTATGGAAATGGCCGGTGAAAGGCCCTCAATATAATCCACATCCGGTTTATCCATCTGCCCCAGAAATTGACGGGCGTAAGGCGAAAGAGATTCCACATAACGCCGCTGCCCCTCAGCATAGATGGTATCCATGGCCAGAGAAGATTTGCCCGATCCGCTCAACCCAGTGATGACCACCAGCTTATTACGAGGAATTTCGACATCAATATTTTTGAGATTATGGACGCGTGCGCCCTTAATTATAATTTTATCCTTTAGTTTGCTCATACTTTTTCTCTCTCAAAGGTTAAATAACGAACCCCAATTGCAAACGCACCCCAATTCCAAGCAACCGGACCCCAACTTTATTTCAATTCCTTTATCCTGTCACGCAACCAGGCAGCCAATTCAAAGTCCAGTTCCTGAGCCGCACGCTTCATCTCTCTTTCAAGACGAGCGATTCTGTCACCCTTATCGGTAGGATCACCCTTATCGATCCTTCTGAGGTCGGCTTCATAAACCGCTTTTGCCTCCTGCAGACGCTTCTGCTCTATACCTTCGGCGATATCGGTTATCGCCTTATGCACACTCTCCGGCGTTATATCATGCCGCCGGTTATAATCCTCCTGAAGCCGGCGGCGTCTCTCTGTTTCGACGATGGCACGTTCCATGGAATCCGTCATCTTATCGGCATAGAGGATAACTCGTCCTGCCAGATTGCGGGCCGCACGACCGATAGTCTGCACCAGCGAAGTTTCAGAACGCAAAAAGCCCTCCTTATCAGCATCCAGTATGGCTACCAGGGCTACTTCCGGCAGATCCAATCCCTCACGCAAAAGATTGATGCCGACAATAACATCATGAACACCGGAACGAAGATCTCTAAGCACTTCCACTCTCTCCAGCGTGGCTACATCGGAATGCAGATAGTTGACCTTCAATCCCATATCCGCCAGATACTCTGTCAGATCTTCAGCCATCCGCTTGGTAAGTGCCGTTACAAGCACCCTTTCGCCTTTAGATACCGCCATACGTATTTCGCCAATAAGATCATCCACCTGATTCTGGGCCGGGCGAACAATAACCTCAGGATCAACCAGACCCGTAGGGCGTATTATCTGCTCCACTGTACCTCGGCTGACACTTGCCTCAAAAGGTCCCGGCGTAGCTGAAACAAAGATACACTGATTGATCCTCTCCGTAAACTCTTCAAAGTGCAACGGACGATTATCATAGGCACACGGAAGCCTGAAGCCGTAATCTACCAAAGAATCCTTTCTAGATTTATCGCCTCCATACATGGCCCGTACCTGGGGGCAGGTGACGTGTGATTCATCAATAAAAAGCAGATAATCATCCGGAAAATAATCCAATAGAGTATATGGAGGTTCCCCGGGCCTGCGGCCGTCAAAGTGTCTTGAGTAATTCTCCACTCCCTGGCAATAGCCTGTTTCCCAGAGCATATCCATATCGTATCTGGTACGCTGTTCCAATCGCTGTGCTTCCAAAAGTTTACCGCAATCACGCAAATAATGCAGCCTCTCCTCCAGTTCCTTATCGATGGAACGCATGGCTTGCTCCAGCTTGATTTGCGTGGTTACCCAATGCCTGGCAGGGAAGAAGACAGCCAAACGCAATTCGTCCAGCACCTCACCGGTTAGCGCATCTATCTCCAGAATTCGTTCTACCTCATCACCAAAGAACTCTATGCGGATAACACGCTCACTATTTGCCGGTACTATTTCTATAATATCCCCTCTGGCTCTGAAGCTGCCCCGCTCCAGGACTGCGTCATTACGCTGGTATTGAACTTCGACCAGGCGTTTGATGAACCTCCGGCGATCAATCTCTTCGCCGAGCCGGACATTGACAACCAGATCGGCATAATCCTCCGGCATACCTAACCCGTAAATACAGGAAACGCTGGCCACGATAATGACATCGCGCCTGGTAATCAAAGCCTGCGTAGCAGCGTGGCGAAGCCGATCCACCTCATCATTGATAGAGAAATCCTTCTCGATATAACTATCTGTCTGTGGAATATATGCCTCCGGCTGATAATAATCGTAATAGCTGACAAAATACTCAACGGCATTATCTGGGAAAAAGCCCCTGAATTCATTGCAAAGCTGAGCCGCAAGGGTCTTGTTATGCGCCAAAACCAGCGTGGGGCGGCATATCCCGGCAATGATATTAGCCATAGTAAATGTTTTACCGGAGCCGGTAACGCCGCGCAGAGTTTGATATCGCAAGCCTTGCCGCAATCCATCTAGCAGGCGACTTATAGCCTCTGGCTGATCGCCGGCGGCTTGGAAGTCACTCTTCAATCTAAACTCCCGCTCCGGAAATGCATCCTGCGGAAGCAGCCTTGATTGTTGATTATTATCTGTTGCTTTCAAGCTATTCTGCACACTCCGCTCGTAGCACCCTGCAAGACGTGGTTATGCCTTCAAAGATCAGCAGCCGCCATTTCAATACCGATCCTTAACAACCCGTCCGACCTTAAAATTATAACTTCTGAATTCTCTTACACAATTATATCATAAAGCCGAAGCGGTTCCGGACATTCATACGCTATAGACTATGCTGAGCATCAGAAGGCCATACCGGCAGATAAGTAGCTATAGCTGGCGCCATCTATACTGAAGGAAGCAAAATCCAGATCCAGCGGTCCCACGGAAGCTCCCACCCCCCAAGTGGCATGATCGCCCATAGCACCCAATCTCAGCGCCAACGCTTCGACAGGACGGTACTCCAGGCCGGCATGTATCTCGGATTTGCCGATGTTCTGTCCGATATCATAAATATCAAAGGCCAGCGTCAAGGAATCAGCAGGCCTGACCGCCATACCGGCCGTAATGACAGCCGGATGCTTTACGCTATCGACAAGCGCTATCAGATTACCCAGATCATCATAAAAATCGAACCCGCCGTTCATATTTACTATGGTACTACCGACATCCCGGGCCGCTATTCCCAATGTAACAGCTCTTTGCCAACGGTAAATCAGGCCCAGATCAAAGGATACACCTGATCCACTGATCTTAGTTCCGTCAAACCGGTTATACAATTGATCATTAAGGCTCTTGACTGTCAATCCGGCATAGAAATCCTCTGTTCCTACCATACCGATTGCATAAATATAATTTTGAAACTTGTGCCAGAACTCGTCCGGCATACCGGTGTCAAGCGATATAACAGGGAAGAGAAAATGATCACCACGTCCCAAAGCTATCGTTCCCGTTCCTTTTTCGCTCTCATTGTAGACAAAAGCCAACCATTCTTCACGCACCGTATCGCGCTGATTACTACCGGCGCCCAACGTTAACGCCTGTTCATTAATAGGTTGGGCCTGTCCGGCCGGATTCCAGAATACGGCATTAGCATCATCAGCAACCGCCGCAAAGGCCCCACCCATAGCCAATGGACGAGGACCGAAGACCGCCGGGGGAACGGTAAGGTAATCCGCAAAGGATACCACCGCCCAGGCTGCCGTCAAAAGAACGGTTGCCGTCAAACATATTAATAATTTCCTCATACCTGTCATATCTACTAACTCCTCTCGATATGCTCGCTTACACCATGCAGCCATGCGCCTCCGGCAGAGCTGTCTTAAAAAGCGCTGATGGCAAATTCACCCCATACCCGACCGGTCCGCGAAGACCATCCCAGCCGTAAATCGCGAGAGCCTATACGCCGCCCCATCAGCACCTCAACGCTCCAGGGGTCGGCACTGTATCCGGGATAGTAAGAGGGCCTCAAGCTGAACGACCAATCCTGCCCTACCGGAACATCGAGGTTAAGGTTAGATCGTAGTAAAGATGTCTCCAGATCGTAATCGGCATAGGCATTGAAGCGCCAGCTCTTATATCTGCTCAGATAAAGCGATCCGGAGATACTCTGGCCGCCATAGCCCGTAGCGGCTGAATCGCTTTGTCCGCTATATTGATAGCCGATAGAAACACTTCCTCCCGATTTAAGTCTATGATCCAGCGTCATCGCCGCCGCATAATCCATCAAGCTACCGCCGCTTGACCAATTGTGTCCCAGAGAAAGGTTCGTCGCCAGCATTGTTCTATCGGAAAGACGTAGCGCCGGCGGAGTAAGCGTCAGTTGAATGTCTTCCTCATTATCAAGTATATCGGTAGAGGAATCGCGAAACATACCGCAGGTAGCCGCCAGACCATAGCTTATACCAGTATGGCCCAGCTTGGCTGAATACATCCGCCAGCTGAGTTCCACTGAATTCAGGCTGGCGCTGCCCTCCTTCTGAACAGCGTTGGCAAAGAGGCTTAACCTCTGGGAATTCATGTCTCTGGCAATAGATAACGTGCCGTACATGTTATGGCTGGAGGGATAATTCACATTGATATCACCATAGGTATTGCTGTCGAATTTATGAGAGAGCCTGAAGCGGCCGGACCAGGTATCGCTGATGAGCCTGTCCAAATTCAGCTGACAATCGGATTTATCCGTAATTTCAAGGTACTGCTCCAGTCCCAGACCCAATTTGGTGGTGGTACTGTAACTGCCTTTAAGCAAACCGAATGTTCGGTCACCAAGACCATAATAATAAGGTATGCTTATCGTCAGGCCGTTATACTGATTATAGCTTAGATTATCGCCTGAATACCCCCGTAATGTCAACATATAGTAAGGCATGCCTACTATCCTCGCCCCATTAACGTACATATCGACGCCTACCAGATTTATTCTTTCAGAGGGATAAACGGTGGCGCTTCGGGCAACCATCCATACCCGGCTCTCATTAACATCTTCAAAAGTAAAAGAAGGGCTTCTATTTGTTGTATCGCTGTTATAGCGCGTAAACGCCTGGCCTGAAAAGTGAATATGCTCGATCTCCGGTTCCACCTTGACAAGCGTACCCTTCATGCTGCGTTTATCCCAAAAAAGAAGCTCTCCAGATATCTCCTCGCTCAGGCTGTGTATTCTGATGTTGCCCCTGGCCCTTATCTCCTGCTGATCCACCTTGAACTGAATATTATCAGCTTCAATGGATTGATTGCCCATGACCATCCTGGCGTTTCCGGACATTTCTATAATATGCTTATCCAGACTACAGGCCAGATAACCGGCTGAAAGCGATATCTTCCCTCTGTCAGCCAGCGGCAGTGCGGATATCGGCAGCGTTTCCGTTCCCTCTATACCGGATCTATCCAAAGCGGTTATCTTGTAATAATATAATGTATCGTTGGCCACAGTGCGATCGACAAAGGTGCGGCTCGGATGCCTCTCAAAGCCTATTCTGGTATAGAAACCATCTAGCCTATCGCTGCGATATATATTGTATCCGGCAATATCCGAAACGTTCAACGGTATCCATGACAGCGTTACCAGCTTATTACCCGTTCGCACCGATAACCCTGCGGGCGCAGCCAGGCCGGCAAGAGCGACCTGAAAGAAAAAAAGAACCGCCAAACCGCTTGCAAATATGACAAAGACAACCCTAAAAAGAGAAGTAAATCCCTTCATTGCTCTGCCGCCGCATCTCTCCTGAAAAATCCGTGCAAAAGTATTTACGACGGTTTTATTCATTAAGCCTCTTCTTTCAATAACTGCGATTAATCATTATAATATTCAACAAAAACCATCGTATAACCTCCCCCGATCAATCGCCATGCGGTATAACAATAGGCGTCTTCGAAGCAAGCGGCTTCTCCATTTCAATTATTCTGCGTTCATTATCGGATGATGCCGGCGGGGCCGGCGGCGGCATCCCGACAGGTCGCCCGGCAGAGGGTGGCGACTGACTGCGTTTTGTTGCCGGAGCAGAGGCAGGCCTCTTTTTTTCCGTCTTCCGTTGCGACACGTTTTTATCAGGTG
>Ga0172382_10004175_pt1 | contig 22282 bp, 18 predicted proteins | sample Leawel138RmetaG_FD_122245 | JGI IMG/M metagenome (GOLD analysis project Ga0172382, IMG submission 122245) | Leachate microbial communities from a municipal landfill in Southern Ontario, Canada - Leachate well 138R metaG | ecosystem: Engineered > Solid waste > Landfill > Unclassified | place... | reverse complement strand
TTTGAAAGAAGCGGTTGACAGATTCGACAACGGTCCGTATAATACTCCCGTTTGCGCAGGGGGCTATAGCTCAGCTGGGAGAGCGCTTGAATGGCATTCAAGAGGTCAGGGGTTCGAATCCCCTTAGCTCCACCATATGAATTTTTGTGTTCTCTGCAAATATATACTGAATAAAAATGTGAAAGCCCGGTCTATACCGGGCTTTCACATTTTTTTACCCGATGAGTGACGTATAATGAAATCATCTGGTTCGGGATTTCTGAAAAAAAGGAGTGAATACTTCATGGGGTACGTGAAGTGGAGCTACGATACACTGCTGAGGTTATGTCATGATTCTTTCAGGAAATTCGGTTTCGATGCCGGGGAAAGCAGTATCATAACAGATGTGCTGCTTCTGAGTGACCTGTACGGAATTGAAAGCCACGGCATGCAGCGAATGGTTCGGTACTACATGGGAATAAAAAAAGGAATGATCGATGTTCACGGGAAACCGGAAATCATTTATGAAACGCCGGTCTCGGCGGTTTTGGATGGTCATGGAGGTATGGGGCAGCTTATAGGCCGCCATGGAATGGAAGCTGCCATAAAGAAAGCAAAGCAAAGCGGTTTGGCAATCGTCACCGCAAGAAACTCGAATCATTACGGCATTGCAGGGTATTACGCGAAAATGGCGTGCGACGAGGGATTTATAGGCTTCAGCTTTACGAACAGCGAGGCAATAATGGTTCCCACATTCGGCAGAATGGCGATGCTTGGAAGCAATCCAATAGCCTGTGCCATGCCTGCCGACCCCTTCCCCTTCTTTTTCGATGCTTCCACCACTGTTGTGACGCGCGGAAAGCTTGAAATATACAATAAATCCGGAAAACCGTTGCCGGAGGGATGGGCCCTGGACAGAAACGGACATCCTTCAATCGACGCCCCTGATGTCTTGAAAAATATTGTTGAGAAGAACGGGGGAGGGATCATGCCCCTCGGAGGAAGCGGAGAAACCCTGGGCGGTCACAAAGGTTATGGTTTCGGGATGGTCTGCGAAATATTTACCTCCATCCTTTCCTCGGGACTGACAAGCAACCGCACGATGCAGGGGAACAGGGGAGGAATCTGCCACGGTTTTGCGGCAATAGATCCGGGAATTTTCGGAGATCCGGCTGCGATCAGAGCCTCACTTTCCGGGTTTCTTCAGGAATTGCGGGAAAGTCCGAAGGCGGAAGGCGGCAGCAGGATCTACACCCACGGAGAAAAAGAGATCGAAGCAACTACTGAGAGAATGAAACACGGCATCCCCGTCAACGAAAACACCATGCGGGAAATTCTTGAAATGTGCGAATTCCTGGGAATTGACTTTTCAGACTACTTCGGCGAATATCGACCAGGAGAAAAAGCAGGCATGTTCGAAGCGAACTACTAGCGTGCCGTAGGTTCGGAACTCGTTCCGGCAACGTACCATTTATGATATAATGCCTCCGGATTTTCAGGGAAAACATGAGCGGTTATGGATAGTCCGGAAGCCGTTGTGTTTTCCTAAATTGAAACAGGCAGACAGTACCCTTGTTCACAAGTGAAGATGATCTTGAATCAACGGCACTCATTGGTTCAGCCACGATGATATGCCCGGCCGGAAAAAAGAGATGCGGCCGGTTTTTTCTTCCCTTGTAAAAAGATTCTGCCTGGAAGAGGAGGAAAAGAATGTCACCGAAGGGGTTCCATTTCATTGTTGAGGCATCAGGGTGCAGCCCTGTTATCTCCCAGGTTGACAGACTGCAGGAAATTCTCGTGGAGGCTGCAAAAAGAGCCAACACCCAGGTATGGTCCGTGTCCTTTCACCGATTCCCGCCTGATGGAGTCAGCGGCGTCGTCGTAATAAGCGAATCGCACCTCTCCATCCACACCTGGCCGGAAGTCGGCTATATGGCGCTTGATATTTATACATGCGGTGAGGAAAGCAAACCCCAGATCGCAGTTGACTACGTGCTTGAGCAGATAGGGGCCAATCATACGCACATAACTGAAATAACCAGGGGACTCGATGACGGAGACCAGGATTACTACCATTCATTTGTCACCTGGCAGGAAGTGCTTCGGAAAAAGGGATCCGAATGAATTCCTTAACAGTTCGGAAAGCCTCTGCTGTGATTGGATCAGGCAGAGGCTTTTCTGTTTTGTATCCTGTGGAACCGAATGTTGAAAATACATTTCTCATGTGCTACTTTATCAGGTAATGTTTTATCAGTTGTCAATGAATAAACTTCTGAAGTGATTCCTGTTCTGATGCTTCATCCCCGCTGCTGCTTAAAATCAAGAGAATCGAGCCGTTGTTCTATACGCTGACGGGAGATCATCTTTTTATTTTTCGGGAGGCATATTTATGAATAAATCACTGAAACCTTTAATTGAAAAGCACCTTGCAAGGATAAACGACTTGCGATGCAGGATCCATAAAAATCCCGAACTGAGCAGAAATGAAGCCGGTACCGCTGCACTTGTGGCATCAGTTTTGAAAGAAGCGGGACTTGACGTGAAGGAAGGTGTCGGCGGACACGGCGTCTCAGCCTTGCTGAAGGGAGCGAAAGATGGTCCCTGCATTGCCCTTCGTGCCGATATGGACGCTCTTCCCATGGAAGAGCATACAGGATTCCCCTGTTCTTCTTCCGTAAAAGGGGTAATGCATGCCTGCGGCCATGATGTCCACACCGCCATGGTCCTGGGAGCGGCCCTGGTGCTTTCAGAGATCAGGGATGAAGTTTCCGGGAGTGTCAAGTTTATTTTCCAGCCCGCTGAAGAGGACAATCCGACAGGCGGTGCACCGGCAATGATTGCAGACGGTGTATTGAAGAACCCTGACGTGGATGCGGTCTTTGGAATGCATGTATGGCCTTCGCTGAAGACTGGAACGGTTGGTACCAGGGAGGGGGCGCTGATGGGGGCCTCCGACAGGCTTTTCCTCACCGTTCGGGGAAAAGGCGCACATGGGTCCGAGCCGGAAAATGGTATCGATGCAATTGCCATTGCGGCACAGGTCATTACAGCCCTGCAGACGATCGTCTCGAGAAGTGTGAGTCCTCTGGACGCAGCGGTCGTCTCTATCGGTACCATAAGGGGAGGCAACAGGTACAATGTGATCGCTGACGAGGTCATTCTTGAAGGTACTGTTCGGACTGTGAATCCTGAAACCCAGGAGAAAATGCCATCCCGGATATCGAAAATCGCCCGTGGTGTCGCAGAAGGTATGGGCGGGGAATGCGAGATCGAGTACATAAAAGGTTATCCTCCGCTTATGAACAGCCGGGAGACAACTGAAAAGGCCCTTTCAGCCCTTGAAAAGACAATTGGAAAAGAAAATATAATCCATGTGGAGAAACCTGCCCTGGGAGGCGAGGATTTTTCGTTTTTCAGCAGGGAGATCAAGGCGCAGTTCCTGTGGCTGGGCTGCAGGCCTGAAGGAGTGGAGAAGGACGATATGCCACCCCTTCACAACAACAGGTTCCTTCCGGACGAGAAAGCCATTCCTGTTGGAGTCGAAGTTCTGGCGGCATGTGTCCTGGAATATCTCTCGAAGTAGGAAGAAAGGAGTTTTTCCATGGCTGCGCTAAATGAAGTGAAACTGAAAAAACTTGTAGAGCTAAGGCGTGAATTCCATGCACATGCAGAGACCGGCTGGACGGAGTTCTGGACGACCGCAAAGATTGCCGGTATTTTGGATTCCCTGGGGTATAAAGTTCTTGCAGGCAGGGAAATGCTGAACCTGGAATCTGTAATGGGTCGTCCATCTGAAGAAGAGATCAAGGTACATATAGAGAGGGCGCTATCCCAGGGAGCCGATCCCGGATGGATCGAACGGATGGACGGATATACAGGTGCGCTCGGTATCCTTGATACTGGAAAGCCAGGACCTGTGCTCGCCTTTCGGTTTGATATAGACGCAGTGGACGTATCCGAAGCCGGGGATGAAAAACACCGGCCATTCCGAGAAGGATTTGCTTCCATGAACGAGAACGCCATGCACTCATGCGGCCATGATGCCCATGCGACAATTGGCATTGGACTGGCAGAACTGCTTATGGAGAGAAAAGATGAGCTTACAGGTATCATCAAGCTGATATTCCAGCCTGCCGAGGAAGGTGTCCGGGGAGGGAAAGCTGTTGCAGAAAACGGCATTCTGGATGACGTGGATTATTTCCTCAGTGCCCACGTGGGAATGGGGATCCCCTCGGGAAATGTAGCTCCGTCATGCAGGGATTTTCTCTGCACGACGAAGTTTGATGTTACGTACAAGGGAAAGGCCGCCCATGCGGGAGGGGCCCCTAACGAAGGGCGCAACGCGCTGCTGGCGGCTGCGTCAGCCTCCCTTGCACTGGCTGGGATCCCGCCCCACAAGGATGGGGCTACAAGGATAAACATAGGTGTCCTCCAGGCCGGAACGGGACGGAATGTTATTCCACCGAAGGCGCTTATGAAGGTTGAGACCCGCGGGCTCACCATGGACCTAAACAGCTATGTTTATGACAGGGCCATGGAGGCAGTATCAGGAGCGGCTGCCATGTACGGTGTCGAGATGTCCATGGCGAGCATGGGAGCAGCCGTTGATGCCCTGAGCGACAAGAGTCTCGTCGATCTGGTCGGGGAAAAGGCACTTTTGGTCGAGGGGATCACCACGCTGGCCCCGGAAGTGAGCCTCGGGGGCAGCGAGGATGTTTCATGGATGATGCGGGCAGTCCAGAAAAGGGGCGGAAAAGCAGTATATTTTGTTCTCGGAACGGATATCGCCGCAGGACATCACAACGAGTATTTCGACCTCGATGAAAGTGTGCTGGATTATGGTCCCGTTCTGTTCGCAGAATTGGCCGTGACACTTTCGGTCCGGGAAATAACTGGGGAAGGGAGGAGTTAGAGAATATCGAAATAAGGTTTTTAAGGGCAATACCAGTATGAAAAACGCTGAAAAGGAGGAATTTGAATGACGGAAACAGCAGCCCCTCAGAAAAAAAGTATGTTCGAGAAATTCATCAAGGGCATCGAAATCGTCGGCAATATGCTGCCCCACCCATTCTGGCTTTTCACCTATCTCTCTCTCATTGTCCTCGGCCTTTCCTATTACCTTGGTGAAGCCGGAGTATCGGTAACCTATCTTGCCGCCGCAAGAGGCGGAGGAGCGCCGAAAGAAACAACCGTTTCAGTTTTAAACCTTCTTTCCTACAAGGAAATGCGCACCTTTATGGCCGGGTACGTTAAAACCTACGTCAACTTCGCCCCCCTGGGTCTGATCATCGTCATGACCCTCGGCATCGGTCTTGTCGAGCAGTCGGGAATGATCTCCGCCCTTATGAGGAAGACCATACTCGGTGCGCCTTCCTACCTTGTAACCGCAGTGCTGGCAGTCGTGGGCATCAACGCGAACCTTGCATCCGACGCCGGGATCATTTTCACCCCTGCGATCGGTGGAGCCGTCTTCAAGGCCCTCGGGAGAAATCCCTGGGTGGGAGTAATTGCGGGATTTGCCGCCGCCTCGGGAGGATTCACTGCCAACTTCTTCATTGCCGGGACCGATGCCCTGCTGGCCGGAATAACGCAGTCCGCAGCCCAGGGAATGAATGTAGCAGGACCCACCCACCCGCTCATCAACTGGTACTTCATGGCGGTCGCCACAATTATTGTCATGTTCGTTACGACATGGGTCACAGAGAAGTTCACGGTCAAGGTGCTCGGCGATACAGCTCATGACAAGGATTCCGATGAACTGCTGAAACATGCCGTAACTCCCGAGGAGAATCGCGGTCTTCGCTGGGCTGCCGTCATGGGCGTGCTGGTTATTGGTGCTATTCTGTACCTGACTCTTCCTGAAGGGTCTTTCTTCAGGGCGGACGACGGCACAATAGTTCCCAGTTCCCCCTTCCTGAGCAGCATCGTGGCGATCCTGTTCTTCCTGTTCTTCTTCGTGGGTATCGCCTACGGGTTCGGTGCAGGGACCATCAAGAAAATGGAAGACGTTCCCAAACTCATGCAGAAGGGGCTTTCAGGCGGGCTGAGTTTCATGGTGGTCGTGCTTCCCGCAGCCATATTTGTCCAGTTGTTCAACGCAAGCAAGCTGACAACGATCCTTGCGGTTAACGGTGCCCACTGGCTTGAGAAGATGAACCTCGGCGGCATTCCGCTGCTTCTCATGTTCATCCTCCTCTGCACCTTCATCAACCTGTTCATAACCAGCGGCTCAGCCAAGTGGCTGATACTGGCACCTATTTTCGTCCCCATGTTCTCTATCGTGGGCTTCCCTCCGGCGCTCACCCAGGTTGCGTATAGGATCGGCGATTCCTCGTCCAATATCATTTCGCCTCTTTCCTATTATGTACCTGTCATCATCGGATTGCTGGAGCAGTACCGAAGTGACCCGGATACAAAGATAGGAATAGGCACAGTTATTTCCCTGGAAATGCCCTACACTATCGCCTATCTCATCTTCTTCTCCGCGCTGCTCATCGTGTGGTACACCCTTGGCATTCCTCTTGGCCCGGGTGCTCCTGTAACCATGTAAGAAAAAAAAGAATACCTGTTCACAACAACAAAGGCTCCGGGTTTCCGGAGCCTTTGTTGTTGTGAACAGTACCCAAACACAATAAAAATGTTTACAAAAATCTTCTAATTTAATCAAAAAATTACTATAGACCTGAAAGAGAAAATGCAGTACACTTTTTTCCGCAGATTTTTTGTCTGTCAGCGACAAAACCTGATCGGCAGAAGAGATGTTTCGGTTTTCGAGGTCCGCTTTATGTTTCGCGCGCATAATTCCATCCGGAAGATAAATTCATGGAATTTGAAAGAAGGTCTGATAATGAAAAATGTACCGTCTGACATCAGCGGATTCACTGCTCTTGATCCGTGGTGGCGCACAGGTGTTCCCACCTGTATTCTATGTTCCGGAAACGGCATAGACGATATTCTCCGGAAGATAAAACAGGAGGATGTACAGGCCTTTTTCCTTGTCGATTCGGTTCTGGAAAAACAGCCCCTGTTTGCGCCTCTATTCATTGAGCAGTCAAAGATGCTTTTCAATGCGTCAGCCTCGGAACCGAGGACGGATGATGTCGATCAGATCGTTGAATTCCTGAGATCACGTGATTCTCTACCGGATGTTATCGTCGGAGTGGGCGGCGGCAGTACCATGGATCTTGCAAAGGCTGTCGGTATATGCCTGGCAAATCCGGGAAAGGCCCGGGATTACCAGGGATATGGCATGGATTTGAAGAAGGGTCACCCTGTCTGGGTCCTTCCCACTCTAAACGGTACAGGTGCGGAGATAACCCCGATAGCGGTCCTCCGCGGACCGGAAAAAAAACTCGGAATAAACCACCCTTACGCAGCACCTGCGGTGGCGGTGATCGATCCCCGTCTTTCCTCGGGGGTAAAGCCTTTCAACAGGTTTTTCACCATGATGGACTGCTATTTTCACCACTACGAAATCGTGAAAAGCAAGACCAGTTCTGCGGACGCTGTACAGGATGCCCGTGACGGCCTGAAGTTAGCGACGGAAGTTCTTGATTCCGGCGTTCAAGAATATAATGTGGAGAATGCCATAAAATCAGCCATGGCGTCAATACTCGGAGGAAGCAGCACGATCGGCGGCAGGGTAGGGGCGGTCCACGCCATTTCATACGGGCTCAGCAATTCAGCTCCGGGCCTTCCCCACAGCATCGCGGTCACCATATCCATGCTTGCGCTTCAGGAACTGTATCCCGATGGATACGAAGACACGGTGCGCTTTCTCGAAGGAAGCGGTCTTTCCATGCCGAAGGCCTCGGAATACGGGATCGGTGAAGGGGAGATCGAAAAAATGACCTCTGTTGCCCTGGGAATGGAAAAGCTGTGGCAGAGCTGTTTCGGCGAAGGATGGGAAGGGAAGGCATCACGGACATTTGTTTATGATATTTACAAGAGGATAGTAAATGGCTGAAATTCGCAACGCTCCACGTAAAGGGGGAAGGGTGAATGGCAGGAACTGAAATTTTCGGAACCGAAGAGATCAGGGCAGTGACCGATGTAATTGAACGCAGGATGATACACCGGTACGGCTCACATCATTTACGAAACGGGATTTACCGGGTCGAGGAATTCGAAAACAAGGCGAAAAAAATTACGGGTTCCAGGTATGCCCTTGGGGTGGCCAACGGTACAGCGGCATTGATCGTCGCTTTAAAAGGCATCGGGATCCAGCCGGGTGATGAAATAATCACGACTCCGTTTTCATTTATAGCCACCGTGGAGGCGATCGTGGCGTGTAACGCGGTGCCCGTTCTTGGAGAAATCGATGGGACCCTCGGGCTTGACGCTGATTCGGTGGAGAGGCTGATCTCAGGGAGGACGCGAGCGATAATGCCCGTACATATGTTCGGGGCCGCGGCCGATATGGATCGTTTCACGGATCTCGGGAAGAAATACAACCTGCCGGTAATTGAGGACGCATGTGAAGTGGTGGGAGGGACATACAAGGGAAGGTACCTGGGCAGCCTGGGTACGTGCGGTACATGGAGTTTCGATCCGAACAAGACCCTTACTGTAGGCGAGGGAGGAATTGTCTTAACGGACAGTGAAGACGTGTATTTCAAGATGGACTGTTATCACGACCATGGCCACATTCACAGCAAGGAGCATGACAGGGGCGCAGAAGGGAAATCGGGGCTCGGTGTGAATTATCGGCTGAGTGAAGTGCAGGGAGCCCTGGGAATCGTAGCCCTTGAAAAAATGCTTTCAGCGCTGGGGATGCTGAGGGCAGCGAAGAAAAAAATACTCAAGGCGGCTCTTGATGCGGGACTGAAGCCCAGGCCGGTACACGATGAGGAGGGGGATACTGCCAGTCATGTCGTCTTTATTCTCCCGACTGCAGAGAAGGCGAAGAGATTCAAGGCTGCTGCAAATCATGCAGGAGGGAGTTTCGGCATCATTGCCGACAGTACATGGCATTACGCGAAGCACTGGAAAGCACTGGAAGAGATGGGGGAGAAGGATTACTTCGGCAACAGGACCCCGTCCTACTCACCGGCTTCAATGGCAAAGAGCGATGCTATGCTTTCATGTGCTGTAATGGCAGGGTTGAACACATGCATGGATGACAGTGCGGTCGAAAAGATGATCGAGGCTGTTCGTGCCGGGGCACAAGCCGCCCTTCAGCGCTGAATTTTTTGTTTACGCGAAAAAAGGACCTGTACCCGGTTCTTCCGGGGGCAGGTCCTTCGATATTTTCCTTACGGTACTCAGCGAACAACACTATCTCCGTTCAATGCCAGATATTTTTCAAGGACCTCTATGTCCCGGGGAGTGTCGATCTCGATCGTATCTCTTTCTACGGGAACGCACTTTATGGAATGCCCTTTTTCGAGTACTCTGAGCATCTCCAGGCTCTCCGCCTTTTCGAGGGGCGTCTGTTGCCAGGAGAAAAACTCAAGCAGGAAGTCCCTGCGCCAGCAGTATGGGCCTATGTGCTTGTAAAAGACCGCTCCGCTGTTCCTTTCAAAGGGTATCGGTGATCGGCTGAAGTACAGTGCACGCCCTGCCTGGTCGAATACAATCTTGACGATGTCGGGAGAGCATATTTCTTCTGTTTTATCGATGCGTTTCGCCAGCAGCGCTAGCTGTGTATCCTGATTTGAAAAGGCTGCGACCAGGGGATCGATCATGTCGTGACCGACGAGAGGATCATCAACCTGTACGTTCAGCACTATTTCCGACGGGATCCTCTCTGAAACCCACGCTACCCTGTCTCCGCCGCTTGGAAGCTCAGGAGGAGTGAGCATGCATTCTCCACCAGCCTTCCTCACAGTTTCAGCGATCCTTTCATCATCAGCCGCGACAATGATCCGTTCCACGGAAAGGCATCGCTGCATCTGCCGGAGCACTCGGACGACAAGGGGTACCCCCGCTATGGAAACGAGCGGTTTCCCCGGAAGTCTTGTGCTGGCAAGCCTGGCAGGTATAACTGCGAGTGTTTTCATGGAAGCCTCTTTTCGGAACTGAAAAAATCAGCTTTTGTGTATCTGTGTTCCGGCTTTTCCCTCAAGGGCTTCTAGTGCTTCTTCGAGACTTGCAATGACGGCCCTGTCTCCCCCGTTCCGCACAAAACGAACGGCTGCCCTGACCTTCGGGCCCATGGAGCCGGCCTTGAAGTGGCCTTCCTTTTCCAGCTGTTCCATCTCTGAAACCGTCACATTTTCAAGCCACTTCTGATTCGGGGAGTTGTAATGGATCGCTACCCTCGGCACATCTGTCAGGATCATTAAAAGATCTGCATTTACTGCCGCTGCGAGCCGCTCGCCCGCGAGGTCCTTGTCGATTACTGCCTCGACTCCCTGGTATGTTCCGTCCTGATTTCGTATTACAGGGATACCGCCGCCCCCCGACGCGATAACGATGAACCCCTTTTCAAGAAGAGCGTTTATAACGTCTTTTTCCACAATACTTTTTGGATCAGGGGATGGAACAACTCTCCTCCAGCCTCTTCCTGCATCGTCGATCCATGTTTCTCCGGTCGCATCCATTCTTTTTTTTGCCGCCTCTTCAGTGTAAAAGGGGCCGACTGGCTTTGTCGGGTGCACGAAAGCGGGATCGGATGGATCGACCTGGACCTGTGTTACAAGGCACACAGGTTCATGTGTATGTATCCCTTCAGCGGCAAGGGTGTTGTGGAAACTCTGACAGAACATGTACCCGATGAGTCCCTGGCTCTCGGCTCCGCAGACGTCCATGGGCATTGCAGGAACTGAAGAGCTCCCAAGTTCGTTCTGGATCAAAATTGCTCCAACCTGCGGCCCGTTGCCGTGTGTCACGACGACCTCGTGTCCGGCGCGGATCATTCTGACGATCTGGGTAACCGTCTTTTGTACATTCTCACGCTGTTCCGCAGCATTTCCCTTCTGTCCCCGCTGAAGAATAGCATTCCCTCCCAAGGCTACCAGCACTCTCATCTCTTTCTTTTCCCTCCTGAATGTTAATGCAAATGCATTTATTCTATTTGATGCGGTTTATTTCAGCAAGTCGCGTAGAAATGGAGGAAGAACAAACGCTGCCGTATGGATCTGTTTCGAGTAGTAACGGACATTATCGGGAGTTTCCCTTTGCGGTATCGAGGGGTCATGTTTTTTTGACCCTATGGTATAGGTCCACATGCCGCTCGGATACGTTGGCATAGCTCCCCAGTACATCCTGGTCACCGGGAAAACGCTTTCCATCTCCCTGAACGCTGACTTGACCACTGAAGTATCGGTGAAAGGGGATTCTGTCTGGGCGACCGCCATTCCGTCGTCTTTCAGGGCGGAATATATGTCACGGTAAAAAGCAGATTCGAAAAGTCCGGCTGCAAAATCCACCGGGTCGGTGCTGTCGATTATGGCAACGTCGAACTCTTTTTTTGCGGCCTTGATGTAGACCATTGCATCCATAGGCCTGACGTCCGCCCGGGGATCCCCAAGGGCGACATTGATGGTCGGAAGAAAGTTTTTCGATGCATTGATGACTTCTTCGTCTATATCGATCAGCGTCGCCTTTTCAACGACGTCATGCCTGAGCACTTCCCTGAGGACTGCTCCGTCACCCCCGCCGACTATCAGGACACGCCGCGGGTCCGGGTGTGAACAGAGTGCCACGTGCGCCATCATCTCGGAGTAGCAGAACTCGTCTCGTTCAGTGATCTGTATAGCACCGTCCAGGATCAGCATCCGTCCGTATTCTTCCGTCTCTACGAGCAGGATATCCTGGTATGGGCTTTTCCCATTGAGCAGCACATTCGAAGTCCTGAGGCTGAGTCTCATGTTTTCGCTCTGTTCTTCTGTGACCCACAGTTCGTTATATCGTTTCGGCCGTTTTTCCATTATGCAGTCTCCTTTCAGGCAAAATAAGAAGGGGACGGCTTTTAACCATCCCCTCCGCCGGTCATTTAGTCAAGTATAGGCGGTACAGGTTTAATCTTCAAGTACATACGCCCTGAGAGGCGGGAAACCATTGAAGTTTACCGAAGAATAGCTCTGGGTGTAGGCACCGGTGGTGAAGAAATAGAGTCGGTCTCCTTCAGTGAGCGAAGCCGGGAGTTCGTACTTTTCATTTTCATAGAGTATGTCCATGCTGTCACATGTTGGTCCTGCAAGGATCGTCTCCTGAACCGGGCCTGTTTTCTCGGAATAAATTGGATACTTGATGGACTCGTCGAGGGTTTCGATGAGACCACCGAATTTGCCAGCATCGAGGTACACCCAGCTGTATTGGTTTGCCTCCGATTTTCTTGAGATCAGGACAACCTCAGTTATAAGAATGCCTGCGTCCCCGGCCATGAAACGCCCCGGTTCAAGAAGTACTTCAGGGAGATTCTCCCCGAAATCTTCCTTCAGGAAACGGATGATTTCCGAGCCGTATACAGATGTTTCTTTCGTCGGCGAAATATACGTGGCGGGGAAGCCACCGCCCAGGTTGATCATCTTGAGTTCCACACCTTCAGCTTTCGTAGCATCGAAGAGATATCTGCATGTGGCGATGGCGTTATCCCACTGGCCGATATCCCGCTGCTGGGACCCCACGTGGAAAGAAATGCCGTAGGGGACGAGTCCCATTTCCGAAGCCTGCAGAATAAGCTTATAAATGGTGTCGGGGTGTGCTCCGAACTTTCGGGAAAGCGGCCAGTCTGCGCCGCTGCCGTCTGTCAGGATACGGAAAAAAACCCTGGATCCGGGGGCATTTTTCGCGATTTTTATGAGATCGTTCTCTGAATCCGTTGCGAAGAGGCGGACCCCTTTAGAGTAGGCGTAGGCAATATCATTTGCTTTTTTTATCGTGTTGCCATAGCTGATCTTTTCCGGCGCTGCACCAAGGGCAAGAATATGGTCCAGTTCGTAAACGGACGCAATATCAAAAGAACTGCCCTTCTTTACGAGCATGCGAATAACAGATTCGTGAGGATTAGCTTTCACAGCGTAGTAAATTTTGGCGAACGGCAGGGTGTCCAGCAATTCATCATATTTCTGTTCGACCTTTTTCAGGTCTATTACAAGAAAGGGCGTTTCTTTGTCTTCTGAAAATTTTTTGATGCGGTTGAACTGTTCCCTGGAAATATACCTTTCAAGGTCGAACTGAAACTGTTTTTCCACGTCTCTACCTCCTAAACGAATATTTTTGCCTGATGCAGTTTACGGCTTGCGATTGATAAATGCAAGCGGAAAATCGTGGAAAATCGTGGAAATTACGTATACTTTTTATCTTGCATCTTTCTGACCTGTAAAAAAATCCATGATAGAATCATTTCTGTCTAAATAAAAGGAACTGTCGTAGATACAGGCAAAAGATGAACCGCTTTCCGGTCCGGCATTCCCGAAAACGGGATTTTCCCGGCTTTGTTCCGGGCATGACAGGGCAGTGCCTTTTTCGAATAACAGTGAATAGAAACGATACAACCTGCGAGGAGGCTCCTCCATGTTTTACCACAAAAGAGAATTTCCCGAATGGGCAAAATGGGCAGGTCTTGCCCTGTTGCTGATTGCCGCGTTCGCAGCGGGTTACGGTGGCTATTCGCTGTACCTGGACATGCGGACTCCCGGCCCGGAAGAATCTGCAGTTCAGCCGCCCTCTGAAATAGTTCCGGTATCCCCGGTCCGTCCTGAAACGGAGGGACCAAAGGCGGGTGAATGGCCTGAAAAACAGGAGGAACCGGTTCCTCCGCCTGTTCCTGAAAGGATAAGAGGCAATCAGCCATGGCTTCACGTGGTCAAAGGATCGTACCGCATGTATTATTACCGTGGCGATAGGCTTGAGCGGACCTACAGGGTGGCAGTGGGGGCAAACGGAGGCCAGAAGCGGCGCGTGGGCGACAGCAGAACGCCTACAGGCAGCTTTACCGTGCAGCAGGTCCAGAACTCAAGCAAGTGGACCTATGACTTCGGTGATGGAAGGGGACAGACACCGGGAGCCTACGGGCCATGGTTTATCCGGCTCCAAACGCCTGGATGGTCGGGCATAGGCATCCATGGGACCCATGATCCGGACTCTATCGGCAGAATGGTTACCCAGGGCTGTATCCGCATGAAAAATTCCGACCTTCAGGATCTGAAGAAAAAAGTATTTGTCGGCATGAAAGTTGTAATAACTGAAAACTAGGAGAGATACGATGAAATATGTAAATATCGATTTGCCGGTGAAAAAACGGGGATTCCGCCGCTTCATTTCCTCCTGGCTCGTGAGGGATGAAGAAAAGGACAGGACATACCTTGTAGATACAGGGCCTGCATCGACATGGCCGATCGTACAAAACGCCGTTGAAATCCATGGAGGAGGGCGTGTAGACGCAGTGCTTCTCACCCATGTTCACCTTGATCATGCTGGAGGCGCAGGACTAGCGGTAAACGAATACGGTGCGCGAATTGCCGCAGCCCCAAGGGGCGTACCCCATTTGCTCGAACCTTCAGCGCTCTGGAAGGGGAGTGTTGACACTCTCGGAGAGACGGCCTTTCTTTACGGGGAACCGGTTCCCGTTCCAGGGGAATCTCTTTTCGCACCGGGAGTATTGCCTGAAGGTTTCTCTTCCATTGATACTCCGGGGCACGCCTCGCACCACCAGTCATTCATCCTGGACGAAGGAAATGGCGAAAAAGTTCTTTTCGCAGGAGAGGCAGCCGGTATTTTCCTTGAAGGAGAGGAGCCCTTTCCCTACCTGAGGCCTGCAACTCCACCCCGTTTTTTCCCGGACGTTACACTGAATTCAATTGAACGGCTCATGAAGGCAGGCTGCACAAGGATCTGCTATTCCCATTTCGGTGCTGCAGACGGGGCGAAAGATATGCTTCGCCTTGCGAAGGATCAGATTTTGTTCTGGAAGGATGTAGTGATTGCCCTTTTCAGAAAGGGAGTATCACCTGCGGATGAAGAAACTATTTTCCTGGAGCTTCTTGAACGGGATCCTTTTCTCGCGGCATGGCGGAACCTGGAGCCTGACATCAGGGACCGGGAACGGGAATTCATCGGAAACAGCATAAGGGGATTCTGCGGAGCGTTCAGGGCTGAAAAATGACGGTTGACAAAACAAATGGAGCCGTACGGCTCCATTTGTTTTCGAGCATCTTAAATTTTTTTCGGGTCTTCTTTCTTTTTTCAACAGATCCCTTTTATTTCTTCCCGGAGTACCTGTATACGATCCCTTCGAATGATTCAGGAAGAACCCTGCTCGATATGGCAAGACTATTTTCGTCGTAGGATATGGAATGCAGCCTGAGGGGAAAAACGAACTTTCCCAGGTCCAGGAGCGGCTGAATTTCACGAACTGCTTTGTCAGTTATGAATTGGGGCACGTCGACACGGTTGACCTTCAGCGTGTAGTCATCAAGCCAGACTTCCTTCCTGTCGACTATCTTAAACTTGCTGAAGATCTCGATGAGTATATCAAGGCGGAACAGCACGGTCACAAGGTAGTTCCCCCTGGCATAAATCCCTTCCGGACGCATATCCACCTGCAGGTCATGCCAGTGGTCGTCGTCGCCGAATTCTTTCGACAGCAGATTATTATTCAGATCTTTCTCGAGGATCCTGGCAAGGGCATGAACGTTGAGTATTTCCTTTGCATCCAATCCTTCCCGATCCCATTCCTCGGGAGCGTTCATCTGTACCCCCATTGCCCGAAGCGTAAGGGAGTCGATTCGTACGCCCCCTATGGAGCATCCGCTGATATCGAGGAAAATGTCCCGGACATACCCTTTTTCATTGGGCTCCTCATCGATGATCATTGTAATTTCTTCCGGTGAGAATTCCTTTACAAAGTGATCCAGGAGTTTTTTGCCCCGTGTTTCCGCCCATAAAGGCGAAGCTGCAGAAAAAATAAAGAGGAGCAGAATCGCAGCCGGTACAAATACCCAGGTAATATATTTTTTTACGTACATGATCTTTCCTCCCTTTTCTGCTGCTGAAATTCAGCCTGTTTTTTCGATCTCCTCGATCTCCGCCATCAGTTTTTCCCAGTCTGAGAGGAGTGTCTCCAACTTCTGCTCTGTTTCGCTTCTTTCGATAAGAATCTGCGTCACCTTCCCGGAGTCGGCAAGAAAAACAGGATCTGCAAGCAGGGCGTCCCTTTCAGACTGTTCTTTTTCCAGTTCTTCTATACCTCGCTCAATTGGTTCAAGCTTTTCGAGAACCTTTCTTTTTTTCCTGTAAAGCAGGTTCCGTTTTTCTGCTTCAGCTCTTTTCCTCTCTTTGACACCGTCTTCTTTAAAAGCCGGTGAAAGTTCCCTCTCTTCACTTCCCGAAGATGAAAGCCTTCGTTTTTCAATAAATTCAGAGTAGTTGCCGGGGTAGTCGATAAGACTGCCCGATGCTATTTCCACTATACGGGTTGCGAGATTGTCGAGGAAGTACCTGTCGTGAGATACGATGACCAGGGTTCCGTCGTACTCAAGAAGAGCTCTCTGGAAAAGGTCTTTTGTCTGCATATCCAAATGGTTTGTCGGTTCGTCAAGGATGAGGAAATTGGCATCCTCCATAAGGATTTTCAGAAGTGAAAGACGGGATTTTTCTCCGCCTGAGAGAACCTGGACAGGCTTGTAAATATCCTCGCCGCTGAAAAGGAAGGCCCCCAGGAGGTTCCTTTTTTCCTGTGCGGACCAGTCGTGCTTTCTGCCCGAAAGGCTTTCCCAGACTGTTCTCGAGTAATCAAGGTTGTCAGCAGTCTGCTGGGAATAAAACGCCGTTGTTACGTTGTACCCGAATTTCACTGAACCTCTGCTAAGAGACTCGGTTCCGCTGAGAATTCTCGAAAGAGTGGATTTGCCGGCACCATTTACCCCCACGAGAGCTATTTTCTCTCCACGCTGTATTTTCAGTGAAGCATTACTGAAAACAATTGTATCACCGTAGCTTTTTTTACCGTCTTCCATTATAAGTACGTCGAGTCCGCTCCGGCTACACGGCGGGAAATGGAAGGAAACCCTCCGAGTGTCCTCTTCCACTTCGATCCGGCTGATTTTTTCCAGGCGTTTTATCCTGCTCTGTACGGATGACGCCTTTGAGGCCTTGTACCTGAAACGTTCGATGAATTCTTCCATGCGGGCTATTTCTTCTTTTTGCACTTTCTGCTGTTTCTTGAGTTCCTCGATGCGTCTTTCCCTTTCCTCAAGGTATTTTGAGAAATTGCCCTGGTAGGCCGTTATTCTTCCTGATGAAAGATCAGCGATAGAGGTACAAATTCTGTCGAGGAACAGACGGTCATGAGAAACGGCTACGATCGTGCCGCTGTAGGAGGAGAGCCATCCTTCAAGCCATTCCATGCTCTCCGTGTCAAGATGGTTCGTCGGCTCGTCAAGAAGCAGTACGTCGGGGACCGTCAGCAGGAGTGATGCAAGGTGGATGCGCATCTTCCAACCACCTGAGAAAATACTGGTTCGTTTCTTCAGATCAAGAGGTGAAAACCCCAGGCCTGAAAGAATTTTGGCCGCGATAGCTTCAAAAGTATATCCATCAAGGGTCTCGTACTTTTTTGACAGGCTGTCGTGAAGAAGAAGTGCTTCCCTGTGGGCCGAGGAGTCCGGGGCATATTGGGTAAGTTTTTCATTGCACCGTGAGATCGCCTGTTCAATGTCTGTGAGTCCTGCGGATTTCTTCAAAAACTCAAGGATCTCCATATCGGGCAGTTCCACTATGTCTTGCGGGAGATAGCCTATACTGAGCCTCCCGGGCATAAAGACAGAACCCGAATCCAGGGCGATTTCTCCCTTCAGTATTCGAAGCATGGTCGTCTTTCCGGCTCCGTTGTTTCCCACCAGTCCTACCCTGGCCTTCGGAAGGATGGTCCAGGATAAACCGTTGAAAAGAAACCGTTCGCCGAACTGCAGTGTAATGTCAGAAATGCGGATCACGTAGTCCTGTACCCCCTTGCGTTTTATGACAACAGAAAGAATTATAATAGGAAAAGTGTATTGAAAAAAGGGGAAAAAAAGCTGTTCAATGGTATTATAAATTTTTATTCATACAATAAGATGTTTTTTACAGGTGGAAGGAGAATGTAGTACAGAATGGAAATGATACCAGTCGTTGAAACAAGGGATAGAAAAGGGAAAGAACTTCGAAAAGTCCTCAGCTACCGGTGGGTAGTATGGGGCATCATGGTTTTTGCGTTTATGGTTGTTTTCTTCCACCGTTTCGCTGCCGCAGTGGTGAAGGATGATCTGACCGGGGATTTTGCCCTGAGCGCTGCTTCGTTCGGCACGATGGCCTCCATGTATTTCTATGCCTACATGATAATGCAGATACCCGTCGGGTTTCTGGCTGATTCCCTCGGGGCGAGAATTACTGTTTCTATTGGAATGTTTCTTGCAGGAGCCGGATCTATCCTCTTCGGGTTCGCCCCTACGGCTCTCTGGCTTTTCATCGGTCGCTTCCTGGTGGGTATAGGCGTTTCGACCGTTTTTGTCTCTATCATGAAAGTCCAGTCACAATGGTTTAGGGAACGTGAATTTGCGACCATATCGGGCGCGACCACCCTGGTAGGTAATGCCGGGGGCATTATTTCCCAGGGACCTCTGGCATTTCTTATTTCGATCGTGTCATGGCGCCTGGGATTTCTCGGAATCGGTGTTTTCACCCTTTTTATTGCAGTTCTGTGTGCAATATATATAAGGAACCGCCCCCAGGATATGGGCCTGCCTCCGCTGAATGAACGGGAGATTGCTGTTGCTTCAACTCTTCCGGTTCAGTTTTCCCCCTGGGCAGGTTTAAAAGAGGTGCTTGCGGCAAAGGGAATATTATCGACCATGTCATTTTACCTGTTCAACCAGGCGGGTTTTTTCGCACTCGTAGGAACCTGGGGAATTCCCTGGCTGGTAAACGTTTACGCACTTTCTGTTCAGGATGCATCATCCTATTCGGTGTACCTCATTCTTGGAATCATGACAGGGGGCTTCCTGACAGGGTGGGTATCAGACAGGCTTGGGAGAAGAAAAATACCGATGATCGCTTCCGCCTTATTGCATGTACTCCTTTGGGGTGTCATGGTTTTCTGGGGCAGCGGCAAACCGCCCCTTTCATTTATCAAGGTTCTTTTCTTTCTACTCGGCGTTTCAAATACCGCATTCGTCCTTGCCTGGTCAGTGGCAAAAGAATTGACACCGAGGAATTACACAGGCCTTGCGATTTCTGTCCTTAACGCAGCCGGTTTTCTTTCCATTGCCGTTCTTACTTCTGTTTTCGGAGTGGTTCTTGATTTCTATAAAGCCCTCCCTGCCGCGGAAGCTTATCGAACAGCCTTTTCCCTGCCCCTTGCCTGCACAGCTCTGTCGTTTTTTTCAGCGTTGTTTGTTCCCGAGACTGGAGGAGGAAGAGCACATACAGCCAAGGTTGAGGAAACAGTTTAATTTCATCAAAATCAGTGCACCTGTTTTTTAATTTCCTTATGAAAAAAAGAATCAGGATAAGAAATCAAAAATTTTTTTGAAATATGGTCGATGAATTCAAAAAAACCTTGACATCAAGGAAAAAATCCTTTATTGTTTGGTAGTGACTTCGGTCGCGAAATTTAATAAAGTTTTAGGAGGCTGTCTTTGGATGAGTCAGGGAACAGTGAAGTGGTTTAACGACAGTAAGGGCTACGGTTTTATTACTACGGACGAGGGTAAGGACGTATTCGTTCATTTCAGCGCTATCGCCGGGGATGGTTTCAAGACCCTTGCGGAAGGCCAGAAGGTTTCATTTGACGTCGTAGACGGCGAAAAAGGCCCTCAGGCAGCGAACGTTCACAAGGCGTAACTTTATCCCTCGATACCTTATACTTGGGAAAAAAAGTGCCGGTTGATTTCAACCGGCACTTTTTTTATCTTCTCTTTGGCTGCTTAAAGGAAATCGGGTTACTGTCTTTTCCTGTACTCCTGTTTTCCCTGTCTTCTCGGCCTGGGCCCGGAGGTTCTTCCTCTTGGTTGGGAGGATACCGGGGTCGAAGAGAGGAATAAATCTTTCCCTTTGCCTTTTTCGAGAAGTCCATATTGTTCAAGTCCCTTGCAGTCTTCTTCGAACCTGGAAAGGGCAACCGGAAGAAGTTCGACGAATACGTGGTCGTCTTTCATTCGTATGGCTCCCACTTCAGACCTGTCCACGTTCAGGGATGAACATACGGCGTGAAGCACTCTTCCGACATCCCAGCCGTCTGCCAGCCCCTTGCTCAGGCGGAGCATTGTTCCCTTCGGACGCCTTCCGCCCTTGAGTCCCCTGGGAGTACTTCTTTCCTTTTCCCCGGAATAGCGGCTTTTTCTCCGGAGTTCTCTTTCAAGTTCCGATGAGAGGTTATATCCTGCCGATCGTCTTGAAGTCAGGGCCCAAAGAAGTCTTGCGACAAGATTTTTTGGACTGACCCTTGTAAGAAGGTCTTCAGCCCAAAGGAGAAAGTCTTCATTTTCTCCTGCTTCCTTCATGGTGAGCAGTTTTTCCTCGGCGATCTCCCTCTGGACCTTCGATATTTCGTCCAGCCCCGGGACGTTCCGCCACTCGATACTCACCTTTGCCGATCCGAGCATATATTTGAATTTTTCCGCTTCCATCGGTGAGAGAAGCAGGATATCGGTTCCTTCATGCCCCGCTCTACCGGTTCGTCCGCTCCTGTGAACAAAGGTATCGCGATCGTCCGGAAGCCCTATCTGGATAACATGGGAAACACCTTCCACATCCAGTCCACGGGCAGCCACGTTTGTTGCGACGAGGAGAGGAAGGCTTCCGCTCTTGAATGCGTTCAGAACTGCGTTGCGCTCTCGCTGCGTCATCTCCCCATGAAGTGCACCGGCGTTGAACCCTTCCTCAGTGGCACGCTGCGCCACTGACATGGTCTCAAGCCTGGTATGGCAGAAAACAAGGCCTCTTTTGGGCCTCTCCCAGAGAAGGATGTTGACCAGGCCTTCCATTTTATGCCGGGACGGGACGAGATATGCCCTGTGGATAATATCCTCATGCTGTTCACCGTCTTCAACAAGGGAAATGGATACGGGACTGCTCAGATATTTGCGGGAAAGATCACGGACTTCCCTAGGCATTGTTGCGGAGAAAAGCCAGGTACGTTCCCGTGTGGGCAGTGCGTCGAGAATTCCTTCGAGCTCGTCCCGAAAACCCATATCGAGCATGTGGTCCCCTTCATCAAGGATGACGGAGTGGATTTCATCTGTTTTGAGAGTAGCCCTGTTTATGTGATCGAGGGTCCTTCCCGGGGTACCGACGACGATAACCGCGCCGTCCTTCAGTGAACGTATCTGTGCGGACATGTCGAGTCCGCCGACAAGTGTCGCCACAGATATATCCATGTACCGTGAAAGCCATTCCGCCTCCCTGGCGGTCTGCTGGGCCAGCTCACGTGTGGGGGAGAGAACCAGTATCTTAGGCGAGGACTGGGGAAGTTCCATCTCATTCAGCAGTGGCAGAAGAAAAGCCAGCGTTTTGCCGGATCCTGTCTTTGCACGGACGATGAGATCGTTTGAAAATTCGTCGAGGGCAAGCACTTTTTCCTGTACAGGTGTAGGAGCGGAAAATCCCTTCTTTTTCAGGGCTAGAAGAAGTTCTTCCCGTAGATCGTAGCACGCGAAACCATTGTCACTCATATATTTGTTCCTCCTTGAGAGTCGAAAGAGGGAAGGGCACAGGCGCCTCCGCCTTTCGCCCTCAAAAAAGTGGACCCCCGGTCACGGGGGTCCACTCGCAAAATTCCCTCCATTACAGCATATCTATTATCCAGAAATTCGATGATTTGTCAATACGAAGTACAATGTAAATATTTATTATAAAAAAATATTTTATTAATTAATTTTATTTTTTAAAATTAAAATAAAAATCTTTCCTGCTGAATGCCTATAATTGCCAGGAAGAATTTCGAACGGTTCGGGATACAGGTCAAGCCTATTTTTAATGGACTGACGGTTTGACAAAAAACATGTCGAGGAGTATGTTTTTATCGAATTACGATATATGATCTGAAAATGTTTGCAAATATGTTATTTTAATTTATTACTTATAGGGTTTTTAAAATATAGTTTTTGTGTATTGCCTTTTTATTGATTTTAAGAAGTAATTAAAAAACCTCTTCAGCTTATTTATTTATATTTTTTGCCTTTTAGAAGTTGAAACATGGAGGGCATAAAATGAGAAATGTTCGCGTATTGCAGCATCTGTTGTTTTTTCTAGCTTATTTCAACGGTTTCTCTCCTCGAATCTTCTTTTTTCATATCAGGATAATATTATAAACTTGGGACGGTCATATATTTTTGAGCCCAATGTTTCTGCATTTAATCAACCTGCTGTTGTTTCAGGA
>Ga0172382_10004172_pt1 | contig 22292 bp, 9 predicted proteins | sample Leawel138RmetaG_FD_122245 | JGI IMG/M metagenome (GOLD analysis project Ga0172382, IMG submission 122245) | Leachate microbial communities from a municipal landfill in Southern Ontario, Canada - Leachate well 138R metaG | ecosystem: Engineered > Solid waste > Landfill > Unclassified | place... | reverse complement strand
TCAGGAGCAGGTCGTGGAGGCGCAGCGTCATATCCTTGGGATGGAGCACCCCACTACCCTGATCAGCCTGAGCAACCTCGCCTTAACGCTAGGGATGCAAGGGGCCTATGCTGACGCGCAGCTGCTTCAGGAGCGGGTCGTGGAGGCAGAGCGCCGTATCCTGGGGGCGGAACATCCAGGTACCCTTAGCAGCATGAACGACCTCGCTACGACACTTAGGGCGCAAGGGGATTATACCAGTGCGCGAGCGCTTCTGGAGCAGGTCCTGGAGGCGCGGCGCCGCGTCCTGGGGGCGGAGCATCCGGGTACCCTTAGCAGTATGAACAACCTCGCCTTAACGCTGGGGGCGCAAGGGGACCAAGTTGGCGCACGGTTGCTTCTGGAGCAGGTCGTGGAGGCAGAGCGCCGTCTCCTGGGGGCGGAGCATCCGGGCACCCTTAGTAGCATGAACAGCCTCGCCTTTACGCTCGGGGCGCAAGGAGACCATGTCGGAGCGCGGGCGCTTCAGGAGCAGGTCGTGGAAGTGCGCCGTCGTATCCTTGGAGCGGAGCATCCCGACACCCTGACCAGCCTGAACAACCTCGCTCAAACATTTTTGGCGCAGGGTGAGCATGCCCGGGCGCAGGCGCTTCAGGAGCAGGTGGTGGAAGCGCGCCGTCGTATCCTTGGAGCGGAGCATCCCGACACCCTGACCAGCCTGAACAACCTCGCTGGGACTTTTTGGGAGCAAGGGGAGTGTGCCAGCGCGCGTGCGCTTCTGGAACTGGTCCTGGAGGCAAGGCACCGTGTCCTTGGGGTGGAGCATCCGGACACCCTCTGTGTCATGCGAAACTTGGGTTTTTGCCTTCTTCAATTTGAAAGGGCCAGAGGTCTTAGCCTCCTTCACGCAGTCCTGGAAGTCTTTCGAAGAGTTAAGCCGGCGAACGCGGACACAAAAACTTTGGAAACCTTGCTTGCCCGGCTCGACATGGACGCCTCTAGCGAACCGATCGGTTCGCTCGGTGTTCTAAGATGGCCAACTCCTAGGAGGCTGAGCCGCCCGCGCTCAGACGCGGTGGCAACGTGGGGATGGGGTGTGGCCGATCAAGGCGCTTGGTCTGCATGGGCGCAAGGGCGATACATACTTTGAGTCGGACGTCGTGTATTCTCCTGAAGGCCCCCGCCAGGGAAGAAGGCCATCGCGCGCTTTAGGCAGGGTTGCTATACAGGCAGCAGCACCCGCTTAAACCGCCTCCGAGGCCCCCGTCATGACCGCCCGCGCGTTTCTGAACGTCTTCGTCCTGTGGCATCCGGGTCCCTCAGAGGGACGGGCGTTGGCGGGGTCCCTGTTCAAGCTGTTGAGCTGGAACACCGAGCGGCCGTTTGCTCGGGAGATCGGGATTCCCACCTATTTCCGGTGTACCGCCGCTGTCCCCGCCGCCGACCCTCCTGGGGGCATTGCGTTGGATGAGGCGGAGCATACGGTTGTCATTGCCCTGACCAGCACCGCGTTCGTTAACAGCCCCGCCTGGAGGGACATGCTGGAGGCGATCAACCGGGGGGTGGAGGCCTCCAACGGGCGGCATTGCCTCCTTGTCGTGGCCCTGACGAAGCTGGGGGCGAATGTCCCCTCCTCCGTCATGAACCGGCTGGGCGTGCGGCTGGCCGGCACGGCCCCTGGCGCGAAGGCAGCCCAATTGCAGCGGCATGTGGCGGCGCTGATCACGCGCGTGGTCGAGGGCAAGGGGCTGACCGGCGACACCGGATTGCGGCTGTTCATCAGCCACACCAAGCGGGACGCGCTGGGCTTGCAGTACGCCCAGAGCATCAGGGACCTGCTGTTCAAAGAGAACGAGCCGATCAAGTTCTTCTTCGATGCCATCGACATCGAGGATGCTGAAAGTATTCAGGAGAAGATTGAAGGGGCGCTCGACGGCAGCACCCTGTTGGCGGTGCGCACCGACGGCTATTCGGCCAGTCCGTGGTGCAATCTCGAGGTGATAGAGGCCAAGCGGCGTGGGCGACCGATTGTCGTCTTCGACTTGCTCAATGCGCGGGATGAGCGCGCATTGCCGGGGCTCGGAAACGTGCCGCACGTTCGGCTTCGCGCTGGCAAGATGAGCAAGACCGCCTTGGATAATGCCTTGTCGGAGGTTGTGGATGCGGCGGTCGTGGAAACGATGCGCTTCCACTATCTGAGAAGGCGGCTGGAACATCTGCGCACTCTGGGGCAGCTTCCGTCCGGCGCCACTGTCTGCGCCCGTCCGCCCGAGGAAAGGGACCTGCGCGCTCTTGCCGGGAAGGCGAAGGCCAAGCGGATCATCGCCTATCCGGACCCTCCTTTGCCGCTCTGTGAAACCAAGGAACTTGAAAAGTCTCGGGTGAGGCTGGTGACGCCTCTGACGGCGATGCCGGTCGAGTTGTCGGGCAAGGTCATCGGGCTGTCCGTTGCTGAGGTCCACGAGGATGTGTCCCCGCTCGGCATCTCGGACGACCATCTGCTGGCGGCCATGGACCTTTTGGCGCGTGCCTTGCTGTCCAAAAAGGCGACCTTGGCCTATGGTGGGGATCTGCGGCCCGAAGGCTTCACGCTGTTTCTAGGCGGACTGGTGAAGGCCCACAACGCTATGGCGCGGGGGGAGTTTACCGCCATCCGGAACTATCTCCGCTGGCCGTCCACGGTGTCTGAGGATGAGCAGGCGGACCGCGTCAACTATCTGCAAACAATACTTCTCCCACCGCCCGAGGGTGTCACGGTCACGACCGTTCCCGACGACATGGAAGGGCAATACTTGCGCGGGCTCGGCATGACCGCGATGCGGGAACGAATGACGCAGGATATCGATGCCCGGATTGCCCTGGGGGGCAAGCTGACCGGCTTCAGCGGGCGGTATCCCGGCATCCTTGAAGAGGTTCTGCTGTGCCTGCGGGCCAAAAAGCCGGTCTTCGTCCTTGGCGGGTTCGGAGGCGCTGCGGGCGGCATTGCCGAGTTGCTGAGGGGCGATGCACCGACCATCTTGTCTTATGAAACCATCAAGGCACGCTTTCCGGAGTACGAGGAGCGCCTCGCCTACCACAACGCCAAGGGCGCAGCCAAGCCGGCGGATCTTGATGCGGTGCTCGCCGAGGTCGCCCGTCGGGGGATCGCCGGACTGCGCAACGGCCTGCGTAAAAAGGAGAACCGGCGCCTCCTGGAGACCCAGGATGTTGACGAGGCCGCGTGGCTCATCCTGTCCGGCCTCTCCCAACTGTGGCCGCCGAAATGAATGCTACCGGCGGAGTCCTGCGGCGGGCGGTGATCCTGACGGCCATCCGGGTGGAATCGGAGGCCGTTCTGAAGCATCTGCCTGGTTATTGGGAGGTGCCCGTAAATGGAACAACTTTTTCCGTGGCGGACTACAATGGCTGGCAGATCGCGGTCGCCGAGACCAGCGCGGGCAACGCCGGGGCCGCCGTCATCACCGAAAGGGCCATCAATCACTTCGAAGCCGAAGTCGCGCTATTCGTAGGCGTTGCCGGTGGCGTGAAGGATGTCGTCGTCGGCGACGTTGTCGTTGGGCGGGTGATGTATGCCTACGACAAGGGCAAAGAGACGGAGGACGGCTTTCTGGCGCGGTCCGATCCTTACCGATCAGCCTATGATCTGGAGCAGATCGCAGTAAGGCGAGATGTCGAGGCTGAGTGTCAGGAGGTGCTCAGCACGGCCAAGATCGTTCCCGGCGTCGTCCTGGCTGGCGAAAAGGTGATCGGCACAACAAAGAGCGAGTTCTGGGCGGAGGTCGGCAAGCGTCACAGCGACGCTACGGCTGTTGAGATGGAGGGGCATGGCTTCGGTTTGGCTGTCCATCAGTCCTGCGGTGTCCGTGGGCTCCTCCTTCGCGGCATATCCGACCTACTGGACGGCAAGCAGCAGTCGGATGAGGCTGGCGGTCAGGAGAAAGCCGCAGCCAACGCTGCTGCGCTGGCTTTTGCCGTTCTGAAACGCGTCCAGCCACCGCGTTTTGCCGTCCATGCCGTTCAGGAGCGGATCGTCGAGATCAGCGCCGTTGGAACGGGCTTTGACTGGAGCGGTTCCGTCACCGTGGATCAAGCCGGGCAGGTGTGCAGCCGGAAAGATTTCATTGCCGTCCTGCGCATAGGATTTCCCCCCCAACACTGCAGAAGCCCATTGCGCGACGCCATTCTGCGCTTGCTGCTGCACGTGGACGTTGGCCGTATTGAGGCCACGGACATGGCCGCCTGGGAAGGTCGCCTCAAGGCCTACGTTCAGGACTCAGCAACGACATACATCGATACGCACCAGTGCCCATGGACTGGCATTGCTGCCCTTGGCGGCGCGCCTTCCGGGATGCCGGAAGGCGAACTGGCCGAGCGGATCGAAGACGCTCTGGACGGTGCCACGCTGGAGAAGCTTGACGACCATGTGCGGCTCTACCTTAGCGGAGGGCATGTGCCGGGACTTCCATGCACGGATCCGGCACTGGCGGATGACTTGCTCGACCTGTGGGACGATTGGCGTTCGGACATGACGACCAAGGAACGGCGGCGCTTTCTCGACATGCTTTTGCACTTTGAGGATGGGGGCGCTGAACCAGGAGTTCGCATCGGCGTCGGGCCGAAGTCGGTGGTGACGTGCATGCTGCCTGCGACCGTGCTTGCACTGGCCGTGATCCACTGCGGGGGAGGCCTGTGGACCGCTGACGGAGCCAGTTCTCTACGACCTCATGAGCACCGGCCGGGAAATTTGGGCAACGGGACGGTGTTCGGTCATTGCTGTGGAGCGAGCATGGTTAAGGCTCAACCCTTGGACCATCATCTTGAGGCCCTCGTGAGTTTGCCATGGGAGTCAACACTGGTCATGCTTGGCAACGTCAAGACATCTCTACTGCTCGCCCAGTTGCGCACGCGCAGTCTGCAGGCGCCCCGGTCGGCGGGGTTTCTTGATGATGCAACTCCGCCGCAAATCGTCCCCTTAGGCTTTGACGGGCGATTCTCAGCAGCGGTAACGCAGGGGCGGGATGCCGTACGCGCCCACTTGGTGGAGTGCGTCAAACAGGTGCGAGCCGCCCAGCTTGCCTTTCTCGATCAAGCCACGGAAGGGAGCTGAGCATGACCGTCCTGAACGTCCTGAGGGATGCCATCATTAACCGTGCCAGGAGTGGCACGATTGACGCCGGTCACTTTGAGCGGTCAGAGCCCCGCTTACAGGCCTTCCGCGAAGGGGACTCCACACAGAAGGCGGCCGAGGCCGCCATGGCGACCGAGCGGGATTTGCCGGAAGCCTGCTTGTCGCTGGTCGTCGGATATCATTGCCTGTTGCTCGGCGACCTCGGCGAGGATCCGGATCCCGAGGCTTGTCGCCAAGTGCTGATCCGCTACCTGAACAAGGCGGCCCTGGATCGATCTTTCCTGGGACCGATGGGGGATGATCTTCTGCTCATCCTGGTCGGGCCGCCGGGCAGCCACGACCACGAGACATGGTGGGAGCGTCAGCAGGTCATCGAACGGGATGCGCGCGTGTGCCGCAAGTTGGTGTGGCTGCCACCCGCCAAGCCCGAGAGCATGGACGCGTCGGCTGCTGATTTCCTGGGCCGGACCTTCCTGGCGCGCCCCTTCAAGGACACCGCCGACAACACGACCGAACTCGACCGTCTGGCGAAGCTCGCTGAACACATCGTTCCGGCCGGATTGACCGCCGGGGAGGCACAGGTCTGGATCGAACTTCTGTCCAACCCTGACCCCGCCGATGACCTCCTGAAAAGCCTAGTGGACGCGTTGGAGGAAACCCCATGACCGATCCGCTGTTTCTTGAGTCCGTCACCCTGGAAAACTACCGCAGCTTTAGGGCTCTGACGCTTCCGATTGCCCCTGGCCCCTCCGTGTTGGTGGTTGCAGGACCGAACGGCCTGGGCAAGACATCGCTGATCGAGGGGATCGAGTGGGCTTTGACAGGGCGGTTGCGGCGCTACTCTGACCGGCGGCAGAAGGACGCTGTTGATGCCCTGCAACGGCGGGTTGATGGGCAGATTGTCACCCCCTTGTCCGTCAGGCTCGGCTTCACGGACGGGACGACCATCAAACGGTCGCATCCCGACTTTCTGGAATACGACGGAGATGTCGGAGACTGGCCCTTTGAGTCCGAGGGCGATGTCGCCGCGCGGGTAGGGGCTTTCCTGAAAGCGGAGGGCTGGACGCATCCCATCGACGACCTTTCGGCCTACCTGGGTCTGACCCACTTTCTCAGTCAGTCGCCAACACTGCGGCTAACCGCTCGTTCGGGTGAGCAGCGCTGGAAGGATCTGAGCGGCCTTACCGGCGCGATACGCATCGACAGAATTTTGGCCAATCTGACACCGGCCAAGCGTGCTCAGGCGACCAAGCGTATTAACGCCCTCCGAGAGCAGCAACGCGGCGTGGAGCAGCGAAAAGACCAATTGCTCGGCCTCCTGCTCCAGGTGAAGGAGCAGGAGGCTCTGCTGCGGGCTGGCGACTCCATTGCCCCCGAACAGGTTCTTGCGGAGGTGGAAGCGCAGCGGCAACGCCTGTGGGGTCCCGTTGCCCTGCAGCCTGCCTCATCGGGCGACCCAGCCGAAGAACTGGCCGCCCTGAGGGGCGTGCTACGAATTGCGGAGGTAGGGGTTGATGAACGTCGGGAGGCTTTGGAAAACGCTAGCCCACTACCCGAGCAGTGGCATGCTCTGAAATGCGTCCACGAGCAGCTTGAAAAGGACTTGGCGGCCGTACAGGCGCTGGAGGAACTCTTCGCCACGGCCCAGGAGATGGCCTCTAAGGTCCAACAGCTTGAGAAGCGCCAGATGCTGCTCTCCCGCCTGCCGGGGCTGAAGCAAGACGCCGACAATGGAGAAAAGGCGCTCGCCCAGGCCATGCTTGCCTTGAAGGGTGCGCAGACCGAGGAAGGAAGGCTTAGGTCCGAGTACCACAACTATGTGGAATTGTGTGAGAAGGTGCGCACTGAAGAGGATATTGTTGACGGCTGGCGTGCCCTTGGGGAGCAAGAGAAGCGGGTGCAGGGCGGGCTCGAGGCAGTCCGGCGGGAGGAATCGGAGCGTCGGGAGCTTCAGCAGGTCCACGATAGGGCGGTGAATCAGGTCAATGAGGCTGATGAACGTTTCCGCAAGGCTGACACCGCCGTCGCCGTTGCGGAAAACAAGTCCGCTATCATCGCGGCCGCCATTAGTGAAAAGCTGGGGCACCTCCAGGCCCTGCTTGCGCTCCTTCAAGACGAAGATACGGAATGCCCGCTGTGCCTGACCCGCCACGCGACCGAGCCGGGCTGGGTCCTGGAGAAAGCCCGCGAGGCCGTCGAACGCTGCGACCCCGCCCTGAAGGAGGCCAACGAGCGTTTGGCGGAGGCGCAGCGTTTGCGGGAGGACGCGGAGCGACTTATTGCGGAGTGTCACCAAGCTGCCACGGTGGCTCGCGACGCCCTTCACCCGTTCCTGCAGCGGGAAAGGGAGGCGACCGAAGCCGTGGACACGCTCCGTGGTGATCCTCGGCTCGGGGGGCGGCCGCTTGAAGGGCTCGTGGGCTGGCTTGCTGAGAAACTGAAGGAAGCAGATGAAAGGCTTGCCGAGGCGCGCCGTGCCCGTGACGCGCTGAACCCCCATCAGGATCTTGCTGATCGGCTGGACCGGGCGGCGGGCGACGTCCGGTTGAAGGTACAGGAAAGGGACGAAGGAGAAGCATGTCTTCGGACCCAGAAGGCAGCGGTAGAAGACTGCGTCTCGGATCTCGAAGAGAATGCGGCCACTGTCGGAAGCCTGGAGCTTCCAGAGACGGCGGAGGCGCTTGCCCTGGCGCGCCGGAGCCACCATGGTGCCGCAGAGAAAGTGGACGCCGCAGCCGCAGCGCTTCGGCCCGATCTGAGGCCATCGGAGGGGAAGCAGCCAGTAGACGTGGCTGCGGATATTGTCAATCGTCTTGGTGAAACGGGTGTCAAGCGCACCACCATGGCGGATGCGTGGCGCGCCTGTGGTCTGGAGGGAGAGCCGGACAACGCCGCTATCGCGGCGCAGCAGGCCAAGAATGATGCGGCGAAGGTCGAAATAGCCGCCATTGCCAAAGCCTGTGCGCGTTTGCATGACGGTCTCACGGCGTGGTACCAGGACACCCATCTCCAGGATCTGAACCGCCAGATATCCGGCTTTGTGGCTGAGAGTGGCGCGTCAGACAGCCAGTCCTGCCTCTCCGCGTTGACCGATGACGTGGGGAGGGTTTCGGCTGATATTGAACGATGGGGTCGGGCTCAGAAGTTGATGGGGGACGTATGCCAACGGGTGGAGACCGAGCAGGATGCCTTCTTCACCCAAATCATCCAGCCACTTCAGGAGCAGGTGACGACCATTGATCGGGCGTGGTCGTCGTTCCCCGATCTTCAGGCGGAGTTGCAGGCCGCCCGCGTGAATGGGAGACCAAACCTCACCGTCCAGGCCGGTGGCATTGACGCTGAATTCCGGCTCAGCGAGGGGCAGGCAGGGGCCAAGGCCCTCAGCTTCCTGTTGGCCGCCAGCACTGCTCACCCTTGGTCACGCTGGAAGGCGCTGCTGCTGGACGACCCGCTCCAGTACAACGATTTGGTTCACAAGGCGGCGTTCCTGGACATGCTCCGCCCACTGGTGCGCGAGCAGCGGTACCAGGTTGTCATGTCAACCCATGATCTGGAGGAGGCCGACTTCATTGGCCGCAAGTGCCGTAACGCCAGTATCGCCTTCAGCCTTTGCCGACTGATTTCCCTGGAGCGTGGCGGTGTCAAGGTTGCCATAAGTTGATGGTCTAGTTTTGGCTCATTCCGTTTCGCAGCCGCTTACATCCCGCGCGGCTTGATTTGGGAAAATTTCTTTCTACAGGATCGGCAGACCTCATGCGCAAGAAGAAACCTCCCGTTAAGGCAACTCTGGCGCCGGGGTGCGTTTTGGTTGCTGCTCTACGAAGTTTAAATGCCGCGGGTCCATGTGGTTTCGAGGGCTTGGTCCGTGACCTGCTGGAGCGCGTCACCGGACGGACCTTAAGAGTCGCTCGCTCTGGTGGACAGTTCGGCCATGATGCGCGGTCGACCGACATTATGGCACCACTCGTCTTTGTGGAAGCCAAGCGATACGAGGATAGTACCGGCCTCAGCCGCCGCGACCTTGCCGGGGAGTTGGCCGAGGCGGTCGATCGGTACCCGCATGTGGATCTTTGGGTGCTCGCGGCCACCAAGGAGGTCGGCAGCGACGAGGACGGACTACTCAAACGCGAAGGCACCAGACGGGCCGTCGAAATTCTCGTTCTTGATGTGCGGGATGCCGGAGTGGGGCCGTTGCAGGTGCTCTGCGCCGCTTTTGCCGATACAACCATGGCGTTCCTGAAAAAGCACGCGCCGCCCGGGACTTTGAATCCTGCGGCTCTCTCCAGTCGGCTTGACGCGATCCAGAAAGCTCCTGGGTACAACGATGCCTTGCGCGCCCAGGAGGAGACCACGCGCGGGCTGCTCCTGGGCTACGCCGACGCATGCGCCCGGATGGCCGATGGGCTGCGCCGGCACGTTGCGGGCGTTGACGATGCCAAGGTCGCCTTCAATCAGGACATCGCCCTGACGGCATCCGGACGCCAGCCGATTCGGCGGGAGTTCATCGCGGGGGATCTGGATGGTTGGTGGACCGCAGAATCGCCGCCGCATTTCGTCCTGCTGGGGGCAAAGGGAGCGGGGAAGACCTGGGCCGTGTTTGGCTGGTTGCTCGACCTCATCGACCAGGCTGATCCGCCACTGGTGATCCCCGTTACCTCCAACATGGCACCCAGTGCAGACGTGCTGGACGTTGTCGCAGAAACGCTGGAGCGTTGCCTGCGCAACTCCTTGGGGAAACCGATAGAATGGTGGCGCCGCAGGGTCGGCTTTTGGCTGCGCGCACCGACATCGGAGGCGCGGATGCTAGTGGTGCTGGATGGCCTAAACGAGGCACCGGATGCTCCCTGGCGCGGCCTACTGGCTAGTGCTGGCGCAACGGATATCAATGGCTGCGTACGCTTGCTGATGACCAGCCGGAAGCCCTATTGGACGCAGCACGTGCCCGTGTCCCCCAACACCGTCAAGGAGCGGGATACCGTTGGCTATGAGGGCAACGGCACCGACAGGCACAACGAGTTGCGCGAAGCGCTCGCTCCTGACTTGGTGCCGGAAGATCTTCCAGATGAACTGCTTGCCCTCGTCCAACAGCCCCTCTACTGCGACCTCGTCGTAAAACATTTCCGGGAACTGGTGGAAACGGGAGACTTCACGGTCGAACGGCTTCTCTACCTGGAGGCTCGGGAGTATCAGTTCCGGAAGCTCGGTCAGCCGGTCACCGATGAGCGGTTCCACCAGATTCTCGGGGATCTTGCCCGTCGCCACGTTGAGGCATGGCAGATGCGCCAGCCGGCGCCCCGGTTCGGCGAAAACGACCTGAAGGCGTTAGGCGGCGATGCCCCGAAGGTACTGCAAGAGATTGTTGACGGCGGGCTGCTTCGGCCGAGCGGGCGTCGCTCCCAGCCCTATGAGGTGGATCCTACCCGGCTGACCTACGGCCTCGGCATGCTGTTGGCGGAATATATCCGGGAGTGCGGCCGAACCACGGTGGGCAATCTGGCCGAAGAGGCGGAGGCTTGGCTGGAGCCGCATCCGGACATGGACCTAAAGACCGCTGCGCTCGGGGCGGCCGTTTTCTTTTCGCTAGAGCAGACGACGCCAGATTATCCACAGGCGCACCGGCAGGCGCTGTTGCGCCTGTGGATCAGGGCGCGCAACCGGGAAGAGCCGATCGCGCACGCGGTGTCTGCTTATTTAATGGACTGCCCGGCCGACGTTCTTGTTGTCGCGGATCATTTCTGGCGCGCTGCGTACGACCTCCCGACGGTGCAGAGGGCGTATGCGACCGTCCTTCTGAGGCGATGGAACACCCAGGCGCTGCGAAGCCACCTGGTGGCCGCTGTCGAACGTTGGATGGGCTACGTTCAGGTCGCAGGACATCCCACACAGCGTAACTTCGCCGACTTCCATCCAGATCCGCGCCGCCCGGCCGAACGCCTCGCCCAGCGTTTAGGTGTAGCTGCTGAGCCTGGAACGTCAGTGCAGTTCCAAGACTGGCGCCTGCCGGTCACCAATGACGATGGTCACCTTCGGCTCGCGCGCTTCGCCATAATGCTGGTGTCCAGCGGTCCGCGCCAGCCGTTCCTGAAAGCACTCGTTCTGTGGGCGGTGTCGCGGCGACTCATGGAAGACACGTCCGAATACCGCGAAGTGGCTTGGACGTTGAGACTACCAGACGAAGATCTGTGGCCTGCGCTTAAGGCTGAACTGGGGACGATGGCTCAGTCCTCAGATGATGTAGTGCGCCGCGCGGCCGATATGCTCCTCGAAGCACTAGGTGTTCGCGAGGCGCGAGCACTGCGGAAACTTGTTCTAGCAGAACTGCACCCGAAGACGGACGACCAAATTGCCCATGAGGCGGATCCGTGTACAAGCTATTATGCACTGGAGCGCGACCACTGCGAATCCTGCCTTGCCCGGCCTGATGTGGCGCTCTGGCAACTACTGGAGAAGGTTGCCCCCATTTTTGCGGACCCGGCACTTACGGCGCCGGAACTATTTGTTGAACGGCTGAAGGAGTCGGCTAAGGGTTTGGCTGGCGAAGCCATATGGCAATTCGAGGGCGTGTCGCCGCAGGGCCACCTTGCGGAGCAACACCTGCCGGCATTGGCTCGTTTCGCACCGACTTCCCTTGGCGATCTCATGAGGCGCGCTTGGGAATCCCGGGAAGCACGGAGTCCGGGGAACGCCCGCGGACTGATGATCAATCTGAAGGCCGTCGCTCCGTTACTATCAGCCGAATCGATCCCAATCCTGGACGCGTATGTGTCACGGCTGCCGGTCGGTGACGCTGACGGCAGGAACGAGGACCGGATTGTTGAGGCCTGCGGTTTCTTGGCTCTCGCCATGATCCTGCCGACCGAAGTTGCGGCGCAGCGGTTGGTCGACCGCCCCCCCGAGGCATTGGACCTAATTACGTTGGGGCCGTGGTTCCAGCCGCTGCCGGGCGCCCAGGTCGCGGCGCTCACCCAGCGGCTTTTGGTGGAGACCGATCCGGTCCGTTTGGCGCGCATTCTCTGGCTGTTGCGTCACGCTGAGACAACACTCACCGAGCAGCACCGTATCGTCATCCTCGCGGCCGCGCATGGATCTCTTGGCCACCTGTCCGCAGCCGCACTGGAGTACATTTTCCGATCCCGCGATCTGGATTTGGTGGCGGGAGTCCTTGATGGCGCCAGTTCTTTCACGTCCACAGACGATTCCAGCACGCGATGCGCCTGGGGCATCGCCGTGCTCTGTGAGAACGCGGCTAAGTTGAGCGCGACGGACCTACTCGAACGACTGCCCATCAGCGCCATCGGCGCAGCCCTCGTTCGTCGCGGGACGATGCAGCACGATGCTGGATGGTACGCGGATAACCTCGACGCTGCGTGGCGGGCTCTGGACCGGACGGACCAGGAGTGGTTCGGCGTGGCATCGCCGGAGATCACGTTTCGCGGTTCAGACGGCAACCGCGTTCCCTGCGTCGGAGAGCCGCGGCGGGCAGGGGGGACGCGCTTCGTGTCGGCCAACTACACCTGGGGTGGGCATACCTCGGACTCCGCGGCAGACGCTTTTCGCGCTATCCTGGCACCGGATCCGAATGCTTTGGCGACCCAGCAGAACCGCTATTTCGAGGCATTTAGCCGCGCTCTGAAGCGAGCTTCGGAGGGGTTCTGGACGATGCAAGTGGACACAGACGCCCTGCGCGCGGTGAACGCGGTGCGACCAGATCTCGTGCGCGAATGGTGCGATGCAGTGATGGCGGATGACGGCGCCGCCTACAGCCGACTGCTCCGAGCTAGTGGCTTCTACCAGTCGCTCTGCCACTCCCTGGCAAAGGATGATCCGGGCCGGGCCTTCGCCCTGCGCGACCGATTGATGCGGGTTGACCATGTTCGTTTCCGCGATACACATGCCGGTACCGACGAACTGACGGCCCTGCCGTTTTCCGCACCGGAAACGTCCGAAGCCCTGGCAGCGCGGCAAGCCATGATGGACGAGGCCATGAGCGACGCCGCGCTCCTCGAGCTCGCCACCATGGCCGCCGCCTTCAGCCGTAGCGACTGGATCGATGGACAGGCTCACTCGCTCGTGTCCTCACCATCCCTGTGGCGCAAGGCCAAGGGAGCCATGCTGGCGGCCCTTTCCGACCTTGACGAGGCGACGGTCGAGGCTGTGCTGAAAAAGATTGGACCGGATGTCGCCGGATCTTGGGTTGAACGTTTGGTCCCCGCCATGCGGGATGGGCACCGGCGCAATTTGTGGGCCCGGCACTGGTACCGCCAGTTTCTAACAGCCTCAGGCTGGGACGAAGCCTACGCCGCCTTCACGTTGTTCCTTGGCTGCGCGGACCGCCGCTGCCGCCTGTGGATGGATCGGGAGGACGAAGATGCCCTCGCCATGGAGGGCTTCGATGAGCGCAAGCTCCTTTATCGCCGCACCAACGCCGATGCCATTGACGATGCCATCGGCCGCAACGAGAAGGAACGCAAGACGCACTTCCTGACGTTGCCATTCGAAGCGAGGCAACTGGTTCCTTTCGGCGGCCCATGAGGTTGCCGCGGCAATAGCGTATCCTGAGTGTAGCAGCAGTTCGGCCAGTAGGACGTCCCAGCTGCCAAGGCATTCAGCCCCACCAAAGACCGCTTTTCTCCGAGGGCGCCGTAATGTCCATTCCGAATCCGACGACCTATTTCCCGCGGCAACTCCGTTTCGCGGACGCCGACGGCAAGGTGCGGACCGTCGATGAGGCGGAAATGCTTGCGGTCTCCGGACCCAAGGTCATTCTTGCCGAGCCGGGCATGGGGAAGAGCGAACTCATGCTCCAGGCGGGCCATGCTCTGGGAGTGAAGCCGGTACCCGCCATCACCTTCATGCGGGCCAGAGACGCCTCGCGGTACGTACAACCCGGCAAGCCGCTACTCATCGACGGGCTGGACGAGGCAATGGCACGCCGAGAGGGGGATGCTGTCGATGAGATCCTGGCCCAACTGGAGCAAGCCGGTTCCCCCAGGTTTGTGCTGTCGTGTCGTGCGCGTGAATGGCAGGCGCGCAGCGCGAGCGGCCTCCGCCGACTCTACGACGGGGATCCCACGGTCTTTACCATTGAGCCGTTTGATGATCACGAAGCGCTTGCCTTTTTGGCCCCTCGTTATCCTCAGGTTGACGCCAAGCATGTGCTTGACCACCTCAGGAATCACGGCTTATCCGAACTCTACCGCAATCCGCTGACGCTCGGCCTGATGGGAAGGGTCGCCGAAGCGGGCAAGGCGTTGCCGCAGACGCGGGCCGCACTGTTCGAGCGAGCGTGTACCCTGATCTGGCCGGAGCACGATTTGAACCGCCAGGACCTTGGCCTCGCCAAGTTGAGTGAGGAGCAGGCTTTGTCGGCAGCGGGGGCGATCGCCGCAGGGCTGCTCCTCGCCGGTGCCGAGGCTGTGAGTCTCCTTGGTCCGACGTATCTTCAGGAGGGCGATGTCCGGCTTGCAGATCTAGCCAGCCTACCCGGAGCTGAGGTGGCGGAAGCGATTTTCTCGTCGAAGCTCTTCGTTAGCGTGGGCGTCGGACGCGCGAAGCCAATTCACAGGGTGATCGGGGAGTATCTCGGTGCCCGGTGGCTCGCGCGCCACGCCGCTACACCACGTGCGCAGCGTCGGCTGCTCGCCCAGCTTCATGGCAATGGTGTCCCGGCGAGCCTTCGCGGGCTCCATGCCTGGATCGCCGTTCACAGCCCCGCGATGGCGGAACGGGTGATATCAGCCGACCCCTATGGTGTCCTGCGCTATGGGGAAACGGCGGTGCTGACGGCGGCGCAGGCCGATCACCTGTTTGAGGCGCTGCGGGCGCTCGCCGCCGATGATCCGTATTTCCGTGGTGCTGATTGGGATGGCCACACCGCAGCGGGGCTTGCGGTACCGGCGCTGCAGACCAAGATCGACGCCGTCATCGGCTCGGCGGCGAGCAATTTGCATCTGCGCTCGCTTTTAATTGAGGCGGTTCGGGGGACTCCGATGGCCGCCGAACTCGGGGCGACGCTGGAGACCGTCGTGCGGTCGGGTGATCGGTTCTACCGAGAGCGCGAGGATGCGGCGGAAGCGCTGTTGCCCCACCGTGACCGCGACTGGTGGCGGAATACTATAGAATTGCTGCGCGACCAGGGTACGGAGGACGCGACACGCCTTGCCCCCCGCCTGATCAACCTTATTGGCTGCGACGTGAGTGACGACCTTCTCGTCTCGGCGCTCTTCGCCGAGATGGGCGTCCTCGTTTGCCCGCTCCCGCGCAGGGAGAATCAGCATCATGTGACGATGCGAAGCTATCGTTGGATGATGCCGCACCTATCGACGGGTCGACTTGCCAATGTGCTCGACCTTGTCGCCGATTACGCCAGTGTTATTGAGGCAAAGGACTGGCAAAGTTGGTACTGTACGGCCGATGTCGGCGCCGGCCTCATGGTCCGTGCGATCGACGAAGGCGCGGCGGGCCCTGCGCAGGCTCCATCCTTCTGGCGCTGGCTCGGAGCTGTCAATTGGAGCTTGGGCCGTGATCGGGAGGCCGTGCGGGAACTCAAGGATCGACTGGGCGCTCGCGACGACATCCGGCGAGCCATCCAGTTCCACGCCTTCTCCGGACACCGGCAGGGACGGCCCGTGTGGCGAATAGAGTTGGAACTCCGCGAGCGGATGGTAGCCCTATCGGGGCGGCCCGGCGACATCGCGTGGTTCCTCGACCGCCTCGCCGACGCCGACAACACGGACAAAACGCTCCGGGAGGACTGGTGCGAGCTGATGCAACTGGGAACGATCGCCGGCAAGATTGATCCGGAGGTGCGCGCCAGCGGTGCGAGATTCCAGTGCAACGACGCGCAACTGGTCGCATTCGTCCGCAAGCTGGAGAATCCCAAAAAGCCTGTCTGGCAACTAAGACAAGAGCGTTTGGCCCTGAAGCATGAGAGGAAACGGAAGGCCAAGTTCGAGGCTAACCGCCGTGACTATGCCGCTCGAAGAGATGATGTCCTCGCGGGTGAACTGGCCGCAATCCTCGGCCCTGCGCAGGCGTACCTTGGCCGTTTTGGGGATATCGAGCGCGAGCAACCGCCAGCAGATCGGATCGCCGAGTGGTTGGGGCCGGAACTCCGCGATGATGCGCTCACCGGCTTGGAGGCCGCGCTCCATCGTGATGACCTCCCAACCGCTGCTGCTGTCGCCAATGGTATCGCAGAAAACACGATATACACATACTGCTACATAGTCCTGGCCGGTCTCTTGATGAGGCTGCGTGCCGGCAAGGGCTTTGACGACGTGTCATCCGAGGTTTTGCGGGTCGGCTTATTGATATGCTTGAACGACATCATTTCGTGCGCGGACAAGGATGTCGAGGACTTGCGGGAGGCGCTTGAGGCCCTCGTTGTCGCCACTCCCGAAACGCGGGAAAACTTTGCGAGGCTTTGGATCGAGCCCTCGCTCGCTGCCGGGGGAGCGCATGTCTGCGGACTTTACAAGCTCGCCCACGACGCGAAGTGGAAAGCAACCGGCGGGGCGCTTGCCGCCGATTGGCTGACGGCATATCCGGACGTCCCCAAAAACGTCGAACTGGAGTTGGTCGATTGCCTGACGCATGCTGGGGCGCTGGTACCCCTTGCCGACATAGCAGCCACTCGGGCAAGCGGTGTTTATCGTGACTTTGACCACATGCTCTCCTGGCTCGCAATCGACGTGCTGGTCCGTTTTGGCCAAGTGCGGCAAGACGTCGATGGCATCGGTGCCGACACGCCAGAGTTCCTCTGGTTCGTGCGCAATCGCTTCCAATTCGACTGGGGCAACGCAGGGAGCCTACTCACGGTGGCGCAGGCCAAGTGGATCGTTTCAGAGTTCCGGCGAGTGTGGCCCTACGCTGAGTTGCGGGGCAGCGGATCGGGGGACATCAATCCTTACGATGCCACGGACTTCCTGCGCGCGCTAATCAACCGTCTTGCAAACGATACTGGCGACGAGGCGGCCGAGGCGCTGCGGGAGCTGGCGGACGAGCCTGCCGATACCTACAGCGATTTAATCCGGCACATGGTTGCCGAGCAGCGTCAGAAGCGTGCAGAGGAAGCCTTTGAATCGCTGCCGCCCATACGTTTGAAGGAACTGCTCACCGAGGGCCCGCCGTCCAACGCCGACGACCTGAAGTCGCTGGTGATCGAGGAACTGGTGATCGCGCAGGCGAAGCTCATCGGCGATGACCTCGACCAAGTCCGCGACTTCTGGGGGGACAACGGCGTTCCGTACGATGAGAATCGCTGCCGGGACCGGCTGGCGGCGATGATCGGCCCCGAACTCACCCGCTATGGTGTGCAACAGCTTACCGAAGCGGATATGCCGAAGTCGAAGCGGGCCGACCTCGCCTTTGGATGTGGAGCGCTCCAGCTACCGATGGAAGTGAAGGGGCAGTGGCACCGCAAAGTTTGGGATGCCGCTACCAACCAGCTTGATGCCCAATACCTCATCGATTGGCGTTCCGGGAATCGCGGGATCTATTGTGTGCTGTGGTTTGGTGATTTGCCGACGACAACCGGGCGGAGGTTGAAGACGCCGCCCGGCGGGCTGGGCGCCCCGACGACAGCGGAGGAAATGAGAATGATGCTGGTGGAGCGTATTCCCGAGGCACGGCGGAGGCTCATTGAGGTGGTCGTTATGGACTTGGTCGCTGGTAAGCCGTAAGCGAGTTTTACGTTCCCTCGGTGTCCGACGCGCCGTCCGGCAGAGGGACGGTGTGCAGCTGCGAGATCAGGGAATTCGTATGGGGAAAAATCGCTTCAGCGCCTCCGCCACGACGGCCAGCCGCTTCACATCGGCCACTTCGCATTCCCAGATCACCAGAACCCGCCATCCCGCGGCCTCCAACGCGGCGCGGACCTGGGTGTCGCGGGCCCTGTTGCGTGCCAGCTTGGCCGTCCACCAGTCGGTGCGGGTCTTGGGAATCCGGAACTTCACGCAGCCTTCATGGCAATGCCAGAAGCACCCGTGGACAAAGACGACGGTACGCCGTCCGGCGAATACCAGATCGGGCCGCCCCGGAAGGCGCTTGTCGTGAAGGCGGTAGCGGAGTCCCGCCGCCCAAAGGGCGCGGCGCACGGCCAACTCCGGCTTGGTGTCCTTACCCCGGATGCGGGACATGACCTCGGAGCGGGTCAGCGGTGGGGCCTTGGCCTTACGGCGCTTCCGCTTTCCGATCGGCTTCAGGGGTGCAGGGCACATGGCAAAAGGTTGGCTTCCTTGATGATGGCGCTCGCCTCATCCATCCCCAGGGAAGGCAGGTTCGCGAGGTCCACCGTGTACTTCACCGACACAACGCCCGACGGGGGCCGGAAATCGTCGGGGAGGCGCGGGAAGTCCTCATCCACGGCATAGACCTCGGCGCCCCGCACGAAGAAGCGCAGGAGTTCGCCCGAGTTCCGCATCTCCTCCGACCAGCCCATGCCCACCATTTTCGTCATGAACCCGTCCAGTGCGGCGGCGTCGCCGCGCAGGAGATCGATGACAGCGTCAACCTGTGTCGCCAACGTCTCCGCGCCGCCGATGCTTTGTTCCAACTGGATGGAGGCGAGCAGCAGTTGGCGGCCGGCGGGGACCCTTAGCTGATCGAGGCGGGAGATCTCGTGCTCCGGGCGGCTTTTGCGGGTGGTTTTCACCTCGATGTGCAGGCGGCCGCTGACAAAGTCGTGGCGTTCGGAGTCCGGGCCGCTCCACTGGTCGACGGCGGCCGGACCCAGGCACGGAATCATCAGGGAACGGAGCACCAGCAGTTCGCCGAACAGTCCCACTTGGACGGTCTTGTCCATCTCCTGGCGCACCGGCTTCCACGCCGACTGCCATGCCCGGATGGTCGCGGCAACCGCCTTCCACGGCTCACGCCCCTGCATGACGACGGCGTCCACTATGTCCCTGCAGAAGGGAGTGAACACCTGCTCGTGCGACGGTGGTGCGGTGAGATCGAGCACCTCGCCGGTGTCCAGGTTGCGGTGCCGCACCTTGAGTCCATTCAGGTCGGCCGGCTGCGCGCCCGATGGGCCGCCCTGGACCGGGATCAGCAGGTGCAAATGTCCGGCGTGATCCATCGCCAGCGACAGCGGGGTCTCGATCCCGTCCGAGGTGATCGGCATCGTGGCCAGGGCGTCCTCGCCCTGTGGCCGCACGGTCCGCAGGGCGGCCCACTGCTGAGGGGTGGGTCCGTCAGCCATCGGACACCATGCTGTTCACGATCCATGTCGATCCCGCGTCAGAAGTCTGCGGCAGGCTCAGCGCCAGGGCGATGACCGGGTCCGTCTGGGGAATGCCGAGGTGCTCCGGGTCCAGGGGGTAGATGATCAGCAGCCCCTGGGTGGCGGGCCGCGCCGCGCGCATGGCCTCGGCGTCATAGGCGCCGCTGTCCCGCTTGTAGGCGGTGGGGCCGTGCGGCAGGTCCACGCCCTCATGCGCCGGGTCGGTCAGGATGCCGATGCTTTCGCTGCTGATCCGCTTGCGCCGGACCAGCCCCACCTGTTGGCCGCCGAGGGCAACCGGCCGCCCACTTTCGGGCGACGCCACGAAGATGGACCAGTCGGTGAGTTCGTCAACCGCCGCCCGTCCCATGATCCAGTCGGCAAGACGGTCACTGCGGAAGGCGACGATGTCATCGTGGATCCGGTAGGCGCGCAGGAACGCCGCGACGGCCTCCGGGGCGACGTCACGGGCCAAAAGGCCGCCATGGCACCGGACCATGGGGGAAACCTCCGCGATGAACCTGTCGGCCAAGGTGACGTTGGCGTGGAGAGCCTCCCTGTCCGACAAGGGCAGCAGAACCGTCTGGGGATGTTCGCCTGACCAGGAGTCCTGTTGCGGCTCCGCCGTGCCCGACTTGTTGCGCGCCGTCAGCAGGAGATCGCCATGCGCGCGGATCCGAATGGCCATCTGGTCCGGTCTTCGCCCGGCCCGCCCCAGGGCGACGATGGAGTCCCGCAGCGACTGCTCCACCAGGGCCAGTTCGGAGAACCAGCGCGCGATTCCATCGGTGGTCCAGATACGGATCAGGTCCTCGTAGCCGTGGCGGAAGCCGTACCATCGGGCCATCTGCAACAGCGTGTCGCACATGGAGGCGGTGCGCAGGAAATACGAAACTGTCAGCCCCTCAAGGGTCAGGCCGCGCGACAACCGGTTGCCGCCCACCGCCACGATATGCCGACCCGGCTTCTCGTCGTACTCCAGGTTCTCGCCGGTGACGCTGTTGAGTTCCAGAACGACGATCTGACGGAGGACGGTGGCGGCGGCGGCCAGGATGGCCTCATCGTCGGCCGGGGCGTCGATGCCGGACTTCATGTTCTCCCAGACGGAGCCGAGAACAAGATCCAGGTTCTGCCCCTGGCGTTCGGCCTCGCGCCACAGGTCCAACTGGCTGCGGATGGTGCTGGCGATGCGGTCCTGGTCTGCCGTCCGTGGGCTGACGTGGACGAGCATGGTGTGGGCCTTGCCGGTGAAGCCCGGCCGGAGCGTGCGGACGCCGCCCGCAAGGCAGAATGACAGAAGCGCGTCGGCCAACGACCCCGGCAGGGCGTTGGTGTCGCGGCCGATGACGATCTCCGCCTTCTTGCGCCGCCGGGGCGCCCGCAGTGCCTTCACGTCATCGTCAGGCACCGTCTGCAGGACATCGCGGCCCTGGGCGCTGACGCCGAACAGTTCCTCGGTTCCGGTGTAGCCCCTGGGGCGGGGCAACTGGATGACAAAATCCTTGGGGAAGAGATCGACGCCGACGCGGCGGTCAACCGCCTCCGGGTTTATCAGGATATTGGCGAATGGCGTCGCCGTATAGGCGATGTAGGCGGCCTTCCTGGTCCGGTTCAGGATGGAGCGGATGAGGGCGTTGGTCTTGGAGGGCGCCAAGTTCTCGTCGTCGGCTTCCCCGCCGCCGTCATCGTCCCCAACCGCAGGATCCGGTGGTCTGTTGCCCTTTGTGTTGATGGACGCCTGGTCGGCCTCGTCGTCGATGACCAGGACCGGCATGTCCTCCAGATAGCGTTCAGCGGACTTCAGCCAGCGGTCCAGCTTCCTCAGGATGGGAACGTTCTTTTTCACCACCGCCAGGAAAGGCGCCGGCGATTGGAGGATGCGGACGTCCTGCTCCTTGAAATCGTCCGTCGGCGTCGTCAGCGAGACCCACTCCCGGCCCCGTTCCGCCTGAGGCAGACCGCCGTCCTGGTGGCCGGTCAGTTCCCGCTCCAGGCGGTTCTGGGTCTGACTGCGCAGGGAGTCGTGGATGCCCGACAACACGATGACGATGCGGTACCCCGCATCAACGGCACGCGCGGCCACGGCGGTGTAGTTGGCGGTCTTGCCGCTTTGCACGTAGCCGACAACAAGGCCGCGGCCCTGGAAGTCGGTGTTCCGCAACGGGTCGTTCAAGTGGCGCAGAACACGGAGAGACTCAGCGGCCACCGAGTCCACCTGTTGCGGTTCCCACTTGGGGTCGGCGCGCAGCAAAGCCTCGAGGCGGCCCCAGTGGTACCAGGAGCCTGCCGACAGAGTGTCGGTCCAACTCGGCCTCGGCGGCACCGCGCCGACGATGCGAACCGTTGCCATCAGGCGTCCTTTTTGGCCATGAGGTGCTTCTGGACACCCGCTTCATCCAGGCCGCCGAGGAAAGCCGCCAGATGGGCGATGGCGTGGGGGTCGGTGCGGAGATGGTTCACCAGCGCGGACAGGCTGGGGTTCATGTCGCTGACCTGGACGCCGAGCGCCCCGGTCATCCCGGTTGTGACCTTCCACACGAACTTGTCGGTCTTGACGTCCTTGACCGTGACGTTGGGTGCCGGGCCGGACGGCGCGGGCGGTGTCGGAACGACGGGTGCGGAGCCATTGCTGCCCCCTCCGGCGGGCGCGCCGCCCGTCGTTATGCCGCCGCCAAAAGGCGCGGGTGCGGCTGGCGGGGCCTGCTGGGCCTCCTTCCGATACTTCTTCTGGCTGTCCTTGCGGGCGACGTCGGCGATCTTCTTGATTTCGGCCTGGAGCTGCTGGGGGAGCTGGACGAGTTGCTTGCTGACGTTGAGCTTGAGCACATCGTCCAGAACGCTGTCGAAGTCGACGACCACCCTGGCGAGCTTGGTCTTCTCGTCGTTGGTGTCCCACATCTGGTGCCAGCCGCCCCACGTGATGAGGCGGTCATGGCGATAGATGAAAAGCCCCTGGGTCTC
>Ga0172382_10004171_pt1 | contig 22293 bp, 26 predicted proteins | sample Leawel138RmetaG_FD_122245 | JGI IMG/M metagenome (GOLD analysis project Ga0172382, IMG submission 122245) | Leachate microbial communities from a municipal landfill in Southern Ontario, Canada - Leachate well 138R metaG | ecosystem: Engineered > Solid waste > Landfill > Unclassified | place... | reverse complement strand
GCTTTTTGCAGGGGTGAAATTTATCGATGGCTTACCGGCTAACCTAACCCTGCCGGATGAACAACAGACCGCCGCCTGATCTATGTCAGAAAATGCTCATACACCAGATTTGACTATAGCTCTATTCTGTTTCTGGAAGGCCTACCCAATCTGCAGGACCTGAATAAATTACTCATCGGTGAAAATGTCGCTGAATGCTTGGCTTGTGACTTGAAACTGGAAGAAGCTGGCCGTGCCCATTATGTTGAGGCCATCCATTATTGTGAATCGGTCAAAGACTACGTCTCGCGTGACATTCTCGTCGAAATTCAGGAGCAGACTGAAGAGCATATTGACTGGCTGGAAACCCACATTGATCTGATCGACAAAATGGGTTTACCCAACTTTATGCAAACGGCCTCGGGTCCTTTGGGTGCTGGGGCCGATTAATCATTCCAAAGCGCATCCAGGGAAAGCGCAATGCGCATTTTCCCTGTGCTGCCCAGGGCCGGGGAACGATGTATGATCCCCTTTCCGGCATTGTTTTCCCAGGCCTCTCCTTTGAGCAGAGCGATGGCAAATGCGGGGACCTCCCCGATGCCGCGAGGATCGCGAATTAGCCCGGATTTCAGGTCCGCCAGTCCTCGGGATCCCTCTCCCAGTTTACTGCGATCCGCATAATCACTGCTTAGCCATTGCGTGCCCGGCCCTTTCCAGGTGCACAACAAACGGATTCCCGTAAAATCTGTATGGAATCTTGGGCACATAGCCCGATCGAGAACCATCAGGCGAAGCGCGATAGCGTCGCAACTGGTTAAATCGAAGTAAAGCTCCATCAGGAAGCGTATGTCTTTCAGTAAGAACTCCCGGCCGGATAAGTCGGGCAACAGCTCTGCAGGGAACAGCGTTCCACGATTGAAGGATTGGCGAATTCCGCTGCCCAGATCATTTTCGGCGGCATCCAGATAATCCAGTATTTCCGGTTGTTGGGATCTTTGCATTATGCACAGCTGAACGTCCGTATCGAAAATGCTGACAAGATCGGCAAGTTGATCTACGAACAGTATTTCATCGGTTCCTGCACCTTGTTTTAATGTGGCTTGCGACATGGGAACTCCTCACCATTCCGGAAATGGGTCAACAAAACCATTCCATGCCGACGGACCCTGCTGCCACTCTGCATCGGTAAGCAAGCAATCGCTCAGAGATTGACGGATCTTGTCTTCATCCATGTTTTGTCCGATAAAAACCAGCTCCTGGCGGCGGTCGCCCCATTCTCCCTGAAAATGTTTCTCGATAGCCTGGCGTTCTTCGGGATCTTTGGGCCAGTACTTTTTGGGGGTGGCGGCCCACCATTGTCCGGCCGCCTGATGCCGGAAAATCCCCCCGGCCTGAGACCAGAGCCCGGCGACATCCGGCCGGGTCGCTAACCAGAAAAATCCCTTGCTGCGTAATACGCTGTCCCAATTCTGATGCATCAAGTCCCAGAACCGCTGCGGATGAAAGGGGCGGCGAGCGGCAAAATGAAAACTGCCAATCCCGTATTCCGTACTTTCTGGAATATGTTCCCCGCGCATTTCCATCAACCATCCGGGGGCCTGGCTGGCTTCTTCAAAGTCAAAAAGACCGGTTTGCAGTACGCGATTGACAGGAACCCGACCAAACTCGGAAATTTCAATGCGTGCCCGGGGATTCAGGGCCTGCAAAATAGCCATCAAGCTCTGCTGTTCTTCCGGGCTGATGAGGTCCACCTTGTTCAACACCAGCACATTGCAGAATTCAATCTGCTCAATCAGGAGGTCGGTAATGGTGCGCTCATCTTCTGCGCCCAGTGACTCTCCACGTTCGCGTAATAATTGAGCTTCGGCATATTCCCGTAGAAAGTTATAGGCATCCACGACCGTCACCATGGTATCCAGGCGCGCCAGCTGTGACAGTGAGCTGCCTTGTTCGTCCTCAAACGTGAAGGTTTCGGCGACGGGCAAAGGCTCAGAAATCCCCGTGGATTCAATTACCAATTGGTCAAAACGCCCTTCTTTTGCCAATAAGGCCACCTCCTCAAGCAGATCTTCCCGGAGCGTGCAGCAGATGCAGCCATTGGACATTTCAACGACTTTTTCTTCCGTGCGTGATAGTTGCGCGCCCCCTTCACGGACCAGGGCGGCATCAATATTGATTTCACTCATGTCATTGACAATTACTGCGACACGCCGGCCTTCCCGGTTGTGCAGGATATGGTTGAGGAGCGTGGTTTTGCCGGCGCCGAGAAAACCCGACAACACGGTGACGGGAAGGGGAGTGGTGGAGAGTTGAGACATGATAAATCCTCACAAGATCACTGGAATGGCATGCTTTAATATGCAACCAAGTTGCATATAACAACATGGGAATCCTGTGCAGGTCAAGTGAGGAGAACGCAAAGCGCCCCTTTTGTTGCCAAAGTCGCGGCAGGCCTCCGGGCTGACAGCCGGCTGGGTTCCATTTGCAGAGATATGGATATTACTGGTGTTGACTACACAAATGATAATCGTTTACATTAATAACCAGTGGTTGTGCTGTTTTGTCTATAAGGCTTTCAAGGAGACGAATATGCTGAAAGAAGTACTTGCTCATGTGCGCCAATATCCGGGCATCACTCTGGAATCGTTGATGGATTTACATGCTGCCGATGCGGAGTACATGTCCGCATTGCTGGCTAAACTCACCAAAAATGGTCAGTTGCTGGCGATGGAAACCGGCTGTGCAGAAAGTGGCCGTTGTCGGGAAGGCGGCAATAAACCATCCCGCATCTGCTTTTTTTGTTCGGCTGTGGATAAGGCCAGCCTGGAATACAGCCAGTCCGTGATGTTGCATTCCTGAACAGAGCCTGTTTTTTATGGGCCTTATGACATTTTTTGTGGGTATTGGTTTTTCCGCAGACTGTTTACCTGCTCCGAAGGCACAGTCAAACATCAATTATGTTGGTCAGGAATCATGGGAAACCTGAGCTGAACAATGACTTTTTCTTCACGACGCGCCAGCATATGGCGATTGGTAGCCTGAATGAGGCTACCTTTTTTATGGTCCGCGAGTGTAACGGGTTTTAATCTTAGGTTTTCCTGGTCGGAGCGTATGGTGGCCATCAATGGGCAATTTTCCACAAAAAGCGCTGGTGTGCTGCTCCGTGTGGCATTAAAGCCAATAGTAAGGTTAGGGTATAATTAAAATTGTAGCGAGCTAACTGAATTTCTATTTTGTTACTGGTCTTGCAAAGAATTAAGATTAATGATGTGTTAATCGACACAGGAGATCGATAATGGATATGCATTCAATGAGCATGCAGGCGATGACCAACAGCATGCATTATATTTCTGATGGGCAAACCGCTGCGGGGATCATAGTGACGGGTTTGATTGCCTTTGCTTTTTTTGGGTTGGCTGCAGCGCTGTTCATGCGCGCTGCGCGTGCCGAGGCAAAAAAAGAAGCACAAGAGGCAAGCAAGCACTAAAAGCGATGATGCTATTTAGAAACCTGCTGTTTGGTTTTCAAGCGTGCAAATGATAGTGCCAACCCAGTCGGATAATGGCGACGAAGGCATTTGGGAGGGTGTACCCGGGCCCATTGGCGCCGGGGTTGATGATATATTGCAGGTCGGGTTGGATATACAAATCCTTGAAAACGGGCTGTTTGAAGTTCACTTCCAGACTGGTTTCTGCAGCCCCCGTATTCGAACCGGATTGGCGTTGCCAGGCGCGGGCCATGCCCAGGCTCAGGGTAGAGCCGGGTGAATCCGGAATGAAATGTCGCAGCCGCAATCCTGCGCCCACATAGGCATTCACCGGCGAAACGGCTGCGGCATTGGGGGCTCCGCCACCTTGCAGGAAGACCCCCCAGTTCATCTGATCGGCTTTCCAACGATACTCGGCGGTACCGTAAAATCCGCCCTGACTGGTAGAAGAACCGATGCCAATATTTTGGGTGAGGTAAGGGCCGTAGATGTGGTTGTAATAGCCTCCGGCCTTGAGCATCGCTGTGCCAGGACCGATGGGAATGCTTTGGTCGACTTCACCATAATAAATCATTCCGTCACTGCCCCAGGGCGCACGGAAGGGATGGACGCCATCCGCACCAAACGCGCCGGCCATTACCGTGGTATTTCCCCAGCTCGCTGCAGCCATGGCTCCGAGACTGGAATAGGGATAAGTGGGCGTGAAGGGAATGTTGGCCGAAATTATGGGATAAATACCATAAGAGGCATTGAACAGTTCGCCTGCTACTCCGGTATCATCGAAATAGTCGTTAGGATTGAGCAAGCCGAGGCGCAAGGTATAGTCGCCGAATTTTTGTCGATAATAAGCCTTATAAAGATGGGCCATGTGTTGATAGGGCGTAGTGAGGTTGGATACGCCTTGTAGATCACCAATGTACAAACTGTCGGGGTTGCTGCTGCCCGCAGCAAGTCCTTCCACTACAAAAAGACCTCCCTGCCACCAACCAGCCTTACCGGTATGCAGGGCTAGTCCACCTTTCCAGAGACCGGTTGCGGTGGCACCGGTGCTGATGCCACCACTCAGATTGGAAACGCCTTCTACCTGACCATGCATGACCAGGGAAATCCCTCGCCACCAGTTTTGGTGCGCTGCTTCGGGGATGGACTGCCCCGTACTGGCAGCCCAGGCGGGGGCAGTAGATGCGCAGAAAAGAATGCTACTCAAGAGGATGTTGCGGTAACGGTTTTGCTGGCGAAGCATGAATTCTCCCTTGTTTACTCGATATTGACGGTAACTATTATCACTATCAACTGCAATAAAAGTGTTTATATCGTGGTGAAAGGCCACTTGACAGACCCGGCATCGTTCCTTAATGTGCAACAAAGTTGCATATAATATGGCGCACAAACATGCCGTTATCAATACCACTTTTAGGAGAATCACTATGTATCACACTGAATCAAATGAGTTATCGCCATCTAAACTGTTCAGGCGGCATACTGGCGCCGGGTGGCGTTTTCTGCCTTTGCTGTCCTTGTTGCTGGGTCTGGGTGCTGCACAAATGGCCGCAGCAGACACCATTCATGCCGTCGGCGTAGAAAATGAATATGCTAATGTCATCAGCCAGATTGGTGGAAAATATGTTGACGTGAGTGCCATTGAGAGCAATCCCAACACGGACCCCCATACTTTTGAGGCGAGCCCGTCCGTGGCCAGAGAAATTGCGGCGGCCCAGTTGGTGGTCCGTAACGGCGTGGGTTATGACAGTTGGGCCAAAAAAATTCTGGCGGCTGATCCTAATTCAAAGCGGCAGGTGATTGTGGTTCAGGATCTGTTACATTTACCCGACAGCACCAAAAACCCGCATCTCTGGTACAAACCGGAAACCATGCCGGCGGTTGTCAAAGCGGTTGCGGCGAGCCTGAGCAAGCTGGATCCTGCCCATGCGGCTTTTTTCAAGGCCAATGTTCAAAAGTTTGATGCTTCGCTGAAGCCGTGGTATGCCGCCATTGCCAGTTTCAAAGCGCAATATCCCCATACTCCGGTAGCGGTTACCGAACCCGTAGCAGATTACATGTTGCAGGCGGCAGGCTGCGATCTGAAAACGCCCTGGAATCTCCAGGCGGCAATCATGAATGGGACCGATCCGGCACCCCAGGATGTCAGCATCCAGAATCATCTGTTCAAAAATCATCAGGTCAAGGTGTTTCTGTATAACCAGCAGGTTACTGATTCTCTGACCGCGTCTTTCCTGAATAATGCCAAGGCGGCACATATTCCGGTGGTGGGCGTTTATGAAACCATGCCAACCGGGTACACTTATCAATCCTGGATGCTCGCAGAAGTGAATGCCCTGCGCGCAGCCGTAGAACATGGTACCTCTACGACGGTGTTGAAATAATATCTTGACCAATCAGAGTCCGATTCTTGCGGTCGCCGATCTTTCTGTGGATCTGGGCGGCCGCAGTATTTTACGGGATGTCAGTTTTGACTTGTATCCCGGGCAGCTCTGCGCCCTGATTGGTGAAAATGGGGCAGGTAAAACCACCCTGTTACGCACCTTGCTGGGCCTGATTACCCAGCGTGCCGGCACGGTGCGGATCGGCGCTGCGCCGGCTCGTGAACATCGCGAGCTGGTGGGCTATGTTCCCCAGAAAATCAATTTTGATCCGGATCTGCCCTTGCGCACCCGGGATCTGGTGCGTTTGGGGCTGGATGGTCAGCGTTTGGGGTTGCCGTTTTTTAATGGACGCACCCGCCATGCGGTGGATCAGGCGCTGCAAGCCGTGGGCGCGGAAGAATTTGCCGATCAGCGGGTTGGGGAATTATCGGGGGGGCAGCAGCAGCGTGCCGTCATCGCCCATGCTTTGGTTCGCAAGCCGCGTCTGCTGATTCTGGATGAACCGCTGGCAAATCTCGATTTTGGTAGCGCCAATGCACTGGTAGATCTGCTGGGGCGCTTGATTGTCCAGCAGCAAATGACGGTACTGGTGACCGCCCACGACATGAACCCGCTGATTCCGGTGATGGACCGTCTGGTGTATCTGGTAGACGGGCGCGCCGCCACCGGCACGGTTGCCGAGGTCGTGCAGGCGGAGGTGCTCAGCAAGCTTTACGGTTATCCCGTTTCGGTTCTGCACCATGGCGGGCGGATTCTGGTGCTGCCCGATGCCCCCGAAAATGCCGATGTGGCCAATATGAATCGTTGTGCAGGTCACGGAGTGTGAGCGGATGTTTGCTTTTTTAAGCAGTCAGCCGGTACAGACTGCGCTTATTGTGGGCAGCTGCGCGGCGTTGGTCAGTGCCCTGATTGGGGTGTTTACTGTGTTGCGTGGAAATGCTTTCGCCGGTCATGCCCTAGCTGATGTCAGCAGTGCCGGAGGAGCCGCTTCGTTTTTATGGGGTATCAGCCCCTTGCTGGGTTTTCTCGGCATGGCCTGGATTGCTGCATTCGGGATGGAATTTCTGGGGGTCCGCAAGGCGCGGGAAAGAGATCTGGCGACCGGGATTGTGCTGGGTGCCGGTCTGGGACTTTCGGCGCTATTTTTGTATTTGGATGTCACTACCACCAGTACCACCGGTGCCGCTGTATCGGTGATGTTCGGGTCTTTATTCGCCATTTCGCAAGGCTTGATCTGGCCGGCCATCCTGGCGGTACTGGCGGTGTTTTTGCTGGTCGGCTTGTTTTATCGGCCGCTGATTCTGACAGCGGTGGACCCGGATTTGGCGACTTTGCGGGGTGTTTCCCCACGCTGGATGGGTTTGCTACAACTTCTGGTGCTGGGACTGGCCGTTGCGGTTTGTGCTCTGGCGATTGGCGCGGTACTGGCGACGGCGCTCCTGATCGGCCCTGCCGGAGCGGCGATTCGTCTCAGTCGACGACCTGCCCAGGCTATTTTCTGGGCGATGATTATTGCCCTGACGGCGGTCTGGTTGGGAATCTGGATGGCCTACGAAAGTTATTACTGGTTTTCCGGTAATGCCTGGCCCGTCAGTTTTTTTGTGGTGGTCCTGATTTTTCTGTTTTATCTACTGGCTATGTTCGGTTCTTCGTGGAGCCAGAAATACCAGTGCCGGGGCATTGCGTCCCTGCGCCGCCTTCAGGAGCCTTAGCCGTGTTTTCCAGTTTTATGATCAACACCTGGATTGCGGGTACCGCCATTGCGCTGGTGGCCGCACTGGTCGGTTATTTTGTGGTAATTCGCCATTCGGCCTTTGCAGCCCATGCCTTGCCGTTGGGAGCCTTTCCGGGGGCGGCAGCGGCTAATCTGCTCGGAGTGAATCCTTTTGTTGGCCTCCTGGTTTTTGTGGGAATGGGGGTGCTGCTCTTGCGTCAATTGGCCCGTATAGGGCGGCGTGACGTGGGAACCGGACTGCTGCTGGTGCTCTTTCTGGGCGTCGGTGCGCTGTTTCTCAGTATGACCAGTGAATACGCCCCTGAGGTATTTTCGCTGCTTTTTGGTGAGATGCTGGGTGTCAGCGATGCGGATTTGTGGCCCATACTGGTGATTTCCGCCCTGGTCACGGTGGTTATGATCACTATTTTTCGCCCCTTGCTGCTGGATTCCAGTTTTCCTGATCTGGCTGCTTTACAGGGGATTTCTGCAGCACGCATGGATCTGATTTTTCTAAGCCTGCTGGCGCTGGTGACGGCTTCAGCCCTGCCAGTCGTCGGTGCCTTTCTGGTTTTTACCTTGTTGGTGGGGCCACCTGCTGCTGCCCAGTCGCTGAGTATTCACCCGCTGCGCAGCCTGCTCCTGGCAGTAATTTTTGCCGAGAGCAGCATCTGGTCAGCCATTGCGCTGTCTTATTGGACCAACTGGCCCATCGGTTTTTTTGTAGGCATGCTGGGCGCCGGACTTTTTACCCTGGTCCGCAGTTATCGCCACTGGAGTCAGCGACAACGCCCGGTCGTGCAGGTTTCTGGCTTGTGAATCTTTGTGTAGTAATCAGGTGTTGACGGTACTCAGGCGCAGCATCAACGACAAGCACAAAACTCCTGCTGGCCCCTCTGAGCTGGTTGCTCATCGCTCAGAACGGTTTTTACCCAGCAGGTGGGCGTTGTGGTCAATAAGATCACGTTGCTCCGGCAAAGCCCGCAAGTTGATGGCGGTAGCGCGCATGACAGCCTCCTCATGAAACGCAATAGATATGCAAACGGTAGAGTGGCGTATAGCTGTTGTCAATTCAAAGCTAGCGGCGAGTCATACGGCTTGGGCATTGGCATGAGTGATGATCGGTTGAGTTGATGTCGTCTGGCACGATTATTCACCGGCCTTGATTTTGATGACAAGAGTCGGTCGCGTGGTGAATATAGTACTATGGATGCGGCTGAAAAGGTTTTGAATAAGATTCGGCTCAATACCCAAATTTTATGCAGAGAAAGGGAGAATCTGCTTGCACACTCAAAAAAGAATCTTCCAGGACAATGACCCAGGCTCAGAGTAGGAGATAAGAATGGATCGTCGTTTATTGATTCGATTGTTGGCGAAGCAGGAGCTGACAATCATTTTGCCCTTGGTACAGGTCCTTAATCCTGATGTGGTGCCCGATCTGCTCGCGCAGCGGCTTGAGGATATGATGGGGCAAGGGTATCAATGTGTTGCCGCCTTTTTGGATGATGATTGTGTCGGGGTGGCGGGGATTTGGCAGGGAACGCGCTTTTGGTGCGGTCGTTATCTGGATGTAGACAACGTGGTCGTGGATCCTGCATATCGCAGTTCCGGGATAGGACGGCAGCTTATGGACTGGGTTGAACAATATGCCCGTCAGCAAGGCTGCGAAATCATGGTTTTGGATGCGTACGTCACCAACCATTCGGCACGCCGGTTTTATGAGCGAATGGGTTATCAGGTGCTTGGCCATCATTTTGTCAAGTCATTGTGATCAAAGGTGAAATTGACATATTTTGGCATGCGCTGTATGGTGATTTTAGCATTTCAGGCGGTTAGCGCGGTCTGGGTAAACTCCAGTGTCGGTACAAGGCCATCATGCGCAGAATAAAGGACAGTGATGCGCCAGCCAGAGTACTTTCGATGGCGGGTAAATGCGCATAATCGCCAAGCAGAGTAACTGCTGCCCCCAACAACGCCGCAGATGCATAGATTTCCGCACGCAATACCACAGGAATCTCGGCGGTTAAAATATCGCGTACCATGCCGCCGCCAATGCCACTGATCATTCCCAAAACTGCTGCCATGACCGGAGACAAGCCATATGTCAAAGCCTTTTGTGCCCCCGTAGCAGCAAAAACACCCAGGCCGGCAGCATCAAAAAGCAGTACAGGATGGCGCAAATGATCAAAAAGGTGATGAAAGAAAAATACACCGACCCCTGCGAGAACCGCCAACGCCATGATATGCCAGTTGGCAATGGCCTCCGGGGGAATGGCACCGATCAGCAAATCCCGTAAGATGCCCACTGAAACCGCAGTAACAACGCCCAAAACGACAATACCAAAAATATCCATTTGACTGCGCACCCCGCGCATTGCTCCGCTGATGGCAAAGGCGAATATCCCTAACAGGTTGATCAGGTTCAAGAAGAATGTTGTGGTAGAATGAGTCAACTGCATGGTCTCCATTTGTTTGGTTTTTTTATGCGTCCGTACATTGAGCGCCGGGCGATACTATATGGTCAGTAAATCAGGTGGAAGTCATCCATCCTTTGAGGCCTTGGAACAACTGGGCGCGGTATAAATTGCCACGCGAGACCGGAGTTTGTGAAAATGCTTTATGGACGGTAGAGACTTAAGCTGGGACAGCTATCAGTGGATCAAGATAGTCGACATAGGTTTGTTGAAAGCGTTCCTTGGGCCGTTTGTTCGCTTCATGGCGCTTTCCGGCCAGTACCCAAACGGCTGCGGGCCACGAGGAAGTAAGCGATGCCGGTAGCCAGCAGGGCGCCGCTGATCATGGCGTAGAATATGAGGTCATCCTGCGGGATGGTTTCTCCTCCGCCTTTCACGGGGATCAGAATCAGTTGTCGCAACAGCGTAATCATGGCGACTTCAAAAAACACCTCGACATGAAAAATACCGCTGCGCATGAAGGTGATTTCGGCGGAAATCAGGGCTGACAGGACCCAGACAATAAAAAGCGTGCCTAAGGCGTGGAGAAAGCCAGCTGCCAGTATGTGCTCCCGGAAAGCGTCCACCACATCATGACTGAATTGGATCATGATCAATACGCTGGCAGCCGCCAGGGCGACGGCAATAAACAGGTGAAGGGTATAATTCAGCATTCGTAGAACGCCGTTGAAACCATCATTCAACATCAGGACTCCTTTGGCTGGATGCGCATGCCTGGCGACGCAGGGCATGATAGATGATAACGAGGGAACCCTGCCATTGATTTAGTCTGGCAAATAATAATAAATAAATTATAAAAATATAAAAATTAATCAAGCTACTGAACTCAGCGAATCCATAAATCCACGATCATGTTGTTTCCAGTCTCCCTCGCGAGCTAAGAGCGATGATGAAGTGGTATATTACCGCATAACCCTAGCGGAGCATTGCCCTTCCACATGGTTACACAAGATCATCTTCCTGATAGGGCAATAAAATCACCAGTTTCATATCCGTATGTGCCGCTGGTAATAAGGTGCTTTGTTCATACACCACGCGCCCATGCACTGGGTGCTGGAATATCCGGCGACCGCCTTCTCTTTCCACTACATCCTGGGCAGGCCAGAGCCCGGCAAATGTGCGGCTCTGACTTTGCAGTTGGGTGATGATCCGGGCCATTTCGGGATCATCCAGGTGCTTGCCAACATCGGCACGAAACTCGGCGACCAGACGTCGGCAACGGCTATGCCAATCATCGACGAAGTTTCTGGCGCCGGGGTCGAGGAACAGAAATTCCAGCAAATTGGGAGGCTTTTCTTCGGGAACCGGACTGGCTGGTAACCAGCCCGCAAAATGTGCGGCAGCGGCCGCATTCCAGGCAGGTACATTCCAGTAGCGATCCAGGATATAGGCAGGATATTGCAGGATTTTGAGAAGGTGGAGCAGGGTGGGCGCTACGGCAGAAGGGGGAGATTCCAGCTGGGGATCAGCCTTGCCCGCAAGATGAAACAAATGCTGCCGTTCAGCATGGGATAGTTGCAGTACCTTGCTGAGGCGATCCAGCGTGGGCACGGAAGGTTGTATCGGCCGCCCCTGCTCAATCCAGGTGATCCAGGTGCCACTGACTCCCGAGAGCATGGCGAGTTCTTCGCGGCGCAGCCCGGGAGTGCGGCGGCGTCCAAGCGCATTCAGGCCAGCCTGCTGCGGTGTTGTTTTTTCGCGGTGGCGACGAATAAACGCCCCCAAGGCCAAGCTGTCTCCGGACATCGGTATAATCCATGGAAAGCACAATACTGGTAGTAAATATACCAGTATATATGCTCATATTGTACCAGTTTAATGGCCTTCGTATGATAGGTGTATATTCTTTTGGAAGACCTAAAGCCCATGAGTAATCAGCAAAAACTGGTAGAGAAGCAATTCGGTGTGGCGGCGACGGATTATCTCCATAGCCCGGCACATGCACAGGGTGCAGATTTACAGCGTCTGCGTCGGGAGTTTACCGGACAGCCGGCCATGCGGGTGCTGGATCTTGGCTGCGGGGCGGGGCATGCCAGCTTTACACTGGCCGAAGTTGTCGGGGAAGTGTTCGCGGTGGATCTTTCCGGCGAAATGCTGCGTGTGGTAGCTGACGAGGCGCAACAGCGTGGATTGTCTAATCTCCACACCGAAAAAAGTACGGCAGAATCATTGCCTTTCGCCGATGCTTATTTTGATGGAGTGGTGACGCGTTTTTCCGCCCATCATTGGGCGGATGTCCCTGCGGCACTTCGGGAAATGCGGCGTGTACTCCATCCTCAGGGAAAATGTGTCATCATTGACGTATGCGCACCCGAAAATCCATTACTGGATACTTTTCTGCAGACGGTCGAAATTTTACGTGACCCTTCTCATGTACGGGATTACCGGGTTTCAGAATGGCAGGCGATGTTGGCTGCAGCCGGGTGGCAGGTGCCTGATCAGGATACCTGGAAGCTGCCCCTGGATTTTGCCAGTTGGATAAGCCGGATGCGCAGCCCGGAAGAGCGCGTAACAGCGATCAAAAGCGTATGGGCCGGGGCTCCAACCGAGGTCTGTGACCACTTTGCGCTGCAGCCGAATCATGATTTTTCGCTGGATGTGTGCTGGATGACGGCATTGCCCTTATGAACAACATTGGTTAATTTTGGACAGGGATGTTTGAGGAGAAGCTTGTGGCAGCAAAAACGCTTTATGACAAGTTGTGGGAAAGCCATGTGGTGCATACGGAGGCCGACGCTGCCGTATTGCTTTATATTGATCGGCAGTTGCTGCATGAAGTCACCAGCCCCCAGGCCTTTTCGGGTTTGCGCGCGGCGGGGCGCAAAGCCTGGCGGATTGATGCCAACATCGCTACGGCCGACCACAATGTTCCGACTACGGATCGGGCGGCGGGTATTGTCGATCCGACTTCCCGTTTGCAGGTGGATACCCTGGATCAGAACTGTGCGGAATTTGGTATTGAAGAATTCGGCATGCTGGATCCGCGCCAGGGCATTGTGCATGTAATTGCTCCCGAGCAGGGACTCACTCTGCCGGGCATGACCGTGGTGTGCGGCGATTCTCATACGGCGACTCATGGTGCGCTGGGTGCGCTGGCCTTTGGTATTGGCACCACGGAAGTGGAGCATGTGCTGGCGACCCAGTGTCTATGGGCACGCAAATCCAAAAGTATGCGGGTATGGGTGGATGGCGAACTGGGTCGGGGCGTCACCGCCAAGGATATGGTGCTGGCCATTATCGGCAAAATGGGTACGGCGGGCGGTACGGGCTACGCCATCGAATTTGCCGGACCAGCCGTGCAGGCTTTGTCGGTAGAAGGGCGCATGACCTTATGCAATATGGCCATTGAAGCCGGCGCGCGCTCGGGTATGGTTGGCGTCGATGCCATAACCATTGATTACTTGCGGGGCCGTCCCTATGCCCCGGTGGGCAGAATCTGGGATCAGGCTGTGGCGGCCTGGAATGAACTGCATTCGGATGCGGATGCCCTCTTTGATGCGGAAATTCGTCTCCATGCAGCAGATATCGCGCCTCAGGTCACCTGGGGAACCAGCCCCGAGATGGTTGCAGAAATTAACGCCACCATTCCCGATCCTGCCCAGGAATCCGATATGGTGCGTCGTAAGGGCTGGACGGACGCTCTGGCCTATATGGATTTGCAGGCCAACACCCCGTTGTCTGCCATAGCGCTCGACAAGGTTTTTATTGGCTCCTGTACCAATGCGCGCATTGAAGATCTGCGCGCTGCTGCTGCTGTTGCCAAGGGGCATCAGAAAGCGGCTTCGGTAAAAGTGGCCATGGTGGTTCCCGGCTCGGGACTGGTGAAAGCCCAGGCCGAAGCGGAAGGGCTGGATCGTATTTTCAAAGCGGCGGGCTTTGAGTGGCGTGAACCGGGTTGTTCTATGTGTCTGGCTATGAACGCCGATCGTCTGGAGCCTGGAGAACGCTGTGCCAGTACCAGTAACCGGAACTTTGAGGGGCGTCAGGGAGCCGGTGGCAGAACCCATCTGGTCAGCCCGGCTATGGCAGCAGCAGCCGCGATTGCCGGACATTTTGTGGATGTACGTGACTGGTCCGCACCATAAAAAGCGCGCCCGCTCCTGGGTGTTGCGCATCGCTCTGGGCTTATGCAGCCTGGGGATGGTGGAAATTGGCATTTTTTCGAGCTTGCGGGGTTGCTCGGCAGAAGTGGCTGCCGTGGAATATCTCGTCAAGCGACAACTGGAGAAATAATGGAAGCTTTTACCGTATTAGAGGCAATTGTCGCCCCCCTGGATCGTCCCAATGTGGACACCGACGCCATCATTCCCAAGCAGTTTCTCAAAACCATTGAGCGACAGGGCCTGGGCAAGCATCTTTTCGATGCCTGGCGCTATCTGGCACAGGATGGCAGGCAGGTGGAAAACCCTGAATTCATCCTCAATCAGCCGATATATGCTGATGCAAAGATTTTACTGGCCCGGGAAAACTTTGGTTGTGGTTCCAGTCGTGAACATGCTCCCTGGGCGCTGGCAGATTATGGTTTTCGCGCCATAATTGCCCCCAGCTTTGCCGACATCTTTGCAAACAATTGTGTGCAGAACGGGATTTTGTTGATTCGACTGTCCGCAGAAGAAGTAGATCATTTGTTTCATGAAGTGGCGGCTAACCCCGGCTATCGTTTGCGCATTGATCTTCCGGCCCAGGAGGTGCAAACCATGGGAGATAGTCGCTATTGTTTCCCCATGGATGCCGGACACAAACACAAGTTATTGAATGGTCTGGATGATATTCAATTGACCCTGCAGCATGAAGGAGCCATTCGCGCTTATGAGGCAGCCCGTCGACAATCAGCGCCCTGGTTATTTCGGGATGGTATTTAAGGAGATTTGATCAATATGATTCAGGATGCAGCGATAGAAGATGAGGGCTTGCAGCCCATTCGTGCCGATGCCGTTATCATCGAAGGGAAAACCAAACGAGGCAAGCCCTGCAAGGTTATTGACAATACCTGTCAGGTTCCCAGGCAGGAGTTGCAGGCGCTACTGGATGACCTGATCGAACAGGAACATTTCGGCCCTTCCGGTTTGAGTATGGCGGGAGGCAACAGCATTCGTATCGGGGCACCGCAATCTGCCCATGTGCAGCTTGGCAACGATATTTATCGCATGATTCTGGTGGATTACGAGGCGCGTATTGAAGTGTTTTGAGCCATGACGGCTCAGGGCATGAGTCGTTCAATCAACCAGGCATGACTCGCGTCATCAGAACGCCGATAAACAAACCGGTCATGCAGGCGGTCACGACGGCCCTGCCAGAATTCAAAGCGTTCGGGAATCAGCCGGTACCCACCCCATGCCGGGTTGCGTGGGACGTTGTCCTCAGGATAGCGCTGCTGTAATTCGGCAACACGCGCTTCCAGATCAGCACGACTGGCGATGACCTGACTCTGGATGGACGCCGCAGCAGAATAACGGCTGCGGCTCGGGCGTTGTTGAAAATAGCTTTCGGCCGCTGCCGTATCCAGGGGTTCTACAGGGCCGTTGATGCGCACCTGACGATCATTTTCCGGCCAGTAGAATACCAGTGCTGCATGCGGGTTGGCGGCCAGTTCCTGACCCTTCTGGCTGCGCTGGTCGCTGTACCAGCAGAGCCCCTGTTCATCAAAATGCTTGAGCAGTACATAGCGCGCATCAGGATGCCCGTCAGCATCAGCCGTAGCCAGCACCATGGCGGTCGCATCAAAATTGCCCGCCTCTGTCGCGGCAGCCAGCCAGGTGGCCAATTGCTGAAAGGGATTGCTGTCCAGATCGTGTCGATGCAACTCCCCGTGGGTAAAATCCCGCCGGGTACTGCGATGGTCTATTTCACCTTCCATATGCATTTCTCTTTTGAGCAGAGCTCAGGCCTTTTTCTCAATGACGCCGTTTTCGCTACCGAAAAGCATCACGTCGGCGCGCCGGTGGGCAAAAATACCGTTGTCCAGTACTCCCGGAATCAGATTGATGGCGGCTTCCATTTTCACCGGATCAGAAAAATCCAGACCGGTGACATCAATGATGACATTGCCATTATCGGTGGTCACGCCATTGCGTAGGGTAGGGGTCCCACCCAGCTTGACCAGTTGTCGGGCGACAAAGCTGCGGGCGAAGGGGATGACTTCCACGGGTAGGGGAAATTTGCCCAGCATGGGTTTGTCCTTGCTGGCGTCGGCAATGCAGACGAACAGCCTGGCCGCACTGGCTACAATTTTTTCCCGGGTCAGTGCCGCTCCGCCGCCTTTAATCAGCCGGAAATGCGGGTCAGCTTCATCGGCACCGTCTACATAAACGGGAATGTCACCGGTGCTGTTGAGGTCCAGCACATTCAAGCCCTGGGCTTTCAGGCGATTTTCGGTAGCAATGCTGGAGGCGACATAGCCATCCACATGAATTTTTGCAGCACCCAGGGCGTCAATGAAAAAGTTGGTGGTTGAGCCTGTACCTACGCCCACCACCATACCGGGCTGGATGTAGGCGAGGGCGGCTTCGGCCGCCATTTTTTTGAGAGCATCTGCATTCATTGCCTGTTTTCCTTGTTAGTCTGAAAAAATAATCGTTGTATAAAAGCTTCCGTCAGTGCTGCTGCCGAGGCTGGATTCTGACCACTCAGAATTTGCGCATCATCGACCACATGGCTTTGCCAGGATTCTCCGACACTAACGAGGAATCCCGCATTTCTCAAGTGCTCTTCCAGAGTATAAGGCCAGCGGCCGGCCAGCGCAGTAGCGGCTTCTTCAGCGGCACTGAAGCAGGTGACCGGATTGCCGGAAAAGGGCGGGTCGCTGTGATCGTGCGCAGTCGCCAATAAGGCAGCGCTCCCGTGGCATAAGGTCGCCAATACCTTGTGATGATCACGGCAATGCTGGAGAAGGCGTGCAACATCGACAGACTTTGCCAAATCCATGAGAGGACCATTTCCGCCCGGAATAAATACTCCCTGCATAAGATCCAGCTGCCCGGCCTGCAGACTTTGCAGGGAAACAGGATGCTCCAGTTCGGGTATGCAGGTGATCTGCTTCGCCAGTTCGCTGGCTTTTTGCGAGTCATGGTTGAGATTGGCAGGATCCAGACTTTCCGGATCTACTATGGGGATACTGCCGTCTAGCGTACCAATAGACAAAGTCCAGCCAGAGTTTTTCAGCAGATTCCACGGAACGACCAATTCTTCGGCCCAGAAGCCAGTGGGTACCCCGGTGCCATCCCGGAGTTGCAAAACCCGGGCGCTACTGAGCAGAAATAGAATATAGGGCTGCTGGTTCATGAGAAAAGTGTAACACAAAAGCCTGCTGAAACAATAAAAATATATGTAAGGTTAATCTTGTATTTTTATAATATACGACCGTAAATCAGGTTATTTAAAATATAAATAAAAATACAATAATATATTATTTTTAATATTTCCTTGTTGATCTATTCAAAATCTATATCAATGCAAGAGAAGAAATTATAAGCGGGGAAATACAACATTAAACATTGAAGTAATGTTTTTTAAATTTTAATTTTCACAATAATAAACTGATTATTATTGATTTTTTGTAATATAACAAAATAAGTGTATTATTATATTCGTAATAAAAAATTAAATATATTCATAGCACTAATGAGACTTTTATTAACCCAAAAATATTTGTGGGGATGTTCTATTGATTTGCAGGCTTCTCTGCACTACTTTTACACCCGAGATTCGAATTAGTATAAAAAGTATAAGTTTGTATTGTTTTAATCAAAGCTGATTGGATAGTAACCGCTATCTTGTTTTATTGCGGATCATCTGTTGTCCGCCAGGGAGAAATACATAATGGATATTAAGTGGAGGAACTGGCTGAAAAAGGGGTGGCGCGCTGCGGCGTTGGCTCCCGTTTTGCTGCTGGGTGGATGCGCACATAACCCTTACTGGATATTTGATCCCAAGGGTATCATGGCCAAAACCAACCTGTTTTACCTGATCGTGGATGTGGTGATCATGGGTGCGATTGTCGGGCTGACGGCCTTGCTGGTGGTCTGGTTCATGTGGCGTTATCAGAAAGGCAAGAACCGGGGCATGTATGATCCGCACTGGTCTCATTCCAACACTATTGAAGTGTTTGTCTGGGGTATCCCAATCATTGCCGTCGGATTTCTGTCCTACTTTGCCGTCAGGGGAACTTTCGAAATCAACCCTTATAATCCGACGGTCATCACCCACCATATGAAGCCTAATGGGGACCCGGTGGAAGTGGATGTCATTGCTACGGATTGGCAGTGGTTATTTGTTTATCCGCAATATCACATGGCGGTAGCCAACGAGCTGGTCCTGCCGGTACACACTCCAGTTTTCTTTCGTCTGACTTCCAGTGCCGTGACCACAACCTTCTTCATTCCCCAGCTGGTCGGCATGATTGACGTAATGCCCGGTATGCGTACCAAAAATGCTTTGTTAAGTGATCATGCAGGTGAATATCAAGGTATTGCTTCTGACTATGCCGGTGCAGGTACTTCCTGGATGACTTTTAAAACCAAGATGGTTGACAAGGCAGACTTTGCGCAATGGGTGCAAAAAGTGCAGCAGGCCCCTGGCAGCATGACCTATGCCAGCTTTAACCGTTTCGCGGAGCCTTTCATTAATGTCAATCACCACTTGGTTTACTTCTCTTCAGTGGAGCCGGGTCTGTTTGATCATGTCATGACTGAAGTGATGCGCGGAAAAACCTGGCCAATCCCGCCGATGATGACGGAAAACATGGTCGACTACATGAAAAAGCAAGCCGCTGAACATCGCGATTAATCGGAGGATCATCACATGCTCGTAGATTTACCTGGGGGCTGGAGCCCTCTTCTGGGGCGTCTCGCCTGGTCGCAGATTCCCTATGCCAATCCGATTCTGGCACCGCTCTTCGTAGCGGTGGTCATCGGGGCCATTGCCATCATTGGTCTGATTACCTATTACGGTAAATGGACTTATCTCTGGAAAGAATGGTTGACTACGGTTGATCATAAGAAACTCGGTGTCATGTACATCATCATCGGTCTGGTGATGCTGTTCCGAGGCTTCATCGATGGTTTGATGATTCGTACCCAGCAGGTCTGGGCCGTGGGTCCACATTCTTCCGGGGTGTTCGGATCTCTGCATGGTTATCTGACCCCTTTTCACTTTGGTCAGGTTTATAGTGCCCACGGTCTGATCATGATTTTGCTGGCAGCAACCCCGTTGCTGGTTGGCTTCATGAACATTATCGTGCCGATCCAGGTTGGTGCCCGGGATATGGCTTATCCCTACCTGAATGCCCTGGGATTATGGATTACCGCTGCGGCTGCAGCGTTGATCATGATTTCCCTGTTTGTGGGGGATTTTGCCCACAACGGCTGGTTTGAATATGCGCCGATTTTTGAAATGCAGTACAGTCCGGGCGTGGGTGTGGATTACTGGATCTGGACCCTGCAACTGGTGGCTTTGGGTACGACCCTGGGCGGTATCAACATTCTCGCCACAATCATTAAAATGCGGGCTCCCGGCATGACCTGGGGCAAGTTGCCGATTTTTGTCTGGGCCTCACTGTCGGCCAACGTCATTGCTTTGACTTCTTTCCCGGCCCTGCAGATTGCCTTGGCTCTTGTTACTGCCGATCGCTATCTGGGTGCGCATTTCTTCACGGCCGGTATGGGCGGCAATTTGATGCTCTATACCAACCTGTTCTGGATCTGGGGTCACCCGGAAGTGTATTTCGTGATTTTGCCGGCTTTCGGCATGATGTCGGAAATTTTCCCGACTTTCTCTGAAAAACCCTTGTTTGGTTATATCACCATGGTGCTGGCCAGTATGGCGATTGCCGGGGTGTCCTGGCTGGTCTGGTTGCATCACTTTTTTACCATGGGCGCAGGCCCCTATGTCAATACGGCTTTCAGTGTGGCCACCATGTTGGTAGGTATTCCTACCGGTGTGAAAGTGTTCAACTGGGCATTTACCATGTACCGGGGTCGTCTGACCTTCAATGCCGCCATGCTCTGGGCGATTGGTGCGCTGTTTTTGTTGTTGATCGGTGGGTTGACCGGCATGATGCTGGCCATTCCTGCCATCAACTACATGGTCCATAACAGCGTGTTTGTGGTCGCCCACTTCCACTCCATGTTACTGGTTATTGTCTACGCCATTTTTGGCTCTGTCCTGTACTGGTTTCCGAAAGTATTCGGCTTCAAGCTGGATGAATTCTGGGCGAAAACCATGTTCTGGTTGTTCTCCGCTGGCACGGCACTGGTATTCGTGCCCATGTACATGCTCGGTTTCATGGGTATGACCCGGCGTCTGGAATATGTATTCAATACCGGATGGCAGTCTTACCTGGACGTCATGGAGTTTGGCATCGTCGTTTATACCCTTTCGGTATTGGCATTTTTCATCCTGCTCTATGTCAGCGTACGGGATCATGCGAAAAATCGTGTGGGCGCGGACGCCTGGGGAACCTCACGTTCCTTGGAGTGGCTGACCCATTCTCCCGTGCCGTTTTACAACTTTGCGGTTCTGCCTCACGTCAATGAACGGGACGAAGTGGCATGGCGTCGGCAGCATGGTATCGACAACGTCCGTCCTGAACATTATGACGACATTCACATGCCCAACAACACGGGTGTTGCCATCATTATGGGCGGCCTGACTTTCGTGCTTGGTTTCGCACTGACCTGGCGGATCTGGTGGCTCTGTATTGTGTCTTTGCTGGCCATCATCGGGTTGATGATTATCCGTTCATTCAGGGGAGACCCCGGCTACATCATCACCGGTGCCGAGTTGCAGCGGATGGAAGAAGAGGCCTATCGCCGTGAGGCGCAAATTGCCGACAGTCATCACAGCCATCCCGTCAGCGGTGGGGTAGTGGGTAATGCCATGGCCTATCAGCGCAACGATTCGTCGAAATAAGTGGTTCTAAATTCGACAGAATGGCTTCAGTGCGCAGGCGGCATTCAGCACAACGGACGTCTGCGCTACTCACGAATTGAGGAGTTTTAATTATGAGTTCACATGCCAGTACGGTTGATCCCAAAAAAGCGGAATTGTGGGATACCCATCATCATTCCCATGATGTGATTTCCACCCGCACCCTGGGATATTTTTTGTACCTGCTCAGCGACGGTATGTTGTTCGCGACATTGTTTGCCGCTTATGGGGTGCTGAGTTATCAACATAGTTATTTCGGTGGGCCGACCCCTGCTGAATTCGTCAAACCCTGGTACACCTTTGCCCAGACCATCGCCCTGTTTTTGAGTGTTCTGGCTTATGGTTTCGGTATGAATGCCCTGAAGCACAAAAACAAGAGCGGCTTGATCAACGGTATGCTGGCAGCTTTTGTGCTGGGTGTGGTTTTCCTGGTTCTGGATATTCATGACATGAGTCATCTGTATTCCATGGGTATTACCCTTGCCAGCAGCGGCGGCATGTCGGCATTCATGGTGCTGACTCAGGTGCACGCGACCCATATTTTCTTCGGCTTGATCTGGATTCTGGTGATGATTGCTCAGGTGATGACCAAGGGCTTTACCGAGGAAACGGTGGGTCGTCTGCTCACCCTGCGGATGTTCTGGCATTTGCAGGCGGTGATCTGGGTTTTTGTTTATATCTTTGTCTACTTGTGGGGATACATATCATGAGTCACGGTGCCGCAGATCCGACCATGCATCCGGAAGTGCAACTGTCCACTTCCAAGGGCTACTTTCTGGGTTTTGCCATTTCGGCTTTCCTGATGTTGGTGGCAACTTTTCTGGTGACCTCTCATTCGGTTCCACCTTTCGGTTTGTTGATGGTGATTTCAGTGTGTGCGGGAATTGCCGTGATTGCCCAGATTTATTTCCTGCTGCATATCGATATTTCCGAGCACAATATCTGGAATACGGTGGCCCTGGTCCTGTTTATTCCTCTGTTCCTGATTACCATCGGACTGACCTGGTGGATGTTCTCACAGCTGTATCTGCGGACCATGGATATGTCAGTGATGTCATCGGCCATGCAACCTGCCGTGCACGCATCAGCCACTCCCGGAATGGCAGCCATGCCGGGTATGAACGCTCATTCGGATTCAGGTAACTAAGGAGCACGAGAATGGCTACGTCCCTGGGAGCAAAGCCTGCAGTAGTTTCGGATACAACACTTCCCCACGCCATAGAAGGGGAGATGACGCCGGCGGTGCGCCTGATTGGCCGGATCATCACGGCCGGTCTGCTGCTGGCGGTAGCGGCAGGTCTCTGGCAGGGCTTCAGCAGTCACGGACTG
>Ga0172382_10004170_pt1 | contig 22294 bp, 26 predicted proteins | sample Leawel138RmetaG_FD_122245 | JGI IMG/M metagenome (GOLD analysis project Ga0172382, IMG submission 122245) | Leachate microbial communities from a municipal landfill in Southern Ontario, Canada - Leachate well 138R metaG | ecosystem: Engineered > Solid waste > Landfill > Unclassified | place... | reverse complement strand
CTCTCGTAAGTCATCGCGGTGATCATACCCTTCCTGCGAATGGCGCTTCGCACGCGCACCGTCACGGCCAAAATAGGCTCGTTCGGCTGCTGCAAACGCGCTGTTCATAGCTGCATAGGCTTGGTCTTTCTGTTCGTTTAGAGCTTTGATTTCTGGACCGTTCTGACGCTTTACCCCTTGGTAGTGGCGCCAGGCTTCATCGTGCGCTTCTTGTGCACGTTCTTTTTCTTGAGAAAGATATTCTGGAAGATTTCGCGCCTCCAGCAACCGACCGCGTGCGAACTGCACAATACGGTAGGCCTCATCTTTCTGCTCGCGAGCCGTTTCTTGCTCGGCCTTCAACCGAGTCAGCTCGGCATCGTATGCCATTTCATTCACCTACTTACTGTCAAAGAGCGAAGCTACCCCACGTTTAGTGTAGCTATACAATAATAATACATTTTTGTCTATAATAAAAGTGCTTGCGCTTATTTTTCGATGATAAGAGCTACTCGCTGCGACCTCTACCCCTGTCGGTATATTGACTTTTGTTTTAAAAAGGTGTATAATATGGGTATATACGCCATTCGTATTGGCGTATCGTTTTTTTCAACATTCTACCCTTAAGAGGTGATTCTGTGGTCGATAACGCACCACATCAAGCAGAGGAAGCGGAGAAGCGAGAAATCGTAAGCTCCATGACCTATGTCCACATCCAGAAAGGCATCATCGCTAAAGTTCTGGGCTGGGTACGTCCGAAGAACACGAACACTACTTACATGTTCCCCGCAATGGCACACCAAGGCGTCCGCGCCCTCGGCCCGCGCTTTCGGACACTGATCGGTATCGCAATTGCACTGATGGTCGCAACGATCATTATGATTGCACTGCTGATACAGATCCCCGTCCTGCAGCTGTCCGTGGTGAAGGTCCTGACGAACGTGTTCGGACTCTTCCTCCCCTCGGTTATGGCGTCGGCTCTTGCATGGGTTGTGGGGCTTATTGCCGTGTTCAGCCTTGGGACGTTCATTCACTTGACGCCCCAGCAGAGGCAGCTCGACAACATACCGGCAAATCGGTCGAAGTTCTACACATTCATTCTGCGTCTCGCGACGTGGGAGGAAATCGTGTTCAGAGCGGGGGCCGAGCACTGGACGTGGTGGCAGCGTATTCGCATGTCGCTGATGTTCGGTTTCATCCACATCACCAACATCTGGTACTCGCTCGCTGCGGGTATCGCCCTTTCCCTGACGGGATTCGGCTTCATGCTGGTGTACCTGTGGGCATACAAGAAGTACAAGCAGCAGTGGTACGCAACCTCTGTGGCATCCGTGCTGCACGCGCTCTACAACATCATTGCACTTTCGCTTGTCGCAATCGTGCTCGGCCTGCAGGCTGTCGTCTTCCTGATCGGACTATTCACCTAAGGAGGGAGTGCTTACAATTTTCAGGTTTTAGAAAAAACCGAATCGAACGAAATTCGTTCGTCCCCGTCATTTTGGCGGGGTTATTTTTATACCTTCTTTGCACTTTGTCGAAACTGCTCGTACAAACACACCGCAGCGGCAGCGGCAACATTGAGCGATTCTACCGGAGTATCTGCCTGAGGAATTGAAACGTGTACCTGCGCCACTTCAAGCAGCGCATCACTCACCCCCTGCCCCTCATTACCAAAAATCCAAGCAACGGGGTTCGATAAATCAAGTTCGTAAAGCGAACGACTCTGTGAAGAGAGCGTTGTTACCAGTGTTGGAATCGAAGCAGTACGCACCACTTCGACGAGATCGGCGTCCTCATAAAGCGTCAGTCCAAACTGCGCACCCATACCCGCACGAAGCGCTTTCGGTGACCATGGCGACGCGCAGCCTTCCGATAAAATTACCGTTTTCACCCCAGCGGCCGCACTCGTTCGAAGCATCGTACCAAGGTTACCAGGGTCTTGAACGGCCTCAAGTAATACAGCCGTCTGCTCAAGCGACGCCGGAACGCGCACCGCTTCTGGAATACGACCAACAATCGCAATGCCCACCGCAGCATGAATACTCATCATCGACGTAAAAAGGCTATCCGCCACGAGAGCGGGGCGGGCCTCAAGCTCGGTAAGACGCTCCACAAGTTCGGCGACCTCATCATTCAGCAGTGCCGACGCCGCGCACACATAATAAAGAGGTTTTCCTCCTGAATCGAGAAAACTTTTCACAAGGTGCGCCCCCTCGGCGACATAGGTGTTCGATTCGCGTCGTTCTTTGGCACTCGAAAGCAGCTTACGCAGGCGCTTGACCGTTTCGTTACTTGCTGAGGAAATTATAGTATCTGACATAAAGTATATTTAAGTATCTTCATAGTTAGTATACCAGTTTAAATGAAAACACCCCGCCAACCACTCGATAGGCGGGGTGTTTTCATGAACACTTCCTTCCTAGAGGATTAGACGGGGTTGGAGACGCGATTGCTCGTGTCGATGGATGATTGCGCTTCGTCGTCTGCGTCAGCTTCGGCATCCGTCTTGCGACGGCTCGGAATCAGCATGATACCGACGAGTGCCACCAGGGCAGCGCCGATAAGACGCGGAATGAAGAGGGCGTACACCACCTTCCCCTTCACATCCTCCATCGTCAGAGGGGGGTTGTGAACATCGGGGGTGAGATTGGCATCGCCCTTCGTCATCAGACTGCCGTCCTTCGCATACCCGATGAAGGTGTGCGTTGTCGGCCGCGTGTCACCCTCCTGCTGGAAGGTGATGATGTCCGTTGGCTTCAGGGTATCGACGGGCTGCACGATCACGATAGTTCCTACCGGGAGCGTGGGTTGCATCGAACCTGATCCGATGATGTACTTCGGTACCACCGCATACGCGATGATCAGAAGTCCAAGCAGAACAGCCGCCACCGTAAACCGGGGATGGTTGCGAACAGCTTGCATGAATTTCATACTTCAGGAGTTCCTTCTTGGTCGAATGATTCGTCTACCGATGAGGGCTCCAATACCTCGGGTGAGGTAGGAGGCGTCTCAACCGGTGGCTGAGTCGACTCTTCAGGCTGCGGCTCGGGTTCGGGCTGCGGCTGAGGAGGGGTCGTTACCAGAGGGGGCTCTGGTGTCGATTCAGGCTCGGGCGTTGGTGTCGGCGTCGGCTCGACCTCGGGCTGAGGTTCGGGCACTACAACAGGTGGTACGAGCCTTGGAACGACTCGCGGTTCAGGCGGCGTGCTTCCACACACCACATTGCCTACCCAGTGATAGTTCGTACCGTGCACCTGCAGCTGCGTCACCGTCCACGTTCCCGTTGCCGGAATCGAGTAGTTACGGAACGCCGACCAGGGAATAACCACCGTCTGACCAGCATGGCCATTCGGGTACTTCACCTGGTATTGCTGCCCTTCGAGCTTATACTGCATGCCCGAGATAGAGCCGCCGACCACATTCACCTCCATCACACCCTGCTGGCTTGCAGGGAGATTTGAAGGAAACACGATGGTAACTCCGTCGCAGGTCGGCGCCGAGTACTGCCAGTTCCAGTCGAACGGCTGTTCGGGCTGGGGATTTGGCTGTGGGTCGGACGGATCAGGCTGCGGCTCAGGTTCAGGGGCAGGATCAGGCTGCGGCGGCTCTGGCGTGGTTGGCACCGAAAAGGTGATTTCCATGCTGCCAGACTGTGTCGCGGTGAAGTCTGCTCCGCTGACCGGGGTATTGAGAATCAGAAGAACCGAGACGAACACCGCCCCGGAAACTCCCGCCAATGATTGACGTAGTGACATAGGGTGATGCTCCTTTGTAGTATCTTCAGGGAATTGCAATCGAGAGGTACATAAGGTCCAGAAACGATTCGGGGCCTTATGCGCATTTCTATTACGGAAGCGTCATAAAGACAAAGTTGTAGTGCCCCAGTGGGCGCTCACCTTCTTTACAAAGGGAGCGCCCACCGAGGTGGTGTGCAGCGCTGTATTAGCGCTGGTTGAGGGTGACCGTGGCGGTGGCGCCGAGGGTCTTGCCCTGCCACTCGTTGCCGGCGCTCGAAGCCAGTCCGATCTGGACCGTGTAGCTCCGGCTCTGGCCAGCGGCGAGGCTGCCGAGGTCGATGCCCGCGGGAAGCGAGGTGATCGCCACCGGGCTCTGGTAGCCGGGGATGGCCACCGTGAGCTTCGCGAGATCCGCCGTCGTCAGGCCCTGCGGAAGCACGACGTTGCTGACCGGGTTGCCCAGCGACACGTCGGCGGCGATGCTGCCCGTGTTCTGGACGACGATCGTCTGCGACTTCGTCTCACCCGGCTTCAGGTTGACGAAGTCGAGGTCGAACGTCCCCTGCGAACCGATGCCATCGCTCAGGCCGACCGAGAGGGTCGCCGTGGAGACGTTGACGTCACCGGTGTCGGAGGCCGAGAAGTCCGCTCCCGACACCGACGTGAACAGCAGTGCTGCGGCAACGCCGAGGGTGGCGATACCGGCGCCGGTACGGACGAGGGGCTTCTTGGAAATGGACTTGAGGGACATGGATGTCCCCTTTCTGTGACATTCGTCACATCGTAGGCAATCATCTTCCCATTTGGGTCGAAGGTGTTCTCTCAACAAGACACAAAAGCTATATTACCATTTACTTTATTATGTGTCAATACTATTTTAGAACTTTTTTATTACCTCACTCACCCATCCAATTTCTCAGCTCTTCCCCAGCCACCTCCCTCATACTAAAAGAAGATACCAAGTAACGAAAGGAGCACATCCATGAGTGGACTCGGTGACAAAATGAAGGGTTCTATGAAAGAGTTTGCCGGCAAAGTAACGGGCAACGAAGAGCTTGAAGCGAGGGGTAAGGTCGACCAAATCAAAGGCGACCTCAAAGACCGAGCCGATGACGCAAAACAAGCAGTAAGCGACAAGGCGAGCGAGCTCCGCGAAAAAGCGGGCGAGAAGGTCAATGACATCCTCGATGACGTTAAAGAAAAAACCAATACCGACGGAGGTGGTAGCGAATAATCGCGCCCTACCCCAAGGTGTCGCACCTCAAAAAACCGTCCTCACTCGGGGACGGTTTTTATAAGCTCTTTTTACGTATGTATCGCTCGTGCGATTTCGCAGTACTCGTAAATTTTTCGTTCAGTAATAAGCGCTGAGTCTTTAAACTTTAGTGGATCGACAAAAGTAATTTCATCGCTATCAGCACCAGGTGTAAATGTCATATGTTGCGGTTTCACTAAAAACGTAATCCGCATTTGGTATAAATTGTTCGCTACGTTATACCGAGGATCTTCGACTAAAATTGCCTGATACTCAAACGGACCGTCGAGTGATACCTCTTCGTATAATTCGCGCGCTAATGCTTGCTGTATTGTCTCGCCGTGGTCGATTCCACCGCCCGGAATATCCCACCAATCGCGATTTTTCTCTTTCACTATCAGTACTTCACCGTTCTCGTTAAAAATAACTGCCTTAAGCGACGCACGAAACAGATAATCAACACGGGCTGGATTATACAGGTGTGGCGTTTCACCGTACACAATACGGGTAAACTCAATCCCTACCACCCCATTCTTTTGCTGGTCTTCCTCGGTGTAAAACTCAGCTATTTGCGCTGCCAATTCTTCGACGGTTAGTTTACCAAACTTTTCGGCTTCGTCATTCGCAAATAATTCCCGGAAGGTTGCTGCTTTATGAAGTGCTACTACCCGCGCACGAACACGCTGATCAGGGTTTTGCCGACTTATAAATACCAGCTCATCACCCAACGTAATCGCTTGGCGCTTTTCATCGAAAAGCCGCGCTTCGATTGTTTTCTTTCCGCTTGCTATGGCATCAAATGGCTCTTGGTGTAGGCGAAATTCATGCGTTTTCATAAAATGTAGTATAAAGCGTTTCCGGTGTTTCGGCTATGCGCTTATCTGTGAGAGGTATCGAGACGGAACACCTGGCGCTGATGTCGCCTTATTAAGCTACACCGTAGCCATACTTGCGCATGATAAGCTCAGCCGCCTCACTTACCGATGTAGCGGAAGTGTCAATTTTTAACGCTTCGACAAAAGGAATTGAATACACACTCATGTCTTCTGTGATTCGCTTCATAATCTCCGGGTCTGCGAGTTTTTTATAGCGTTTGCGCGATTCGTTATCAACGCGATCAATAAGATCATCCCTGTGTGCCGTCAGCTCGACAAAAGCCACCTCGCCACCATTACCTTCGATGATATCGATAAACTGCTGAACATTTTCGTTATCTTCAGCACCCTCGTACACATACGTAAAAATTAAATCGGTATTATTTTTAGAGCAATAATCTAATACGTCGTGGCGAATCGTATCCACCAAAGCATAATTTTCGCGCAATTTATCGCCATAAATATCCTTCACGATGTCACGAGAAAGGTGATTATGAAATAACGGCACACCCGTAAGCTCCGAGAGCTTTTCAGCGATTGTTAGCTTACCTGAGGCGGGTGGGCCGTAGAGGAATAGGAGTTTCATGGGTTTAGTATAGCACCAAGCGCTCCACCAGTAGACGAACGCCCGAATCGCCACAAATAACAAAAGATGAATTACCCAAGAAGAGCCCTACAGGTTTTTGATTGTCTCTATAATTTCGGAAAATTTCCCCCTCACGAAATGGTCCTGAGCAGAAAGCTCATACGTCTCAGCCTTTGGAATAGACTTTTTATACAATTTCAACTCACTTAATGGAACAACGTCATCAATACCGTGGTAAAAAATAATATCTCCACCCTGATGAACAAATTTCTCCAAGCCGCCCGTTATCTTGAAACTTGCCAAGTCCTCATGTGCTTCATCCTCATACGGCGCAGCGACGAGTAGTGTGGCACGAATTCTCTTTGGGAAATCATATTCAGATAAATACTTCGCCAAAAATACGCCACCCATAGAGTGTCCGACCAAAATGATATCATCGTCAGCCACCTCTGCGATGCGCCCAAACCATACAGCCCATTCCTCATAACGTGCATTGGTACTGTTAGGCATAGTTGGAGTAAGCACCTGGAAGCTATCCCCCAAATCCTCCTGTAATCGACCGAACCACGGCCTTTTTCCTACGAGACGATCAACACGAATGGGTCTCGAGCGTAAATAATTAAGATAATCTTCGTAATCATAGAAGGTCGTACCGCCGTGTATAAAAAACTACCTGCTTCATACTATACCAACAACAACTCGCTATTAAACACCAGTCTTACCGCCCGAAGCGTTTCGCTTTTTATTCAATTTAATCTTAAAATCATACCCGTGTTTTTGGAATAGATAGAGTAGTTGCTCGCCGTTAATAAGAGTAATCGGCTTATCTTTTGCAAACCCGACAGCATCAGGACCGTAATAACTTGTCGTCACCAAGATACCCTTTACCGCCCCTTCATTCACAACCGTACCATACAAATCACGCACGGCACTAACTGGTACGAGATTGTTGTAACGTTTCGCTTGAATAACAAACTTACCCCCGCGTATCGGATCTTCATCAAACGCAATTGCGTCAACACCGGCATCGCGCGACGCTCGAGTTACCTCGACGGTTGACCCCTCGTTACTAAATTCTTTTTGGATCAAATCTCTAATCAACACTTCAAACTTTTCCCAGTCCATAATCGCAAGGTTTTGTGTAGGATCAAACTCTTCCAATACATTTGCCGCTTGAATGATGCGCTTATCCGTCTTGTCAATCTTCATGATTGGTTTTACTGGTGTCAGCTCAACAAGCGAGCCGGCTGTTATTCCCTTGAAGTGCCTAAAACATGCGACGGGCTCAATATTAGCAAGATTTACGGATACAAACTCTTCACGCTTTACCTGTATTGTCGCAATCGTCTTCTTATTAACAGCTCCCGTCCCCTTGTCTGTCACATCTGTATTACCATTTAATACAACTGCCTGAATATGGTCTTTATAGTCAGACTCAAAAACTTCATGTATAAAACGGAGCATTATCTGATATTGCACATCGTCATAAAGCGCAACAAAATTCTTTTTTGTCATCATCTTTGGTTCGATTAAATCTCGCGCGACAATATAGCGATAGGCTTCCATATGAGGGATAGATTCTTCATTCGGCAAATCAACCTCAACGAGGAGTGTTTTCGTCTTATCGTCATACATGCTCTCGCTATTGATGTTGATGACGTCTGGATAATCGGCGGCTGATCGATCAAAAACGAGGTCAATGTATTCCTCCACGCCATCCCGTTCGCCTTTTTCATAAGCAATCTTCTTACGAGCAAGACTCGAGTTATGCTCCTTTTGTGCTTCATTCCATTCATCACGTCGCTTCGTATAATCGGCGTGCGCTTGCTCAAACTCTAAACGTTCCTTCGCCACCTGCTCCTCGGCTCTTTTCTTGAATGCACCAATAAAACTAAGCGACTTAGAAACGCTACTCTTGTGATAGTCTCCCTCTTGTGGCTCTGCCGTCGGGAATGGATCTCTCTGCAAAAGCGACTCCCAGTCAACCCTATCGTCCCGCTCAAGCGTTGTGTGAAGTATGTTGCGAAGTGCCTTCAGATCTGATTCGACTTCTACAGTCTTGTCTAGTGCTTGCTGCTTTTTCTCCGCTTTCAAATCGCGCACTCGCTCACGCTCCCAACGCTGCGCCTGTTTCTCGATCTTATTTGCCAAGCTAAACCTATCCGCCGCCGTAATACGAACCGCTTGTCCGCTATATGGATTTGTTATATCTCTGTAGTAGTAACTCCGTGCCATAGGTTCCCTCGTTTAATTATCTTGCTCTATCACTAACCTGTATAAGGACATGGAGGTATAGGGTAGTTTGCCATAGCTAATAACAACATTATATGACAGATGGCGATGGGCTAAAAGGCGTGGTAGCTGGCTAGAGTCAATCCCTAAAAATGAAAAATGCCAGACTGAAAGGTCTGACAATAAAATTAACTAGAAAAGTCCGGCTTAAGACCGTATTTATTCGAAAGCAAGATAACATCTTTGCCTTGTTCATTAACACCACCTTTAGATTGTAAAACCGTAAAACCTTCGGCAGTCAACAGTTGAACAAACGGAGCAGTAAAACTAAACTCTTTAACACTAGTCAACCAATTTTCTACTAGCTTGCTTTGCACTGTATTCTTTCCTCTTTGTTTCTTGGTAACGCCGTGGCCCTTTACCTGCTGAGCTTGGCTCCAGCAGCTGGATTATAAAATATACCGTCGTCGCGTTCAAAGAAACTAAGAAGTAGTTCTTTTACCCCGCTCCTCGTTATCGCACCCGCGACCAAGCGCGAAACAAGTTCGCGCGGTCGCTGCTTCAAACCTAACCAGCAGAAACTAATAAAATAACCCCAGCCAAAAGGCTGAGGTGATTTTATTGGCTCACAACAATAGAGAACGTCATAACCATAATCAAAGAAGATTGTAGTTCGTATTAATTACGTTTAGTTATCTTTTTTGTTATTGACCCAACGAAAAGTCTATAAGCAGGACGATTCTCTTTTTCATAAATAATTCCAACTCCGAGAACTGACTCGCACTTTGGACAAACCAGATTGCTATTCTTTGTAGAAAAACCGTCCATTCTGTCGTGATACATCCTTTTTAATGGACCAGGTCCATCTTTTTGATAAAAGCAAATATGTTTGCCGCATTTCTCACAGCTAATATCAAGTATCCTAGACCATCCACCACGTGCTTTCTTGTATCTATCATTCTTCATGAACATATTATCCCATAAAATATATCTTGAGTTTCAATTCTATTGTGGGTATCAAAAAGTCAGAACCATCTTCACAGTTCTGACTTCATCTAGTACGGCTTGGCTCCCACTAGTGGACGTTATTCGGAACTTTGATAATCATAAAGATATCGCTGATATGAAGTATGTTTTAAACACGCTACAGGGGTAGAAGTCTCCAGCACTAGCTCATCCTCTGCGTGTAAGCATCCCCACCCCCCTCTAATTTTTATCTAGAGTGACCCCTACCTTCCCTTTTATCTTTCTATTCTCTGTACTTAGTGCTCACGCAAAATTTTTAAAAAAATAATTTATCAATAAAAAGATAAATAATTATCAAAGTAAGAAGCACGACCACCGTCATCGGATACCAAAGATCCTCATTCCACACATAACCAAATCTTTTGACATATTTTTCCACAGAGGTTAGATCACCACCCCGAACGTTATTTAAGCCTCTTTGCTTCATGAGTGCGCGTACCATTTTGTTCTCACGTTTCTCGGCTTTAGATTTTTCAATCAGACCTAGATCTTCTGTATGGATAATTTCTAATGGTTTGTGTTTCGCCGTCCAATACGCAACTCTTACACCATTTAGATGCTCCTGCATACGTATTTCAGGAGTTTTAGAAGTTATACCAACATAGAACTTGCCGTCCTCTAGGCGTAGGATATAAAGCCACCAATGCATTTTGCTATTGTTTTTTATCATCATACATAAGGATACCATTTGCGATCATCTTTATCTCCTCGAAGTACTTGCTGGTATAGAATGGTTAATATGGGAAGTTATGCAACCGTCGCCATCAACAGCAAAACTTTATTCTGGTATAAGAACAAGGTAAACCCTGAACTAATGTCACTTTTCGATACAAACGAGAAGATTACTTTAAAGGGCTTGCCGGCATTTGAATATCTCGACCGTCTTAATATTAATGACTACAATCCAGAAGATATTGAAGGTGTTGAGATTAATGTATATACATCAAGCGCGGGAATTCTAAAGAAACGGTTAAATATCCTCGGGTTTAGTGAATCGCTAGTTAAATCAGTTTTTGAAACTTGCAAAAGAGAGAAGATTGATTTGTGCCATGAGATGATTGATAGCTACACCAGTGACGACAAAAACTCATCGGTTATAGATATAGTAGAGATATACAAAAAAGAGCTCAATGAAATAAAAGATCTAGAGTTTAACGATTGGCTTTCTAGTATTAGGGAATACAAAAATGATCCTGATATTTTTAATTACAAGAACGGACCCTTAGAACTAATAGAAAGCGCAAATGAACGAGTTGCTCTTTACGCTGTGCTAGAGTCTTTTGAGCCTGAGAGCGTTGTAGAGTTGGACGTCAGCGACCTCTATGACGGCGGATGGATTAGTGACGAGGTGGATGACAACAATAGCGTAGATATCTCCTGGAATATAAGCGTATCACCACCTATCATTTTAACCGAAGGGGTGTTCGACAGAAGTGTATTAGTAGATACTATATCTCTGCTACATCCCGAAATCTCACAAAGTATAAAATTTCTTAATACGGACTACAAAACAGAGGGCGGAGCATCGGCAGTGATAAAAATACTAAAGAGTTTTGCTGCTGCTGGAATCTCGAATCGAATATTAGCAATCCTCGATAACGACACAGCCGCACGTGAAGCAATATCAACTTTAAATATAAAACTGCCAGACCATTTTAAAATCATCCTACTCCCCGAATACGCACTGCTAAAAGACTACCCTTGTATCGGACCACAGGGTGAAAATAATGCCGATGTAAATGGCTTAGCCGCCTCTATCGAGCTTTACTTGGGCAAAGATGTACTTTCTAACGAGGATGCATCCCTAGTGCCAATTCAGTGGACTGGATACAGTACCTCACTAAAGTCTTATCAAGGGAGCATAATAGATAAAGCAATAATACAAAAACGTTACAAAAATAAAATCAAAGAGGCTAGATCGAATCCCAGCTTGATAGCCGAGCAGGATTGGTCTGGGGTAGAGCTAATAATAGAAAACATCATAGAAACCCTCAGTGAACTAAGATGATTAATTACTTTAGGATTTAATGTATGGATTTTTGGGGACCAAAAATTGCCGAGGATGCCGTTTCTAGATTTATAGCAGTTCTTTTGAGTTACACAAAGACTTCTCAGAAAAGTTATCACAAAAAATTTATCACAAACGCGCTATATGCATTTGGTCTCCCTCACCCATCAGAGACATACTTCAAATACGCTTCTGAGGAGTTGAGTATCCTTACTGTCCATGGGCTTATCGATCAACTATATCGCTCCCCTTACGTTACAAATGATATGTTGAAAAAGGTCTCTCAAGTACGAAAAGACTCAGGGCTAACGACAACCGGAAAAAGTAATGGGTGGTATCGGTTTAGGACATTCGAGGACAACGGAGTCTACCCTGATAGAAATTTTATTAAAGATAAATCTGCCTATTTAGTAATCAGAGGACAACCATTTATTATAACTCTTAACTCCCACAAGCAAGAGGAGCGGAGCGCGGGTGGTTATAACGAAAACTCTGTTTTAACACGTAAGGAAGTTAAGCTACTTAGTTCGCTAATGTGCTCTCAATACTGGGGCACGAGGTTTTCCCTCATTGACGATATTCATAGCTCAAGAATTATAGATATATCCCAATCATTACTAGACCATGTTGATTTTATTGACCTACCTGCTGTATTAGTGGATTATGCTGTACTGACCGGTAATTCAAGGTTTGTTACATCTGAAAAATTTTCATTTGTTGGACATGATGTCGCTTATTATGAAGCAGGCAAATACTTTAACGGATTTAAAATCAACGACACACTGCTCTTGCGTACATGCTTCCTTCAAATAAAAGCGGCGTCCATGTATGGAGCTCCCAATTATTATGAGGACGCCGTCTCTAACATATTTGTCTCTTTAGAGGGTGCCCTTGTCATGCTTCAAAGAAATGATGGCATTCAATACGATCGAATTATTAGAAAGTTTCATCGCAAGAAATTTCAGGACATATTCACAAAATACGCCGATAATATTTACGATTTTGTAATGGAGGAGGTTTTTGATTTTGGTGAAAAAAGAGCCTCTCTTGTCCACCCGCAAGCCGCGACTGATTGGACTTGGGTTCCATACTTAAGTCATGAGGATTATAGGGATTATCGCGATATACTGAAGCAACTTATCTATTACGGGGTATTAAACGAAACACAGCGAGATCCTTACGAGGATATAGCGCTGAACTAAATCGCTACTCTTTTGTTAAGTCTATGATCATAGGCACGTTCGACTTAATAGCTTTACCCGTTACTATTGCGTGGTATTGTTTCAAGTTCGGAAGAGCCTCAACCATTCCTTTACCTACATAATTACCTAGGAAATTAAAGCTCGTCTCATCGAACGCCTGAAAGCATATTACTGTATTACATTGCGTGAGAACCGTCTTTGAGACGTTAGCAGTTCGTTGAGCAATTACCATCAATCCAACACCGTACTTTCTTCCTTGTAGTGCAATCTGCCCCATTCTATTTACAACAGCCTTACTATCCCAGTTATTGACGCCCAAGAAACTAGTTTCAGGAACAATAGTATGAGCCTCCTCAAGGACAATACATATCTTCTCTTTTTCACCCGCTTCATAGCGTTCTTTTGCATAGTCAAAAACAATTGAAAGTAATTTTTCCGTTGCTTCAACAACAGCTACTGTATTACTTAGGGCGGGGAGTTCAACAATTCCAAATTTATCATCACCAGTTAAGAAATCGTTGATATTTGTACGATCTAAAATAATAGCGGCTGGATTCTCTTTCTTCCATTCACCGGTAAAATCTATACAAATAATTTTTGTATCCGTTTGTAATTTTTCAATAATCTGCCTTGCTAAATGGGACTTACCTGAACCGGTAACTCCTAGTAATGCAAGATGATGACTCACTGCATCATCGAGATTAATAAGTGAAGGTAGCTGGGTATTAGGAATCTTTCCAAGCTGGAACTCTGGATATTCATGATCTGGAACAATTATATCGGAGGCATCTGAAGCAAATATTGGCGTATTAATCTGCGGCACCCATCCAAACTTCTTAAATGAAAGTGATTTGTCGTCCCATTCTCCAAGCTGAACTGCCTTACCTTCGATAAAGCCCGCTTCGTTTCGTGCTTCAAGTTGCTCCTTGTCTGTTGTTCCAGAAACTACCTGATAGAATACCCTTTTCCCACCTACGCGAAGTTCGAGTAAATCACCTTCTTGAAGATTATCTTGCTTCTTCGAATATTCAAACTTGATTTTTCCAATCTCAGTACCTTCTACTATCACCCCTGTGAACTTATCAATCTCAAGTTCCTCTAACAGATCACTTTTTTCGTCACCCGAAGTAATATAAACCGTGTCATCAACCAGGTGTTTTACATAATTCTTACACTCACCGAGCCACAGAACCTTTGCCCACTGCTCCTGATTTAGTAGATAATGGTCGAAAACTATGCCCGAATAGGTTTTCTTGGAGTTCCTCATTGAATAGTTAAATTTAACAATGTCGAACTTTTTCAGATCCCTACTGTCGTTAAATAGTTTAACTAGAAACATCTTTTGTGATTCAATGCCGAATATTTGTCCGATTGCAGACTTATCCTTCTCCTTTTTACTACCCGTGAAAGCGTTTGTTAGGTCGCTCTGATCAATAAGCAACATAAATGCCCATATAACTAGTAACCAAAACACATACCAACTCAAATTATCTTGCCCTACATAATAAACAAGCAAAAAGTATAAGAAAATCGCCGAGTACAAACGTTTACCTTTGCCGAAAAAGATTGCAATATTCTTTAAGCGTTCAGATAGTTTATTCTTCAACGATGCAGGACTTGAATTTTTGTCATCTAATACCATCGCCGTCACAGCTATGATAAGAAGCGTAATTAATGCCGAAACTATCACCCACCACTGAGTCTGATTAACTATATCTCCTTTAATCGCAAGAAAAACAAGAATAAGTGGAACTGTATTTGTAATAACGTTTTTAGGTGAGCTGTAATAAGGTTCGATAAATAATATCGTAAAGAGAACCATGAATAAACCTGAGTAAAACCAAAGGTCTTGTGTCTCGGTTGTAGGGAATAGGCTTCCTGTAGTGAGGTAGTTTAATACAAGGATTGCAATAAAAAAGCCAAAGAATAGGACGATACGATTTTTCAGCAACAACTTCACTTTTTTCAAAATCACATCTTTCTCTTATATAACTAGTTTGGATTATACCTCCGTTGAGTCATTTTTACTACGTTCAGTAACTGATCTGGTGTTTTGTGTGCGGAGGCGATAAGCCTCCTCTAACGCCCACTTAGCCATTACACTGAGATGATCAATCAAGGTCTGCACTTCGTCATCAGACATTTTCGCCGCTTCATCACCCAAAATGTTACGAGCTTCTTTAACCGTTACCTGCTTCACGTTGCTTCTTTTCTACATAAATATCATATATAAGCTGCGCAAGAGCCAAAACATCTTGTTGTTTAAATTTTACAGATTCGTCTTCACTCATAGTCCAAGCTGCTCCCTGTAGAACCTCTCTGCTTCATCCTGCGTGAATATATAGTCATTAAAAGCTAACGACATTCGCGCTCTTGCAGGACTATACTCTAAAACTTCGCTAGCTGGGATTGATTGATTTCCACCTCCAAAAACAAACGTACGCCATCCAACACTTAAGCTTTCGGATTTCTCCTGAATTTCTTCTGCAGTATTATAAGCAGACTCGTATTTAGAGATAGACTCGTTACATTCCTGCTTAATATCGTTCAAGAAACTCTCTTCTACCGTCTCCATAGCTTCAGAAGTAACTCGCGGATCATTAAAATATTCGCTCATCAAAGCAAGTTCAACATCACTTAACCCTGAAGTTCCGTGGTTGACGGAGTTATAGCATCGAGCGTACTGTTCTGTATTCTTCACTAGATAGGCTTTACTGAGCGTGTAGTCACGCATATCATCGGAACTCATAGCATCACCGGGGAACATAAATAAAATTACCGCAACTACTACGACACAGAAACCAATTAATAAGCCCTTCAGCATACGACACCTCCTTTGCTGGAATAAAAAAGGACAACCTCTCTAGGTTGTCTAGACCAGCACAAGGTTGTACCCTTGGCTTTCGAGAAGTTGCCCCTTTTTGGGTACAACCAATCGAAAATAATTGGTTTGCGAACAAACTTGTACTGATCTAGACCTCTTTATAATAGCAAATACGTCTTATAATCAGATATAGGAAAAAGTGATGAATGAAAATGAATTAAATTTAGACGAAAGACTCGAGAGAATTGAGCGAACACTCAATAAGCTTTCTTACAATGTTACGAGTCTTGAAGATGCCCTGTCGCATATCACACGAATTCCCAATTTACCTCTCGAACTAGAGTACGATCACCGTACAAATACCCTTTGGACAGAAACGAGACGTAAACTTGAGTTTACAAAAAATGAAGCAATAATGATGTCGCAGTTGTTTATGAGATCGACTGGAAAACCAAAAAAGAAAATATTCCAGTGCAGTGAAGAAGCTAAGAAGTTCAAAAAAGCTGGAGATGGTATGGAAACATTAGATAAGGTCTACGATACAGCGGCTAGAATTCAAAAGAAGTTGGATAATTTTCTTAGTACCGATAACGTACTAGTAGTAACTAAGAAAAGTTTCTATTTTTCAAAAATAGCCTTTAAATAATCTCACAACATTGTGAAGTGCTTCATTTGTTTAGCTATATGCATGGAAGCAAAATGTGATGAAGAAGCAATAAACACTTTAGTTAAGTTTTTCCAACTCCTTGCTGAAATAGAAAGGAGTGCTGATGACTAACTTTACTTCAGAGATCAACATAGTCCCAATCAAACCGAAGAATGGACACGTAGCCTTTGTTAGTTTCATTCTATTTGAAAAACTATACATAAGCTCCGTAGCCGTATATACAAGATTTGGCGGTGGAATAAGACTAGTTTATCCAAGAAAAAAGAATCTGGATGTTTGCTATCCAATCAATCATGAATTTGGTGATGCGATTGAACAAGAGATCCTTATGGAAATACTTAAATACGAGTTATTCAGCGTATAACCCTTCTTGCTATACAAACAGCTCACATTTGAAGAAAGATTCGGTATTACGGTTCGAAACTTCGGCTTTACCCAAATACCTAACATTGCGGTAAGGCACATCAAAGAACTTGGAACAAAACCCATAGACTTCACGATTCTTGCTTACCTGCTAAGTTTCCCGCCAGAAGACTATCATGCTATTTCCACAATATCGGAAGCAATTGGCGCTCATCCGAGAACTGTCAGGACGGCATTTTTAAGAATGGAAAAGAAAAGGTTAATTCGCCGGATCTTTAGAACGGGTGAAGCAAATATTTATGACATTACAGGATGGGTATCCAAAATTCAGGCATACGCAATTTCTAGCCAGACCCCTACCCAAAAAAGTACCGTAGTCCCCACCCAAATTCCTCATAAAGACTCTAGCCAAGAATTAGGTACCAATAAACAGCAGAATAAAGAAAAAGAAACCATCAGTGGTTATCAGAAGTTCAAAGAAGCAAGAAAGAAAATGGGGTATAATTAAAATGCTTATCCAGTTCGAACAATCATCCAGACAGATTTTTTATTTTCTGCCTTTAATGGGCGGTTGTGCTAGAAAAGCATCTGTATGGATGTCTGGACTGGATAAGCCACAACCGTCCATTTAAGTAGGAGCAGAAAATGAAAGCATTCTTGGTAGCACGAGTATCAACTGACGATCAAAAAGATGCGCTTCCGGCACAGACTTTTAGATTGACCGAGTACGCTAAACGCCGCGGTTACGATTATGAAGTAACCGAGCTTAGGGAAAGCGCCTATAAGGGCAATCGAAGTGCATTCTCTGAACTAGTTGCGAAGATTACTAAACACGGCGAAGTATCTATCGTTGTTTTCGACAAGATCGATCGATACACTCGTGACTCTAGCTCTCAAGAAGTAAGAATGCTTGATGACCTACGTAAGTCGGCTAAGATTGAGCTTCACTTTCCTTCCGATAACCTATTTATACATAAAGATTCCCCTGCTACAGACCTTCTCAGGCTCGGTATGGGTGTTGTGGTTGCTCAATACTATTCTGATGCCATTAGCGATAACGTACGCCGTAGGTTCGAGCAGAAGCTTAGAGATGGTGAATGGATTGGCAAAGCACCACTTGGCTACAAGAACTCGATTCTACCTAACGGTAAGAAGTGGATTGAGATTGAACCCTATTCTGCAGAAATTATTTGACAGATATTCAAGAGATACGCAGAGGGTAATACTTCCAATAGAATAGTCGCCGATCAAATGCGTAAAGAGTTTGGAATTAAGATTGGTCAGAGCAAGGTAGAACAGACTTTAAAAAATCCATTCTACTACGGTGAGATGCGCATCAAGGGTGTTCTCTATCCCCATAAATACGAGCCTTTAGTGTCCTACGAGTTATTTGAACGTGCAAAGTCTATTCAGGATGGCTACAAAGTCGAGCCGACAAGATGGGGTGGGTTACCTTACGTCTATCGTGGCTTAATAAGATGCGAAGCGTGCGGATGTCGAGTGACCTTTGAAAAGAAAAAGCAGAAGTATGTTTACGGTCACTGCACCCAATCTAAGTTTAAGCACGACTTTAAGTACGTGTCCGAAGATCTCATTACCGATCAAATCATGCATATATTCGAATCGATCAGAATACCAGAGGAAGCTTATCAAGAAGTAAGCTCAGTCCTTAGGCAGACTCATGAGGACAAGAAGCGATACAGGGATCAAACCCTATCATCAATAGAGACTGAAATCACTAAGTTTCAGAATCGCATAGATCGTGTGTACGAAGATTACTTAGACGATAAGATAACTGAAGAACTTTATAAGCGGAAGTCTGATGAATACCGTACAAATCAAAAGAAACTACAAAGGCAGAGAGATAATATCGAACTTGTAGATGATGAGTACTTTGGTACAGTATTCCATCTGTTAAACCTTGCAAAGAACGCGCCAAAGCTGTTCCAAAAAGCTAATATTGAACAAAAGCGGTCACTAATCCAAATTGTACTTTCGAACTTTTCATTAGATGGTGATCAACTGAGGTGGAAATTAAAAGAACCATTCGAAACGATGGTTCTTTGTAATGTAAATTCATCTTGGCTCCGGCGGCTGGATTCGAACCAGCGACCTCGATGTTAACAGCATCTTGCGCTACCGCTGCGCCACGCCGGAATATGTAACAGAGTGTATTATACCGTGCTTCATAGGGGTAGTCAAGCGGTTTTCAGGGGAAACGACGCCTTGAACAGTACCCTGAATTGACCCGCGGCACTTCAAAAAACCGACAGAGCAGTACCCTTAACTACTCAACTTGCCGCGTATACACCACCACCTGCTGGTCGCAGGTTTCACCGTTCAGCATCTGGCTGTTTGTACAGGTTGATAGGTTCAAGCCTTTTGTCACACCCTCGTACGGTACGAGTAAGTCTTTCACCGCAACCTCATTCAACGGTGCGGTATCGACACGCACCACTTCATACGTTAGCTTCTTACCGTTGCCCAGCTCAATCTGTATCGTATCACCAGCCTCAAGCGTATCAAGGTAGGCAAATAGTCCCGGTCGACTTACGCCAAGTGCATGGGCGTCGATCAACACCGCACCTGCTTCGCCTGGCTTTGCGCTGCCGGTATACCAACCACTATCGTTCACATTAATAGGGAGCTGTATGCTGTTATCTTGGTTTACTGACATCGGCAAGATGCGCGCCTTTACTCCAAGTGCGTTAATCGTTAACAATCGTGGCGCATCGGCGTTAACGGTGTAATTCTGAATAGCGTCGTTTGAAATGGTCGATTCTTCAGTACCCTCGCGCTCTTTCGCACCGGCGCTTACTACTTTCGACTGCGTCTCGTCATGAATCTTCCCAGCAATTTCAGCCCGCACCTGATTATTCGTTAGCCAGGCATCGAGACCAACATACCCGGCGGTCATAACAAAAATTAAGATACCAAATACTAAACCGGCCCGCTTTACTGGTCGGGCAACCACCACCTTCCGGGCAAAGTTGCGTACTTTCTGAATACGCTGTGCGTAAATACTTCGGCCCTTACGAGGTGTCACCTTGAGCGTTGCCTCCGCTGTTTTATGTACCCCCTGACGATCAGCACTCGCCTCGTGCCTTACTCCATCGCCATGGACGTGCGCGCCCTCTCCACCAACACTCGCAACCGTATCCATCTTCTCAGATATTGTAGGTATCACAACAGGCTGCGGCTTAACCAATTCGGTTGCTTGGGCGGGTCGAGCGTACTGCACCTGCCGTGTGGGTGGGCGCATATCAAAAGAAGCCGGGCGTGGCTCGGGTCGCAAACGATGGGGTCGTGGGGCTCGATTTTCTGGATTCATTGTGTATTTTTAAAGTGTTTTAAACTATTTTTAGTATATCATAACGACCGCTGTGCAGCGGCGCACAGGAACATCCGATCCCGTGTGTTAAAAGTAGAGCTCATCGCTTCACAATCTCCGCCAAACGAGCGCGCATCGCTTCGTAGGCACCATAAAAACCAAGCACTTTGAGCGCACCAACCAACACGTAAAGCTCATCAAGCACTTGTTGTTGTGCGCCGCTCTTGTACTGAGCAAATCGCTCTTCAACCGCCGCCACTAACCATTTCTCTTTGCTACTTCCCCCTATTTTTGAAGCGGGGGTAAAATTCGCTCCATCTGCAGCGCCAACACCAAGGCCACCATTGTAATTCGCCGACACCACTTCAAGGGAGCGCGCTGAATTATCACGCTTCTGCAAATACCCCTTGGTAATTAACCCATCAATATGCACCGCAACGGTCGAGACGGACTTATAGCCAAGCCCATTCATAATTTCACGATAACTTGGGCCGTATCCGTGCGTTTTAATAAACGCATCAACAAACTCAAGCAACGCTTGCTGTCGTTTTGTTGATCGTTCAGCCATACGCTACACCCTCTTCGTATATACAATAACGCGCTTATCGTACGTCTGTTTATCTTTCAGCCACGCACCCGTACAAGTCATCAAATTCAATCCTTCACCCGAACCGCCATACGGTTTCAATACTTCCGCCATATCAATATCGTCCATCGGCTTTTCTTCAACGTGCACCACACGGTATGAAACGCTCGTACCATCACCCTTTTCAACCGTTACGATATCGCCCTGCACAAGCGTATCAAGATAGGCAAAGAGCCCCATACGGGTTGCGCCGCTGGCGTGCGCATCAATAAACATCGCGCCGGCTTCGCCCGGTTTTGAACTCCCGGTATACCAGCCGCTGTCGTTAATATTAATTGGTGCCTGAATTGCGCCGTCGGTGTTCAGGCTCATCGGCAAAATGCGGGCGCGCAGGTCGAGCTTATCAATACTAAGAATTCGCGGCAGCTCTGGGGCAACGGCGTACGAATTAATCGTATCGATAAGAATTTCATTTTCATCCTCACCCTCGCCTGGCAGGTTATTCACCGAAAAGCCCGTTAAACTGACCTGATCTTCGGCCATTACCATTTTCGCTCGGTTATTCGTTACCCATGTATCAATGCCAACGTACCCACTCAAAGCAAGTACCATCACCGCGCCAATTGCGCCTGCGGTATACCACGATGCTTTACGGAAAAAGCCTTTTCGTTTGGCTTTTTTCTCTTTCTTTTCGGCCTTTTTGTCGATACTATTCGGTAAATTTTCAGCAGGAGCCTCGACGGGCGAAGGGGTCGCAATAGGCGTGCTCTCCTCCGAAACCTCCTCCTCTTCAACCGAGAGTATCTCTGCAATGGTTGCATGCTCAGGTGATGTCTCCAGCAGGCTCGGACTCGCCACAGCCACACCTGGAGTGGCAACTGGAGCAATGATATCAATAGGGCGCGTTGGTGAAGATAGAGAAGAAGATGCAGGCGCAGCAGCTCCCACAGGACCAGTCGGTGTCGTCGGTGAAGCCTCTACTGCATCAACATCACCCACCTCTTTCGTCACCCGCGCAACATCAGTCATTGGACGAACCGGACGCCGCAAATCAAGTTCAGCGGCAACCGCCCGACGCTCTTCAAGGATTGACCGCTCATACTGCTCGCGTGCCGCAATATGCGCCTCGGCACTCAAGTTAGCGCCCGATAACGGACGCGACGTTGGTCGTTTTGAAAATGACGGATCAATCATGTGTTTCTCTGTTTGTATCGTAAAGCCCTCTACTGAAAGTTGGCTGTAGTTATTATTTCCTGAAATCGTCGCAGCTGTTTGGGTTTGCAAGCACGCGCATCATCACCGGTAATGAGGTGTCTATTTTTTGCGCATCATTCGACCGAGGAACGAACGCTAAATGCGTCGCCTGATCTTGTGTTGATGAGCAACCGCTTGGTGCATCGCGTATCTCAATGACATACGCCTGCGCCCCATCGATGGTTTCAATTTCTGCTTTTAAAAATGACTGGGCACTCCATATCGAGAAGTTAAGCGCAGCGAGTGTCTGCGTGTTCCAGTCAATGTCTGAAACGGGGTGAACATTCCGCTCCTTCACTTCAGGGATATCACCTGTCGTGTAGCGCTGTACGTAGCGTACATACGCATCATTTGTATCAAGAATCGTTG
>Ga0172382_10004169_pt1 | contig 22296 bp, 24 predicted proteins | sample Leawel138RmetaG_FD_122245 | JGI IMG/M metagenome (GOLD analysis project Ga0172382, IMG submission 122245) | Leachate microbial communities from a municipal landfill in Southern Ontario, Canada - Leachate well 138R metaG | ecosystem: Engineered > Solid waste > Landfill > Unclassified | place... | reverse complement strand
TATGGACCTCCGTAAGGCCCGTTTCCTCATCGCCACCGGAACCCATCGGCCACCTACGGCTGAGGAGTACGACTTCATATTCGGTGAACTCTACGAGTCTCTTCGGGACCGTATTCATTCCCACGATTGCCATAAAGATCCCATGGTGGACCTAGGTTCCTCCAAGAACGGCACAGTGATGGAAGTCAACCGCATGGCCGTGGAGGCGGACCGTCTGGTAATCATAACCAGTGTGGAGCCGCATTACTTCGCCGGTTACACCGGAGGTCGGAAGTCCTTCCTCCCCGGGGTGGCATCTTTCCGCACCGTGGAACAGAACCATCGTTTGGCGATGCGACCCGAGGCTCAGGCCCTGGTATTGGATGGAAACCCGGTGCACGAGGACATGATGGATGCCTTGAAGGTTGTTGGAGACAAAAAGATCTACTCCATCCAGACTGTGCTGGATCGGCACCAGCAGGTTTACAAGGCGGCAGCGGGAGATCTGCATCAGGCATTCTTCCAAGCCGTCCGTTGGGCGGACGAGGTCTTCTCAGTGTCCATACCAGAGAAGGCGGACGTGGTCGTCAGCATCGCCCCTTATCCCATGGATGTGGACCTGTACCAATCCCAGAAGGCTTTGGACAATGGCAAGTGGGCCCTGAAAGAAGGAGGCACCATCATCATGGTCTCCAAATGCCGAGAGGGCATTGGACACCAGGCCTTCATGCAGCAACTGTGCTCCTGTGCTGACCCAAAGGAACTCATCCGCCGTTTGAATCTGGAATACCGTCTGGGCCACCATAAAGCCGCCAAGATGGCCGAGATAACAACATGGGCAAGGATCTTCGTGGTCTCTGATTTGGACCCGGCCGTTCTCACAAACGCCAATCTGAGTCCATTCTCCTCAGTGCAGGAGGCCTTGGACGCGGTCTGGGTGGATCAGCCTGATGCCCGAGTGCTGGTTCTGACAGAGGGAAGCATAACCATCCCCAAGGTGCAGTGAAATGAATCAAGAGAGATATGATAAATTGAAGAGAGCCAAAGAGGCCATGACCACCTGTACCATGTGCGGGTTCTGCAAGAGCGTCTGCCCATCCTTCAAGGAGCAGGGATGGGACAGTGCCGCCGCCAGAGGGAGGGTGATATTGTCCTATGGCCTCCTGCAGGGTGACATCCCTGCTGATGAATCGGTCATCGAATCCATTTACACATGTACCACCTGTGACGACTGCCATCGCCGTTGTCCATCCAATATCGATGTGGTGGAGATCGTGGAGCTCTGCCGTCAGGATCTCGTCAGTCAAGGAAAGATACTCCCTCGCCATAAGAAAGTAGCCGAGAGTGTTCTAAAGCATGGCAACCCCTACGGTGAGAAGGATTCCGTGCCGGAACGCTTGGGACGAGAGCCACGACCAGCACCGGTCGGCTACTTCGCTGGCTGCACGGCCACCTATCGCAATCAGAAGATCGCCGCATCCACCTTGTCCATACTGGACAAGCTAAAGGTGGATTACACGGTCCTGGACGAGGTGTGCTGCGGCTCCGTGATGCAACGTATCGGTTGGGAAGAAGAGGATGTTCTCGAACTCTTCAAGAGGAATGTGGAGGCCATCGCAGGTTTGGGCGTAGAGACCCTGGTACTTTCCTGTGCTGGCTGTTATCGAATGTTCAAGGCCGAGTACCCTCGCCATGTCCAAGTGCCCTTCCGGGTCTTGCACATCAGTGAGTTCTTGGCCGAGCAAGAGCTCCCTCTGAAACCCCTAGACAAGAAGGTGACATACCACGATCCTTGCCATCTCGGCAGGCACGCCAAGGTATATGACGCTCCCCGCAAGGTTATTGCCAAGATACCCGGCATCGATTTCCAGGAGATGAGCAACAACCGGGAGCTCAGTCGCTGCTGTGGAGGGGGAGGAGGGGTAAGGTCTGCCTACCCAGAAGTCTCCTCCGGCATCGCCTCCACCCGGGTATCGGAAGCCGAGGGCCGGGACGTTATAGTTACAGCCTGCCCGTTCTGCGTCAACAACCTGGAAGTGGGTGTCGGTGACAAAGGGATCGAGGTCCTGGACCTGACTGAACTGGTGGACAGGTTGCTGGTATAGGATGTTCCTGCGCATCGGCATACCCGATCACAGCCGTGGCGCGTCCTGCCACCAGCCATGGGGAGCAGCCAACAATCTTCTCCAACCCGTTCTCAGAGTGCATGTGCACGATGGAAGGGAAGAGGTCGCTCAGATAGAGGGCATGGTGGAATTGAAAGGACGTTCCAGGAACGATCCCTATTTCGATTTGGACATTAGGCTGTTCCAAACTTTCCAAGACCAGTGCCCGGATTGGGCCGAACGCATCGAAGAGTCCGTGCGGATGCAGTTCAGCCCAACTAGCAACCGTCCTTGGACCACGCGGGATTTCCGTTCCCGTCCAGCGGTGATGGGGATCCTGAACGTCACTCCCGATTCCTTCTATGATGGAGGAAGCTACCTCGATCCGGTCTCAGCCCTGAGGAGGGCAGAGGGTATGATCGAAGAAGGCGTGGATATAATCGATGTGGGAGGTGAATCCACCCGGCCGTTCTCACTGCCTGTGGACGGCAAAGAGGAAGCTTCCAGGGTGGTGCCTGTAATCCGAGACGTCCGGTCCACGACGGGGCTCACCATCTCCGTGGACACCAGCAAGGAGGAGGTGGCCCGAAAAGCTCTGGACGCCGGTGCAGACATGATCAACGACGTGACGGGACTACGGGAACCCGGAATGTTGGCATTGGCATCGGATGCGGACGTGCCGGTGGTCATCATGCATATGCGCGGCAATCCCACGGACATGCAGAGCGGGATACACTATGACGATGTGGTCAGAGAGGTGGTGGACGAATTGAAACATTCCGCCGATAGGGCAATCGAGCACGGGGTGAAGCGAGAGCATATCATCCTCGATCCCGGAATCGGTTTCGGCAAGACCGCCCGGGACAATCTGGAGATTGTCAAACGTCTTAGGGAGCTCCGTTGCCTTGGATTCCCCCTCATGGTGGGGGCCTCTCGGAAGAGCTTCATCGGTCGGGCCCTGGGAACAGATGACAAAAAGAGGTTGGAGGGTTCCTTGACAGTGGCCTCCACATGTATGCGGAACGGTGCAGACATAGTCCGGGTCCATGATGTCCAGGAGACCATTAGGGCCCTGCAGATGACGGATGCCCTGGAGAGCCTTACAATATGAGCCTGAGGGACAGCAGCGCCAAGGCCACCACGGCCACACCGGCATAGAACAGCAGGTTCTTGCGTTTGTCTAATCCCTCCTTCAAGGAATGGGCCCGGGCACACTCCTCGGAGCAGAACTCCTCTCCTTCCGGAAGGGGGCTCTCGCAATGCAGGCAATGTGAATGAGGCGGCAGCCGCAAGGCCATGCACTAGGATGTCCCAATCATTACTTAACAATCTCGCTAGGGGTCAATACTTTATTAGTGGGAAGACATTCAGCCAATCATGTGGAAAGTTCTAGGCCGAGATGCCGAATTGGTAAGGATCGGCGAGTTATGGATGGAAGGTATAACGGCTCTGGCCTCGGATTATGAAGATTTTGAAACTTTCAAGGAGCTAATGACCCAGGCGGACCTGACGTACCTGCATAACACTCAGGATGATGTGCATGCCTTCATACTACAGTTCCCGGAGACGGTGCAGAAGGAGGAGCTCGATTTCCTGTCATCTTTCGTGAGGATGGTGCGGGAAGAGGCAGAGGTCCCTACCATATCTTTCCAGGATAGGCCTCAGCGGTGCCGCTTGGTTTTCACCTCAGAACAGGAGCCGGAGCTTCTGGGCCTTAACAAGACCGAAGGATTCTCCTCCGGGGCCCTTTTCAAGCCCATTTTCGATTCCTGGGACAAACCCCGCCAGTAGGCGGAAAACATCTTCTCCAGTTTCTCATTTACCGTCCCTCCATGGTGTGGAGTCTGGAACCTTAGGTAATCACACTACAATTCTAGTGGATATCAAAGGATAGAAAAAGGAAGTGGTGGGGCCGCCCAGATTTGAACTGGAGTTACTAGCACCCCAAGCTAGAAGGATACCAAGCTACCCCACGGCCCCACTTTAAGGTGTTTGTCGCTGTTCACCCCAGCAGTTGTATCTCGCCGATCAGATCGGCATGGGAGATGATCATCCTGCGGCAGCAGTAGCGTTCCAATCCCAGCTCATCCAGCACTTTCTCGGGGTCTTCCCCCATCTGAACACGCTTGACGTAGATCGGGTAGGAACTGCCGACGACTTTGCCACAGGTGAAACATCTCACAGGTATTATCATCTGATCACCGGTACGACTTCTGCCTCTTCTTACGAGCACCACGGCCCAGAGGGTTCTTGGGGAGCTTGCGCCTGACGTCGTTGATCATCAAGGTACGGTCGTAGTCCTTGAACATCGCTTCCATCTCGTCGTCCTTGAAGAAGTCCACCAGGCCACGGGATATAGCGGTGCGGGCGGCTTCGGCCTGACCCATCACTCCGCCGCCCTTCACGTTGACGGCGATATCCACTAGTTTGACCTTTTCGGTGACCAAGCCCAAGGGCTCCATGATCTTGAGTTTCGCCAACTCGGGGCTGTACACATCCAAGGGCACCTTGTTGATGGTGACCTTGCCGGTTCCCTCTCTCACGACTGCTCTGGCGACGGCAGTCTTGCGCTTACCGCTGGTGTTGATAATGTCCGACATGCCTCTCACCTCACCTTGGATCCCAGGAATCCGGATACGGCTCCCAGGGTGGTGTATTTGCCAGTGTTCAGTCTCATGGCGTTCTCGATCCTCTCCATGTCCTGGTCCTGGAACTCGCGCGGTACGCCCACATAGGCGTGTATCCGGCGGAAGGCCTCGCGACCGCTGGACTTCTTGAAGGGGATCATTCCTCTGACCGTCCTCTTGAAGAGGAGGTCAGCACGGCGGGGGTAGTAAGGGCCTTTACGTATCTGGCCCCTGTCGACCCTGTTCTTGTAATCAGCAAAGGTGTTGTCCCTGTTGCCGGTGACCAGGATGTCCTGGGCGTTGACCACCACGATGGACTCTCCGTCCATTATCCTCTCGGCCACAGCGCTGCTGAGCCTACCCAGGATATGGTCCTTTCCGTCGATGATTGTAACCATCACTAATCACCTCATCATCTTAACGTTGGAGCCTTTAGGGTTCTCAGAAACCAGCTCCATGATGGTCATGTCTCTGCCGCCAGCACCCAGAATGGCCGCTTTGGCACTGTCCGAGAAGCTGTAGGCAGCTACGGTTATCTTCTTGTTCAGGTTACCGGCCGCCAACACCTTTCCGGGGACGACTATGACGTCGCCCTCCTCGGCGTATCTCTCGAGTTTGCTGAGGTTGACTTCGGCCCAGTTGCGTTTGGGCTTCTCAAGTCTCTTAGCAATGTCTCGCCAGATGGCAGCTCCGTTGTCCCTGGTGGTCGCTTTGAGCTCATCGATCAAAGCGAGCAGGTTAGGATCTGTCTTGAAGGTTTTCTTCATGATACTGACTCTCCCGACATTGGGTAACGCACCAATATACAGATTGTTTATAAACCTTTCCAAACGTAGTTGGGCAGCGAATCATGGGTGGCCAACAACGGTCTATTATAAGGTAGGCGAAGGAAACTGCAATCAGTTTATCAAGGTAACCGTAATTGACCCTTTGGGAGCCTACTCCTTCCGTTCCAACGATATTGGTAAATAATAGTCCTTACTAAAGAGTAGAATCCAGGTGAACTCATGATTAGATTCGGTCCCGCCGGTATACCCCTGTCCTGCAAAGGTCGCACGTTGAAGGATGGAATTGAGGATGTTCACAACCTCGGTCTGACGGCCTTGGAGGTCCAGATGGTGCGGGCCAACATCTTGGAACGTCCCCCCGAGGAAGAGGAAGTGGGGTGTTGCCTCTGTGATCTGGAGGAAGGATTGGTGATCGAGATCCTCCGTGACGATGGCGAGGACATGGTGCCCATGTGTGACCCGAGGATGGAGATAGAGGAGGACGACGTTCTCATAACCATGGCCTATTCCATCACCAACAACTATGCCGAGTTGGTGAACATCGGGAAGATGGCTCGCCAATTGGACGTATCCCTATCCCTTCACACCCCCTACTACATGGACTTGGGGGCGAACAACGAGCTGACCGTGCGTTGCATGGATAACATTCGCCACGCCGGTCTGCTCACTCATGCTCTTCAGGGCGATATCGTGGTTACACACATGGGCCTATACAACGGTCAAAACCCTCAAGTCACAGCTGAGAACATCACCAACAATATCGAAGCCATCATGGGGTGGTGGCAGGATGCCGGCCTGACTCCTCGTCTGGGTTTGGAAGTAAGTGGAAGGCAAGAGGTATTCGGCTCCTTGGATGAGATACTGGAGATCTGCGACATGGTAGAGGGCGTGGTTCCGGTGCTCAATTTCCCTCACTACCATGCCCGTGAGAACGGTGCCCTCATGGACTCCCAGGACTTCATAGAACTCTTTGAGAAGGTTTCCAGCTACACCAAGGGCCCCCTGCACGCGCATTTTGCTGGCGTAGAGTACGATGACGGCAACGAGCGTCGTCTCACTCCCATCAAGAAAGGAGACCTCCGTTTCGAGCATCTCGCGGAAGCCCTGGTAGAGGAGAGGCCAGAGATGACCATTATCTCCAGCTCACCTCTATTGGAGCATGACGCTATGTACATGAAAGTCATCCACGAGAGGGTTCTGACCAAGAAGGTGGCCAAAGCACTGCGTCTCCGCCGCAAGGAGGAGGACGAGGCAGTGAAGGTCAACGACGAATGGGACGATGATGAGTGATGCGCTCGGAAGTATCTGACTACATCCTGGATAACATCCGCCAGACATTGAAAGGGGTGCCGGATCAGGCCGTCAACGAGTTCATAGATTCGATTCTGGCTGCCCGGAAGGTGTTCATCTACGGGGTGGGTCGTTCCGGTCTCACCGGAAAGATGTTCGCGGTGCGACTGGTGCAGATGGGGTTGGACGTCCATTTCGTGGGCGACATGACCACCCCCATCGTGGGAGAGGAAGACCTCTCGATAATCATCTCTCATACCGGGGAGACAATGTCCATCGTGCAAACCGCAAATATATCCCGACGCATGGGATGCAAAGTGGTAGGTATAACCTCGGATGAGAACAGCAAGCTTTCACATGCCTCCAACACCGTGGTTCTGATGCAGGTTCCACATAACGGTGAGAAAGTCGTCCTGGCTCCCTTGGGTACCCTCTTCGAGGATGCCGTCATTCTGTTCTTCGACTCCATCGTGCCGTTGTTGATGGCCAAGTTGGAGGAGAACGAGTGCAACATGCGTCAAAGGCACGCCATCTGGGTCTGAAGATCAGCAAGGGTCCTGGAAACGGTCCCAGTAGATGCGGAAGGACGTCAGCTCTGTACCGCTGTAAACTTCCAGCTCCTTATTCTTGGGATCGACCACCAAAGCGGAATGATGGCTCTGGTTGAAAATGCCGCTTTGGGTACTATGGTCGATGTGGGACAGGAAACACCCGATGCCGGGGTGGGAGTGGTACCATCCCACGATACGGTAGTTGAAGTCAAGATCGTCCAGGGAGTCTATCAGACCCGCGAATCCATCCGCACGGAAACGCACTCCCAGCATATCGGAATCCAGATCGGTGGTCACCACGTCCCTCACCAAGGTGTATTCCCGGTCTTGCCAACGGAAGAGCCCCCCCACCATTAGCCCCATGACCTCATGAGAGGATGACAATCCTTGTTGGGCATGGTTCCTGATCTTTTCATCCGCAATCTTGTAGATGTAGGTGCTTGGTCGGTTACGCTCACAGACATCCAGGTTCTTGGCCGTGCACCAAGGATGCGTGGAGGTGCGGTTCTCCTCCGGAGGCGCCCTTTCACGCACGGGAGGCTCCGTGCAAGAAAGGACGCGGGGAGGGCTCATCGGCGACCCGCCCCCGAGGCATCCTGGAAGCAGCAGTTCTCTCCTTCCTCTCCCAAGAAGTGCTTTGCAGCCTCCATGCAGCTATCCGTGCCGAAAGGGCTCATGGGATTAGGATTCATGATCAGGTGTTCCACTCCACGGATGAAGGAGACCAGGGAACTGTTGAACGTCCAGGTGTCCAAGAGTTTGATGCATACATGGCCACCGTCCTCGGGGTCCATGATGTTGGGGTGGAAAATCGGAGTCTCCCAGCGTACTCTGGGTTTCTCAAAGGGATATTCTTCGCCGATGATTAAACGGAAGGTATGGTCGTTGATGTTCCGGATCCGGCCTCCGTGGCAGGTGAATGCTGGCACGTTCCTCATCTTGAAACGCATCTCCAAAGGGAATTCCTTCAAAGCTTGGTGGTCCACATCCATGGACGCCCCTAGGTAGCTGCATAGTGTGCCGATCTCATTCAGAAGCCTTCGGACCAACACGTCATGGGGGAGGCTGGGCATGTCTCAGCCGCCTTCTGGATCCGGTATCAGCTCGACCACGTCGTCGTTCAAGATCCCGAGCTCGGAGATCTTCATTCCCCCCTTGAGAATCTGTTTGCCGCGACGGATGATGTAGGCACCCGAGTCTTTGTTCCAATACTCCGCGGCGCTGTTGATGACATCCTCGATGGTTTCGTCCGGGGAGAGCTCCAATGTTAGTTCCTTCCCCATCTCCGCATTCTTCACTTTCAGACGTATTCCCATGCGTATCCCTCATTTCTAGATGCCTAGTGCAAATATAATGGCTACGGGTTACATGTAGCGTTACATAATCGGGTGGTTCTGACAACCCTCTGACTTCTCCATCTCCAGGACCATGCTCTCACCCCTCTCTCCGTCGTAGAACAGCACGTTACGTATGCACATGTCTGGACGCTGGGAGAGTATCTTCAAGGCCTCCCTTACTTGGATGGCGGCGATGACAGATGTGGTTGTGATCTCTGCCGCCATTTTAGGCATGAAGAAGCTGACGTCCGAGCCTGTACAACTGAACCTCTTCTCCAGTATCCTCTGGTGACTGCTATTCATGCCGCATTGAAGACAAGGGCCATCTGGCGGTAGGACCACTTGCACCTTGCCGCGAAAACCATCCGTGCCCCCATCAACATAAGGGACGGCGTGGTGATAGGAGTGGGCGTTCACATGCAACCTGGCCATGACATTGTCCAGGCAGCCCAGCACGACCTGGAAGCCTGGCCAGGGGAAGGGCATATCCTCTACTCTGCCCACCCAAGGGGTCAAGCGGCATTCTGGGAACAGGTCCTTGGCCCCATCTGCTACCAGCTGGGCTTTCATCCCCTTTTGCTGAGCATCGTGACCACGGAAGAAAAGGCAACGGTTGAGGTTGGACAGCACCACATGATCCATGTCCACTATGGTAATATCCCCCACACCGGAGAGGGCCAGGTTCTTGACCACCTCGTTGCCCAGGGCACCTGCGCCTACCACTAATACTCGGGAGTCGGACAATGCCTCCATATCCAACCAGGGAATCCTTTTCGACCGGTCGAAGCGGTCATCGTCATAACTTCCCGGCCTCAGCACGGTTCCTTCCACGACTTATCATCGACAGAATGGCATATAATCATGATGGCCTCCCGGTGATAAACTTAAGAATGACCGCTGTATTCGCTTCCCTAGGTGTCTACATGGTTCCGGATTTCAAAGTCACCCCATGGGAGGTCACAGGGGATATCGATTACGATGTCTTGGTCGAACGGTTCGGTACCACCCGTATAGACGACGCCCTACTGGACCGGCTATCATCCTATGGGGATGTCCATCCTCTCCTGAAGAGGGGGATATTCTATTCCCATCGAGACTTCAACCTCATCTTGGATGCCTTTGAGAAAGGGGATGGTTTCGTCCTCTACACCGGGAGAGGTCCGTCTGGGGACACCCATCTGGGGCACCTGTTGCCTTGGTTGTTCACCAAATGGCTACAGGATGTCTTCGATGTGGAGCTCTATTTCCAGCTAACGGATGATGAGAAGTTCCTTTTCAAGCAGGACCTCAGCTTGAACGATACCCGCCGCATGGCCTATGAGAACGCCCTTGACATGGCCGCGGTGGGCTTCGACCGAGACAAGACCAAGATCATCCTGGACACTGCCAACATCCAGCAGCTCTATCCCTTGGCCTTGAAGGTATCCAAGAAAGTGACCTTCTCCACTGCCAGAGCGGTCTTCGGCTTTGACAACAGCAACAACATCGGTTCGATATTCTACACTGCTATTCAGGCGGCCCCATGCTTCCTGGCTTCAGAGGAGAAAGGCCGTAATGTGGCCTGCTTGATACCATGTGGCATCGACCAGGACCCCCATTTCCGCGTGACCAGGGACGTGGCTCCAGGTTTAGGATACCTGAAGCCGGCCATGTTGCACAACAAGATGTTCCCCAGCCTGAACGGGGCGGATAAGATGTCATCTTCTGACCCGGATTCTACAGTGTTCACCACCGACAGCAAGAAGACCGTCAAGAGCAAGATCGGTAAAGCCTTCACCGGAGGATGTGTCTCCGCAGAGGAGCAGAGGGGGAAAGGTGGAAACCCCGAAGTATGTGCCATCTTCAAGTACCAGTTCTATCTATTTGAGGAGGACGACCGGAAGTTGGACGATTTGGTGAGTCGTTGCCGCAGCGGGGACATCCTCTGCGGAGAGTGCAAGAAGCACCTCACAGAAAAGGTCAACCTGTTCCTGGAGCAGCACCAGAAGAGAAGGGAGGAAGCCCGGGCCTACATCGGTGACATGACCTATTGTGGCTTCGAATGGTGACTGACGAATAATCCTTATAAGCGATTCACTTTACGTCACCCGATGAATATCTCCGATGTGCTGGAAGGCCTCAGCTACAATGAAAGAAGGCTCCTCATCTTCCTGGGGGATACAGGGGAGGAGCTCCGTGCAGAGGAGATAGTCGACCGGGCCGGTTTCCAGAATGAGGTGGAAGTGATGAACTCCGCCTCATGGTTGGCCAACAAGGGATTGTTGAACATCAAGGAGACCACGCAGAAATTCTATTCCTTGAACAGGGAAGATGTCCTAGCAAGTGGCCTCCCTGAGCGCAGGGCCTTGGATGCGTTGTCTGAGAAAGGAGGCAGCATGCCGCTCGAGCAACTGGCTCAGTCCCTCCCCGCGGGCGAGGACAAGATCGCCATCGGATGGTTGCGCCGTAAAGGTCTTGCGGACATCGTGAAGAAAGACGATTCAAAAATCCTGTCTCTGACGAGCAAAGGCCAGGAACAGCTCAACTCACCCATGGAGGACGAGAAGGCCTTGGCACTGATGGCTTCCGGCCCACTCCCAGAAGGAGGCGTGGAGGCATCCATACTCAAGGACCTCAGAGGCCGGCAAGACCTCATAGTGGAGTCCGTGCACACCGAACGTCGCATCGCCCTAACCGATTCTGGCCGTCAGGCATGGGGGTCCGGAATCGAACTGAAGAAAGAAGTCGGGCAGATAACGCCCGAGCTCATACAGACTGGTGGATGGAAGGCCGCTGACCTCCGACGCTATGATGTTCAGACTTACGCACCTTCGGTGTATCCCGCCAAGAAACATCCCCTCACCCGTCTGGGCAACGACATCCGTGACATCTTCACCCAGATGGGTTTCACAGAGATAGACGAGGAATACGTGCAGCCGGCCTTCTGGAACTTGGACGTGCTCTTCACGCCCCAGGACCACCCTGCCCGTGAGCTCCAAGACACTTTCTATCTCTCCAGGCCGGAACGCTTACCCGTGGACGACGAGGAGCTGGTGGCCACCGTGAAAGCCATCCATGAGAATGGTGGCGGAACCGGGTCCAGGGGATGGGGAGGCGAATGGTCCCGAGACGCGGCAGAACTAGCCCTCTTGAGGACCCATACCACGGTGAACACCATCCGTCACCTGTCCCGTCTGCCGGAGCCTCCCGTCAAGGTATTCTCCTTGTCCAGGATCTTCCGCAAGGAGTCCATCGATGCTACGCACCTACCGGAGTTCACGCAGATCGAAGGCATAATAGTGGATGAGAATGCCGATTTCGACATGCTCATCTCCGTCGTCAAGGACTTCTACTCCCGCATGGGTTTCCAGCAGATCCGCATCCGTCCAGCCTACTTCCCCTATACCGAGCCTTCATTGGAGGTGGAAGTGTTCTTCAATGGTAAATGGATGGAGCTCGGCGGAGCCGGTATATTCCGTCCCGAGGTGGTGGCCCCGTTCGGGATTCATAACCCAGTGTTGGCGTGGGGCTTCGGCTTCGAGAGGCTGGCGATGTTGAAGTGGGACATCCGCGATATCCGCGACCTGTACATCAGCGACCTGGAGCTTTTACGCAAGAACCCCACATTCTGAGGTTTCAATCCTTGGATCGTAGCTGGCACTCCTTGGCCTTGCTCTGCATCCCTAGGCTGCTGTAGACCTCGGCCATCAGGCGATACCATTTGGCCTTCGGTCCATCTCCCACCATACCGATCCCCTTGGAGAGATAGCGCAAGGCATCATCGGATCGGCCCATACGTTGCAACAACAAACCCATGTTGTAATAGATGAGGTCTGTTCCCACTGCACTCCCAGCCTCCATGTTGCGCTCCAATAGGCCTTGCAGAAGTTCCTGGCCTTCCTGGAAGCGATGCAGGCCGCAGAGGGATTGAGCCACCATGCACTCCATATGAACATCAATCCCGGCGATGTGCTCTCTGGCCTCCTGAAGGGATTCCAAGGCTTCTTGGTATTCCCCGTCGTTGAGGTGCATCTCTCCTTGGAGTATCATGGCCAGATGGCGTTCGTCATCCCTCTTGGCCATCTCCTGCAGCAAGCATTCCGCCCTCTCCCTGTCTCCCACTTCCAAGGCCACCTTGGCCTGTAGCTCATGCACCTCGGCCTTCAGTTTGTCCGGTATCGAGGATAGGTTGCAGAGCATCCCATGCAGATCGTCGTCAGAGTTGTGCAACAGCATCTCCTTCTGATCCCTTATCAGCATACAGGCCTCCCGGTTCCGTCCGGCCTCCAGAAGATGGTGCAGACGTTCCCGGTAATTGCCCTCCTGCAGCCAGTAGTCGGCAGCGAAGCTGTTCCACTCCCGGCGTTCATCCGCCGCTAAGGCGTCCAGAACATTGCTGCGGATGTTCTCCGGTACCGATACCAGGCCATCAGCATCCAAAGGCAGTATGGATTGGGATGTGGAGGGGAGGATGTCTCGAGGTACAGGTACCCGGAAGACACAAGCCTGGCCGAAGATACGTTGTTGCTCAGTGCTAAAGGAATCCCATAGTTGACGGGGCTCACAGCGTTTCAGATCCAGGAGGGGCATGATGTCGATGCCCTCCTTACGGGCGAACTCATCCAGCTTCCTGGACCGTTCCAGGCCCATAGGCGTCAGGAAATAGGACTTCCTCCTGGCCTTGCCACCCTTAACATGGGCCAGCTTCTCCGTCACCTCGCCGATTTCCTTCAACTTCTTCAATTCCACGGCGGCGTGGGCACGGGAGATTCTCAAGGCCTGTGAGATGCCGTCCTGGCTGATGTCCAGAGGGACGTCGTACTCGTTCTCATAATCGATGAACCTGCTCAGATGCAACAAAATCCTCTCGGCCACTGTAAGGCTGCTCATGTTCCGATCTCCATAATCCTGTTGTACAAGCACACTTAATAGAGGTTATATTACAGCTATGCTACATAATATCATGTAAATAATTATGAGTGGGAGCCCTATTACCAAGCGTGCTATTGACGATATGCAGCGAGGAAGACCTCCCATCCCGCAACATGAGGGATTGTCTTCTTCAATCCCGTGAATGGGAGGAGATAGGTCCAGAGGCAGCAGATGGTAGCCACAGCAAGGTTCTGGCCTCTGGCGACCTGGCACTAATGAGCATCCCCGGCATCCATATCCGCACTGATTTCGTGGATCGTATGGCGAAGGATTCCTGCGGATCGGATTTCTCCGATGTGGTCTTCCTCTCCAGACACAAGGCGGCCTCCGGGATACCTACGCTCACCATGCATCCTATAGGCAACTTCGGGAGAGCGGATTTCGGAGGACGGGACGGCAGTTTGGTCCCTGCAACCCCTCACCTCATGACACAGCTCCTACGAGAGACTACGGACAGATGCCGGAGCCTGCCCTACCAAGTGTCCTATGAGGTCACCCACCATGGTCCCTGGCTGGAAACCCCCTGCCTATTCCTGGAGGTCGGTAGCGACGCTTCCCAATGGGGGGACAAGGCGGCAGCGGAAGGTTTGGTGGAGGCGTTATTGCGAGCAGTGGATTCCATGACCACCCATCCGACCGTGGTCGGTGTGGGAGGGGGGCATTATGCACCTCAGTTCACCGAGATATCATTATCGAACCGGGTGTCATTCGGCCATATGGTGCCAAACTATGCCCTGTCCGGTCAGGACGATGATGAGAAGTTGAAGAGGGTGAGGAAAGCGACGGAGGCCTCTGGCACCAGGTCAGTGTACATCCACCGCAAGTCCATGAAGCGCTCTGAGGCCAGCAGCCTGCAGGCTTTACTGGAGTCGGATGGATTGGAGGTAATGTCCTCCCGGGACCTAGAGCCCCTATGAGCGTACCAGCGTTCCCCGGAATCCCTTTCCTCGGATGGCATTGGCCAGTTCGCCCAGGTCGCGTCCGTCCACTATGACGATGTCTATGGCGTTCTCCTTGGCTATCCTGATTCCCAAGGGATCGAAGACCGAGGATTTCCCCGCACCGTGCTCGGAGTAGACGATGCCTGCAAGCTGGTCGATGGTCATGTCGGTATAGCGTTCAGCATCCGGGTTGTGGCGAGGGTCCTCGGAATAAACGGCATCCACAGAGGTGGCGTTGACTATACGGTCTGCACCCAAGGCTTTGGCCACCATGGATGATACGGCGTCCGTGGTGTGCCCCGGGACGGTGCCGCCCATCACCACTACGTTACCGGGGGCGCTCAGTGCAGCCGCCCTCTCTGCCTCCACCGGAAGCTCGTCAACCCTCAAATCCCCCAAGGCGATGCGCAACAAGCCGGCGTTAGCTCTGGTTATCATGATCCCCAACTCGTCTAACTGGAAAGTGTCTCCGCCCAGTTCCCGACCGGTGTTGGCGTAATAGCGGGAGATCTTACCCCCTCCGCAAATGACCACGATTTGGAAGTCCTGCACCAGCTCCCGAAGAAGGGCGGAGAGTTCCCGTATATAAGAGGAATCGTCCTTATCCGGTATCAATATGGAGCCGCCAATGGAGACTACGACCTTGTCCATCAGGCCACCAATAGATTTATTATTAAAGTCTGTTTCTCTCAAGCGAACCACGAAACCATAGGTTGATCTATTTATGAGCGACGATTCCAATGTAGACCGGGCGAAATACGACTTCAAGAAGGCCATGCAAGAAATTGTCGACCTCCGGGGACGTGGCACGGAGCTGATATCCGTTTATGTCCCTAGCAACCGGCAGATCTCCGATGTGCAGTCCTATCTACGGAATGAGTACTCCCAGTCCTCAAACATCAAATCAAAGAGCACCAAGAAGAACGTTATGGGAGCAATCGAATCCATAATGTCCCGTCTCAAGACCTATCGTACCGTTCCTGAGAACGGTTTGGTCCTTTTCTGCGGTGAGATCCCCACATCAGGTGACCAGACCCGTATGGTTCAGTACGTGTTGGAACCCCCGGAAAGCATCAGCACCTTCCTGTATCGATGCGACTCCACCTTCTACACAGAGCCCCTGTTGGACATGATCGTGGACAAGAAATCCTACGGGCTCATAGTCCTGGATCGGTCCGAGGCCAGCATAGGCATACTCACCGGCAAGAAGATCATCACCCTGAAAAACTTCGATTCTCTGGTCCCCCGAAAGCACCGTCAGGGCGGTCAGTCCGCCCAACGTTTCGAACGGCTCATCGAGATTGCCGCTCACGAGTATTTCAAGAAGATAGGGGACAGCGCCACCGAGGCCTTCCTGGACAAGACGGAGCTCCTGGGAATCTTGATCGGCGGCCCTGGTGCCACCAAGGACTTCTTCGTGAAAGAGGGCTACCTGCACCATGAGCTGCAGAAGAAGGTCGTGGACACCTTTGACACCGGTTACACGGACGAGTACGGTCTAAAAGAACTGGTGGAGACCGCCAAGGATGCCATCACCGACATGGACCTCACTCGGGAGAAGGACCTCATACAGAAACTCCTGGCAGAAATCCGGAAGGCCGATGGTGGATTGGCCGCATATGGAGAGGACGAGGTCCGCCATATGACCGAGATGGGTGCGGTGGACACCATGCTCCTGTCCGAGGGCCTGAGGCTCTCTCGCTTGAGCCTGAAATGCAGCAATGGGCATGTCACCAAGGTCACCCAGAAATCCCATGTCGAAGCCACACCTGCCTGTAAGGAGTGCGGTTCGTCCACAGATCTGATGGAGAAGATGGACATCGTGGACGAGCTCTTCGAACTGGCGGCGACGATGTCTTCCAAGGTGGAGCTCATCTCTGATGACTCTGAAGAGGGGGAGCTCCTGTTACGGGCGTTCGGTGGTATAGCCGCCCTGTTACGCTTCCGGGTAGGATGATAACATGAGTCTGAAGGAATCGTTCCGGGAAGAGGTGAAGCGCCGTGTCGATGCCGCCCTGAAGGGAATGCAGGCATCCCCCATCTATGAAATGGAGTCACCGGACTCCGACATCGCGGATTTGGCCATACCATGTTTCGGTCTGGCAAAACAGCTTCGGCGCTCTCCAATGGTCATCGCTGAGGAGTTGGCCTCGTTGATAGAGGCCGATGGGCCCATCCAAGAAGTCAAGGCCTTGAACGGCTACCTGAATTTCCGCATGGATCAACACGCCCTCTTCGATGACACCTTGAAGGGCATCATCCGGGACGGCCAGGACTACGGTCGAGGAAAGCGGAAAGGAATCAAGATCAATGTGGAGCATACCTCCACCAACCCCACCGGCCCCATCCACGTCGGCAGGGCCAGGAACCCCATAATTGGAGACACCCTGTCCCGTTGTCTGCGAATGTGCGGATATGATGTGGAGACAGAGTATTATGTCAACGACGTCGGCAAGCAGGTTGTGCTACTGACCTGGGGCGTAAACAACATCGACCCCTCATCGGTGGATAAGTCGGACCGTGATAAGGACGACCACCAGCTGGTGTTCTATTATCGTGTGGCCAACAAGCGGATGGAAGAGGAGCCCTCGGTGCAGGCAGAGATTGCATCCATGCTGCAGCGCTTCGAGCAGGGCGATCCTGAGGTTATAGAACTGGTGCGGGAGACAGCGGAGAAGATGATGGCTGGTTTGAAGGCCACCCTCCAAAGCATCGATGTCGGACTTGACATCTACACCTGGGAGTCGAAATACATCGCGGATGGTTCCGCCAAGGATGTCGTCCGCCGTCTGAAGGAGACCCCTTACTGCGGAATGGAGGAGGGGGCGGCCTATCTGGAGCTGAAGGACTTCGGCATCCATGGAAAGAACACCCGTTTCACATTCACCCGGAACGATGGGACCACTCTCTATACCACTCGTGACCTGGCTTATCATCTGGACAAGTTCCGTCGTTGCGATCGGGCCATCGATGTCCTGGGTGAGGACCAGAAGCTCGGTAACCAGCAACTCATCATCGCCCTGGAGATTCTAGGGTCGGAGAAGAAACCAGAGCCCATGTTCTATTCTTTCGTGTCGTTGCCGGAGGGCAAGATGTCCACCCGCCGTGGCACGGTGGTCTATCTCGATGACTTGATCGATGAGGCGGTGGAGCGGGCCTATGAGGAGATCGGCAAACGGAGGGACGACCTGTCAGAGGAGCAGATGCGGGGCATCGCCCGCACCATCGGGGTGGGCGCCGTCCGCTACAACATCGTCCGCGTGCAGCCGGAGAAGCAGCTTACGTTCCGATGGAACGAGGCTTTGAACTTCGATGGCAACAGTGCTCCGTTCCTGCAGTATTCCTATGCCCGGGCCTGCAGCATGCTCCGCAAGGCCGGTGATTTCCAGGCTGTGCAGGACAGCCATTTGCTTGAGGATGACTTCGAGAAACGCCTGCTCCGTTCTCTTTCCCGATTCCCAGAGGTGGTCAGGGAGAGCGGGGAGGAGAGGAAGATACACGCCATGGCTGCTTACGGACAGGAACTGGCAGCCTCTTTCAATCAATTCTACGCCGCTGTTCCGGTGTTGAGCTCCAAAGCCGAGCGGGACTCTCGCCTGACCTTGGTCCTCTGCACCCGAACGGTCTTGGCAAACGTCCTCCACTGCTTGGGGATTGGTGCCCCGGAGGAGATGTAGATGGAAATACGCCCGATGAAGATCAAGGACCTGGCTGCGGTGCGGGGATTGGAGATGGAGCTCATCCAAGAGTACTTCGGTGAGATTCTGGAGAACAAGTGGGAGGATCTACCCCAGGAGTGGAAGGACAACCTGGGCGCCAGCAGCAAACGTTTCTTCCTAACCTACGTTCAGAGCGGTCTCAGCTTCGTGGCCGTGGAGGACGACGAGGTGCTGGGGTTCATCTTCGCTCAGATGGTGCACAAGGTCTACAACGTGGAGAACATGCTCTGGGTGGAGAACATGGGCGTCCACACATACTTCCGTCGCATGGGCATCGGTTACAAGCTTCTGCAGGCCTGTGTGGAAGAGGCCAAGAAGCAGGGTGCGGAATTGGCGCACAGCGCCATACAACCGGACAATGTCCCATCCATCATGCTGCACAAGAAGATCGGTTACTTCATCGACCGTCGGGAGATCGCCCTCCTCGACCTCACAGATGGCAAGAAGCATCGTCATTGATTCTTCTTTCGAGCACCATCTTAGTTTCGTAGTCGCTGAGCGGGGCATCATCTATACGGCATGACAACACTTTCTCGAAGCCCCTACGGAGCGCTTCCTTGAGTTCCTTCCAATCCGCAACCACTCCCTGCTCCCGCAATGATGTCAGGCCGGCATAGGATCTCGCTTTCATGGGGACCAGGACCGTATCCATCTTATCTCGATCCAGTTCCATGATTAGTGTCCCATGTTGTAAGAGCGCTCCCCGATGTCGGGTCTGGGCGCTACCAGAGATCTTCTTGCCGTCCACTAGGACATCGTTGACAGGTTTGTAGGTGGCCTCCAAACCCAGGAATCCCAAGGCCTCCACCACCCCGGAGCATATCAAGGGGAAAGTCTGCAGCCTTTGCGGGGGGAGGCGGTCGCGCCCCATCGTCACAGAGTATATGAGCTGGTTCTCATCGGTGTATATGCAGGAGCCGCCGCTCTGCCTCCGGATGACATCCACCCCCTGCCTCAAGACTTCGGAACCTACGACACAATCCTCTCGCCGTGAGAATCGTCCCATGGAGACCGTAGGTCGGTCGCGACGGTAGATATGCAAGGTGTCTGGCACCTCGCCCGCCGCCCTGGCCTTCAGTATCGCATCCTCAATCCATAGGCTTTCATGCGGGTGGCAGATCCCACTGTCGACAAGTCGCATCGATGCCAGAGAAAAATGGAAAAGGATAAAGGTTTTGGGGAATGGGTTTACCGCTTCTTGGACTTAGATCCGGCGGGTGCCTTCTTCTTGGGTTCATCCAAGGCCATGGGCTCTTCCTTGGGCAGGGTCCTCTCCTGCTTCAAGGGCGCCATGTTGTCCTTGGGGCTCCCCTTCTTGAAGGAATCCCGTCCCGGCAGGCGGTTGCGGTAGTACACCAGAGCGACGATCACACCGATGACCACTATGACACCCACGAAGATGGCGATGCTCTTCCATCCCGCCTCGTTGACGGTGAGGGAGGAGAAGTCGTTGCTATCGCTGGTGCGGGGGTCGTCATCCTCCACGGTGACCTTCAAGCGATAGTCGCCTTGGGCACCGAAGGTGTAGCTGACGTTCACGGTCACGTTCTCACCCGGGGCCAAGGGAGTGGTCACGAGTTGGGAGGTCAGGAGCTCGGTTTCCGTCCCGACGACCTTGTAGATGCTGACTGTGAACTGGTTGGCAGCCCAATCGCCGTTGTTCTTCACATTCACGGATATGGTGCCGGCTGTTCCCTCCTCGAATGAGGTAGGGGAGTAGACCACACTCTGGATGCTCAGAGAGGGCATGGCAGAGCGCAGGACCTGCACCGTCTGCACCGTGGTGTTGCTGTTGCCAGCGACATCCACGACTGTCAGGGTGACATTGTAGCTGCCCATGGCGGAGAAGGTCTTGCTGACATTGCCGTTGTCGCTGGTCTTGGTGATATTGGCGCTGCCGTCCCCGAAGTTCCAGATCCACTTGGCGATTATACCTAGGCCATCACCGGCGGAAGCGACGCTGTCCGTGCTGTTCATGCCACTGAATGACACGCTGCTGCCGGCGGTGGGGTTGGCAGTCACCACGGTTATGGCCGCAGTGGGGTCAACGTCATCCACCAGAACGGTGAATGTAGTGGCCTCGGACATGCTGCCGTTGTGGTTTATGACCCTCAGGGTAACGGTATAGCCAGTGGCGTTAGCAACGTTGTAGGTATGTTGCACGGTGGCATTGGTCTCATTGGCGTTATTGCCGTCCCCGAAGTCCCAGACGAAGCGGGCCAAGGGGTTGCCGTTGGTATCGGTGGAGGCGCTGCCGTTGAAGGTCACTGCCTGGCTCTTGCCAACGATGTAGTGCTGCAACACGCTGTCCACATAGTATGCGTGAGCATAGTCCGAAGCGTCGATCGATCCGGAGGAGCTGGGCACACCATAGGTGTTGAAGCTCATCCTCACACCTTCATAGCTACCCGTATGGGTCAACGGGTGCACGGTGAAGTTGTTGTAGTCCTCGCTGGAGACTTCCACGTATTGGGTGGAGGTCACCTGGCTGTTCAGTTCGTAGTTATCTGGAAGGTCAATGATGTAGCTGCGGTTCAAATCGACAGTGTCATAACTGACATTCAACCAGCTTGAATAGCTCTGGAAGCCACCCACAATGTTAGTTTTAGACTCATATGATTCAGTATAGGTTATCTTGTAGGGTTCATCAGAGTAGACGCTGGTGTCGACTAAGCCTTCTGTGGTTATATCAAATGTTACGGCCAGCTTTTTAAAAGCAACATCGTTAACCTTCAGGAAATTGACAGTATCCGACATGTATCCAGTAATGCCTCCGAAGAATGCGGAAACCTCGTTCGCATCCAGGGTGCCGTTACCATCAGCATCAATCTGCATCCGGATCGGAATCGAAGTGTTAAACGGAACAGCAAAAGAATTACTGAATTCTATGCTCCAGTCGAAACTATTGAAATCCGAACCAAAGACTATGGTCTGAGTCTCAGCATTCTTGGTTTCCCGGGCATCAAGATGAACCGCTAAGGCACGGCCGTTGTCAAGATTGCTGATATTGGCCGCAGTAAAGTTCTCGATTCCAGTGTAACTACCTCCAGAAGTATACGTTACATTGGCCATGACGGGGTCGTAACCAGGAACGCGGATGACCACAGTATATTCAATATCATCCAAGTCTGCATCATCTACATAAAAACTGTTGCCTATGATTGTGGCATCAATGGCATTATAATCGTCATCGATGAAGGCCACTTTGGTTCCCGCCACCTCCGCAGATAGGTACCCGAAGGCGCCATTTCCCGTTCCGACATTAAGAGTGACCAATTTAAAGTTGAAATTTCCAGTTTCTACATCATAGATAATCTTTGTCGACACAGTCTGAGAATTAAAAGTCACCTCTAAATCACAGTCCCCGAACAGAGAAACGGTAGCTTTACCCATGCCGGCCAAGGAGGTTTTTCCGCTGGCCAATATGCTCATTCCGGGTGCCGGAGATTTTATGACCCAGCTAGCATTATCCACATACTTGCCATCGTTACCAATTACATTGAACATGATCGTGCCTTGGCCATCCGCCGAGCTGGCCTCTGCCGAGCCGGGCAGAACGATCACGAAGGCCGAGAAGACCATGGCGATGGCTAGCATCGCTGTAATCATCCTTTTCATTGTTTGTTTCATTAGTACCTTCCTCCAGAGGACGAGAACGACATCCTGCCATGGTTGGTTTTGAAGGGCTAATGCTTTTCGCTAAATAAAGATTATTATATACCTGCAACAGGCCAGGAAGCGACCGAGTTCTCGTTCCTAGGTGACAATCTCGTCCAACCTCTCCGTCTCTATGGCTCGACGAACCTCCATGGCCAAGCGGCGTCCGGTGCTCATCTCCTTCCTCCATAGGGCATTGCCGTAAGGGTGACCGACGGCCATGTGCACGTTAGTGCCGCCGCCGATGCGCGGCGCCACGTCGTAGATGTAGAAATTAAGGTCCTTGTCTACGCAGGTCTGCAGGCAGAATGGCCCGATGACACCAGGATGATAGTGCTCCTCTGCCGCCTTCACATATTTCTCGGCCAGCTCGAAGGCCTTGTCCAGAAGG
>Ga0172382_10004167_pt1 | contig 22298 bp, 28 predicted proteins | sample Leawel138RmetaG_FD_122245 | JGI IMG/M metagenome (GOLD analysis project Ga0172382, IMG submission 122245) | Leachate microbial communities from a municipal landfill in Southern Ontario, Canada - Leachate well 138R metaG | ecosystem: Engineered > Solid waste > Landfill > Unclassified | place... | reverse complement strand
CAAGCGCTCGTCGGCGGTTAGTCTGCTCCTCGCGCAAGCGCTCGTCGGCGGTTAGTCTGCTCCTCGCGCAAGCGCTCGTCGGCGGTTAGTCTGCTCCTCGCGCAAGCGCTCGTCGGCGGTTAGCCGAACTCCGCTGCGAGCAGTCGCGCCGCCGCTACGCCCGTCGGCTGGCCATCCGCGCCGAGGACGTTCAGCTGGACGTGATCGGCGCCGGCGGCATGTAGCCGCGCAGCGTGATCGAGGACGTGTCGCGGGCCGCCCCACGCCACCAGCGTGTCGACGAGCCGATCGCTGATGCCGGAGATGTCGTCAGGCGAGAAGCCCTGACGCTCCAGCGATTTGCGATATTGGGGCATCGCCGTGAGGAATTGCAGCGGTCTACGCGCGGTGGCCCGCGCCGTCGCCGGGTCCTCGTCCAGCACGACGTACAGACCCACCGAGAGCGTCCGATCCGCGCCGAGCACTCGCCGGACCTCGGCAGTCCGCTGCGCCGTGAACAGCATCGGCATCGCTCCGGCGAACCGGTCCCGGGCCACTGCGAGCGCTCGGGGTCCGAACGCCGCCAACAGCCTTCGGTCCTCCGGCACGGCATCGAGTTCGTCGAGATAGTCACCCAACAGCGTGAGTGCACGTGGACGGTGTGACGAGCCCAGGCCGACCATCAATCGACCGGGTGCGTCGGCCTCGGCGCGCGCGAACAGCTCTGATACCTCGGCGGCGCTGTATCTGTCGGGCGGGATGATCGCCGATCCGACCACGGCGGTGGTCGTCGCAGCGAGTAGATCCGTCAGCCGGTCGAGCCGATCCAGTTGCCCCCCGTTGAGCCACAACGTGCCGAACCCGAGCCCTTCCACCGTCAGCGCAGCGGCCAGGTGGCTGTCGTCGTCCCGCACCTCGACGGAGAATCCGTACCGCCCCAGGCTGATTCGTGACATGACAGGACCGTATGACCTGAACCATGGTTCAGGTCAATCGCCGCTTCAGTCGGGCAGCATCGGCATCTCCAATCCGGGGTCGCGGCCCAGCAGTACGCCCCGGGTTACCGCGGCATTGCCGTAGCGCCCACGCACCTTGTCGATCGCCAGGTCGATGGTCAGCGAGTCCCCGGCTCCGTGGTCCCTACCGAACGGCAGTTCAAGCTGCTGGGCTCCCTCACGGTCGATGTTGCACACCGCGAAGCCGATGAGGGTGAGACCGCGCTCGGCGATCAGCGGCGACGCCGCCCCGACCAGGCCACGCGCGGCCGCCAGGATGGCGTCGGTGGACGCCGTCGCCCTCGGCATGGTGTGGGACCGGGTCGCCCGGGCGAAGTCGTCGAACCTCAACCGCAGCACGACGGTTCGCCCGGAACGCCCGGCCTTGCGCATCCGACGGGTGATCCGGTCGATGAGGTTGACGACGACGGCATCGACCTCGGCCGCCGACATCGTGCTGCCTGCCCGCCCGAGCGCGCGTTGCGCGCCGACCGACCGCCGACGATGCCCGGTCACGACTCGGCGGCTATCCACGTTGTGCGACAACGCGAACAGCTGCCGTCCCATCGCCCCGCCGACGAGGGATCCCAGCGTGCTCTCGCTGAGCTCCGCCACGTCGGCGACCGTCTCGATGCCGTGGACGCGCAGTTTGTCGGCGGTCTTGGCGCCCACCCCCCACAGCCGGCGCACCGGCAGCGGGTGCAGGAATGCCAGCTCCCGATCGGGCGGTACCAGGAGCAAGCCATCGGGCTTGGCCTGCTGGCTGGCGACCTTGGCGAGGAACTTGGTGCGTGCGATGCCGACGGTGATCGGCAGTCCGACCTCGTCGCGAACCCGCTCGCGTAGCCGGGCCCCGATCTGCACCGGGGTGCCCGAGACCCGCCGGAGACCGGAGACGTCGAGGAATGCCTCGTCCACCGAGAGCGGCTCGACGACGGGGGTGGTGTCGTGGAACACCTCGAACACCGCCGCGCTGGCCGACGAGTATGCCGACATTCGTGGCGGGACGACGATCGCCTGCGGACACAGGGCACGTGCCTGACGGCCGCCCATCGCCGTGCGCACCCCGTATGCCTTCGCCTCGTAGCTGGCGGCCAGCACCACGCCGCCGCCGACGATCACCGGCCGGCCGCGCAGCGACGGGTCGTCGCGCTGCTCGACCGAGGCGTAGAACGAGTCGAGGTCGGCATGCAGGATGGCCGCGGGCTGAGCCGGCAATGAAACCGGAGCCGGCTGAGCAGGCTGAGCCGGCTGTGGAACGCGAGCGGCGGACACGAACATATGTTCGCATCATGGCCCGACAGATTCAGTCGGTCTTGCCGTAGATGCTCGTGGTCCAGATGTGCACGAGGTTGTCGAGAACCCGGTCGTCGGGAATCGCGGGTTGGTGGCCGGTGAAGGTCGCCGTCATCACCGACTCGTTCATCAGGTTCAGGGCGGTGGACAACTCGCGGGCGGGCACGGTGACGGGTGCGGCCCCGTCGGCGCGTTCGGCCTCGATCACCGCGGCGATGTGGTCGATCCAGCGCTGCATCGAACGCGACCACAACTCACGAGCCTCCGAGTTGGTGCTCTTGACCCCGACGGTGGTCGCGCACACCGCGCGATGGGCGCCGAACGTCTCGAAGAAGACGTTGATACCCCGACGCCAGATGGTGCGACGGTCGGAGGAGCGTTCGGCGATCAGCTGTGCCAGGGCGGCGTCGGCCTCGGCGATCACGCGCTCCAGCAGCGTGAGCAGCACCGCGTCCTTGGAGGCGAAATAGAAGTAGAACGTCGGCCGCGAGATCCCGGCGCCCTTGGCCAGGTCGTCGACCGAGATCTCGGCCAGCGATCGGTCTGCCAGGAGGCGCTCCGCGGTCTCGAGGATCGCCAGCTCCCGGTCATCGCCGGAGGGGCGGGCGGCGCGCCTGCCTCGCGCAGGGCGGGTGGGGCTGGTGGCTGTCACCGGACTGACTTTACACCGTGTTGAAGATCTCAACAGGGTGTTGACTCGTTCGACACCACGTTGATAGCTTGACGCCATGACCGAATTTGTCGACGTTGTGATCGTGGGTGCCGGGATCTCCGGCATCAGCGCCGCCTGGCACCTGCAGGACCGTTGTCCCGGCAAGAGTTACGTGATCCTCGAACGCCGGGATAACCTCGGCGGCACCTGGGACCTTTTCAAGTATCCGGGCATCCGGTCGGACTCCGACATGTTCACGCTCGGCTTCCGGTTCAAGCCGTGGACGTCGGACAAGGCGATCGCCGACGGGCCCGACATCATGGCCTACCTCAACGAGACGGTTGCCGAGTACGGCATCGACAAGCACATCCGCTACGGGCAGAACGTGAAGTCCGCGGACTGGTCCGACGCCGACAACCGGTGGACCGTGCGCGTCGACCGTGCCGGCGAGGAAGTCGAGATCTCCGCCCGCTACCTGATGGCCTGCAGCGGCTACTACAACTACGACGAGGGCTACTCGCCCGACTTCCCCGGATCGGAAGACTTCGAGGGCACCCTCATCCACCCGCAGCACTGGCCGGAGGATCTCGACTACGCCGGTAAGCGGATCGTTGTCATCGGCAGCGGGGCGACCGCGGTCACCCTCATTCCCGCCCTTGCCAATTCGGGGGCGGGCCACGTGACCATGCTGCAACGCTCGCCGACCTTCATCGCGGCGCTTCCCGATGTGGACCCGTTCACGGTGGCGACCAACAAGCGGCTGCCGGCCAAGGTGGCTTACGTGCTCAACCGCTGGAAGAGCATCCTGCAGCAGTCCGTCCAGTACCAGGTCGCACGCAAGTTCCCTGACTTCTTCCGCAAGCAGCTGCTGACGATGGCCAAGCACCGGCTGCCCGAGGGCTACGACGTGAACAAGCACTTCAACCCGCGCTACAACCCGTGGGATGAGCGAGTCTGCCTGGCGCCCAACGGGGATCTGTTCAAGACGATCCGCGCAGGCAAGGCCGACGTGGTCACCGACACCATCGAGCGGTTCACCAAGTCCGGAATCCAGCTGGCCTCCGGCCGCCATCTGGACGCCGACATCATCGTCACCGCAACGGGTTTGAACCTGCAGCTGTTCGGCGGCGCAACGATCTCGCGCAACGGCGAGGCCATCGAACTCAACGACACGATGGCCTACAAGGGCATGTTGCTGACGGACATGCCCAACTTGGCCTTCACCATCGGCTACACGAATGCCTCGTGGACCCTGAAGGCCGACCTGGTGTCGGAGTTCTTCTGCCGCATCATCAATTACATGGACGCCAACTCCTACGACAGGGTCGAACCGCGCCACCCGGGCAGCAGCGTCGACGAGCGGCCGCTGATGGACTTCACGCCGGGTTATGTGCTGCGTGCCCTCGATTACCTGCCCAAGGCGGGCTCGCGGGCACCGTGGCGGCTCAAGCAGAACTACCTGATGGACCTGCAGTTGATCCGGCGCGGCAAGGTCGACGACGAGGCGCTCGCCTTCTCAAGGCACCCGGCCCAGGTGACGGCCTCGGCCTGATCAGCCCGCAGCGATGACGACGATCCCGTCGTCATCGCTGTAGGCGATGTCGCCGGGAGTGAACACCACGCCACCGAACTCGACGGCCTCGTCGCGGATGCCCTCGCCGGTCTTGGTGCTCTTGCGCGGGTTGGTGCCCAACGCCTTGATGCCGATGTCGAGGGTGCGCAACGTCGAGGCGTCCCGCACCGCGCCGTTGATGATCAGCCCGGACCACCCGTTGGACCGTCCCAGTTCGGCGATCACATCGCCGACCAGCGCCGTGTGTACCGAACCGTCACCGTCGATGACCAACACCCCGCCGTCGCCCGGCTCGGAGAGCACCGACTTGAGCAGTGCGTTGTCCTGGAAGCAGCGCACGGTGGTGATCGGTCCGGCGAAGTCTGTCCGTCCACCGTACTGGCGAAGCTGCAGATCGCAGCTGCGGACGTCGGGGCCGATCTCGTCGACCAGGTCAGCGGTGGGGCGCGGCGTCACTGTCACCGCGCCATTATCTCAGTCGGTGTTTCGACCGGCTCAAGTGCTTTCGGTCAGCGGTCGTTGTTGCGGCGCGCGGCCAGCAGGATGACCACCAGCGCCAGTACGCCGGCGACCAGCGCCGCCACGATCGGCAGGCGCGACGAGTCCAGGCCGGCGGGCGGCGCGGGGGGAGGTGCCGAGACCGCAGTGCTGGCGGTAGCAACCGTCGACTTCGCCTGTGCTGCAGTCTCTTCGGCGGCTGCTGCCAGACTGGCCTGCACCGGCGGCGCCTCCTTGGTGGGGGCGGCCTTGGTGGGCGCCGCTTTCTTCGCGGCGGCTTTCTTCACGGGCGCTTTCTTGGCAGGAACCTTTTTGGCTGGAACCTTTTTGGCCGGAGTCGCCTTCTTCGACGGCGCAGCCTTCCTGGCGGCGGCCTTCTTCACCGGCGGGACCGGTGGTGGCGTCGCAGGGGTTGCGGTATCGGGACTTTCGTCGGGCCGATCCGGCTCGTCCGCCATTTCGCTGCTCCTTTGAGTGTCTGCACCCGGCAGTGACCCCATCATGCCAGGTCGCTGTGAGGGTCCTCGCCGGTGTCAGCCGGTCACCGACAACACCGCGGCCGCGGCCACGGTGGCCGCCATCAAGGTCAGTTCCGTGTAGGCCCGGGTCCGCGACACCGCGGCGGTGCTGCGGTGGGTGCGGGCCGCGGGCAGCCACAGCTCACGGTTGCGCCATGCGAGCGCGATGAGCACCAGTGTCAGCGCGATCTTGAGGGACAGCACCCTGCCGTACCCCGTGGCGTACAGCGCCGCAGGGGACTCCAGCACCGTCACGCCGGCTGCGATACCGCCTGCCAGCAGCGCGGCCACACAGCCCAGTGAGAGTTGGGAGAACCGGGGCAGAACCCGCGCCCATTGCCCCCGGTGATCGACCGTCAACACCAGACCCGCCAGCGTGCCGCACCACAGCGCCGCCGCGAGTGCGTGTACCGCGATCGAGACCCCGCCCAGAACGCTGCCCGACAGGTGCCCGGTCAGCGGGTGCCCGATGACGCCGATGCAGGCGAGCCCCGCGCCGGCGATGCACGCAGGTCCGGACCTCGGCGCCACCGACGTCACCGCGCACACCGCTGCGGCGGCGAGCACGGTGAGCAGACCCGCCCGGCCCGGCGCGGTGTATGCGGCGAATTCCCACGCCTCACGCAGGCCCAGACCGGTGACCGTGGTACCCGCCGCCTCAGCGCCGGCGAGCGCGAGCCGCACCAGTTCGGCGACCACCCAGACTGCCGACGCCGACACCAGAGGTGCGGTGGCCCGACGGACGAGTTCGTCGCGGTATCGAGGTCCGTCCAGCGCAGGCACCACCGCCAGCCCGAGCGTCACGACCGCGGCGCCGTCGGCCACGGCCCTCGGCACCGCCGATGTCAGCGAGCCGGCCGGGTAGGCCAGCGCCCACGCCGCGACGCAACTCGCCACGGTGACGAGCGCACCGCCCGCCACCGCCCGCCGGTGCGTCACGACCTGCGCCGAACCGCCCACAGCGCACCGGCGGCCACGATGACCGTGGCCGCCGCCACGAACGGCCAGACGGGCAGCCCGTCCGAGGGCGCGTCTCCGGCAGGGGCGGCCGCCGTGGTCGTCGGGGGCGTCGCCGACGAGGCGGCCGGGGGCGTGGGGCCCGCCGCCAGTACGCGGTAGGACCACGCACCGGTCACGACGTGGCCGTCGGCGGAGGTGGCGCGGTAGTTCACCGTGTAATCGCCTGCCGGCCCGCCTGGCCGGACCGGCACGCTGATCACCGTGCCATCGACGATGGGGGCCCCCTCGGCCCACTGCACGCCGTCGGGGCCGATCACCGTCATCGCCGCGAACTGGGCCTGCATCGGTTCGTTGAAGGTCGCGGTCACCACCGCCGGCGGCTGCGCCAGCTCCGCGTTGTCGACGGGATCGCCGGCGATCCTGGCGGCATGGGCCCAGGCGGCAGCGGCGTAGCCGAGGGCGCCGGCGAGGAGGCCGAGGGTTGTCAGCGCGACGAGGAGGACGTGCGTGGCACGTTGTACTGCAGTCATTCGATTGTTGCTTTCTCGGTCGGTAGGAGGGTGTCGGTCAGCAGCGCGCGCCGGCCGGTGGACCTCGATACGACATCGAGCAGGCGATGAGCAGGGTCGAGCGCATGGGCTAGTCGGCGGCGGTGGCGCTGAGGCGCGACACGGACGCAAGCGGCGGGTTGGGCCGCCCGACCAGCCGTAGCACCTTCGACAGCACTCGGCACAGCCGGGCTCCGGTGTTGATCAGCAGCCCGCCGACCACGACGGCGACCGCGTGGGCAGAGACCATCGCCGCGGCCGGCGGCGCGGCGTGGGCATGCCCACCGGCGGCCAGGACGACGTGCCCGACCAGCTGTCCCGCACCCAGCAGGCACACCATCACGCGCAGATCGTCGGCGCCTGACACCGAGGCGGCCAGGCCGCCGACGACGGCCGCGACCACCAGGAGCTGCACCGTGGCCGCTCCGGCGAGAACGGCGCCGCCGCCGACGCCGTGCGCGGCGAGCGTCAGCGCGGCAGTCAGCAGGCCGGCCGCCGCACCGCGCAGAGCCGCCGTGGCCTCCGACGTGGCCTGAGACAACGGGTCAGACCACGCCCAGGCGGGCCATCAGGTCGGCGTCGATACCGTCGAGCTGCTCGGCGATCGCCGCGTGTGCGGCGCGCCGGCGCGCCGACGGCATGTTCTCGGCGGCGGCGACCGCGGCGCCCAGGTCACTCAGCCGCTCGGTGATGGCGCCGACGAACTGTTTGGTCTCGGCGTCCTTGGGCTTCTTGTCGGCGAGCAGGCGCAGCGAATGCTCGGCCCCGGCGATGCGCGCCGACAGTTGCGCGCCGTGCCCGGAGAACTGGCCGAGCTGGCTCAGCGGGACACCGAGCCGGTCAGCGCGGCGCTCGTCGATCAGCCCCCGCGCTGAGATCGACGCGCGGTACACGAGCGGGACCACCACCGGGGCCAGCAAACGCGACACCGTGAGTGCCCTGCGAACTCGGGTGGGAGAGAACAGCTTGCCTTCGCGGGCCGCCTTCAGCTGCGTTTCAGCAACCTTTAGTGCGGCGCGGTCACTGGCGCGTTGCGCCTTCAGCTGCGCGTTGAGCGCACGCGCCTCCGCCTTCTGTTCAGCCTTGAACCTGCGGACCTCGTTCTTGGCCGCCAGCTTCGCCTCGAGTTTGGCCTTGGCCTTGATCGCACGGGCCTCGGCCCTGCGGGTAGCGCGGGATTTGCGTCGCTTGAACAGACTCATCCCTGCGGCCTCCCGGTCGACTCTTCGGCACGTTCCGCCGTGATGCGGCGGTGACGGTGTCCCACACTATCGTTCGCCGATGACCCCGGCGCCCTCGCGCCCCGGTCGACCGATCGGTTTGCTCTTCTCAGCAAACCGCGATTGCCCTTTGTGCGAGAATCGTCGCACATCGGGGTCGGACGGCGGCAGGTCCGTCGAAGGGTGGTGACGACGTGGGTTCGCGTGCGCGTGTCACTGCAGCGGCCTGCCTGATGGCCTCTGGCCTGCTGGTCGGAGGCTGGACCACCGCAACCGCATCGGCCGACACAGGCACCGCCGCCAACGCGGACGCGGACGCGACCGGCGGTGGAGCCGACGACCGGGCCCGGCCGGACACCGCCGCGGCGGCGGGCGGCGGCACGGACCGCGACCCGGATGTCGAGCCTGCGGACGGCGGGGCTGTCGCCGAGTCCGACGACGCGGGCGACATCACGGGCCGCGACACCGACCCCGAACCGCTGCCCGATCCCGCCGACGGCGAACCGCAGCCTTCCGAGGATGCGCCCGTGGCCGATAAAGAGCCGGAGGAGCCGCGCCCGCCCTGCTGCAAGGACGGCGACAAGGACTGCGAACCGGGATGGCCGTGGCCGTGGCCGTGGCCCGACGATCCGGACGATCGGCCCAAGCCGGATGACGGCTACGGCGAGGGCCGTCCGGAAGGGGTGCCCTCCGTCCGTCCGCTGCCTGGCGGGGTCATCCGACCGGGAATCGAGCCGCCGGTGGCGGAGCCCGAGGATCCCGGCGTGCTCGACACCGTGCCCGGAATCGGCGTCGCCGCCGGTAACGGCCCGGAGGCGCCGATCAGCGTCCCGATCCTCGTGACCGTGCCCACCGGAGGCGGCGCGTCGGCCGGACCCTCCGTGGCCGGCTCGGGCGGGGCTTCCGCCTCGCCCCGACAGATCGTCGAGTCGACCCCGCCGAGGCAGCTCTCGCCGGCCCCCGCCGGCCGCGACTTCGCCGTCCCGCCGTCGGTCAACCGCGCCGGGTACGGCGATTATCTACGCAGCGCCGGCATTTCACAGGTGGCGGCGTTGGCGGTGCCGGGTCTGGCCGGAATCCTGATTCTGACCGGAGTCGGCGGGTATGTCGGTTACCGCCAGGCCAAAGCAGGACAAGGAGTGCGCGCCAGCGGAATTGCGCGATTCATGAACTAGAACGAACTGCTCACCCGGCCGGGATGAGCAGCGCATAGTGGAATCCATCGAGAGGGGGGATTTATGTCCGCGAGCCGCAGCGTCACCCGAGCGGTCAGTGACGTGCTCGACCTCGCCCCGCGGCGGGGCGAGGTGTCGCTGCCCCGTCTGGTCGAAGCGGTCGGCGAAAGCCGCGGCCGGCCCATCGAGCTGGCGACGGCCGAACTGCCGCCCGGCGTGTGCGGCCAGTGGCGTCAGTACGTCGACCGCGACGTCTTCCTGATCCAGCAGGGTCTCCCAGCCTGGGATCGCACCCTCGCCCACGAGTTGGGGCATCTGGTGCTCGGTCACGAGGGCATCCCGGTCGTCCAGGCCGCCATGGAGAGCACGGAACTGGCCAGCTCGGAGCTGATCGGCTACATGCTCAACCAGCGCACCGGCTGTATGGGCCCCAGCGGTGAGGACGCCGAACAGGAAGCCGAGGATTTCGCCGCGCTGCTGATCTACCGGCTGGGACGGCTGCCGTCAGACCGCTCGTCGATCGTTCAGGTCCGACTCGGAGAGGCGTTTGGTTGATCGTCTGGGTGATCGCCGGTCTTCTCGGGCTGGCCACCGGCCTTCGCATCGGCTGGGCGCTGGTTAACAAGCAGTCGCTGGTCAGCACCGCGATGATCCTTGCGCTCGGCAGCCTGGGCCTGGTCGCCGCGCTCAACTGGCAGCCGCTGACCCTGTTGATCGACACCCTGCTGCGCTGGCCCAACATCTCGATCGGGCTCAGTCAGGTGGCGCTGGTCGCGTGCGCGGCGGGCAGTTGCGTGATGATCACCACGGTCTCGTCGAGTCGTGCGCCGGCGACCGCCAGGCGGATCGCGGTCGCGCAGTACGGCGTGGCCGCCGTGATCGCGGCCGTCAGCCTTGCCGTGTTCCTGTCGGCAGGCCAGCAGCCGGAGATGTCGCCCGAGGAGTACCTCAGACGCAACCTGGGCTCTGGCGGCAACGCCCTGCCGTGGCTGCTCCCGCTTCTCTACGTACTGATGGCGCTGAGTCTGGTCGTGTGGGCCGGGCTGCGCCACTCGAATCGGACCCGGCGCGGGCGGGCGCTCTTCGTCTTCACGGTCGGCATCGTGCTGATCGTGTTGGCGTCGGCGTTCTTCCTGCTGCGAGCGGCGGGCACCACCGGCCCGGTCGGCGTGGGTGCCGCGGCGACGCTGCTCGGATGCGCGATGCTGATCGTGGCGGCCGGCTCGCTGCTGCCGAGCCTGGAGGACTGGTTCGGGGCGCATCGGGAGCTGCGCACGATCCAGCCCATTCTGGACGAGCTCGGCCATCGACACCCCGACGTGGGCATCGGTGTCCGGCCGCGCGGGCCGCTGGCCTTCCGCGTGGCCGAGCGGATGTCGTTGATCTCCGACGCCCTGTTTCTGGAGGCCACCGCCGCCGACGGTGCGCTGCGGCCCGTCGACAGCAGCGGCGCCGACGTGACCGACCTCGAGGATCTGATCACGCGAGAGGACCTGGAGGCACCTGACGTGCCACCGGCTGAACAGGCACGCGCCGTGGCCGAGTGGATCTTCGCCGGCCGGGGTGGCGCCGCGGGGGATGGACGGGCGAAGTTCCCGGGGCTGGCATGGCTGCGCCAGCCGAGCACGTTCTCAGACCGTGAGTGGATTCTGGAGATCGCTCGCCAGTATCGAACGCTGACCGCGGATGCCGTCCACGCCGTCCCAGAACGCGCCGGCCAGGGTGCGGTTGCCGACTAAGGCGCCGGCCATGACAACCGGCTAATCAGGTCAGTCGTCGAGGTTCTCGCGACGCCGCAGCTCATCGACCTTCTGGACGATGTCCTGCTTGGCTTCCGCGGACAACCCGACAGTCCGTGCCGCAATTCTGCGAACCCCTTCGTCGCGCATCCCGGCGAGCAGCGTGAGCTCCTTGTCGAGCTTCTCGTAGTACTCGTCGTCGGTGAAGTACGCGGGCTTGATCCGGAAGAAGTTGGCAAGCGCCGCCATCGTTGCCACCGAGGGATTGGTTCGGTTGCCGGAACGCAGCTGCGACAGGTACGGCGCGGACATGGTGACGCCCTCCGCTTTGAGTGCTGCGATCACCTCAGCCGAGGTGTGCGGCCCACGTCCGGGCGGGTAAACCGTGTCAAACAATCGGTTGAGGCGGGCGGCAAACGTGTTGCTCATCGGGTTGACCTCCACATACAGGCGAGCGGGTTCATAGGGCGGCGTATTTGCTGATCATCGTAGCGACAGTTGTGGTCCCAACCAAGTGCAAACCGAGTAAAAGTCAACTCGGCCCGCAATGTGATGCGCCGCTACTGGTGTGAACGGCGTCGATATTCACACCTTGTGCTGCCACAGTACGGTGCGGTTAAGCAAATAATAACGGCTCCGTAGCCAGCATACTCGCGCCCCTTTGGAAGCTCTGGTCACAGGAGTCTCATCCTTTACCGCCGGCAACCGTCAACTCTTTGCATTGGCAAGCCAATTTTCGTTTGCTGAGGGGCCCGGGGCCCGATAGTGCCGGCGCCGTCCCCGGCCGACTTCTCGCCAAGTGGCACGGCAAACTCCGGGACTCCACGGACAGCGGGCCGCTGGTAAAGCTGTCAGTAGCCAGTGGCAAGCCGGGAGCGGGGCGGCTGTGCGCCTGCTGTCAAGACGGTCACAGAACTGCTGTGAGGGCCGCTACGCGGCCAGCAGCATCGCGAGAATCGCGGTGTCGGGATGGCTGATCGGATCGACCCCCACACGGCTGACCATCGACGTCACGGTGCCGTCCGACTCCGCCTCGACCCACGCGGCCCGATGCTCAAGCCCGAGGTGGGGCAGCCCGGGCAGCAGGACGCATCCGGAGGCTGCGCCGGCGCATTCGGGGAGTGACGGCGTGGTCTCGGACGGCGGGTGCAGCATCATCAAGGCGGGAGGTTGGCGGTCGGCGAAATGCCCCGGCGGCACGGCGGCATCACCGACCACCGTGCCTTCGGCGAGCACCAGGCCGACGGTGCCCGGCTCGGGCTCGTCGGGGAGCTCTTCGCGGGCACCGAAAATGGTTGTGGTGGAGAGCAGCCCGGGCATCGACGCGACGCGGACCGCCACCATGAGCAGTTGCGCCCACTCCTTGGTGGAATCTGGCCAGCGGCCGGAGACGACGAACCCCTTGAGAGATCCGCGTGAGTGAAAAGGGGCGATCTCGATCGCCCGCCCGGACCCGAAATCCATTTCGCCTCCTGGCATCCAGACCAATGCCCGACACGCCCCTGGGTCGATCCGCCCAGAATGCGGCAGACAGCCGTTGGCACGCAAGTGGACACGACTGCCAGGTCACGAAAAAGCCCGGCTCGGTCAGTGACCGAGCCGGGCGACGTTGGTAGGTGAGGCGGCCGTCAGGCAGGCGGGTAGACGCCCATCTGCTTGCCCTTGTCGGTCTGCCAGAAGATGTCGGAGATCTCGTCGATCGTCTTGAGCAGCTTCTCGGCCACGGCCGGGTCCAGCGACTTCTTCACGTCGCCCGCGCCGTGCACGCCGTCCCAGAACAACTGGTGCAGGTTCGGGAACTGCTCGAAGTGGTCCTTGGTGAAGAAGTCGGCCCACAGCACCATCAGGTGATGCTTGACCTCTTCGGCCTGGCGCTCCTTGATGATGATGGCGCGGGTCTTGAAATGCTCGTCGTCGGAGTCGTGGTACTTCTGAATCGTCTTGAGGCAGGACAGTGCCTCGATCTTGGCCTGCGCGGGGTCGTAGACGCCGCAGTACAGATCGCAGTGGGCGTGGGCGGGAGTTGCGTTGGCGAACAGTCGATGCAGCATGGCCCTAACTTACCCTTAGGCGATGCGCGGAAACCATGGGCCACGGGCGCCGCGGTTCCGGTGGCCGTTACGGCGTTTCGTGGTCGTCGAGGACTCGATGCGTCCGACGCTGGAGCCCGGTGACGGCCTGCTGGCGCTGCGCGGTGGCACGCCAAAACGAGGGCAGCTCAGGGTGTTTCCCGATCCGACACGTGCGTCGCGGTATCTCGTGAAGCGGGTGGGTGGGGTGCGTGGCGGAGAGGCCGTGATGTTCGAGGCGTTGTCCGACAACGCCGATGCGCCGGGAGTGACCGATTCGCGGGTGTTCGGCTGGGTGCCCGCGACGCGTTCCTACCGGGTGGTGTGGACGGTCCGGAAGGGCTGAGCCGTGCCGGGTCAGTACAGGATGATCAGCGCGAGGACGCCGAGAAGGACGAGTGCGATGAGCCCCGCGCGCAGACAGGCCATCAGCTGACTGCGGGTGTACACGCGCGCAGAGGTCTGCCACTCAGACGGCGGAAAGGCCGACCCAGAGCCCATCGAAGACGCCATCAGATGCTCCTCACCTGCACGCTGCTTACCTCCCCCAGCTCACGGTTCCAGTGACATCAGTCACAACTACACTCGTGTGACGGCGATCATAGCGCTTGGTGTGCGCTGCCGGAAATCGAGTCCGGACGACGTCCCTCCAACGCCGAATTACTTAGCAGTGCGAGGCATTTCGCTCGCAGCGATGCGGGCCTGTTGATCGTCACCGGAACGCCGGCGAGGTTATCCACAGGAAGACCGCCCGACGGCGCGGACTGGCTAGGTCATGGCCGCTCGGAGCCCTCCGGATCCTGTGCATGAACCTGTGGAAACTGTGGATAGCCGCCCCCGGTCGGCGATATTGCTGCACCCCGATCCCGGCCGGCCGGGCAGGGGCGTGTCAGCATGGGGACATGGATGACACCGACGTGCCGCAGGCCTCGATCGGCGACGTTCCGGTCGACTTCGACGAAACCGTGGTCCTGCTGGACGTGCGCGAGGACGACGAGTGGCAGCGCGGCCACGCACCGGGCGCCCAGCACATCCCGATGGGTGACGTGCCCGCGCGTCTTGCCGAGATCGACACCGAGGCCCAACTCTTCGTGGTCTGTCACGCGGGCGGCCGCTCCCAGCGGGTTGCGCAATATCTGGCACGCAACGGCTACGACCCGATCAATGTCGCCGGGGGCATGTTGGCCTGGGCCGGCGCCGGGCGCCCGGTGGTGACCGACGGCGGGGACTCGGGCGCGATCTGACCTACGCTGTCCTGGTGAGGCTGGTCCGATGATCCAAGTGTGTTCCCAGTGCGGGACGCGGTGGAACGTGCGCGACCGTCAGCGGGTGTGGTGCCCGCGCTGTCGCGGCACGCTGCTCGCGCCGTCGGGCCACGCTGCCGGCCACGGGTGGGACCCGCGGCAGGCTTCCCCGCAGGACGCGCGGCGCCAGGGGGCACGTCTGCCGTCCGGATACCGCTGGGTCGCCGTGCGTCCCGGTGCGCCGCCGCGCCCGCCGCGCCGCCGCCGGGACCTCGGCCCGACCCCGCGCTATCTGAGCATTCCGCGGTGGGGCCTGGTCGAACGTTTCGACGTCCCGGTCGAAGACGCCGCGCAGCGCAAGGGCCCGTCGGTCAACGCGGTGCAGATGACGCTGGTGGCCACGATGGCGGTGCTGGGCGCCGCGGCGTTCGTCCACGTGGTGCGCTACGTGTTGTTGATCGTCAACCGCTCGGTGCTGCTGAACCCGTGGATCGCCGGGGCGGCCACCTGGGGCGGTGTCGCCGTGAGCGTCGTCGCGGTGTTCCTCACCGTCGCGAGCCTCGTGGTACTGACCAACTGGCTGATCGCACGCCGGTCCGCCGCCTTCGCCCACCAGGGTCACCGGGATCCGCGGTCGGCATGGGTGCTGCGGCTGGGGTGTCTGACCCCGTTCGTCAACTTGTTCTGGGCGCCGGTGTACGTGATGGAGCTCGCCGACGCCGAAGGGCGGCAGCGCTGGCTGCACCGGCCGATCGTGGTGTGGTGGCTGTTCTGGGTCGCCAGCACGACGGTGTCGACGTTCGCATTCGCGACCAGCTTCACCGCGGACGCGCAGGGCATCGCCGACAACACGGTGACCACGATCGTTGCGTACCTGTTCGCGGCCGCGGCGCTGCTGTCGGCGCTGCGGGTATTCCTCGGTTTCGAGCGTCAGCCGGCGCAGCGGCCGTCCCGGCGGTGGGTGACGGTACGGGTCGATGCCGGCGAATCGGATGACGCCGAACCCGCGCGTGCAGTTGAGAGCAACGGGGAGAACCCGGCAGCATAGCGGTATGAGCTCCGGCGAGACGTTCGGCGGCCACCCCTTCGTGGTGGCCCACCGAGGTGCCTCGGCTGACCGTCCGGAGCACACCCTGGCCGCCTACGAACTCGCCCTCGGCGAGGGCGCCGACGCCGTGGAGTGCGATGTCCGACTGACCCGCGACGGTCATCTGGTGTGTGTGCACGACCGCCGGCTGGACCGCACGTCTACGGGCAGCGGCCTGGTGAGCGAGATGACGCTGGCCCAGCTGCGGGACTTCGACTTCGGGTCGTGGCATCCGAGCTGGCGGGCCGACGGAAGCCACGGCGACACCGGCCTGCTGACCCTGGACGACCTCGTCAGGCTGGTCCTGGACTGGAACCGGCCGGTCAAGATGTTCATCGAGACCAAGCATCCGGTGCGCTACGGCGCATTGGTGGAGAGCAAGGTGCTCGCCCTTTTGCATCGGTACGGCATCGCCTCGCCGGCTTCGGCCGATCTGTCGCGCGCGGTGGTGATGTCCTTCTCCGCCGCCGCGGTGTGGCGTATCCGGCGCGCGGCCCCGCTGCTTCCGACCGTGCTGCTCGGCGAGACATCGCGCTACCTCGGGGGCAGCGCGGCCACCACGGTAGGTGCCACCGCAGTGGGGCCGTCGATCGCAACCCTGCGCGAGCACCCCGAACTGGTGGACCGGGCCGCCGCGCAGGGTCGCGCGCTGTACTGCTGGACCGTCGACCACTACGAGGATGTCGAGTACTGCCGTGACCTGGGCGTGGCGTGGATCGCCACGAACCACCCAGGCCGCACCAAGGGCTGGCTGCAGGACGGTCTGACGGGCGCGGGGCGCGACTAAGACCAGATGGCCGCTAGAGCGCGCCGCCCGCGGCCCTGGGCGCCGACGGATCCGCCGCGCCCGGGGTGATCTCGCGTGCCACGTAGTCCTCGAGCTGGAACAGGTCGGCGCCCGCCCGATCGGCGATACGCACCAGCGTCGTCATCAAGGCGACCTCTTCGACCTGCTCCTTGAGGAACCACTGCATGAACTGCTCGCCGAGGTAGTCACCCTCGTCACGGGCCGTGCCGGCCAGCCGGCTGATCTGCTCGGTGACCGCACGCTCCAGGTCGAGCGCAAGGGCGATGGCCTCGCGCGGGGTCTCGAAGGTGTTGCGGACCGGGTCGACCGCCGGGATCTCGGCCGGCACGCCACGGTCGATCAGGTACTGCACCAGCATCATGGCGTGGTTGCGTTCCTCGACCGACTGGCGATAGAAGAACTTGGCCAGCTGGGGCAGGTCGGAGCTGTCGAAGTGCACCGCGATGGCGAGATACTGCTGCGACGCGCCAAGTTCGCTGCGCACCTGTTCGTTGAGAAGGCTGTGGAACTTGGTGTCGACCGCATCGAGAGCGCCGGGAGAAGTCATTTCTCCAAGATAGACCAGGTCAGGTTGCATATTCATCCAAGGTGAACCTTACTTCGGCAAGGGTTGGCCAGCTTTGCCTAAGTTAGGTCAGCCAGTGTGATGCGCTGAACAATGTTTGCTGCGATCAGGGGTTGGCCGCGTCGAGGACGTCCTGTGGCACCGGTGTGTCCGACGCCAGCGCGCCGAACAGACGTTGGGCGGCCTCGCTGTCCCACACCACGATGGAGCCCGACCCGTTCTCGGTGAACTCGCCGATCGGGACGGTGACGTTGACGATGTCGCCGCGCAGCGCCCACGCCAGGCGCGCCAGGTCCCAGATGTGGTCGCCGTCGTTGACGGTGACGGTGTCGGCCGCCGCGCGGGCCATCGGATACCACTTCAGCGGGTTGAGCAGCACCGTGGGGCTGGCCGCACGGTCAACCAGAGCCGACATGAACTGTCGCTGGTTGGCCATCCGGTCCAGGTCGGCCCGCGCGGTCGCGCGGGAGCGGACGTAGCCCAGTGCCGTCCGCCCGTCGAGGCGCTGGCATCCGGCGGGCAGGTCGATACCGGCCAGCGGGTCGCTGATCGGCGCCTCCGGACACATCGTCACGCCGCCGACCGCGTCGACGAGTTCGGCGAATCCGCCGAATCCGATTTCGGCGTAGTGGTCGATACGCAGACCGGTCGCCAGCTCGACCGTCCGGGCCAGCAGGCGGGGGCCGCCGACGGAGAATGCCGCATTGATCTTGTCGCTGCCGTACTCGGGGATCGACACGTAGGAGTCGCGGGGGATGGACACCATGGTGGCCGGCGTCGCAGAGCCCAGCCCGGGCAGGTGGACCACGAGGATGGTGTCGGTGCGGCTGGCGCCGAGGTCACCGCCGGTGGCGAGTTCGGCCTGCTGTTCGGGTGTCAGCCCTTCGCGCCCGTCGGAGCCGACGAGCAGCCACGTGGTGCCCTCACCCTGTGCGGGCCGGTCGGAATAGTCGGTCAGTGCGGAGATGCGGGTCAGTGCCGAATCGATCCACACACCGGCCGCGACGGTGCCGGCCGCGAGCAGCATCACGATCACCAACGCGACGCGGAAGAGTCGGCGCACCCGCCGGGGCTTCTTCCGCGTGGGTGACGGTGGACGCGGCGGTGGGGAAGGCGCCACCCGACCGTGCCGCGGTGGCGGTGGCGGTGGCGGTTGCCGTGGCGGCGGCGGGGGTGGGGGCGGTGACGGTGGTCTGGCGGGTGGCGGCGCGGGCCGGTGCACCGGGGTCGGGGGATTGGGCGGCCACGCGGGGCGGTAGTTCGGGTCGCGCCGGATGATCTGCGACGGCTCCCGACGGCGCGGGGTCCCGCGCTGGGGAGGAGGCGGCACCGGCCCGGGGAAAGGCGGCCGCTTGTCGGTCACGACAAGAATGTACGCGCCGGCAGCGCGGGTGGCGGTGACGCCGCGCGTTCAGATCAGCCAGCCGAGCCGACCGTGAAGCAGCGAATACCCGACGAATGCGACGGCATCGATCAGCGTGTGCGCGATGATCAGCGGCCACAGCCGGCCCGTGCGCTGCCAGGCGTAGCCGAACACCAGCCCCATCGCGACGTTGCCCAGCCCCGCGCCGAAACCCTGATAGAGGTGATAGAGACCGCGTAGCAGGCTCGAGATCACCAGCGCCAGCCACGGATTGACCCTGAGCTGGCGCAGCCGGGTGAGCAGGAAGCCGACGACGATCACCTCCTCGGCCCATCCGTTGCCGAAGGACAGCAGCAGGAGCAGCGGGATACGCCACCAGGTGTCGTTGAGCTCGGCGGGTTCGACCGAGGCGTTGAGCCCGAGGATGCGGGCGATCTGATACAGCGCCAGGCCGGGCACCCCGATCAGCATCGCCAGCCCGACCCCGCCGAGAAGGTCTCGGCGCCAACAGATTCGGCCCAGGCCGATGCGGGCGGGACCGTCGCCGCTGCGCCACAGCAGGTACACCGCGAGCGCCCCCCAGGCCAGCAGCTGGAACAGCCGGGCCAGGTTCAGTCCGAGGTCGATCAGATCGAACGGCGAGCGGGTCGGGTTGAGCGCGATGGTCTGGCCGGACAGGCCGAGCAGCACACTCTCGATCAGGCTGAGCAGCGCGGTGTAGGCGCTGAGGGCGAACGTGACGGCAAGGACGACGGCGATCTCGATTCGCAGGGCGCGCCGCTGCGCGTCGGTGGGTTCGTCGTCGGTCGCGCTCACCGCAGTCACGGTAGCGGGCGCCCGGACGGCGCGGCGCTCACGCGCCGCGTGCGCGCAGCCCGTTGAGGAAGGGGCAGCCCATCAGCACCCGGATGGCCTGGCTCAGGCCCGTCACATCATCGACCGGATGGGCGAACGGCAGCCGGACATCGTGGTCACCGTCGGCGCCCTCCACCCGCAACTGCACGCCGTAGCGGTCCAGGCCCAGCGGCCGCACCCGGCCCCGGCGCAGCGAGGCGGGCAGGCGGGCGGCAAGGCGGTCGACGACGTCCCGGTGCGCCGACTCCATGTGCTGCAGCCAGCAGGACTCCATGCCGCAGAACGGATCCGGTCGGGCACCGAGCAGTGCGCTGAGCGCGACGGACTCGGCACCGGTCGCGTCGGCGACGACCACGGATTCGATCTCCAGGCGCATCAACGCCAAACGGGTGTCTCCCTCGCCCTGAGAAGACCCTGAATTAACCTGCAGCAGAGCGGGATTGGGCTCGGTACTGGCGATCAGGTCCAGCAGTGCGGGAACCTCGCCGATCGGCACGTCCCGCAGCCTGCCCTGGATCCAGACCAGCGACCGGACCGGCTCGCGCAGCGGCAGCGGTGCGTAGTCCGTCATCTCCAACACTGCCTGCACGCCGGCGTTGCCCGCGGAGACGACCGTTGCGACCAGCGATCCGTCGCAGGGCACGGTGATCGCGAACGACCCGTCGTCGAGCAGGTGGTGTACCGGCGTGGTGGTGGGATCAAGGCCCTCGACGGCCAGCATTGCGCCGCCGGACCGCGCGCACGCGCTGCGGATGCGCTCTGCCGTCGTGGGGGCTGAAGTGGGTGCCGGGGATGCCATCACGCCGCCTCTCTGTTGGTAAGGTGAGCCTAACTTAACTATTGCGGGGCTGACGGCGCAAGGCCTTCGCGCAGCGGAATGGGATTACCGGGCAAACCGATAAAGTGGTGCGGTGCCCGGCATCGCATACCTCGGACCCGAGGGGACGTTCACCGAGGCCGCGCTGCGCGCCCTCCAGGCCCACGGGCTGATCCCGTCCACCGCGCCGGACGCCGCGGGCGCCGACGAGGTCACTCCCATCGCCGCCGACAGCACGTCCGCCGCGTTGGCCGCCGTGCGGTCTGGTGACGCGGACTTCGCGTGCGTGCCGATCGAGAACTCGATCGACGGGTCCGTAATCCCGACGCTGGACAGCCTTGCCGATGGCGCCGCCCTGCAGATCTACGCCGAGCTGACCCTCGACGTCTCGTTCACGATCGCGGTTCGCCCCGGGACCGCCGCCGCGGACGTCCGCACGGTGGCGGCCTATCCCGTGGCCGCCGCCCAGGTCAGGCGGTGGCTGGCCGCACACCTGCCCGAAGCCGAAGTGGTTCCGGCGAATTCGAATGCCGCTGCGGCGCAGGACGTCGCCGCCGGCCGCGCCGATGCCGGGGTCAGCACGGCGCTTGCGACGCAGCGCTACGGGCTCGAGGCGCTGGCGGCGGACGTAGTGGACGAGCCGAACGCCCGGACCCGGTTCGTGCTGGTGGGTCGGCCCGGGCCGCCACCGAAATGCACCGGCGCCGACCGCACGTCGGTGGTGCTGCAGCTCGACAACGTGCCCGGTGCCCTGGTCTCGGCGATGACGGAGCTGGCGGTCCGCGACATCGACCTGACCCGCATCGAGTCCCGGCCCACCCGCACCGGGCTGGGCACCTACAAGTTCTTTCTGGATTTCGTCGGCCACATCGAGGACCCCCCGGTCGCCGAGGCGCTGCGGGCGCTGCACCGGCGCTGCGCCGATGTGCGTTATCTGGGCTCGTGGCCGACGGGTGACGTGGTCGGCGCCGCGCCCCCGCCGATGGACGAGTCGGCATCCTGGCTGGAAGGGCTGCGGGAGGGCCGGCCGTGAGCGGACGTCTCGTGCTGGTGCGCCACGGCCAGTCGCACGGGAACGTGGCGCGGCGCCTGGACACCAGACCCCCGGGCGCCGAACTGACCGATGTGGGTCGCGAGCAGGCCCGGACTTTCGCCCGCGAGCTGACCCGTCCGCCCGCGATGGTCACGCACTCGATCGCCACACGGGCCGTCCAGACGGCCGGCCACATCTATTCGGAGCTCAGCGGCGTCATCCGATCCCAGTCCGGCACGCTCGAGTTCGAAGGCCTCCACGAGGTTCAGGTCGGTCACCTGGAGGATCGCTGCGACGAGGCGGCGCACGATGAGTTCAACGCCATCTACCAGCGCTGGCACGGCGGCGAACTCGACCTCGCGATGCCCGGCGGTGAGTCCGCCCAGCAGGTGCTCGACCGGTACGTGCCGGTGCTCGAACAGCTGCGTATGCGGTACCTCGAGGACGGGTCATGGCACGGCGACATCGTCGTGGTCAGCCACGGCGCCGCCATCAGGCTCGTCGCCGCGGTCCTCGCGGGCGTCGACAGTGGATTCGCCGTCGACCATCATCTGGCCAACACCGAATCGGTGGTGCTGGCCCCGGTGACCGAAGGTCGGTGGAGCTGTGTGCAGTGGGGCAAGCTCACCCCGCCGTTCGGGCCGGAGGCGCCCGTCGTCACCAGTCCGGAAGCGGCGCAGTCAGCCGACCCGATGGGGTGAGAGCTGCGCCGCCTCGTCGCAGGCACACCCTACGGCGACGCAGTCGAGATGCAGTTCGTGGACGCCGGCGGCGATGACGCAGCCGTCCTCGGTGCATTCGGTGCGGCGGTAGGGGTGGTGGATGAGAGCGCCGTGGCAGTGCTCCAGCCCAAGACGGCAGGCGCGGCACTGATTGGTCATGTGCCGTTCATAGCACTCGCCGGCGACGGATTCCGGTTGCCGCGCGGCCATTTCGCGATCCGGTCAGCCCCAGCCCAGCTCGTGCAGCCGATCGTCGTCGATACCGAAGTGGTGCGCGATCTCGTGGATGACCGTGATGGCGACTTCGTCGACGACCTGCTGGTCGCTGTCGCAGATGTCCAGTAGCGCGTCGCGGTAGATGGTGATGGTGTCCGGCAGCGACCCGGCGGCATACCAGGAGTCCCGCTCGGTCAACGCGATTCCCTCGTAGAGCCCGAGCAGGTCCGGTTCCTCCTCGTTGCGGTCGGCAACCAGGACCACCACGTTGTCGATCGCCTTGGCCAGCTGGGGCGGGACGAGATCGAGCGCGTCGCCGACCAACTCTTCGAACCGTTGCGGGCTCATCCGCACGGTCACCGGCTT